>Ga0209681_1000014_pt1 | contig 59583 bp, 51 predicted proteins | sample WorMetLIZISLAND2_3_FD_187416 | JGI IMG/M metagenome (GOLD analysis project Ga0209681, IMG submission 187416) | Marine gutless worms symbiont microbial communities from Max Planck institute for Marine Microbiology, Germany - Olavius clavatus LIZARD... ... | reverse complement strand
GTTCAGCACCGTCGCCACGGACCCGGAGACCCTGCTGCCCGCCCTCTACCTCGGCGCGGGGGTGGATATAGAAGCCGACGGTAAACCGGGCCCGGACGCCGACCTCGACAGCCACGAAGCGGGGGTCGTGTTCAATTACGACAACCAGACAATTACGGCCACGGCAACGGTGGTGAACCATACGAGCGACCCGGCGCGGGTGTGCTGCTGGTTGGACGGCGGAGTGGCTTCGGCCGCCGACACGTCCACCGTCAGCGGAACCTTTGAAGACGACCCCACAACAGAGGAGCGCTGCGCCGATGTGGCCGCCAACAGCGGCAGCACCACGCATACGCTGGCTCCCTGGTATTTTCCGGTCCCTATGACCACCAAGACCTACGCGCGTTGTCGGCTCTCCACCCCAAGTGCGCTGAGTCCAACCGGATATCTTCGCCACGGCGAAGTCGAGGATTATACAGTCACGGTGAACCCCACCAGCGCCACCGTGGGGGATTTTACCGTGGGCATGGATTCGGTGGAGGCCTTTCTGGCGCAGCTTTCCGGGAGGGGCCATCTGCCGGCCCTGCTGGCGCAGTACGACCCGGCGTTTTCGGAAACCCTGTCCGGGGCCGATATCAGCGCAGTACGGAAGGCCCTGAAGGCGATCCTCGACGCCGACGGCGACGGCTGGCTGGCCGTGGCGCGCTGGGATACCCTGGAAGAGCGCGGCACGGCGGGGTTTTACGTAGAGCGCCGGGGTCCGGGGGAAAAGGGCTTTACCCGTGTCCACCCGACCCTGCTGTCGGGGCTGCTCCACGCGCCCCGGGGGGGCGAGTACTGGCTGGCGGACCCCGGGGTGAGCGCCCCCGGTACCTACCGCTACCGCCTCGTGGAGCAGGAGGCCCGGGGCTCGCAAAAGACCTACGGCCCGTGGAAGGTGCGCCTGGGCCGGGACGGCCGGGTGAAGCCGGCCGGGCGTCTCATCCGAAAGAGCGGGGAGGCCGGCGGTTTCAGCCCGTGGAAGGTGCTGGGGCCGGGCTATGGCGCGCGCAGGCGAGAGGCCACCCCCCCGCAGTTTGAGAAGGTGGTGACGCAGTTGGCCGCGCGGTTACAGGCCCAGTCCCAAGGGCTGGCCTCGGCGACGTCCGAAGGGCCGGCCTCGGCCGGGTCCCCGGCGGTGAGCAGGAAAGAGAAAAAGAAAAACAAGAGCAACTGGCTCTACACGGATGAACCGGGGCTTTACGGCCTGACGGTGAATGAGCTGTCGGGCCTGACCGGGAGGAAAGCCCGCAAAATTCGCAGCAAGCTTTCCAAGGGCCGGTACCGCCTGACGACGTACAAGGACCGGCTGACGCCGTATCATTTTGACCCGGCCCGGGACACCCTCTACTTTGTGGGGGAAGCGTACCGGACCCTCTACACGGACGAGAACGCCTACCGCTTGGTCTCCTCCGGGCGGGGGGACCGGATGGCGGTGGTCACCGGCGCCGGGCCCGGCCCGGGCGGCGTCGCGGGCGAGTTCACGGATACGGTGACGGTGGAGAAGGACAACCTGTTGGCGCCGTGGGTGGTTTTCGACGGCGTTGACGCCGACTACTGGTTTGACGACTATATTGCGGAGGGCCGGGAGGGCAACGATCCCTTGGAAGTGGCCCTGGTCCTTCCCGGCGCTGCGCCAACGGGCCGGATGACGCTGCGCCTGCATATCCAGGGGGCCACGAACATCAAACCGGGGCCGGACCACCGGGTGCGGGTGTGGCTGAACGACACGGAGCTGGGCCTGCTGGAATGGGACGGCCAGGTGGAGGCGGTGCTGGAGACGGAGGCGGACCAGTCGCTGCTGAAGCCCACGGGCAACGTTTTGAAGCTGGCCAGTGAAATTCCCGATACCTTCCAGTACTTCAACCGGGTGGTGGTGAGCTACAATCGCCTGATGCGGGCGCATGAGGGCCGCCTGTGGATGGACGACCTGCCGGCGGGGGTTCATACGGTGGGCGGTTTCGGCAGCGACGCGATCGTGGTGATTGAAGACCCCGGCACGCCGGAGGCGCGCCGTCGCAAGGATATCACGGTATCGCCGTCTGCGGGCGGGGGGTACGAGGTGAGCTTTGCCGCCGCCGGCCGGACGTCCGGTTACCTCGCGGCGGAGGCCTCCTCGGCGCTGACGCCGCGCGTGTCTGCGGATCTTCCTTCCCGCCTGGACCGCAAGGGCAACAAGGCGGATTACCTGATCATCGCGCCGCGGACGCTGTCGAAGACGGCGACGGCGTTGGCGTCGTATCGGGGCGGGCGTTTTTCGGTGAAGATCGCGTGGGTAGAGGATATTTACGATGAATTTACCCACGGCCGGGTGGATCCGGCCGCCTTGGAGGACTTTCTGTCCCGTGTGCACCGGCGCTGGCGTCGGGCGCCGGAGTACGTAGTGCTGCTGGGCCGGGGGACCCTGGATCACCGGAATCGGGAGAACTATTTCGACAGCCTAATTCCGGTCCTGATGACCGCTACGCCGTGGGGCCTGTACGCGTCGGACAACCGCTACGGGGACATCGACGGCGACGGTGTGGCGGAGTTTGCCCTGGGCCGCATTCCGGTGTCCAACGAGAAAGAGGGGGAGGCCTACGTGAAGAAGCTGAAGGCGTACGAAGCATCGCCTTCCGGCGAGTGGACGGGCCGGGCGGTGGTGGCCGCGGACAACCCGGACGACGCCGGGGACTTTCATGCCGGCAGTGACGTGATCGCCGCCGACCTGTCAGCGGAGGGGTACACGGTGCGCCGGGCATACCATCCGGATGACGATCTTCGGACGATCCTCACTGAATCTGCGACCTGGAAGTCGGCGTATGTGAACTACGTGGGTCACGGCTCGAGAATGCAGTTGGGCAGGAATAGCCGTAGCGAAGGGTTTCTGAAGAGCGGGGATGTACCGTCCCTGAAGAACAACGTCCTGCCGCTGTTTGCGGCGGTGACGTGCTCGGTGGGGGACGACACCTATCCGGGGGATGATTCGGTGACGGGGGAGCTGGTGCGTCACGGCGGCGGCGGGGCCGTTGCGGCGCTGGCGCCGACGGGTCTCTCCCTGGATTCGGACGCGCATGTTCTGAACCGGGCGTTTGTTCGGGGCCTTGCGTCTGACGGGCGGAGCATCGGAGAGGCCTGGCGGGAGAGCCAGGCGGCGGGCGCCCGGGAGTCGATATCGCCCTTTATGCTGGAGATATACCAGGTGACGGGTGATCCGGCGGTGCACCTGCCGTAACGACAAAGAGAGGGGCGGGGGGTCGAGCCTTCGTTCACCTGCATAAAAGCCTGTCGTCGGCATGGGGATGCCGACCTACAAGTAGGACGGCAACCCTTTGTCGCCGAACAAGGACGGTAGGGCGGCAATCCCTTGCCGCCGAACAAGGCGTCGGCGCTTGCAGGTTGCACCCCCCGCCTGTCGGCATGGGGATGCCGACCTACATAAAAATCCTTTGCCGCCGGACAAGGACGGTAGGGCGGCAATCCCTTGCCGCCGAACAAGGCGTCGGCGCGTGCAGGTTGCACCCCCCGCCTGTCGGCATGGGAATGCCGACCTATTTATTGCCATCCAGCTTGGTTTTTGAGTCTCACAATCCATTGGCCAACAGGATTGGAAAAGCAGAACCAGGCATTACAGGACGGTGACATGCCACGTATATTCTGGATCATCATCGCTTTACTTTATCTCTTTTCACCCTGGGACCTTGTTCCCGAACGGGTCATGGGTATACGCGGCCTGATTGACGATATTATCATCTTTTTCCTGCTCTACCGTTTTTACAAAACAGGCCGCCATCCTTTCGGCACATTTACAACCGGCCCGACCAGTAGCCAACGCCCGCCCGACCCGGCCCAAAACACGCCCCAAAATCCATACGAAGTGCTGGGTGTCCAACCGGGTGCTTCCAAGGAGGAAATTCGCAAGGCGTATACCAAATTGGCCGCCCAATATCATCCTGATAAAGTGGCCCATTTGGGCGAGGCGTTGCAAAAAGTGGCCGAAGATAGATTTAAGGACATCGAGGCGGCCTATCGGCGGTTGAAATGACGGGTTACAATAAGGAGGCGGGGTTAATCGGCAGTCTCAAACACCACCCGATTGTCGGCCCAACGGACAAAAGCGCCGGTAATCACCTTTTCCTGACCAAAAATATCCCTGATCCGAATACCACCGTCAACCGCTTCAATAGATTGAGCCGCTTCCATCACCAACCGTTCTTCGTTGTTTCTCCTTAAATATACATTCTGGTCGCACACGGATTGTCTCCTTTTTTCCATGAAAGGGTGACAGATTTTATCGTCCCATTCGGGGAATGGGAGAAAAAACCCCCCGCCTCTCGGCGAAGGCTTTAGCAGGCCCGTAGGGCCGAAAGCGGATATCCTCCGACTGAAGTCGAAGGTTTTGCGTTTTCTTTCATAAACTACCGTCGCTTAAAAGCGACGGTCTTTTATGGCGGCTGCGATGGCCGGATTTCATCCGGCCGAGCGAACCTCGCCGCCGAAGCCACCGCCTTTAGGCGGTTGAGAATTCACTGATAACGGTCAATTTAGCCGCCCAAATAGGCCTTTTTCACTTCCGGGTCGTTTAACAGGTCGTCGGCCTGGCCTTCCAGGACGATATTGCCACTTTCCAATACATACCCCCGGTCGGCAAATTGCAGCGCCAACCGGGCGTTCTGCTCCACCAACAAAATAGTGGTCCCCTCCCGGTTGATCTCTCTTAAGGCATCAAAGACGTTCATCATCAACAGCGGCGCCAAGCCCATGGAAGGTTCGTCTAACAGCATGATCTTGCGACCGCTCATAAAGGCCCGACCGATGGCCAGCATCTGCTGCTCACCACCACTCAAGGTTCCCGCCTTCTGGGAAATACGTTCTTTGAGCCGCTGAAAAATAGAAAAGACCCGATCCAGATCATCCTCGATGTTTTCCGTATCTTTCCTGGCAAAACAGGCCAACCTGAGGTTTTCCAAAACAGTCAAATTCCCAAAGAGCCGTCTGCCTTCGGGGACATGAGAAATACCCAGTTGACTGACCACCTTGTCGGCGGAATAGTTGTTTAGGTTTTCACCGCTGAAAACAATCCGACTCTTCGGGTTCATGGGCACCAATCGAGATATGGCCCTTAGCGTCGTGCTTTTTCCGGCGCCGTTGGCGCCGATAATGGTGACGATCTCACCCTCATCAAGGGTTAGATGGACACCGTGCAACGCGCGGATATTCCCGTAATCAACAATCAGATTTTCGATCTTTAGCATTGACGGTCTCTTAAAAAGTCGTTGAGTTTACTGGCAACCCCAAAAGGGGCAAAAAGAACCGCGAACCTTGTGGCATGAGGCTATTATCGCACAGGTCCCAATGATCTCACAATAAAGTGCGACACCGAAATTGGATGTTTTGATAAAGCCGCTCAGGTTTCCACCGTGTCCTTTCCCAAGTATGCCTCAATCACTTCCGGATTGTTTTGAATCTCATCCGGCGTCCCTTCGGCAATCACCTCACCGAAAACGAGACACTGGATTCGTTCACACAACTCCATGACAAACTTGAGACGGTGCTCAATCAGAAAAATGGCCAGTCCCAGCTTGGAATGAATACCCCGGATCACCGCCATGATCTGAACCAGCTCTTCGGGAGTCATGCCCACGGTGGGTTCATCCAAAAAGAGCACCTGGGGTTCCAAGGCCAAGGCGCGGGCCATCTCCACCCGGCGCTGGGCGCCGTAAGGTAAATTGACCACCTTCTGCTCTGCCAGGCGGTCAATATTTAGTAACTCCAGAAGCTCAATGGAGCGGGCCGTACTCTCTTTTTCCTGTTGGCGGCATTTGGCGGAACCGACAAACGACCCCCACAACCCGTAACTGAGTTTGGCGTAGCGGGCCATTTTGATGTGCTCCAAAACCGTCATGTGGCGCCACAGGCGCAGATCTTGAAAGGTACGGCCGATCCCCATGGCGGCGACCTGGTGTGATGGTGTCTGTAAAATGGACTGGTCGTTTAAACGAACCCCTCCTTCCGTGGGGGTGTAGATCCCCGTGATCAGGTTAAAAATCGTTGTTTTACCCGCCCCGTTTGGGCCGATAAGGCCAACGATCTGACCCGGTTCGATGGAAAGGTTGTAGTTGTGAACAGCGCGCAAACCACCAAAAAAGTGGGTCATATTTTCCACCGTCAAGAGCGTCATACGGCACCCCCCCGCTCTTTAGGCGGAATTTTGGGTTTTAGGATTTCCCGCACGTTAAACTCACGAAAGGCGATAAGGCCGGTGGGGCGGTAAATCATCACCAAAATGAGAAGCAGCGGAATGACGATCCATTTAAATATCTCAAGGGGCCGTAAAGCCTCGCCCAGCAAGCTGATGGAAACCGCTCCCACCACGGACCCCACCACCGAGTTGAGCCCGCCGAAATAGACCATTGCCAGCACTTCGGCTAATTTTTGAATGCCGAACATTGCCGGATTGACATAGCGCAGCACATGGGCCAGCAACCCGCCGGCAACCCCTGCCCAAAAGGCGCCAAACATAAAAGTGGCCATTTTGGTTTTGCGGGTATTGACACTCATGGCCTCGGCGGCGGATTCATCGTCCCGTACCGCATTTAATGCTTTGCCCATGGTGGAATTGACATAATTGTTGATTGCCCAAACGCCAATCACCACCACGATAAAAATGATCGGCAACGTCGCCCATCCAGGTTGCCCCGGAATTCCCCGGGCGCCGCCCAATACCTGGAGGTTTTCAAAGAGGCTTTTGATGATAAAAGTAAAGGCCAGGCTGATAATAGCCAAATAATCCCCCCGGGTTTTAAAAGAGGGAATGGCCACAATCAGCGCCCCCAAAGAGGCCATGATTCCGCCGAACAGAAGCGCAAACGGAAAGCTGAGCCAAGCCAAGGGGATGTTCCATATCGCTTCGCCAAGCACTTTATCGTCAACAAAACCGCCGACGGTAAATAACGATGCCATGTAAGCGCCAATCGCCATAAAACCGGGGTGGGAGCAGGAAAACTCTCCCATGTAGCCATTAATAATATTCAAGCTGAGGGTGAATAAAATGGCCACCATCATTAGTTTCAGGGTAATTAATCGATAGTCGCTTACACTGCTCCAGATGTGGCAAATGAGATAGAGCAGTGCCAAATGAATCAATGCCGATACCAGCAACGATGTCTTATGCAGTCCCCGGGCGACGGTATTGGTGATACCTGCTGTAAGTCGGGCGACCACCCATAGCGGCGCCGCGTAAATCGCCGCAAAATAGATCACGGCCATGGGAATATGAAGGAGTGTGGCCGCTTCAAGCGGAGCCCCTTTAAAGAGGGTGTTCACGATTCCGGCAATCACCTTGAAAATGGTGACCAAGCCAAACAGAACCGGCATTTTGGGCAGGTTCAAAAGCCCTGCCAATTGGGCGCCGAACGCTTTTTCCAAAAGCACACAAGCCAAAAAGCCAAATAAAAAACCGAGCAATGGAACCGGTTCAAACAGACGGGTAAAAAAGCTCTGATGTAAACCGGTTGTATTGGGAATGGATTGCGTCATGGAATCCTTCCTGTTTTTTCATCAATTGCGCTACAGTCTCAATTTTGCACTATAGGATTCACCAAACAGACCGTGGGGTCTGAAAATCAAAATCAACAGCACGATGGAGTAAGCGATAAGATCCCGTAAATTGGAGCCGATATTCAGCGTAAAGAGCCGATTGGCGATTTGTATGGCCGGGACAGTCATAATCTCGATAAACCCCAGCATAAATCCGGCGATACAGGCCCCCATAATGGATCCCCGACCCCCTAAAATCGCGGCCACAAAGGCCTTCCAGCCCAAGCTGACCCCCATGTACGGATCAAGCACCGGGTAGGCCAGGCCAAAGAGAATCCCCGCCGCCGCCGCCAGGGCCGACCCGATGGCAAACGTCATGGCCGCGATGGTGTTAAGCGGCACCCCCACCAGCGGCACCACCACAAAATCGTAGGCCATGGCCCGCATGGCCATGCCCCACTTGGTTCGGGAAACAAACTGGTGCAGGGCAATCATTAAGGCGATGGAGACCATCACGATCATGATCTTTTTATTGGTGACAAACACCCCGCCGAAATCATAGGTGTGGGATTCAATCAACTGGGGAAACTTGATTCGACGGCCGCCCAGAAACAGGATGTTGGAAGTTTCCAATATGATCCCGATCATCAGGCCCGTAATGGCCGCTGATGCCCGGGGGGCTTCGCGCAATGGACGATACCCGACCCGCTCCACAATCACACCCACAATGGCCGTTAAAAACATGGCGGCCAGAATGGTCAGAATCAGTATCATCCAGCCCGGCAAAACAGCCGCGGCGCCGGTGCCGAAGAGAGCAATCAGTCCCGTGGCTACAAAAAGACCAATATAGGCCCCCACCATGAAGATATCCCCATGGGCAAAATTGAAGAGCATTAAAATGCTGTAAACCATGGAGTAGCCCAGTGCAATCAATGCATAAAAACTGCCCCACTGAAGCGCGTTGACAAGATTTTGCATGAAAAATTGGAAGGTCATGGAGGCCTCTTTTACAAAGAAATTGAGGCCTGAAAAGAAACTTTCAGGCCTCATCAGCTTACATCAAACCCTCGATAATCATAGCAACGAGGCGATCGTGATTCTACTTGGGGCAAACCGATTTATTAAACGCGAATTGACCTTCGTCGTTGATTTTTACCACGACCGCACACTTTTTCGGATCGCCATCCGGGGTAAAGGTCATCCCACCGGTAATGCCGGGAAAATCTTTGACGGCAGCCAAGGCATCTTTTACCTTTACTCGATCGGCCTTGATGTCTCCTGACAATCCGCCAGTGTCCCGGATGGCCTGAAGCATCAGCCGCAAAGAGTCCCAGGTAAGTGCGGCCACATCATCGGGCGTTTTACCATATGTAGCGGTGTACTCATCGATAAAGGCTTTGGTGGAACCCTCGGCGCCGGCGGCAGCGTAATGGGTGGAAAAGAAGTAACCCTTGCAATCGTCACCGCAAAGCCCCATCAGGTCACCCCCGCCCCAGGAGTCGGAACCCAAGATCGGTTTGGTCCAACCCATCTCTGTGGCGGCGCGGATGATCAGCGGTACTTCGGAGTAATATTGCGGAGTAAAGAGGACGTCAGCACCTGATGCAACAATATTGGTCATCTGGGCGGAAAAGTCCTTATCGCCGGTAGTGAAGGATTCAAAAGCCACTACCGATCCGGCGCCGTGCAGATCTTCAAACGCGGCCTTGAAAAATTCGGCCAGCCCCTTGGGATAGTCTGCGGCAATGTCGTAAAGAACCGCCGCTTTTTTAGCGCCAAACTCTTCAGTAGCAAAATCGGCGATCACCGGTCCCTGGAACGGATCCAGAAAGCAGCCCCGGAAAACAAAAGGACGATCCAAAGTGGTATTGGGGTTGGTGGACCAGGGACTGATCATCGGTGTGGCGTAGTTATTGGCCACCTCGCCCGCCGGAACGGCCTGGCTGGAAGATTGGGGGCCGATAATACCCAGCACTTCATCTTCGGTAATCAGCTTGGTGCTTGCCTTAACCGCGGATTCAGCCTTGTATTCGTTATCCTCAAAGATAAATGTCAACGCGTACGTTTTGCCGCCCGCCTCAAGCGTCGGGTTCTTGGCAAGATACATTTCCGCTGCGTTTTTGGTGGACGCGCCCACATCGGGATTATCCCCGGTCAAGGGTGCGTTAAACCCAATGGTAATGGCATCCTTGGCCCAACAAGGGCTCAAAGCAAATCCGGCAATCAACAGTGAAACAGTGAATAATGTAACCTTTTGCATATACCCTCCTTATTTCTATCATTAATGCGGCGTAAATATACGTATACCTCAGCTTTCGGAAATGATTGTAACCATTCCCGAAAGTGAGTTATACGGACTATGCACATATGTCAAGATATTCATCCGGTTCCATTTTTCACCTTCCTTGAACGTGAACAAAAACAGATGTTCTGCAAAGGTCTCAATGTGCAAACTGATCCGGATCGTTGGATGGATGCTTGTGACCCATCAGGGAAAGATGTGTTGCGGAAGAACGTCCATGGAGACCCTATGAAGATGGTAAGAAAATCTGTCAAGAAATAATGGCGGCTTGATTTTACTCTGACAGACACCTTGGTAAAATCGGTAACTGTCAGATCAAATATGAACGATTACACGGTAACATCTGACGGGATCACCGTTATTTAAATTTAATAAACGGCTTGATCCTTTCCAGTGTCTTTTCGCCAATATTTTTTACTCCCAACAGTTGCCCGGCCTCGGTGAATTTGCCGTTTTTCTTGATATGGTTTCTAATGTTTGCGGCTGTTTTTTCACCGACCCCCGGCAGTTGTTGTAGTTCATCAATGTCCGCGGTATTGATGTTGATTTTACCTGCGGGCACGCCTTCGTCAATTTTTTCCGACATCTCTTTGACCTCGGTCGTCTTGTCCGTTTTCGCGTCGGCAATGGAGAAATTGGTCATCGCAACAAGGGCACAACACAGTCCAACAGCAAATAGGATTCTTTTTGTCATTTACGCCTCCGTTTCATAATGTTGTATTCGCAGCAAATATTCACAGGGTCTCCGTCAAGTCCGCCAAAACGACTACCCCATTATATCATCTGCCTGTTGAGTTCAAGTTATTTTTTGCGTTTTCTTTTTGAGCAACATCTATTGACGCCGTCTGTTCCCGATGAGATAACGCTTTCTTTGACAAAGTGCGGCTATAGGATCTTTCATGTGGACAACATTGGACATTTTAATCGAAAACGGCACGGTTCTCACCATGGATCGGAGTCTAACTCTTCTGGAAAGAGGGTTTATTGGCATTTCAAATGGGGCCATCGCCCATTTGGGTTCCGAGGCGCCGCTCCTTCCCGCCCACCGTCGAATTGATGCCAAAGGGGGCATCATCATGCCGGGTCTGATTAACGCCCATACCCATGCCGCCATGACCCTTTTTCGCGGCCTTGCCGATGATCTCCCTTTAATGCGATGGCTCAACGATTATATCTTTCCCGTTGAGCAGCAAATGGACGCCGGGTTTGTTCATGCCGGCACCATGCTGGCCTGCGCCGAGATGATCGCATCGGGAACCACCACTTTTTGCGACATGTATCTTTTTGAAGATACCGTTGCGAAGGCGGTGAAATCCACCGGACTGCGCTGTCTGCTAGGCGAAGTCCTCTACGATTTCCCTTCACCCAACTACGGGTCGCCGGAAAACGGATTGCGCTATACCCAGGATTTGATCGAGAAGTGGTGCGATGATCCGTTGATTTCCGTGGCTGTAGAACCCCACGCCACCTATACCTGCAGCCCTGACCTTTTACGGGCGGCCCATGAGCTGGCCACAGAAGCCAATGTCCCCATGGTAATCCATCTGGCCGAAACCGTGACCGAAGTGACCGATATACAAAAACGGTTTGGCAAGCGGCCCGTCGCCTATCTGGACGATTTGGGGCTTTTAACCCCCAACCTGATTGCCGACCACTGCATCCACATCACGCCCGCTGAAATGGATCGGATGGCGGCGGTGGGTGTCCGGGTTGCACATACCCCGGAAAGCAACATGAAATTGGCGTCGGGGGTGGCGCCCGTCCATGAGATGCGCTCCCGCCAAATTCCCGTGGCTCTAGGAACCGATGGGTGCGCCAGCAACAACAATCTCGATCTTTTTACCGAGATGGGGACCGCCGCCAAACTCCCCAAAGTGTTTCGCATGGACCCCACCCTGATGGATGCTCAAACTGTCTTGAAAATGGCCACCTGTGACGCCGCCAAGGTACTTGGCATGGATGCGATCATTGGTTCTTTGGAGGTGGGAAAACAGGCCGATATCATTATCCTGGACACCCAAAAACCCCACTGGGTGCCGCTTTACAACCCCTATTCGCAGATTGTCTATTCCGCCAACGGCGCCGATGTACGCCATGTGATGGTGAAAGGGAAAATGCTGCTTCTGGACGGACAATTTCAAACATTGGATATAAGCAAGGTTTACACCCAAGCCGCCGCCATGAGCCACAAGGTACGGCAATGGCTGAAACAGGCACGTTACGCCGGGTAAAGATAACAGGCTGCCTGATGGCCATCACCAACGGAGACCATGGGCGGCGTGGCCAGAGTGCAGCCGGACATGGCGTAGGAGCAGCGGTTATGAAAACGGCAGCCGTCGGGTAGCTCCAGCAAACCGGGCACCACACCGCGGATGGTGCTCAGCTCGGATTTACCCTGTAGCTCCAAGCGCGGAATCGCTTTGAGCAATCCTTTGGTGTAAGGGTGCCTTGGCTCGGCAAATAGCGCCGTCACCGGACCGGTCTCAACAATCTTACCCGCATACATCACCGCCACCTCATCGCACACCTGCGCCACAACACCCAATGCATGGGTGATCATTATCACCGCCATTCCGCTCTCTTGTTGAAGCGCTGTGATGAGGTCCAGAATCTGGGCCTGGATGGTCACATCCAGGGCCGTGGTGGGCTCATCGGCGATGAGCAGCAGCGGCCGGCAAGCCAAGGCCATGGCGATCATCACCCGTTGGCGCATGCCGCCGGAGATCTGGTGCGGATAGTCCTTCAGCCGCAGCTTGGGTTCGGGGATACCCACTTTTTGCAACAACGCCACCGAGGCCGTCTCAATGTCATCCACCGACATACCAGGAAAGTGCAATTCATACACCTCGGCCAACTGACGGCCGATCCGGTGCACCGGATTAAGGGCCGTCATGGGTTCCTGAAAAACCATGGCGATACGGTTGCCCCGGATAGTATGAATCTCATTCACGGATAGATCGAGGATATCGGTTCCGTTAAAATGAATCGTTCCCGCGGAAATCCGGCCCGCCGGCTTGGGAAGCAGCCGCATGACGGAGAGTGCGGTGACACTCTTGCCGCAGCCGGACTCGCCCACCAAGCCCAACGTTTTGCCCTTATGGGCGGTTAAAGTGACATCATCCACCGCCCGCAGCGGCCCCGCCTCCGTATCAAAGGTGATTTGTAAGCGGTTAACCGATAAAAGCGGCTCCAAGGCAGATCACCCCTCAAGGCTGGACATTTTATAGGTGGTATCGATTATTGTCTCCGGCGGGAACGGTCGCTTTTTCTTTACGGCCTTCCTGGTTTCATCGTAAAGGGCTTTGTCAAACCAAAACAAGCCGCCGGTGGTGCTGTCAAAGGGCGTAAAAAGATCGCCGGTATGTTTTGTGCCTAACACATCGGGAAGTCGCCACCAGCGCCAAGCCCCTTGACGCACATAGGGAACCATAAAGGTGGGCACAAAACAGCCGATTTCATGGATCTTGGTTTGAATTTGGCGCGAAAGGGTTTTACGTTCCGCTTCATTCAAGGATTGACGATAGGCGTCGATCAACCGGTCCATCTCCGGGTTGTCGGTATTGGTGATATTATTGGTTTGGGGTTTGTGGGCATTGGCCGAATGGAAGTGTTCCCAATACTGGGGCCGTAGCGACGTACTCCAGCCTGACCATGCCACATCATGCTTTTTTTCGATAATCTTTTTATAGTGGGCCGATGGATCCAGGCGCTGCAACCGCATCTCGATTCCCGCTTTTTTGGCCTCTTCTTTTAGGACCACCAACCGAGGGGTATCATCTTCCTGGCTGTAGGAAACCTCCACGGAGAAACGCTGGCCCGCCTTTTCCCAAATACCATCCCTGCCCCTGGACCAGCCCGCTCCGGTTAACAAGGTGTTTACTTTCTCAAGATCAAACCGGCGGGCGCGGATCTCCCTGTTGGTATAGTCGCCATAGCCGGTAAACCCGTTTTCCAGCCGAAAATAGTCTTTGCGTAGCACCTTTTCGATCACCCGTTGAACATTCATGGCGTGGGCAAACGCATAGCGAACGTTCCGGTCCTGGAAAATCGGCCGGTCCTGGTTGAGCCAAAGCCCCATGGCCGACTGCTGGGTGTCGTTGAAAAACCGGAATTTGCGGATATAGCCGTCATGAAATTCTTTCGTATCGGCCTTAGCGTGCCACCATTTGGGTCGCGTTAACGCGAAAACATCCACCCGCCCTTTTTTAAAATATTCCCAGAGCACATTGATATCCCGGACCACGGTGTAGACCACCCGATCCACGTTATACCGGTTTGTAAAGTACGTCAGATCCTTTGCCCACCAATCCTTTTTACGCGTAAAAAGAACAAATTTACCCTTTTTAAACCCGTCAATTTGATAGGGCCCCGTGTTGGGAACAACTTTCCAGTTAAACTTCTGCACAAACTGATCATCCAGTTTCCCGTAAAAGTGGCGTGGTGTCGGGCTGATACCGATCTTTAAATGGAGATCCGGCTGGGCCTTGCTGCTCACCACAGCGAGGGTATGCTCGTCGAAGATATCCACCCGGTCGATCTCACGACTGTAATAGTCGTTGTACCAGGGGGCTACGATCTCTTTAGCGCGCATAAACTCCAGGGTATACGCAAAATCCGCGGCGGTCACCGGTATGCCGTCGGACCAGCGGGCGGCCGGGTTGAGCTTAAAATACATGGTTTTGCCGTCGTCGCCATAAGCCCAATGGGTGGCGATCTCGGGGATGATATTTTCCGTATTGGGATGAATACCGATCAAACTCAACTGATTGCCCAAGATGGCGCTGCGGAAGCTGCTGTTGGAATCGGGGCCGACGGTGCGGAAAGTTAAGGGGAAACTTAAAATGGCATCGTGGAACGTACCGCCACGGACCGCATCGGGTGAGGCAAAAACCGGATCGCTTTCATTGGTAAGCCATTCTATGCCCTCTGGCAGCGGTGCGTCCTGGGTGTTGGCATCAAGCAAACCAACGGTAATTAAAGCAAAAACAAAAACCATGACATTTTTTCTAAAATGCATCGTATGATCCCTTTGGTCGCCAATCAAGTTGTAACATTTATCCGTGCAAAACACCATCACTCATACGTTGTGTGCATCTTCGGATCAAACGCCTCCCGGATCGCCTCGCCAATAAAAGTGACGGCAATCAGGGTTAACGTCATGGACGCAATCACCGATGAGACAATCCACCATGCGTCCAGATTGGCCCAGCCTTGGGATAGCAGTTCACCCCAGCTGGGGGTCGGCGGCGGAAGGCCAAAGCCCAAATAATCCAGTGAGGTCAGCGCCACGATGCCACCGGAGACGGAAAAGGGCACAAAGGTGACAATAATGGCGATGGTGTTGGGGATGATGTGCCGAAAAATGATCCGCAGACTACCCGCCCCAAGGGTGCGCGCCGCCAACACATATTCCCGCGCCCGCTCTTTATAGGTCACCGTACGGATGGTCCAGGTGATTCCGATCCAACCAAAAAAAGCCATGATCAGGATCAGGGTCATAAAATTGGGCGCCACAATGGAGGAGACGATAATAATGACGTATAAAAAGGGAACATTGCTCCATATCTCAATGATCCGCTGAAAAATCAAATCAAACAGCCCGCCCCAATACCCCATGGCGCTGCCGACGGATACCCCGATGATGTAATTGGCCGCCAGCAGCAGCAGCGAGAAAATAATGGCGATGCGAAACCCGTATACCAACCGGGCGACCAGATCCCGGCCCACCGTATCGGTGCCCAAATAGTGTTTTTGCTCCCATGAGGGAGGAAACGGCGGGTAGCTGTCTTCCTTAAGGTCGTTTTCAAAGGCGTTGTAGGGAACCGGCGGCAACAGCACCCAATTGCCCCGGCCCTCCTTTTTGAAAACCTGCTGAAGCTCACGGTAGTTGGTTTCATAGGCGTAATCGAGCCCGAACACCGCTCCGGGAATGATCCGCGTATATGTGGGAAAGAAATAACGCCCCTCATAATGGACCACCAATGCGCGATTATTGACCAGCAGCTCGGCACACAGGGATAGCAAGATGGCCGCCCCCATCAGTATAAATGAGTAGTAGCCCCGCTTGATGGAGCGAAAACGTGCAAACTGCTTTATGGTCAGGGGGTTGAACTTCATCAATGGCGTCCGCCCCTTGAGCCGTTTTTACGGCCGGTTGAATGGGGTTTGGGCCCCTACTGCACCAATTGGTGAAACAGATCTTTGGCCTCTTGGGCTGATGGATTAAGCGAAAGGGCCTGTTTGGCCGTCATCAAAGCCTTTAACGTATTGCCATTGGCAAAAAAGGCTTTCGCCAGCCCGATGTAGCCTGCAATATTTTCCGGCGCCATTTTAACGGTTTCGGTAAATGCCTCCACCGCCGCTCCGGCGTCCCCTTTTTGGAGCATGTCCCTCCCAAAACCCAGGATTTGATCCAACGCCTTATTAAAAAAGAGCGGACTCTCTTCACTCAAGCCAAGGCCCTCTTTTAATTGGCTCAAGCCGTCCTGAAATTGTCCCTTTTTAAAAAGCGCCCCCGCCGATCCCAGCAACGCATCCATCAGGACATTCAACACCTCGCCACGAGTCTCTTCAGGTGCAATGCGATAAGCGGTTCTAAGGGGCGGCAGCGCCTTTTGCCATTGACCCAGATTCACATAAGAGCGCCCCAAATAGAGGTGGGCTTTTCCATGATTCGGGTCGCTTGCAACGGCTTTGGCGAAATAGCTCGCGGCCTCCGCGTACTTGCCCTGATTAAAAAAGCCCATGGCTTTTTCAAAGTCCATCTTCGCAGGGGAAAATCCGACACCGGCGCATCCGGTCAACAGTCCTGCAAGCAGTAACCCAATCCGTAACTTTTTCATGTTCAATTCCTTTGTTATCGGTGTGTCAAGGCAATCATCGGCCATCCACCTTATAGACGCACACGGCTATTCAAACTTCACCCTGGGGTCCACCATAGCCACGCAAAGATCCGACAAAATATTACCAATCATAAAGAGCAACGCCGATATGACCAGTATCCCCAAAACCACCGGATAGTCGCGCTCAACAACAGATTCGTAACCCAACAACCCCATCCCGTCGATATTAAAAACTTTTTCGATGAGAAACGAGCCGGATACGATAATGGAAATATTGTTACCGAAGCTGGTGGCAATGGGGATCAGGCTGTTTCGCAAAGCATGCCGAAAGACCGCCTGCTTGAAAGGGACGCCCTTGGCAATGGCCGTGCGGACATAGTCAGCGGCCAGGTTATCCATCAGGCTGTTTTTCATCAAAAAGGTCATCACGGTAAAAGATCCCAGCACATACGCAAGCAGCGGCAGGACGGTATGACGGGCAATATCGCCGATTTTACCCCACAGCGAAAAATCTTCAAATTCATAACTGGTCAATCCACCCAAGGGAAAGATCTCCCAATGGGAGGCAAAGAGCATCAACAAGAAAATTCCGATCACCCAACCGGGGATGGCGTAACCGATAAAGACAATAATGGAAGAGATATTGTCAAAGGCGGTTTTATGACGGATCGCTTTGGTGACGCCCAGAGGAATGCAGACACCGTAAACCAAAACCAGGGAAAGGAGTCCAAAGTAGAGTGAGATCGGTATCCGGCTTCTGATCATCTGCCACACCGGATCATAATAGCGGGTGGAAACACCCAAATCGCCGGTGAGTACTTTGCCCAGCCAATGCAGATAACTTTGCAGGACCGGTTTGTCAAACCCGTAATAGGCCTTTAAAGCATCCAGTTGCGCGTCGGAAAGGGGCTGGGTTTGATTTTCCGACGGCACACCCGTAGCGCTTTGCATCTGACGGGCCTGCACAATGATCCGCTCGATGGGGCCGCCTGGTACCAGCCGGGTGATCACAAAAACCATCACCGTAATCCCGATAAAGGTCGGGATCATTAAAAGCATACGCCTGATAAAATAAGCCGTCATGGGTCGAATTGGGAATTCAGTTAAAATAGATCACCGTGACAAATTGCAGGAATCCCCTGGTAACAGGCGAAGGCCTAAAGCCATTCGGACAGTATCCTTCTCAAATCACGGTCATCTGAGTTCAAAAGCCTGCGGGCGGAGTTGCGGCATGATGTACAATGATACATATTGCTGGAGAAAATAGACCCTCTCAGTACGGCATAACCCGTTTCATAAATTGATCAAAGAGCGGGACTGTGAAAGCCGTGTCCCCGTGACTCGGACTCCATACCATCCCTTTACCAATCAAATTACTCCGCGTTGGCGCCAACGATTGAACCGCCCGGCTCATTTGTTCGGCGATATCCCCTGATCTATGAGGCCCTTCTCCCAGTTCCGCCATTGCGCGAAGATATTTTTTTTCTGATGGTGTCAATCGATCAAAACGAACACGAAAAAAGCCGGCATCAAGCACTTCAGCAGCAAGCTTGGTTGCCAGGTCACAATCCGAAATGGTAATTGGTGAAGCATCGGCACAATCCCAAGCTTGCTTACCCCACTCTTGAAGAAAGTACGGATAACCCTGCGTTTGATCTAAAATATGTTGAAGTGCATCATTTTCAAACGCTACGCCTTCCGTTTCTGCTGGTTTCATCAATGCTGTCCGTGATTCATCCTCGCTGAGGGGCCCAATGAATGGAAAGTCAAAAAGGCGTTCGGCATATGATTTGGCTTTTCCCATACGACCTGGTAACTGAGGCAAACCTGCCCCGATAAGCGTTACCGGCAACTTTTCTTGGGACGTTCTATGCAAGGCCGTGATAAGTGCACCAAGCTGAATCTCTTCAACGTACTGAAGCTCGTCAATAAACATTATCAGCGAAGTATCGGCCGCCTTCGCCGCTAGGCCAACTGCGCCTAAAAGATCCTGAAGATCGGTTTCCAAATCGCCATTATCGGCCAAACCGGGTTCAGGATCAAAGTCTAAACCAACCTCAATATCATCATATTTTACTTTTAGCGCCGTTACAAAACCCGCAAGACCGGCAAGTGCTCGTTGCGCAATCTTCTTAGCACGCTCAACTCGTGAAAGTTTAAGAAGTACCTGCCGGAGCTGAGGTGCGAGCAAGCCAGGCAAGGATCGGTTTTCGGGGGCCTCTGCTCGCAAGGCGTAATGGCCATCCTTTTCAGCGTCAAGTCGTATTCGATCAAGAAGGACCGTTTTACCGACCCCACGAAGACCCACCATGAGGATACTTTTACTTGCACGGCCAATACGAATACGCTCGATGGCGATATGTGCCGTTTTGCGAATTTCACCACGTCCCGCCAACTCCGGCGGTTGTGTACCCGCCCCAGGTGCATATGGATTTCGAATCGGATCCATATTGGGGTTATAGCAAATTTACTCAAATTTACAAGAATTTAATAAACCATTGTAAACTTACTCAAATTTAAGCCGTACGCTGAAAATACTTAAAAATGTATAAACAAAAATACCCGGCACACAACGTACCGGGCATCGTAAAACAAGGGAAACGCCGTTGCGTTGCCCTAAAGGGCAGGATTTTACCGCTTGGAGAATTGGAAGCGTTTGCGGGCGCCGGGCTGACCGTACTTTTTCCGCTCTTTGACCCGTGCGTCGCGCCTTACAAATCTGGCCTTCTTGAGGGCCGCACGCAAATCGGGTTCGGCCAGGATCAACGCCTTGGTGATCCCGTGCCGGATCGCGCCGGCCTGTCCGGTAATACCGCCGCCCCGTACCCGAACAACCACATCGTAATTGCTGGTGGTATGGGTGAGCTGCATCGGTTGCAGCAGCACCGATTTCGCCGTATTGAGGGTGAAATAGTCATCAAGAGGCTTCTCGTTCACCGTAATCTGACCTGTACCGGGCATCAGCCATGTGCGGGCGGTTGCGTTTTTCCTTTTCCCGGTGGCATAAAAAGCGTTCTTCATCGATAATTAGTTCCCTGCTTCTATGGGGTTGAAATCTTTGTCCAGCAAAATGGGTTGCTGCGCCTGGTGGCCATGCTCATTACCACAATACACCTTGAGTTTTTTAAAGAGTTTGCGGCCCAGCCGATTCTTGGGCAACATGCCTTTAACGGCAAAACGGACCAGATCTTCCGGCTGTTTTTCCATCAATTTTTCAGCCGTGATGTTTTTAATGCCGCCCATATAACCGCTGTGGCGATAGTACGTTTTATTTTTCAATTTACGCCCCGTCAGCACCACTTTGTCGGCATTAATCACGATGACGTGGTCGCCGGTATCTACGTGGGGCGTAAACATCAGGTTATGTTTGCCGCGCAGTCTTGCCGCCACCGCCGACGCGAGCCTTCCCAGCACCTGCCCCCGGGCGTCAACCACATACCAGTTGCCGGGGTTATCGGTCGCTTTTGCACTTGGAGTATATTTTTTCACCACGCGCTTCTCCTTTGTCACAATGATCACGCTCATTTTTGTAAACCGGAATACTTAATCGCCCGACAAATAGATGTCAAGTAAAAAGGGATTTATAAGAGACTTCCCTATATAATTACCCGATGGTTACGGAAAAGGTTCATCTTATGCGATTTTTTTCTGAACCGGATACCCCAAATGTCGAAAAGCCTCATCAGACGCTTTCCGGCCGGCGGATGTACGCAGCACCATACCGATCTTTAGAAGGTAGGGTTCCACCACATCCACCAAAGTGTCGGTCTCTTCCTGTAGAGTGGCCGCAATGGCCTCAATCCCAACTGGCCCACCCTTGTAAAAATCGATGATCGTCTTGAGATACCGCCGGTCCAGGTCCGTTACACCACGCTGATCCACCCCCTCCAGCATCAACGCCGTATGAACCGTTTTGGCGTTGACACGTCCGTCGCCGCGCACTTGAGCGTAATCCCGCACCCTTTTGAGCAGCCGGTTGACCACACGGGGGGTTCCCCTGGAACGCCCGGCCAGCTCTTTGGAACCAGCCACATCAATAGGGACCTCCAAAATTTGGGCGGATCGCCGCGTAATCTGAATGAGCTCTTTTTCACTATAAAAATCGAGGCTGCGGAAGATCCCAAAACGATCCCGCAATGGGGCCGAAAGCAGCCCCACCCGGGTAGTCGCACCCACCAGCACAAATGGCTTTAAAGGAATTTTATGACTGCGGGCATGGACACCCTTATCAAAAACAATATCCACGGAAAAATCTTCCATGGCCGGGTAGAGAAACTCCTCCACCACTTTGGGGGTGCGATGAATCTCGTCAATAAAGAGAATATCGCCCGTTTCAAGATGGGTTAAAATTCCCACCAGATCCCCCCCTTTTTCCAGGGCCGGACCGGAAGTGACGGTCAGTTTGCCGCCGGTTTCGTGGGCGATGATATGGGCCAGGGTCGTTTTACCCAGGCCCGGTGGACCGTGGAACAGGACATGATCCATGGGCTCCTGACGCCCCTTGGCCGCCTCGATAGCGATGTGAAGGGTCTCCACCACATCCTTTTGGCCGATATATTGCGAAAGGTTTTCAGGTCGCAGCGATTTGATTTCCGGGGCTTTATCATCAGGCAGTTCTTTTCCGGCCACAATGCCGTGGTGAGTAATGACGGGATCTGTCATAACTTGGCTCTCTGGTAAATGGCTTCCACAAGCCGGCCCGCACTATCGATCTCCGGATGATGTCGCAATGCTCTTTCGATCAGTTTCCTGGCTTCATTGGGTTTGTGACCCAATTGGGCTACCAGGGCGTTCCGGGCCTCCTTGATAAAACCATCGTCGGGCACTGTTTGCTGGTGATCCAAATAGGCGCTGCCCGCGCTAAAAGCGCTCAACTTCCCGGCCAAAGCGGCCGCCATTTTTTCGGCCGTTCGTTTGCCGATCCCTTTCAATTGGCACAGTCGGGGAATGTCCCGAGCCTCGATGGCCGCAGCCACCTCCTCCACCGGTATCTCGAGTGCTTTCACCGCTTTTAACGGGCCGATATCCGCCACGGAAATAAATTGCTGAAAAAAGGCTTTCTCCGCCAAGGTGTTAAAACCGACGAGCACCGGGCGCGGCTGCCGTTCGGTCTGGTAGTGATAGATGTGAAAGGCAACCGTTTCATCGGCTTCGGTCTGTTTTAAACCGGCTTTTACCACCACGGGAAGGAGCACCTCATAGCCGACCCCGCCGGCCAGCAGTACCACCCGGTCCTCTTGAACCTCAATAACGGTTCCTTCGAGAAACGCAATCATCTGTTTTCCAGGTTACCATGTAGAATCAGGCAACATCGCGGTGGAAAGTTCAAGCTGAAACCGTTGTGAATGATGTGCGGCGCTACGAAACATAATACAGGACGCTTTCCGATGATGCCATCAGGCGCTGTTGATCCGCATGGCGGTATAGCCCAATCAGCGCCAACCCCAACGCATCCGCCGCATGTGAAGGCTGGATGGGGCCTTTTATAGCCAAACGGTTGCGGACCGCTTTTTCCAACTGCGCTTTGGTGGCGTTGCCGTTCCCGGTTAAGTTGCGCTTCGCTTCACGGACCGGGATTTCCGAAACCGTCACCCCATTGGAACTTCCCGCCAATAAAATCACCCCGGCCACTTTTGCCAGTGAAAGGGCCGAGGTGGGAATTCGTTTTAGAAAAAAAACATCCTCCAGCACCATTAAATCGGGCCGTTCGGTCACGATGGTGTTGGTCAGTTTGGTATGAATCTGACGTAACCGGTCGGCCAGCGGCCATTGACTGGCCGTCCGTATACAGCCATATGAAAAGGTGGAGACATCAAATTGATGGCCCGTCACGATCCCAATACCGGTGGCGGCCAAACCCGGATCAATGCCCAGCACTTTAATCATTGACCACAAGCCAAATGAAAAAGGAGGGCATTCGGTATCCTCCGCAAGTTGATTTTCACAAATCCTAAACTCGATGGTTCCGGAAAGGGCCCATTTACTAAGGCGCTCTTTTATCGGAAGTTCATGTCGTCCGCCGAGAGTCTGACACGCCGCAACAATTTAGATACGGCGTTTACAACACGATCAAGGTCACATATCGGCCAACTTCTGTCGGGCAATTTCAGCCTCATTGGAATTTGGATAGCGTCTGATCAATTCCTTATAAATCAGGCGGGCATTGGTTGGGTCCTTTAAATTATTGAAGGCAATGGCCTGTTTTAATAGCGCTGCTGAAACTCGATTCCCGTCAGGGTAGGCTTCAATCACCTTTTGATATTCCAGGATCGCCTTTTCGTACCACTTTTCCCGGTAAAAGATCTCCGCCAAAAAGAATTGAGCGTCATCTGCCTGTCTTGACTTCGGATACTGCCTGACAAACGTCTCAAAATTGACCCGGGCCGTTTCGACGTCATCGCGATCAAAAGCACTTTTTGCCAGCTCAAATAAGCCTTGTTCAGATGCCGACGATGCTGATGAGCCCAAGCCCGGTGAGGTGGTGTTACCACCCGGAACAGCTGTCAGCTCAAGGTTAAGATATCGTTCCAATTGAACGATACGGGCAGTTAACGCCTGATTTCTCTGGGTCAAAACCTCAATCCGTTGCACCAGTGTCTCTTTCTGGAAAGAGTCATTGGCATTTAACTGAAACTCCAGTTCTTCGATCCGGCCGCTCAATTGCTGGTTCTTTTCCCGTAGGATATCCAGTTGGGCCGCCAAGCTGGCTGTTTGATCCCGCAACCGGCTCTCTTTGGCGCCAATTGTCTTCCGCGTGGATTCATCCAGGGCCTGCAGCTGCTTTTCCAGCCGAAACAATCGCTCATCAAGGGGATAAAGATCCTTGGATGTGACGCACCCGATAGGGATCGTCCCCAGCGCGAACAAACAGATGCAACAGATCAATTTTTGCATTTTTTTATCCAGTAGATGGCCCTTTTTGCAACACCACCTATTGAAGGTTAAACTGCGCCCGACGGTTTCTGGCCCAGGCTTCTTCATTGTTGCCCGGATCCAAAGGCTGCTCTTTACCGTAGCTGATGGTTTGCAGAGCGCCGGCATCAACACCCAGTCCGACCAAAAACCGCTTGGCGCTCTCGGCCCGGCGATCCCCCAAGGCCAAGTTGTACTCAACTGTGCCGCGTTCGTCACAATGGCCGCTGATCAACACTTTGGCCCCCGGATTCTCTTTGAGCCAATTGGCCTTGGACCTTAACAGATCTTGGGCTACCTCATCAAGGACAGAACTATCATAAGCAAAATAGACATGCTCGTTGGTAAATTTGCTTTTGGCTATCTCCATGGCCCTCATTTTTTCCGCTTCCTGGCGCAGACGATCCTCCTCCAGTGCTTTTTTACCATCGGCATCACTTTTGGAGCCGGCGGTCATTCCGGCGCCCAAACCATCTTTTTTCATCGCTTTTTTAGAGCAGCCGGTCATCATCATGAACGCCGGTGCGATCAGCGCTACCGCCAAGATTACCATCCATTTACGTTGCATTGGTTCCTCCTTGAACATTCACTGTTTATTCGGTGTGATCCAAATTATGACTCACTATTTGGGTCCGCACCAAAACATTTTATTGCCATTCCGACCGTTTTATTTGTCAGCAAACCCCGCATTGGGCGACCATCCGGGTTCGCTTTGCCGCCCTTTCATATTGATCAGTTTGCGCTGATCCGTACCAAATGCGGTCATTAAATAGATTTTGGAAGGCCCTTCCCGGGTGGAGCTAAAAACGATCATGCTGCCGTCCGGCGCCCAGCTAGGGGATTCATTATCGCCTGCGCCGCGCGTTAACTGCAACTGGCTATTGCCGTTGATATCGGCAATCCAGATATTGAAGCGTCCATCTTCCATGGACGTATAAGCAATTTGATCGCCCTTGGGGGACCAACTGGGCTGGGTATTGTTTTTACCGGAAAAGGTAAAGCGCCGCACCGACCCGCTGGTTAGATCTTTAATGTAAATTTGAGGCGTCCCTCCTCTTTTGGAAACAAACGCCATCCGCCGTCCGTCCGGCGAAAACGTAGCCGATACATCAATACCATTGCTATTGGTTAATTTTCTAACCATTTTCCCTGCGCCGGTCAACAAGTAAATTTCCGGATTACCCTCGTAAGATTGCGTCGCGGCCAGTTGATGCGCCCCCGGAACCCAGGACGGTGCGATGTTCAAGCCCTTGCGGGAAACCACCGTTCCACGGTTTTCATAGACATGGCGAATATAGAGATCCGGATTAGCCTTGGCATAGGAGGTGTAAGCAATCCATTGGCCGTCCGATGACCAGGCGGGGGATAAACTGATGCTGTTATAACGGGTCAGTTGGGTGGGATGGCTGCCGTCAAAGTCACAGATAAAGATCTCCTTATGGGTCCCCACCGTGGAGACAAAGGCAATCTTGCTATCGAAGACCCCCCGGCTGCCCGTTAACACATAAAGAATCTCGCTGCAGAAACGACGCACCATGCGTTGTTGATCCTCAGGTTCGCCCACATAGCGCTTGCCCACCAACAGCTCCCCTTTAAAAGTGTCAAATAGCCGCATCTCCAGCTTTAAGACCTCGTCTTCAATATAGGTGCCGCCGGTCACAAGTAATTCGGCGCCGATACCGCTCCAGTTTTTGAACTGGATGTCGGCGGCTACAATATTGGGATTGGCCGGATCGCTTAAAAAGGCGCTGCGATCCAGCATCTTGAAATAGCCGGTAAATTCAAGCATGCCGGACAACAGGTCCGCCGCATCCGTGGCAATAGCCTTTTCCGCGGCGCCGCCGGTGACCGCTTTGAAAACCGGCACCGCGGTGGGGATTTTACGTAAGAATGGATTATTGACTTCCACATAGTCATAGTCAGCCGCCGTGGCTGGAACCAGCGTGAAGATGAAAAGCACCAACCCAAAAAGAAAAATACCGGCACCGATTTTAAAAGGGCGCCTTTCCCGCCGGTGGCGCCATGACCCATCCGATGAAAAACATTTTGCTACGCCATTTATCCTGAAAGAGTTCATTGTTACTCCGCTGTTGTGTGTCATCGTAAATATACCGCTACTGAATTCCTTCCGGAGTGAAAATAACACCGACTATATAATAGGGCCGCCGGTAACCCGTGGGCAGCGGCGGCAGCGGGTCTGATTTTTGTACCGCCTTATAAGCCGAATCATCCAAAAAACGATTGCCCGATTTTTTCTCATACCGGATATCGGCAATCTTGCCGCTGGGCAATATTTTCAGTACCAGCACGGTCTCTACGTTTTTTTGCGCACCGGCCAATTGATGTAGAAAGGCCCAGTTCTTTTGGATGTAAAAAGGAACGGTCTGCCGATAAATATCGATCATTTCCAGCGCGCGCGCGTTTCCCGCAACACCTCCGCCACCTCCACCCGCAACACCGCCTGCCCGTGGATTCTCACCGGTCTGAGCCACCTTTTGACGCATCTTTTCGATGGCCGAAGCAACCGGATCCGGTTTGGGCGGTGTCGGCTGTTTGGCAACCTTTTTGTCGATGCGCGCCACGGCCTTTTTAACCGCCCGACCTGGCTTAAAGGTCTTTTTCTTTAGCGATGTTTTGGGCTTATAGACTTTCTTGGGGGGCGTCTCCACTTTTTTTAACGGGACCGGCTCCGCCTTAACCGGATCGGGAATCGTTATTGGTTCCGGCTCAGGTTCCGGCTCGGGCTCAGGTGGTGACACCGGTTCAACCGGCTCCGGCTCATGCGCTGCTGCCGTATCGGGTTCCGGTGCAGGTGTCGGTTCCGGCTGCGGTGCGGCAGCCGGAGGGCCGGGAGGTAGAGACACCATGGTCACCGACACCGCCGATGGAGCGATCCGCCGTTTGCCGCCAAAACCGGGGGTCAGCAAAATTGCCCCAAAAATCATCAGGTGGCACAGCAACGAAAAGGCCACAAAAAGCGACAACGCCCGGTAATCGTTTTGTAACCCATAGAAACTTGTATGATGCGTTGGCCCGGCCATTATGTATTTGCTACTGTTTTTTCAGCTCGTCTCTTTCCGTGCTGTCCCCTTCGGGGGCCGCTTCAGTCACCATCCCCAGTTTCTCCACGCCGGCGCCCTGAATTTCCGCCATCACTTGCGCCACAATACCGTAGGGAATGGTTTTATCGGCGCGTAAAAAAACCTCACGCTCCTTTTGTCCTTTTAAGATCGCCATCAGTTTATCCCTCAGCCCGTCAACCCCTAACTGAAAATCATTGATGAAGATCTCATTATCCTTGTTGATGGTAATAATCAGATGTTCGGATTCAGTGGGCAACGCGGCAGCGGTGGTTTCGGGTAAATCCACATCCACCCCTTGGGTCATCATGGGCGCGGCCACCATGAAAATAATGAGCAGGACCAACATGACATCCACTAAGGGCGTCACGTTGATGTCCGACATTAAGTCGCCGTTATTGTTAGAGAATGCCATAACTATGTCTCTCTTTCAACAAGGATATCCCGCTCCACAATATTCATAAAATCGGCCGAGAAGCTGTGCAACTCCGTTTCAAAGGAACGGATTCTTTGAGTAAAATAGTTAAAGGCGATGACCGCCGGAATGGCCGCGGCCAGACCCGCCGCCGTGGCTACCAACGCCTCGGAAATTCCCGGCGCCACAACAGCCAAACTGGCCGATCCCCGCTGGCCAATGTCGTTAAACGAATTCATGATCCCCCAAACTGTACCAAAAAGACCGATAAACGGGGTGGTGTTCCCGGTTGTGGCTAAAAACGGGGTCAATTGGGTCAGTTGCGCGATCTCCGTATTGACCGCCCGCCTTAAGGCCCGTTCCACATTCTCGCTACCCGAAAACTGCATCCGTAAGGTGGTCTCACCCCTGTTGGCAGGTTGATAGCTGCCGCTCTTAATCACCTTGCGCAGTTCCAGATAGCCGATGCGAAAAACCCTGGCGATGGCCGAATGGTCAAACTGCTTGGAGCGCATATAGGCATCGGAAAGATCGCCGCATTTCCAAAAAAAATCGTTAAATGCCGCCGACTCCTTTACCGCCCGCCGGATCTGCCGGGCTTTTAAAATAATGATGGCCCAGCAGATAACAGAAAACAGTAATAAAATAATCAATACCAGCAAGACCACAAGGCCGGCATTGCTGATCATGTCCCAAAGACCCAGGTTTTGTGAAAACATTGAATCGTGTCCAGTTGTTGGTGGTTATTGTTTTTATATGAAAAGTCTTGCCAAGTATGTACAAAAAGAAAGACTTTCATCATTCGTTGTGGCTGTTTACGGCCATGGCGGTTAGTTTTTTAAAATCCCGCTATTGAAAAAGGCCCCCGATGGTTGCTTTTAGTGACGGATTTGGGCATAATCCAATAAAGGATCAACCACGACGCAACGAAAGATGCTTTGGAAACGTATATTGCCAACGCCTGCAATACTTATTCAGACACCCTTTCATCCTTTTGGGTCACCCCTGGTAAGGGCCGAGCAACACGCCAATCGCCCAGCATCGATGTGATAAAAAACATCAAATAGCCGGTTTCGATAATGTCATTCATTAAAAGTCATAAAGCGGTCATCCTTCAATCCATCCCTCTATTCAAAGGGCTTACCGATTCTCAGGCGGCCCTAATGCAGGAGCAGTTCATCCAAAAATCATTCAAAAAAAATGAAATCATCTTTATTGAAGGGGATCCGGCCCTTGGTTTTTATGTGGTTGCCGAGGGTAAAGTCAAGGTTTACAAGCTGGCCCCCGACGGCAAAGAAAAAATTCTCCATATTTATGGGCCGGGCAACCCGTTTGGCGAAGTGCCTCTATTTTCCGGCGGCCGTTACCCGGCCAATGCCATGGCATTGGCCCACAGCCGTTTTTTCTACATTTCCCGCGATGCGTTTATCACCGCCATAAAAACCCATCCTTCCCTGGCTCTCAATATGTTGGGTGAACTCTCCAAACGGCTGCGAGAATTTACCGTTCAGATTGAAAATCTGGCTTTGAAAGAGGTTCCTGCCCGACTGGCCACCTACCTCATCTACCTGGCCCGGGAGCAAGGTAACGACGAACAGGTGACCTTGACCATCTCAAAGGGGCAGTTGGCAAGTTTGCTCGGAACGATCCCCGAAACACTCTCGCGAATTTTTAACCGCATGTCTATCCGGAAACTCATAGACGTCCATGGCGAAACTATCCACATTCAAAACCATACCGAACTGCTCTTTTTGGCTGAAAACGGCCGTTTGAATAAAGATTAGGGTGTTTTTTCCAACGCCACCAGTTTTGAACCTAATAGACGAATATGGGCCATCTCTTTCTTAGCGATCCAACCAAAATCTTTGCCTGTTGCCAACAATAAACGGCCCAAAGATGAACAGATCTGTAAAGTCCACCTGATGAGCATGTAAAAAAACGCTTTGGTATTCCAGGGTCTAAGCGCTATACAAGTAGCCTGCTACGCCATAATAACCCATAGCCTATGGCATTTAAAGGTGTCATCAGGCGACGGCAATTTTGTGAGGACTTTCCGCCTGCTGAAAATCGACCGTCACCACCTTGGATATCCCCTTTTTCTCCATGGTGATTCCAAAAAGAATATCGGCAAACTCCATGCTCCGTTTATTGTGGGTGATCATCACGATTTGTGATTTTTCGCCGATTACCTTTAACAGGTCGTTGAATCTTAAAATATTGGCATCATCCAGCGGCGCGTCGATTTCATCCAGCAGACAGAATGAAGCCGGCCGAATGAGAAAAATGGAAAAGATAAAGGCAATCGCCGCCAATGCCTTCTCACCACCTGAAAGCAAGCTGATGCGGGTTAGTTTTTTGCCCGGCGGCTGGATCATATATTCAACCCCCGAATCCAGCGGTTTTCCCGGATCGGTCATCACCAGCCTTGCCTTGCCTCCTTCAAACAGTTGCGGGAACACCCCTTCCAGTTGACCGTTAACCGCCTCCAGGGTTCGGGTAAAGCGCTCTGAAGTAATCCGGTTAATCTTGCGAATCACCCGATGCAAACCGGCCACCGCCTCAGCCAAATCGTCGCGCTGACGGTTTAAAAAATGAAAACGATCTTCCAGGACGGTAAACTCTTCAATGGCCCCCAAATGAACCGATCCCAGCCGATGCAACCGATGACGCTGCTGATCCAACGCCTCTTTGAGCGCCTCTTCCGACATGAAGGCATAGGGATCCTCTTGACGGGCCTTCTGCTGTTGGCGCAGGGCCGGTAGCAGTTTGTGGTAACGCTCCAAAAGACGGTTTTCGAGATGCTCTTTTTTGACATTCAAGCCGGAAAGCTCGATTTCGATGGCCTGGCCCTTTTTCTGAGTGGCCGCTTGCTCTTTCCGCAGCGTGGTGAGTGCGCCCCGGTTTTCGTCGATGGTGTTGCCGAAAGCGTGATAGCTCTTTTCATCGGCGGTGATTTTCTGGTTCATCTTTTTCACCACCCGGTAGAACTCTTTTAACTGCACCATTTCCGCTTCAATCCGTTCAGTGGAGGTCGCAATCAAACGTTTTTTATCTTCAACATCTCTGCCAATTTGCGCCAGCCGTTCTTCGTCATCTTTGCAAAACGACGCCAAGCGTCGGATCGTGCCCTGCTGATTCTCCAGTTCGGTGGTACGTCGGGTCAGTTGCAGGTTCAACTCTTCACGGCGCCGGCTACATGTTTCGGTCTGTTCGGCAACCCCTGCTATCTCCAAGACCAACCGGTCAACACCTTTCCGGGCATTGCGGATCTTATTGCCAAGTTCGGTCATCTCCTTTTCATGGCGGGCCATGGCTTTGTCCAGATCGGTCCCCTCTTCAACCATCTGCTCTTTTTCAAAACGGATGACATCCATTTGCTGCCGGGCGTGCCGCAACGCCTCCTTTTGGCGGATGACGGTTTTTTCAACAGCCGCTTTCTCTTCCAGTCGCCCGTTTTTTGAAACGGTTACCTGTTGCAGCTCCGCTTCGCTTTGCCGCAACCCGGTTTCCAACTCCTGTTGAACTTTTTGGGCTGCCTTTACCTTTACGTCCAGCGATTTGAGGCGGCGTGAGAGGCCTCTACGCTTCCTTTTTTTGGTCAAAATGCCGTCCAGGGCCCGACCGCCGCCAATCACGATCCCTTCCGGCGTAACCAAATCGCCGGCCCGGGTGACAATGGCCTTGTTGCCGCCTGACTGCGCCCAAAACAGTTGCGCCGCCGCTAACTCTTCACAAAAAACCACCTTACCCAGCAATGCCTGGGCCACTTTTGTATATGCGGGTTCAACGGTCAGATACTTTAACAACGCATGGGGGTGATCTTCTCGGGGCTCTTTTATTGCGCTATATTGATCAACCGCCTCAACGGGAATAAACCCGCTACGACCCTTGCCTTTGGCCTTTAACAATTCCACCGCCGCCCGGCCTCCGTCGGCGTCTTTGACCAACAGATACTGCAATGCATCCCCCAGGGCCGCTTCAACCGCTGTTTCATAGCCTGGCTCCACACGAATAACATCGGCTAAAAGCCCCAGTACCTTTTCCTTGACCACGGCGCTGCCGGCTATACCGTTCTGCTTGTTTTTTAAGCGACACACCGAAAGAATGGTTTTAACTCCATCTTTATACCACTCGAAGTTTTCTTCCATCTTCTTCAGGGTGGTATAACGGGCGGTGATTCCGGCCCGTTCGTGAATCAGTGTTTGTACCGTTTTCACCTGACGGCCCAGAGCATGGCGGTTCACATCCAGGGTTTTACGCAGCTTTTCAAGCTGATCGGCGTACTGTTCAAGCGCCTGCACCACGGCTTCAAGCCGGCCCGCCGCCCTTGCGCGCTCTTTTTGATATTGCGCAGCATTCTTTTGTGCAACACGAGCCTCTTCTTCTTTTTGTCGCAACCGCATCTTCAAGCGGGCCTTGTTGTCGGAAGCGTTTTGATAAAAGTTGGACTGCCGCGCCTTTTGGGTCGCCAGATCCATCAGCGCCGCTTTGGCTCCTTCCAAGTTGTGCGTCAGTTCATCCTGCCGGTTCTTACATTCGTCGGCTGACCGGTTATTCTCTTTTAATGCCTGCCGGACCGATTTGATCTGCGTTTCAGCCTCTTTGGCGTTCTCGCGGTTTTTTTCGATTTCCGCGGTAACCTCTTTAATTTTAGCCGTAACCGTTGATCTTGACAACGTCAGTTCGGATACTTCGTTCTGGAGCCGTAACACCGTCTCTTTGCGGTGTTTCCGATCGTTCTCTAGATTATTGACCGAGCGCTCAAGATCGCTTAAACGTCCTCTTTCGATGGCAACCTCTTCATGTTTTTGCCGGCGCTTGAGCTGAATCTTTTCAAGGATGGCATCCACCTTTTGCAACCGCGCTGTGCGGGATGCCTGGGTTGATTGCAACCGTTCCAGTACACGACTCAATTTGCGATGGCGCGCCTCAATCCGGTCGTACCGGACAAGGCTTAAACGGATGTCAATATGCCGCGCCGCCTCCTGATAGTTTTTATAGCGCTTGGCCTTTTGGGCCTGGTGTTTTAAACTGGCTTTCTGACGGGATATTTCCAGGATAATATCATCGACACGCAGCAGGTTCCGGTTGGTGGCCTTCACCTTTCGCAACGCTTCAATTTTACGTGCCTTGTAACGGGTGGTACCCGCGGCTTCCTCTATAAAATGACGCAGCTCTTCGGGTCCGGCTTCGGTGATGGCGCCGATGTTCCCTTGCTGAATCACCGAATAAGAGCGCGTGCCCATACCGCTGCCCAAAAACACATTGTAGATATCTTTTAACCGACAAGGCTGCCTGTTAATCAGATAGCCACTCTCACCCGAACGGTAGAGCCGCCGGGTCAGCATGATTTCACTATACTCTTTGAGCGCTTCGGGCGCGCTGCCGTTATCGTTGGCCAGGATCAGATTCACTTCAGCCAGATTGAGGGGCGGATGGCCGTTGGCCCCGGAGAAGATGACGTCCTCCATGGATTTACCGCGAAGTTGTTTCACGCTCTGCTCACCCATAACCCAGCGCAGGGCGTCCATCACGTTGCTTTTACCACATCCATTGGGGCCCACAATGGCCGATATGCCATTGGGAAACTGAATCGAGGTGGTTTCACAAAACGATTTAAAACCGGTTATTTCAAGCTTTTTTAAGCGCATTTTTCTTTCCCAACTCAACAGGTCGACAATGGGGGTTACTCTACCAGAGTATTTATCAGGGAATCGCCGATCTGTAAAGAAAAAACACAACAGAGAGTGTTTAATCAAGGATGTGCCTACAATATATGGAACCTGGGGCCGGAATTCAAAAATCGGAATATTCCGAACCCATTTTTTATCCCGGCTTCTGCCTGCTACAAAATCTGCCCCAAAAAGAGCTTGGTGCGGTCGCTTTCCGGATTGGTAAAAAAGTGCTCGGGGGTGCCCACTTCGATAATCCGGCCTTCGTCCATGAATATGACCCTCCCGGCCACCTCGCGGGCAAAGCCCATTTCATGGGTGACACAGACCATGGTCATGCCCTCCTTGGCCAAGGCCTTCATGACATCAAGCACCTCGCCGATCATCTCCGGATCCAGCGCGGAGGTGGGCTCATCAAAAAGCATCACCTTGGGATCCATGGCCAGCGCCCGGGCAATGGCCACCCGCTGCTGCTGTCCGCCGGAGAGGCGGTCGGGATAGACATTGGCTTTCTCTTGGATGCCCACTTTTTCCAGCAGCGCCATGGCTTTTTCGTGAGATTCCTTTTTATTACGCTTTAGAACAATCTGCTGGGCCAGGGTCACATTTTCCAAAACGGTTCTATGGGGGAACAGATTAAATGACTGAAACACCATGCCCACGTCGGCGCGCAGACGGTTGATATTGGTCTTGGGGTCCAGCACATCCACGCCGTCAATAAAAATGTGGCCGTCATCGGCCAATTCCAGATGATTCAAACACCGTAAAAAAGTGCTTTTGCCCGACCCCGAAGGTCCAATCACCACCACCACCTCGCCTTGGGCCACTTCTGTGGTCACATCTTGCAACGCGTAAACCGGCTCGGGCACATAAAACGTTTTATTAATATGCTGAACATTGATCATGATGATTGAAACCGTTTTTCCAGATATTGGGTGAACATGGACAAGGTGAAGGTCAGCACCATATAGAGTGCCGCCAGGGAGAGAAACAGCTCAAAAGGAGAAAGCGTCGTGGTAATCACCTCGCGGGTAGCCTTGGTGAGCTCCCGAACAGCAATGATACCCAACAAGGACGAATCTTTGATCAAGCTGATAAACTGACCGGCCAAAGGGGGCAGAATCCGTTTTAATGCCTGGGGCATAATCACGTAACGCATGGATTGGGCATAAGACATTCCCAAAGAACGGGCCGCTTCGGTTTGCCCGCGATGAATGGACTGAATTCCCGAGCGGACAATCTCGGTAATATAGGCTCCGGTAAAACAGGCCAATGAGGTCACGCCATACCAGAGGGGTGAGATTTCACCCAGACGGAAAGAAAAAAGTAGCTGATTGATCATGGTCCCCAACACAAAGTACCAGATAAAGATCTGTACCAGCAACGGTGTTCCCCGGATCACCTCCACATAGACGATGGCCGACCATTTCAGGGCCGGGTTGTCCGATATGCGCGCCAGACCGCCGATCAGCCCCAATAAAATACCGAAGACAATGGAAAAGAGACTTACTTCCAGGGTAATCCAAAGCCCCTGGAGCATGATTCCCGGCTTCCACTTGCCAAAGGTAGACACCACATCACCCGGATAGAGATAATCGCCCATAGTGACCCGCAGGCTCTTTGTGGGGACGGTCAACGTCTCTTCATCCCCACCGCTTCGAATGGTCACAAGGGACTCTTTTTCGCCCGTTTCCAGTCCCGTTACTTCTCCTTCAATATTGGCGGTGATCTCTTCCTGGGCATGATAGAAAAAGGCGTTCGGCAACTTGTACCACTGCCAGACATAATCGATTCTGGCCGTGGCAAAATAGACCAGCCCAATAATGCCGGCGATCATGAGGAAAAAGACCCCCACCCACATGTAGTAGTTCGCCTTGCTTCGTTTGCGTCTTAACCCGGACACAGTAAGGCCCCTATGCTTTTGGTCTGAAGTGTGCGGGGCGGGATCTTATCCCGGTTTTAATCCAGTCAGAATGAATCTATTCGATTTCCGTAAGCCACTCGGTACTCCTGATCCACTTGTTATAGATCCTTTCGTAGCGACCGTCGTTTTTCAACTGACGCAAAAAGTTGTTGAGCCAGTTGATAAAGTCAGGGTCACCTTTGCGGACGGCCCAAGCCAGCGGCTCGAAGGTGAACGGCTCATCCAGGAAAACCATCTTGCCTTCCCCGCGCTGGGCCATGAAGGTAGCGCAAAAAGGCAGATCGTAGACAGTGGCATCGGCTTTACCGGTCAACACTTCCAGGGCTGCTTCCGATTCCACCTCAAAGGATTTGTAAGTGGCTTTGGGAATGAGCCTTTTGATGGCCTGCTCGCCGGTGGTGCCCAGTTTGGATGTGATGGTGAATTGAGGATCGTTGAGATCTTTGTAGGATGTGACTTTGCCTTCATGTTTTTTATTCAGCAAAACGGTCTGGCCTACAATGATGTATGGATCGGCGAAATTGATTTTCAGGTTCCGTTCCTGGGTCAGGGTCATGCCGCTCATAATAATGTCAAATTTTTTGGTGATGAGCGCTGGAATAATGCCGTCCCAGGCTGTATTGACAATTTCCAGCTTGACGCCCATGGCCTTGGCCATCTCTTTGGCCACGTCTACATCAAAACCAACGGTTTCGCCTGCTTTATTGGCCATTTCAAAGGGCAGGTAGCCGGCTTCCAGGCCCACCCGCAGTGTTCCGCGTTTTAAGATATCTTCGAGGGTCGATTTTTTGGCCAACTCAATATCATCGGCCCAAACCGGCAGCGCCAGCACAAAACTTACGGCAAAAAACAGCATCACAATGGTTAAAAACCCTTTTTTCATCTTCATCTCCTTGGTATGCTATTGAGGTTAAAGCGGTATGACCGAACGAAAGAGAACAGCCATAACGAAAATGTGAAATACCAGCGTTGTGCAGAAAAGCAAACAGTGCTTTTATCCATACAAATTGACCTGGGTATTTTAAAGCTCCCGTAATCCAATGTTGTATGCTATATTCACATGAAAAGCCCTGATCATCTATATTTTTCAAAGGGACTTTCATTCCGTATCGTGGCCGTTTGCCGTTATGGATGTTTAGATTAAATATCCCAATTTACATGTAATGTAAAGTCATGTTTTACGCTTGACCGACTCAGCAAGGAGCAATGAATGAAAGATGCCGTAACGCCTGAAATGAAACGTTTTTTAAACCGGCCTGAAGTGATGAAGGTGATAAAAAAACTGAGCCCGGCGGCCCAGGCCCGGCGCCAAAGTCACCCGGTCAAATGCGATATTTTTAATGCGCCAAGTTGCCAAACTGTGGCCGACCCCTCATTCCGGTTTGAGCATGATCGGGAGGCCACGCGTCTTTTGCCCGATATCATTAATAATACCGTAGAGAATTTACGGGTATTTTCCGAAAACGACGACTCATTTCAAGCACAATACCGCAAAAAGCGCACCATTGGGATTGTTTTTTCCGGAGGTCCGGCGCCGGGAGGGCATAACGTCATTGCCGGCATATTCGACGCCGCAAAAGCCGCCAACCCTGAAAATACGGTGTACGGATTTTTAATGGGTCCCGACGGTATTATCGATCATCAGCCGTTAAAGCTTGATAAGAAGCGGGTGGATGCGTTTCGTAACGCGGGGGGCTTTGGCATGATCTATACCGGGCGCACCAAGATCGACACCCCGGAAAAAATGGCCTTGGCCAGGGAAACCTGCCGTAAAATGGGGCTGGATGCTCTGGTGGTGATCGGCGGCGACGATTCCAATACCAATGCCGCCTTTCTGGCCCAAGCCATGATCGAAGACGGCATTCAGGTGATCGGGGTGCCTAAGACCATCGACGGCGACGTTCAGGTCAAAGACGCCGACGGAAATATCCTTTGCGCCATCTCTTTCGGGTTTCATTCGGCGGCCCGCGCCTTTTCCCAGGAAGTAGCCAACCTGTGCACCGACTGCAGCTCCGATAAAAAATATTGGCACATTTGCAAAGTAATGGGGCGCAGCGCCAGCCATTTGGCCTTGGAAGTGGCCTTGCAGACCCATGCCAACATCACCTTGATCGGTGAAGATTTAGCCGATTATGTAGATTACGAACGCCTGGCCAAAGCAGGCCGGGTTACCGATTTCAGCGCCTACGGCATGACGTTGCGTCACTTGTCCCGCGTGATCTGCGACGGCATTGTCCGCCGGGCTGCGGTGGGAAAAAATTACGGCGTGTTAGTCATCCCTGAAGGGGTGTTGGAGTTTATCAATGAGATTCAGGGTTTTATCGTAAAGCTCAACACGATCATCGCTGAGTTTAACGCCACCCATGACAGCGGCTTTCACCACACCTACCCCACCCTGCAGGCGAAGTTGGATTATCTTCACGATCTGACCGACCAGTTAAAGGAAGAAGGCGGCATCAACATCTGGAACGAACGCGACGACGACCTTTTTAACGACATCCCCGCCTTTTTCCAGGAAGGACTGCTCATCGAGCGCGACGCCCACGGTAATTTCCAGTTTTCACTGGTGGAAACCGATAAAGTGATCATGGGCATGGTAAAAGATCATCTGGCCGCACTCCGGGAACGGGGGATCTACCGTATGGGACTCACCCGATCCTGGGTAAGAGTCTATCTGGAGCGCACCAAACTTTTACCCGATCAGGTCGGTCCGGTTCTTTTTGAAAATTGGAGCGATGAAAACGAAATGTTGCTTATGCATCCCGAGATCATCTCGGTGAAAATGCTGCGCAACGCGCTGGAAAAAGCCAATCTTGTAACAAGCGACGAACTGTTGCCTCAGGCGCTTTTGGATATTTACACAAAGTCGGTTCCGCAATTTAAAACCCAAACCCACTTCTACGGCTATGACGGCCGTGGCTCGGTACCCACCGAATTCGACTGCCGTTACACTTATAATCTGGGTCTGACCACCTTTAATCTGATCGCCAACGGTTCCACCGGCCAAATGGCGGCGATTCGTCATCTGGAAAGAGAGTTCAACCAATGGGAACCCATCGGCATCCCCATTGCACCGCTCATGCATCTGGAAGAGCGCCATGGCAAGTTAACCCTCGTATTGGAAAAGAGTTTGGTGGAACTCGATTCCCCAGCTTTTCAGGTGGTAAAAGCGTGCCGTGAAAAATGGCTGGCCGCCACCTCCAAAGAAGATCCATACCGGGTACCCGGCCCGATCCATTTTGATCAGCAAAACGAGGAGAGCCGGCCCATCACCCTGGTTCTCAATGCGTTGGGGAAAGAGACCTTGGCGTAATGTAATAAACAAAAACGGTGTCAAAAACTCACCTTACTACCCATGTTACAGTGCAAACCGATTTTCAACCCACGCAAGGAATTTGCCCAATGGATTTAAAGGACCGCAATTTATTCAAACAAAAGGCGTATATCGACGGTCAATGGATGGATGCCCACAACGGCGCCACCCTTGATGTAACCAACCCGGCTACGGGCGGGCTTTTGGGAACGGTCCCCAACATGGGCGCCAAAGAGGCCGAAGCCGCCGTCGCCGCCGCCCAAAAGGCGTTTCAAACGTGGCGCAAGGAAACCGCCGCCACTCGCGCTGCCATTATCCGCCGCTGGTATAAACGCCTTATTGAAAATCGTAACGATCTGGCCTTAATCATGACCCTGGAGCAGGGCAAGCCGTTGGCCGAAGCCAGGGGCGAGGTTGCCTATTCCGCCTCGTTTTTGGAATGGTTCGCCGAAGAGGCCAAGCGGGCTTACGGTGATGTGATCCCCGCCCGGCAATCGGATCGGCGGATTGTGGTCATCAAGCAGCCGGTGGGTGTGGTGGGTGCCATAACCCCGTGGAATTTTCCCGCGGCCATGATCGCTCGAAAGGCCGCCCCGGCCCTGGCCGCCGGATGTACCTTTGTTAGCAAACCGGCTTCAGCTACCCCCTTTACCGCTCTCGCTATGGCCGAGTTGGCCGAACGTGCGGGCCTTCCCAAGGGTTGCCTGAACATACTAACCGGATCGGCGGGCACCATCGGCGGAACGCTTACCGGCCATCCCGATGTCCGTAAGATCTCTTTTACCGGATCCACCGAGGTAGGAAAAAAACTGTTGGCCCAAGCCTCCGGAACCGTCAAAAAAGTCTCCCTGGAATTGGGAGGCAACGCTCCATTTATTGTTTTTGATGATGCCGATGTGGACGCCGCAGTTGAAGGGGCGCTCGTCTCCAAGTATCGCAATACCGGGCAAACCTGTGTCTGCGCCAACCGTTTTTATGTCCAGGCGGAAATTCATGACACTTTTGTTAAAAAATTAGCCGCCAAGGTGCAGCAGTTCAAGGTGGGGCCGGGAATCGATTCCCATGTCACCCAAGGGCCGCTCATTGATATGGCCGCCCTGGAAAAAGTGGAAGCGCACCTGACCGATGCCTTGGCAAAAGGAGCCAAGCCGGTCATTGGCGGCAAGCGCCATGCCCTTGGGGGCACTTTTTTTGAGCCGACGATCATCAGCCACGCCACACAACAGATGAAAGTGGCCCATGAAGAGACGTTTGGCCCACTGGCCCCGATCTTTAAATTCAACACGGAAGATGAAGCCCTCGCCATGGCCAACGACACCCCTTTTGGACTGGCAGCCTATTTTTATACCCGCGATTTGAGCCGTGCATGGAGGGTGGCGGAACAGTTGGACACCGGCATGGTTGGAATCAACAGCGGCCTCATCTCAACGGAGGTAGCGCCTTTCGGCGGGGTTAAAGAGTCGGGGATCGGTCGTGAAGGCTCCCGTTACGGCATGGAAGAGTACCTGGAGATCAAGTATCTTTGCATGGGTGGCATCTGATTGCCGCCGACCGGTTGGACTTTTACCGCGATACCGTATAATATTTTTCGCACATTTTGAAAGAGTCGCCCTCAATCCGGCAGGTTTGTGTACCAACAATATAAATAATTTTCCGGTAAAATTTCATGCAACATTCGGGTTCAATGAGCAATCACTACGAAACCACCTGCGAGGCCGGACAGGGCAATATCGAAAAACGGGGCATGGATATACACAACCCGGTTTTTCTGCAACGGCGATCCCGGCCCTAAAATCCCGATGAAAGGAAGGATCGTAGCGGAAAAGGATGTTGGGGAACCTGGACTTATTTTCTATATCAACCCTTTTATTCTTATAGGGGAATCATGCGCATTGGCCACAGTGCTTTTCTACTGTTTTTACTCATTTTATTTCAGCCGCTATCCACGTTCGCCGCGGAAGATCAAAAACCGCTGATTGTGGCCTCTACGACCCAGATCGCCGATTTTACTAAGCAGATTGTCGGAGACCGTATCGCGGTGAAAAGCATTTTAGCGCCGGGGGCCGACCCGCACACCTATCAGCCCACACCCGACGATGTGCAGATTGTACTGGACTCCGATCTGTGCATCGAAAACGGGCTGCACCTGGAAGGCAAAAGCTGGATGGCCACGTTGACCAAGGATGCCAAGAAACCGCTGGTAACCGCCACGAATGGTATCAGCCCGCTCACCATTGATGATAAGGGCAAAAAGATCGCCGATCCCCACGCCTGGTTTTCGCCGAAAAATGTAGCCGTATATGTCCGCAATATTACCCGAGCGGTCATCTCTCTCGTCCCTGACCGCAAAGAGGCGTTTCAGGCCCGCTCCAAGCTGTTTTTGCAGCAGTTACGGGTGCTTGATCAATGGGTTCGCGAGCAGGTGAGTCAAATTCCGCCTGATCGGCGCATCCTGGTGACGACCCACGACGCCTTTAACTACTTTTGCAACGAATACCGGTTTAATAAAGATAACAACTTTCTCAGCATTGCGCCGGTGGGTTGGTCTACCGGCGCCGAGGTGGGGGCGGGCATGACCCCGGAACGGCGCAAAATGGTGGTGGACTCCATCAGGAAAGCGGCCGCACCGGCCATTTTTGTGGAAACCACCATCAACCCCAAGCAGATCCGCGAAATCGCCAAGGAGACCGGAGTAAAAATCGGCGGCGAACTCTATTCCGACTCCATGGGGCCGGAAGATACTGCAGGCGAAACCTACATCGGTATGATGCGGGAGAATGTACTCCTCATCGTCAACGCCTTACAATAACCGTTTGGCCTTTACCGGCCCAAATATCCGTCTACAGGCAAAGGGTTTACCCATTGGCCGAAAGGGTCAGTCGATACTATGCGCTTTGTTTTGGTCATTCTAATTTGGCTCCTCATTGTGGGTGGTTTGGGTATTTATTTTTCTCATCGCGACCACGGGCAGCCGTTACGCATTACAGAATCGCTTGAAAGCGTTGCGGTGACAGAAACCTACGACCTTTTTATCACGCCCACCTTTGATGTGGAGGCAGACCCTTTTGCCCTCAATGCCAAGGAGGCAATGGTCAACGCGTTCTTGGTTCAGCTAAACGGCCAAAAGATCCCGCTGGATACCGAAACTTTCCAGAGAGGGGTTCGGGTGGGTCAGGCGTCACTGACGAATCTCAATCAGGGCATCAACGAAATCTATGTCAAGGCGAACCCACCCATTGCCGAAGCCCATCTGGAGCATGGGGTTCGGGTGGTTTTGGCCCACGAAGATGAGCCCATCGCTGATCAAACTCTTTGGAGTCGCGGCGGCGGCGTGGTGTCGGGAACCGTCACCTTTACACTGGAAACACCGGAGGCGGCCCATGAGCACTAATCCCGACATCGCCATTGATGTGAGAAACCTGACCGTCAGCTACCATGCGCGGCCTGCGCTGCTGGATGTCTCCGTCGGTATCGAACGCAACCAGCTCATCGGTGTGATCGGCCCCAATGGCGCCGGCAAATCAACCTTTATCAAATCGATTCTCGGATTTATCAAACCCGATGTGGGTACCGTCAAAATCAACGGTGAAAACGCGTTAAACGCCCGTGGCAAAGTGGCCTATGTGCCCCAGCGGGGCGCGGTGGATTGGGATTTTCCCATCACCGTGGCTGAGGTGGCGCTTATGGGGCGCTATCAGCGCATCCCCTGGTATAAAAACCCCAGCCCCACCGACCGTGAGGCCGCATTACAAGCGTTGGAGATGGTGCGCATGGACGCGTTTGCCGCGCGGCAGATCGGTGAACTCTCCGGCGGCCAGCAGCAGCGGGTCTTTTTAGCAAGAGCACTTTCACAAGGAAGTGATATTCTGCTCCTTGATGAACCCTTTGCCGGCGTGGACGCCGCCACGGAACGGGCGATTCTCGATGTGTTGGAGCGAGCCAAAAAAACGGGAAAAACCCTGGTGGTGGTGCATCACGACCTGGTAACGGCCGCCGAATATTTTGGCAAACTGATCCTGCTCAAACAGCGGCTCTACGCCTACGGTACCCCGGAAATGGTGCTGCAGGAAGAGTTGCTCAGCAAAGTGTACGAAGGGCAACTGCAGATCTTCAAAGAGGTTTTTAAAGGAAAATCGGATGTTTGATCTATTCATTGCCCCACTGGCTGAAACCTATTTTCAAAAGGCGCTCATCGGCGGCTCGGTTGTCGCCGTGGTGGCAGGGGTGGTGGGTTGCCTGGTAGTATTACGGCGCATGGCTTTTCTGGGTGACGCCCTCTCCCACGCCATGATCGCCGGTGTGGCCGGCGGCTATTTGGTGATGAAGATGCTTTTTGGCCTGGAGGCTCACGCGCCGGGGATGCTGTTGGGGTCGCTGTTGGCGGCCGTCGCCACGGTCGCCTTGATCAGCTTTGTGGCCCGCATCTCCCGGGTGAAGGAAGATACGGCCATCGGGATTATGTACACGGGCATTTTTGCTTTGGGTGTGGTGGCCGTTTCGATTTTCCGCCACTACATCCACATCGATCTGATGCACTTTATCATGGGTGATATTTTGGGTGTGGCGGACAATGATCTGTGGGTCAGCGGATTTACCGCCGTGGTGGTGCTGAGCGTGCTTGTTCTCTTTTACCGCAGCTTTCAATTAACCACCTTTGATCCGGTGATGGCCGCTTCTATTGGTATTCCCGTTCTCTTTTTTGACTATCTGTTGACCACCTGTGTCTCCATGGTAGTGGTGAGCGCCGTCTCCATGGTAGGGGTCATCCTCGTGGTGGGGCTGCTCATCACGCCTGCTGCTACCGCCTATCTGCTCAGCGACCGGCTGGACCGGATGATGTGGCTATCGGCCCTTTTCGGCGTTACCAGCGTGGTAGGCGGGCTCTATCTTTGTGTCTGGCTCGATTCGGCCGGCGGCGGCGCCATCATTCTTTTTTGCACACTGCAATTTCTCATCGTGTTTTTGGCAGCCCCCAAGTACGGTCTTTTCGCCCGCTGGCTGCGCTTGCGCAATCTCGTGCCCCAGCAAGTGGTGGAAGACACCCTTACTACGATTTACCGCAATAAAGAGACCACCCCTTTAGCCATCCTGCGACAGCATGTTGAGTACACCAAGGGGCTGCCCAAGGCGCTCAAACAGATGGTTCAGGACGAACTGCTCAACCAGTCCGACAGTGGCTACACCCTGACGAAAAAAGGAACCCAAGAGGCCGAAAAAGTTTTACGGATACACCGTCTCTGGGAGGCCTATCTCGCGTCTATTGGCACGCCCAAAGAGAAGCTGCATCCTACGGCCCACCGTTTAGAACATCTCCAGGGCACGGATGAATATTTAGATGAAAAATTGGGCCGCCCCACCGAAGATCCCCACGGGAAACCGATCCCAAGCCGATAACGCACACCTGTCATGTAAAACGCAAACGCAAGGCAGGGTGAAACGAATCAAAAAAATGGGTAGTGCGCAACATCGCCACCTGTGAGTCGGCAATGGGTCTTTTCAACCACAGGTGGATGGTCTATAAGAATCCGGCGCACTGAAAGCCGGAATTCGATCAAACCGGTCATCACCTTCACAAACGCCGAAAGGACCTTGCAATGCCAAAGCTATGGGGCTTCGAAGATTATGTAAATCATCTTACCCATGAAAATATCCTTGTACGAAAGTGGGCTTTTCAAGCGCTGGATGAGCGCTTCCCCAACAGATATACGGATGAAGTAAGCAGCCTGATCAACGATGAGGACCCGTATCTAGCCAGTGCCTGCCTGGAATACCTGGTACGCCACGAGGCGGTTCAACACGCGCCCACCATTCTGGAGACCTTTTTAGAGGGCCGGCGCGTGATATCCGAAAACTGTGCAGGTGCCTTGGGAAGGCTGAGGTACGCCCCGGCCATCGATGTGATGGTGGAGCATTTGTATCAATCAAAAAAGGGGGAGATGATCCTGGGTGCCCTGATTTTCCTCGGTAAAATCCGCCAGGAGAAATGCCGGGATGCCTTGACTGCGGCTGTTTCCCGGATAGGGGATTCCATGCTGCTGAAAATCGCCATAACCGGTTTATTAGAGAATCATCAGCCCGAAGACATCGATTTGGTTTTGAATACCTGCTTGCGTCAAATGGAACGGGACGGTGGCGACCGCAACCTCACCATCGGGCTGGCGTCCGCTTTCGGGGGGGATGACTATGTAAATGATTTATGGGGCGACGGCCGGATGCATGTCCTGGAGAACCCGTATGAGGCCTTGGAGCGTTTCCTCTCATGGAATTCCCACCTGAAACTGGACAAAAACCTGCAAAAAGAAATTGTCGCACTTCTGGATAAGGGCCGCTACCAGGATGTCGTTGCCGGATTTGTATCGGATTGCGGGAATCTGTACCATACCCGCTATCCCGAAATCGATTGCCACGAAAACTTGAGCGAATCGTTGGGGCGGGACGCAATGACCATGCGCCTATTTGAAGTCCTGTCAGAACGCGGCGCGATATGGAAAAAGTGCCGTCGATCCCGGGAATTCGGCGCACATCTGATCTCGCTGGTTTTAGCGGCCTATTTTGCGATGAAGGAACGCGGTGCGTATATCACGGCGCTTTCGCCCGGGGCGGGCCTTGGGGATCTCATGGCCGCGCTGAAAAACGCCGGTCCGGAATTTCCGGGATCAATCGTTAAGGAGATCATAAAACGGACGCCGATCAATGATCTGAATGCGTCGTTAACCAAGGATCTCAATACGTGGGGAGATATCTGGACCGTCAGGATAATGGGGCAAATCGGCCACCAAAACTTCCTTTCCAACCTTGTCCGCGTGTTCAAGGATTCGGACAGCCTCGAATACATACACGACGATGCCCGAAAAGCCCTGAACGCAATCGATGAATCCGCGCATGAGGCCCTCATTTCGATCATCCGCAACAACGAACTTGATGACTGGGACAGCTTCACCCTTCTGGAAAACCTGCCCTACTCCGAGGCTCATGATCTGGCAGTGCAGAAATGGGAAAACGACAGCGAAGAGGCCATGAACTCTTATGAATTGTTCAGCGCCTGTTTACTCGGAATCGGCGATCCGAGGGGAATCGAAAAACTGCAGGAGATATATGCCAACGAGAACGATGCCGTCTATATCGGCAACGACCTGGAGTGCCTGGCAACCATTCATGATGTGAGCATTCCCGAACTCCCGTCCATCCTCCAGGCCAGGGCGGCGCAGGAAAAACGGCGGCGGGAAAGGCTGACAGAACTCGATAAGCTATTTGGAGCCATCGGCGGCAGGAATTCCCAGGGCCGGCTCGACACCGGCGGCTCGTCAATCCCATACAAAAGGACCACCCCGAAGGTTGGACGGAACCAGCCTTGCCCCTGCGGCAGCGGTAAAAAGTATAAAAAGTGCTGCTTGAACCCCGATTGAGCGAAAGTCGAGGACGCCCCGGATTCAAGGCGACCAAGGGTGCAGCCATAGTAGACTGCTGCGAACCGTTGGCAACGCAAAAGATGGGGTATCATCGGCTTTTTCGCAGGGTAAAGAAAATGGGGTGGCTTGCGGACGATATTATATCTCTTGACTGTAGTCGGAGGGTATCCGCTTTTGGCCTTATGGGCCTGCTACCGCCTTCGACTAAAGACGAGGGTGTTTCTCCCATTTGCCCGAATGGGACCACAAGCCGGATGGCGTTTTTAATAGAAATGAAAAAGCGAATCCGCTGTTTTGCCAATTCGCTTTTTTTGGTATGCTCAAATTGTGGTCGGGGCGAGAGGATTTGAACCTCCGACCCCTTGAACCCCATTCAAGTGCGCTTCCAGACTGCGCTACGCCCCGACACCATGGGACGAATTTCTTAGCACTGGATGACAAGGGGTGTCAAGCAAAAGGGCGGCAAGCGGAAGTTGAAATCATGTTGATGCCTGTTTTTTGTTATTTGTGCAAACGGGAAGTGGATCGTGAATGATTCAACCTATAGAAACGCCGAAGCGCTGGTTGATCCCCAAATATCGGCAAAGAGCCGGATCGGAGTCATTGCGCCGGCCAGTCCCTTTGATCGAAAACGTTTTAGTGCCGGGCTACGGACCATCGCAAATCTGGGGTGGGAACCGATTGTGCCGGAATCGATATGGTTTAAAAAAAAGTACCTGGCCGGGCATGATACCCATCGGGCGGAACAGCTCCACCAAATGTTCGCCGATCCTTCCATCGACGCCATCATCTGTGCCCGGGGCGGGTTTGGCGCCCTGCGGCTACTGCCGAAAATCGATTTTGATATGATTGCGGCCAACCCCAAGCCCTTTGTCGGGTTCAGTGATATCACGGTGCTGCTCAACCTTTTCTGTGAACGGTGCCAAATGACAACGTTCCATGGCCCCATGGTGACATCGCTGGCCGGGGAGGCTGGTGAGAGTGCTGAGTCGTTGTTTCAGGTGTTGACAGGCCAACCCGCCAAGGGAATCCCGTTTCCCACAGAGAAAGTAATCTCCCACGGTGTTGCGACCGCGCCGATTAAAGGCGGTAATCTGACGATGCTGTCCCATTTGACGGGAACCCCTTATGGCCCTGATTTTACTGGCGCATTGGTGCTGCTGGAAGACTGCAATGAAGAGCTTTACCGCATTGACCGTAAACTGACTCACTTGGTGCTTTCAAGGTGCCTCGATGATATTGCCGGAATTTTGTTGGGTGATTTTACCGGTTGCGGTTCCTATGAGGAGGTCCAAGAGCTTATTAGTGATCTTTTTGGAAAGCGTTCGATACCCATTCTGAGCGGTATCGAGGCCGGCCATGGGCCGATAAACCGGACGATCCCTTTGGGGCGGCCGGTCACTCTGGACTCCGGTACAGGCTTTATCAACTTCGATCATGTGACAAGATGAAACTCGATGTAATGTTAAAGAAGGGGGTCGCCGACGGCATCTATCCCGGCGCCGTGTTACTGGTGGCCCGGGGGAATAAAATCCTTTTCTTTGAAAGTGTCGGCCAGGCCAACCTGTTAACCGGAGCGCCGATAGTCAAAGAGACGGTGTTTGATCTGGCCTCGCTCACCAAACCCCTGGCCACCGCCATGGTGATGATGCATCTGGTGCAGACCGGCCGGGTCGCCGTAACAAGCCGGATCGCCGAACTCCTTCCGCAATTTGACACTCCCGAAAAAAACCAAATTACCATTGAACATCTTTTATGTCACACTTCAGGTTATCCAGCCTACCAGCCTTATTTTATAGAACTGAAGGATATATTAAAAGAAGATAGGCCGGATCGTCTGAAAACATTGCTGGTTAAAGAACCATTGGTGTCCAAACCGGGTGTGAACATGTGTTACAGTGATCTGGGGTTTATGATTTTAGCCTGGATTGGCGAGACCATTTGCAACAAATCACTACCTGCTGTTGTCAAGGAACGGATCTATCAACCTTTGGGAATCGAGACACTTTTCTTCCCCGATTACCAGTCACCATCTCGTGATGTTGAATTTGCCGCAACGGAGGATTGCCCGTGGCGTCAACGCACCTTGGTGGGGACGGTTCATGACGATAATGCCTGCACAGTGAACGGATTACCGGGTCATGCGGGTCTGTTCGGGGATGCCGGGTCGGTTTACAAACTGTTATGGCGGCTGATGCAAACCTATCACCAAGAGGCCTCCTTGGCTGGCATATCCACGAAGGTAGTGCGCTTATTTTTAGCGTCTTGCAAAATCGGCGGTCGGGCCAAGGGATTTGATATCCCCAGCATGGTTGATAGCGCCGGCGGGAGCTATTTTTCGGATAACAGCGTTGGGCATCTTGGCTTTACCGGGACCTCTTTTTGGATGGATCTGCAAAACCGGATGATCATCATTTTTTTGACCAACCGGGTTCATCCCTCCCGCAATAATGAAGCGATCAAGACCTTCCGGCCCAAGCTCCACGATTGTGCCATGCGGCAATTCCGGGCTATCTGAGATTCTGTTTTGATAAAATCCCTTCCGTCCCGTAAAGCCTCTTTTTAATTTTGGGAGAGGGATATTTTGCTTGTTCCCAACAGGTGAATTTGATAATGAACCTTATTGCCCCATTCGGGAATGGGAGAAAACCCCTCGCCTTCAGGCGAAGGCTGTAGCAAGCCCGTAGGGCCAAAAGCGGATATCCTCCGACTACAGTCGAAGGTTTTGCGTTTTGCTTTCATAAACGACCGTCGCTTACAAGCGACGCTCTTTTACGGCGGCTTAGATGGCCGGATGTCATCCGGCCGGCCTGCTGCAGGCAGGCCGAGCACACGTAGCCGCCGAAGTCACCGCCTTTAGGCGGTTGGGAATTCACTTTGATTTGGACTGCAAAAATCGATGATTGAAATGAAACGGTTGCGGGTCTTACATATTCACATAACTGTTTAAAAACGTTTTAGAGCGGGGTTTTATGGGTTTTATGGATAGAATATTGGGGGCATTTTCAAGCGATTTGGCAATTGATTTGGGTACCGCCAACACTTTGGTTTACGTAAAGGGCAAGGGCATTGTTCTGAGCGAACCGTCGGTGGTGGCGGTGCAGACCGACCATCGGTTGAAAAACCGTGTTTTGGCGGTGGGGGAAGAGGCCAAGCGGATGTTGGGACGGACACCCGGCAATATTGTGGCCATCCGCCCCATGCGTGAGGGGGTGATTGCCGATTTTGAAGTGACCGAGGCGATGCTGCGGCATTTCATACGCAAAGTTCATAACCGGCGTAGTTTTGTGCGGCCGCGCATCATCGTGGCCGTACCGTCGGGCATCACCCAGGTGGAAAAACGGGCTGTAAGGGAATCGGCGGAATCGGCGGGCGCCAGGGAGGTGTTCCTAATTGAAGAACCCATGGCGGCGGCCATCGGCGCGGGGCTGCCGATTACAGAACCCATTTGTAACATGATTGTTGATATCGGTGGCGGGACCACCGAGGTGGCCGTTATTTCGTTGGCCGGCGTTGTCTATAGTCAATCTTTGCGGGTTGCCGGCGATAAAATGGACGCGGCCATTTTGCAGCATATCAAACGTAAGTATAACCTGCTTATTGGTGAACGGACGGCGGAGATTATCAAAACCACCATAGGCAACGCCCATCCCAATAAGGACAGTGTTGACAGCATCGAGGTGAAAGGCCGTGATCTGGTATCAGGGATTCCCAAAATCCTGACCATCGATTCCGATGAAATTCGTGCGGCCATTTCGGAACAGTTGGACGCCATAATCGAAACCGTAAGGATTGCACTGGAGCAAACGCCGCCCGAGTTGGCTGCGGATGTTGTCGATAGCGGGATTGTCTTGACCGGCGGTGGGGCGCTCTTGAAAAATCTGGATGAGCTGCTCATCGAGAAATGCTCACTGCCTATCACAGTGGCCGAAGACCCCCTTACCACGGTCGCTTTGGGTTCCGGTAAAGCGTTGGATAACATCGAGATTCTAAGACAGGTGGTTGTCGATTAAAAATGTTCGACAAACGCATTTTTATTGTGGTGGTTGTGCTGTTGTTATTGGCCGCCAATGTGGTATTGTTGAATTTTTCGGGGGGTTACTCCGCCCGTGTTTCCAGCTTACCCGAACAAATCGGCCTGCGGGTGGCCGGTCCCATTCAAAAGGCCATGGTGACTATATACCGTAAGGTGGAAGAGATCTGGCAAACCTACTTCAATCTGGTACTTACCGCTCGCGAAAATAAAAAACTGAAAGAAACGTTGGCCGAAACACAGGCCCGGCTTAACCGGCTTTATGAACTGGAAAAGAGCAATGCGCGCTTGCGGGCGTTGCTGGCTTTTAAGTCCCAAACGCCTCACGCGATCGTCGCAGCCGAAGTGATTGGTAAAGATCCGCACCCTTGGTTCAAATCGGTGGTCATTGATAAGGGAACCGTTGAAGGCATTGCGCCCGGCTTGCCAGTGGTGATGCCCCGGGGAATTGTTGGCCAAGTGATCGAAACTGCTGTCCACACCTCAAAAGTCATCTTAATTACAGACCAAAACAGTTCGGTTGATGGCTTGGTTCAACGCACACGGGCAAAAGGGATTGTCAAAGGGGGGCCGGGCGACCTGACGATCTTTGAGTATGTTTTACGCAAAGATGTGATCGAAGAAGGTGATATCATCGTCTCTTCAGGATTTGACGGAGTCTATCCCAGAGGGCTTCCCATCGGCCGCGTTGTGGCCATTGATCACACCGAAAGCGGTATGTTTCAAACCATAGCGGTTCTTCCGTTTGTTGATTTTAGAAAACTGGAAGAGGTGTTGGTGATTTTGGATCCCTTGACAATCCCTGATGGTGGCAACGGCTCATGACGCTTATTATTTACGGCCTCTTGGGTCTCCTGGCGACGGCGGCTCGATCGACGTTGGCCCTCCATTTAAGTGGAATGAGCGGTCTGCTGTTTGATCTGAATATCCCGCTGATTGTGGCGCTCGGAATGTCCGGGACCTTTAAGAGACGATTGCCGGCAGCCCTTTTGATCGGCTTTTGGGCAGACTGCTTGTCGGTTGCCCCTTTTGGTTTTTATATCGCCTTATATGGCTGGTTTTTTGCGTCCATTCGCGGTTTAGGGATGCTGATTCAAATCGATCGAGCACTGGTTGTCGGGTTTATTCTCGTGGCCGGGATTTTATTAGAGTATCTATCCGGATTCATTTTCGCCTTGCAAGTCTCCCAGCGTATCCAACAGTTCGGTTTGGGTATGCAGCTTTTATGGGCAATTATTTTTGGAACTCTAATCGTAATGATAGCAAGATATGGTGAAAGAATTTTTCAACAGCAGATGAATAAAATTGAGCCGGTGGATTAATGCTCCATGGTCAAGCCCTTTTTAGATAACACCATTGATCTTGATTGGCTCAAAAAGCGGCTGCTACCCCTGATGTGTGTGATTGCGGTGGTATTTGCCGTGCTTTTGGGGCGATTGATGTTTTTGCAGCTGGTTGAAGGGGATACTTATTATCGCTTATCGTCCAGCAATAGCATCCGCTTGAAGGATATCACGCCCCTTCGAGGGTTTATTTATGATCGCAATGGACGGCTGCTGGTAGATAATCGGCCGGCTTTCAATCTCTCCATTACCCCCAAGGATGCCGGCAACGTGGAGGCGGTCTTGAAACGGCTGTCGGTGTACACGGCGCTCCCTTTGGAAAAGCTTCAGGATAAATGGGAGGCTTCCCGTAAAGCGCCCTCCTTTAAACCGATTCTTCTTAAACAGGACATTGGACGTGATCTGTTAGCCGTTCTGGAAGCCCGGCGTTATGCATTGCCGGGGGTTTCCGTTACGGTTCAGCCGGTGCGGGACTATCTATTCCCCGGTCAAGCGGCGCATCTATTGGGTTATCTCGGTGAAATTGACACCAAGGATCTGAAGAGCGGTCGCTTTCCCCATCTCAAGATCGGCGAGTATGTCGGCAAATTTGGTGTCGAGCGCAGTTTTGAATCAATCTTGGGCGGCCGACGAGGGGGGCGCCAGGTGGAAGTCAATTCCAGCGGGCAGGTGGTGCGGACCTTAAAGACGGTGCCCGCATCTCCCGGCCGGGATCTTTATCTGGCCATTGATTCAACGTTGCAACAGGTTGCAGAAGCAGCCCTGGGCGAAGAGGCGGGAGCGGTGGTGGCCATTAATCCCAACAACGGCGAGGTGTTGGCATTGGCCAGTACACCGACGTTTAACCAGAATGATTTTATCAGCGGTTTATCCAGCAAAAAATGGCAAGCACTGCTGGGGAATCCTCAAAAACCCCTTACCAACAAGGCTATTCAAGGTGCGTATCCCCCGGGATCGGCCTATAAAATCGTCACGGCACTGGCCGGGTTGGAAGAAAAGGTGATCTATCCCGATACCACCTTTTTTTGTCCCGGCCAATTCAAGTTGGGCAGACGCACCTTTCGTTGCTGGCGGCGGGGCGGACATGGTACCACCAACCTGAAAAAGGCGTTGGCCGAATCGTGTGATGTCTATTTTTATCAGGTTGGTTTGAGGCTGGGGGTGGATAAGATGGCCCATTATGCCAACGGCTGCGGTTTGGGCCGCTCCACGGGTATCGAGTTGGTCAATGAGAACAGCGGACTGATTCCAACCAAGGCGTGGAAAAAGAACCGGACCGGCATTAGTTGGCAAAGGGGCGAGACGGTGTCCATATCTATCGGGCAGGGGTTTAATTTAACAACCCCGCTTCAAATGGCGGTGTTGATCGCGGCGGTTGCCAATGGGGGCACCCTTTATCGGCCGACAGTCGTTCAAGATAGCCCGGGACAGGACTCCCGTGAAGACCGCAAACTGGGTCATATCCCTGCTGGTCCGAACAGCTTACAGCAGGTGAAAGCAGGATTGTGGGAAGTGGTCAATGGGGCCCGCGGCACGGCGAGGATTGCCCAAATCCCCGGTGTTGCGGTGTGCGGCAAAACAGGCACTGCGCAAGTGTTTACCCGCAAAACCCAGTCGCGGTTAAAAGAGGAAGATCTGGAGAAATCGCTCCGCTCCCATGCCTGGTTTGTGGCATACGCACCGGCGGAAAAAGCGCAAATTGCAGTGGCGGTGCTGGTAGAGCATGGCGCCCACGGATCCAGCGCAGCGGCCCCCATCGCCAGGAAAGTAATTGCCACCTATTTGGGAATCGAGTTGGAGCATCATCCCCGTGAGACGGATGAATGATGAACCTTTCAGGTTTTGGATTGGTTTTTTTGAAAAAGAGAGCCGTAAACAGACATGTTTGATCGCCGATTGATTCTCAATTTTGATTGGGGGCTGATGCTCTATTCGATAGTGTTGGCAGGCATTGGGATCGCGATGATTTACAGCGCCGCCAATGCCGGTCTTACCGGAGGATTCCATGTGTTTCATATCAAGCAAGGGTTATGGTACGGTATCGGCACGGCGGCCCTGCTGGTCACCTTTACCTTTAGCTATAAACGTCTGGACCGCTATGCCGTGGTCATCTATGTCGGATGTGTTTTGTTATTGGTGGCAGTGTTGTTGGTGGGAAAAATGGGGGGCGGCGCCCGACGCTGGCTGGGATTCGGACCGGTAACATTGCAACCCTCGGAATTGGTTAAAATTGCTACGGTCCTCATGTTGGCTCGTCACTATGCCCGCAACATGAAAACCAACGGATTGGGCGTTGGCGATTTGATGATGCCGATGGTGGTTGTTCTGATTCCCGCGGCACTGATTATCCGGCAGCCGGATTTGGGCACGGCGCTACTGTTGGTGCTCATTGCAGGGAGCATGACCTTGTTTGTCAAAATTGAACGCCGAACATTGTTGATATTGGCGCTTGCGGGTATTACAGTCATTCCCATCGGATGGTTTGTCATTAAAGAGTATCAGCGTGAGCGGATATTAACCTTTCTGAATCCCGACAGGGATCCATTGGGCGCAGGCTACCATATCATTCAATCCAAAATCGCCATCGGCTCGGGACAGTTTGCGGGTAAAGGCTTTTTGGAAGGAACCCAAAATGCGCTCGCTTTCTTACCCGAACAGCATACCGATTTCATCTTTTGCGTATTGGCCGAAGAGTGGGGGTTTTTAGGGGCGGGGTTTTTGGTCCTGCTCTTTTTGGGCTTTTTGCTGTATGGTCTGGGCATTGCCTACAATTGCCGCGATGCTTTTGGAACCCTGATTATTGTCGGTCTGGTAGGGCTCTTTTTCTGGGAAGGGGCCATCAACATGGGAATGGTGATGGGGCTGTTGCCCGTAGTGGGGATACCGTTGCCCTTTATCAGCTACGGCGGCTCTTCGGTGCTGACCATCATGATTGCCGTGGGATTGATGCTGAATATCAGCTCCCGGCGATTTATGTTTGAATAACAGATCACCGATGACTTTATGAGCGTTACGGTCCAATGGTTGCAACTATGATCCGGTCAAAAATATTAAATTCCCACACCATTTCAATGATGAGCCTGACAGCCGCAGTACTGATCTGGTCCAGCTCTTTTGTGGCGATGAAAATCGCGTTACGCGCCTATGATCCCATGTTGGTGATGTCGGGTCGGATGGTGGTGGCCAGTCTCATTTTTATCTGTGGATACAATCTGTTACGTAAACAGCGGATTGATTTTCGTGATGTGGGGCTCCTGTTACTGATGGCCTTTTGTGAACCCTGTCTCTATTTTCTGTTTGAAGTATACGCCTTGGTTTACACCAGTGCTTCCCAGGCGGGGATGGTGACGGCGACCCTGCCGCTGATGGTGGCTGTGGGTGCACGGTTTCTCTTTCAGGAGAAGCTGACCCGATTGGCCGCGTGCGGCTTCTTGCTCTCTTTTGGCGGTGTGGTCTGGTTGAGCTACGGTGGCAGAGAAGATCCATTGAGCGCGCCCAACCCGTTGTTGGGCAATTTTCTGGAAGTGGTGGCCATGCTCTGTGCCTGTGGGTATATTCTATCGGTCAAACAGTTGAGCAAACGGTACGGCGTCTTTTTTTTAACGGCGTTTCAAGCGTTTGTGGGGGCACTTTTCTTTCTGCTGCTCATGGGGGTGACTCAAGCACCCTGGCCGGAAAAAACAGAATCGGCGCCCTTATGGGCCATTGTCTATCTGGGTGGTGTGGTGACCGTATGGGCTTACGGTTTTTATAATTTTGGTGTCAGCCGGGTACCGGCAGGCCAAGCATCGATCTTTATCAACCTGATTCCCGTTTGTGCCGTATTTTGGGGCTGGGTTATCTTGGGGGAAACCTTTACGCTGCAACAGTATTTAGCTTCAACCCTGGTAATGTTTGGCGTCTATCTCAGTCAAAGGGGGCGACCGCCTCAATAATGAGTACGTTATCAAGTTAAGGGGGTGACCCCGACCAGTAGTTTTCCAAGTGCGTTCTCAACCGCCTAAAGGCGGTGGCTTCGGCGGCCAGGTTCCCTTATTCAACGGGACTATGAACTAAACTCAAACCCGCGTTCACCGTGGATAGAGGCATCCAGCCCTTCGATTTCGTTCTCTTGGGTAACCCGTAAGCCCCCGGTTAAAAGAGCGGTTACCTTCACAAGAATAAAAGTGGCAACCGCCGTGTATAAAGCCGTCGCAACAATAGAAATCAGCTGGATCAGCAGTTGTTCGGCGTTGCCGTAAAAAAGCCCGGCACCTGCTACGTTGACTGCCGGATTGGCGAAAAGCCCGGTGGCCAAAGCCCCCCAGATGCCGCAAAGACCATGCACACCGAATGCGTCCAGGGAGTCATCATATCCGGCTTTCTGTTTTAGTTTGGCAACGGCCAGATAGCTTAAAACACCGGCCACCAAACCGATGATCAATGAGGCTTTGAGATCCACAAACCCTGCGGCGGGCGTGATGGCGACCAGGCCCGCGATGACGCCCGAGGCCAGACCCAGTACCGTCGGCGTTCCCGTTGAGCGCCACTCCACAAACATCCAGGCCAGGGCGCCCACGGCCGCCGAGCTGTTGGTAACTAAAAATGCGGAACCGGCCAGACCGTCGGCGGCCAGTTCACTGCCGGCGTTAAAACCGAACCAGCCAAACCAAAGCAACGCCGCACCCAGGGCGGTTAAGGTGACACTGGACGGAAACATCGCCTCTTTGCCGTAATTGAGGCGACGACCAACCATATAGGAAAGCACCAATCCGGCCACGCCGGCATTGATATGGACCACAGTGCCGCCGGCAAAATCCAAGGCGCCCATGGCGCCCATCCAGCCACCGCCCCAAACCCAGTGGGCGATGGGGGCGTAAACGCCTATAACCCAAAACATGATGAAAATGATCCAGCTGGAAAATTTCATGCGGTCGACAATGGAGCCCAATATCAACGCAACCGTAATACAGGCAAAAGTCATCTGAAAAAGAATAAAGACATAGGTCGGGATCGTTCCCGAGACACTGTTGACATCAATCCCCGCCAAAAAAAGATGTTCCAGCTTACCCACGATCCCACCGACACTCGGTCCAAAGGCCAGGGAGTAACCCGCTACTACCCACAATATCGAGGCCAGGCAGTAGGCCACAAAGGTCATGGCTAGCGTGTTCAGCAGATTCTTATAGCGGCTCATGCCGCCATAAAATAGGGCCAGACCGGCCGGAGTCATCATCATTACCAAGGCGGTAGAAGCCATGATCCAGGCGGTATCGCCGGTGTCGGCGGCTTCTTGGGCAAAGGCTTGTGTCAATGGCATGAGCACCCATAAGATCGTCAAGAAAAGTTTGCTTCCAATTTTTTTCATTCCTGTTTCCCTTGCTTTGATGGTCATTGTTGAGGTCGTTGGCGACCTGTTCCAAGAATCACAGGAAAAGTGGAATGCAGTGATCGTGCCGGATATAAAAAACCCAAGGATAAGTAGCTAACGTGCTGTAAATTTAACCTAAATGAGCCCTTCAGAGAAAAAGCCAAGGCGGGGGTTGGTTGCATTAATGTAAATAGGCTATAAAAGATAAACATATTTGTCATTTTTCAGGTTTCCTTGAATAGTTTCACGGCACAATGGATTACAAAATCCGTCTCACGTTCCGGCGAAATTTTATCGGGGAACGCTGGTTTATGAATCGGTGGCGCACACGATCCAATCCCCACGATCAAGGCAGGGTGGCAGTTTCATGGAATCCGAAAAAAGAGACTAAATATCCAACAGGGTCGCCGTCAGCCGGGTTTCGGCGCCGTTTTTGAGCGCCCTACTTCTCGGCCACAATTTTTTCCCGTCCGGCGTATTTTTTCCGAAGTTTAGGCTTTTCAATTTTACCGGTGGGATTCCGGGGAACATCTGCAAAGATAATTTTGCGGGGCCGTTTATAGCGTGCCAGCTCATTGCAAAAATCGTTGACCTGATCCACGGTCAAAGCTGCACCGGGTTTAACCTGGATGATTGCCGTAACGATCTCGCCCAGTCGCAGACTGGGCATTCCGATCACACCCACATCCTGGATGTCGGGGTGGTTCATTAAGAAATCTTCAATTTCCACAGGGTAGATGTTTTCACCGCCGGTAATAATAACATCCTTTTTACGGTCCACCAGCCAGATAAAACCCTCTTCATCCAAACGGGCCACATCGCCGGTTAAAAGCCAGCCGTTGACGATGGCTTTAGCTGTCTCTTCCGGGTTTTGGTAGTACTCTTTCATGATGCCGGGGCCTTTGAGGATTAGCTCGCCGGGAGTCCCCTGAGGTGCGGGCTTTAAGTTATCATCCACAATCTGGAATTCCCAATCAAACCCGGGCCGACCGATGGCGCCCGCTTTATGCATATTTTCCAATCCCAAATGGACGCAGCCCGGCCCCGTGCTTTCCGTAAGGCCGTAATTGGTGTCGTATTGGTGGCGGGGAAACACCTTGCGCCATTGGCGGATCAGACTTGCAGGGACCGGCTGGGCACCGATATGCATCAGCCGCCAGTGATCCAGGTTATAGTTTTTCAGCTTCAGATCACCGTTGGCGATGGCAAACAGCACATCAAAGGCCCACGGAACGAGCAACCAGACGATGGTCACTTTCTCCTGAGATACCGCCTCCAGGATCCAGCGGGGTTCAACCCCTTTTAGAATGACCGCTTTGGCCCCGACGATGAAGTTGCCGAACCAGTGCATCTTGGCACCGGTGTGATAAAGCGGTGGAATACAGAGGAAATTGTCTTCGTGGGTTTGGCGGTGATGCAGGTTTTCAACATAGCAGACGTGTTCGAGGTTGCGGTGAGTGAGCAACACGGCCTTAGGCGCGCCCGTGGTTCCGGACGTAAAATAGAGCGCTGCATCATCGCATATTTCCATGGCAACATTAGGGTCAAGGGGCGGTGATTCAGCAATCAGCCGATCCATCGATTCGGCCCAGGCAGGTCTTGAATTTTCTGGGCCTACAAAAATAAAGGATGTGACACTTTGCTCGAGATCATCCCTGACTGCGGTGACCCGCTCGATAAATTCCGGCCCGAAAATAAAAACCTTGGCTTGGGCCGTACGGGTGCAATTGGCAATGGTTTTGGAAATATAGCGAAAATTGAGCGGTAGGGCCAACGCACCGGTGCGTAAAATGCCAAAATAGGTCGGCAGCCATTCGATACAGTTCATCATCAGATGAATCACCCGATCACCCTGCACAACTCCCCTGGCAATCAGTGCCTGGGCGATAGCGTTGGCCTGGTCGTTAAACATCCGCCAGGTGATTTCCACCCGTCGGTCACGTTCGGGTTCTAACTCAATCAAAGCTGTTTCCGGACCGTACATACGGGCGTTACGGGTCAGAATTTCAGTGATCAGCATCTTTTAGGGTCCTCTTCGGGGAATGGGGAAAACCGCGCCGTCCTTGGGCGAAGACTTTCGCAGGCCTAAAAAAGGCTATTTCCCGTCGGCTTGTTGACGGGCGGCATCAAATCCCAGCCGAAACGCGGACAAATTGACATCCAAAAAGGCCTTCTTGGTGGTGGTTTTTATCGCGGTGGTGACATGATCGGTGGTAATGCCCAACATGCCGGTTTGAATCAACGCCCCCAACAGCACCATATTCAGCGACATCAAATTACCTGCCCGTTTGGCCAATCGCGAGGCGTCAAAAGCGATCAATTTACCAACCTTCTTCTTTATCAAGGGCAGGCTGGCCTTGATGTCAGGATAGGTTCCCCGGCCAATGGAGACGGTAAATGGGGGTAGGGGGAACAGGTTGGTGATAACCACACTTTCAGCATGGCATTTATTTAACGCCCGTAACGTTTCCGAGGGTTCAAAACCCACCAGGATATCCGCCTCACCATCGGAAATAACGGTGCTTTTCGCCGCGCCAAACAGCATGGCCGATTCCACCACACCGCCGCGTTGGGCCATCCCGTGAATTTCACTCATATGCGCGGGGATCCCCGCCAACAAGGCGGCTTCGCCTAACACCTTGGATGCCAAAAGATTTCCTTGGCCGCCCACGGCGACAATAATCAGTCGTCTGGTCTCCATCATACTTCCTTCAACCTTTTTTCTTTATCGGCAGGATGGCGTTTTCCGGACAGATCTGGGCGCACAGGGCACAACCCACGCAGGCATCGGCATTGATCCGGACCTGATCACCTTCCAGGTAAAAGGCCTGGCAGGCAATCTCCTCAATACAGTTGTGGTGCTTTTTGCATTTGTCAGTGACGTAAAAAGGCCTGGGCGTCAACTGCTTCAGCGCTTTGGCATGCAGGGCGCAAGCCTGTCGGGAGATGACCACCGATACCCCTGGATGTGAAATGGCCGCTTGAATTTGGGTGATGCTCTTTTTAACTCGAAACGGTTTGATCACGGACACATGCTCGACACCGAGACCCCTTACCACCGACTCGATGTCCACTCGGCTGTATCCGTCAAGGTTCATGGCCTCCATATCAACCCCCGGGTGGGGTTGATGGCCCGTCATAGCCGTCGTAGCGTTGTCTAAAATAACCAAAGTGAAGTTATGCTGATTGAATACGGCGTTTACAAGGCCGGTGATCCCCGAATGGAAAAAGGTCGAATCACCGATAAAGGCCACCACGGTTTTGTCGGTCGCCTTGGAAAATCCACAGGCGGCACTCACCGATGACCCCATACAAATTAGAAAATCCCCCATGGAGAGTGGTGGTAAAAAGCCCAGGGTATAACAACCGATATCGGTGGAGTAGATCGTTTCGTGTTGTTCAACCGCCTTTTTCACGGCATAGAAGGTGGCCCGATGGGAACAGCCTGCGCA
>Ga0209681_1000013_pt1 | contig 60154 bp, 68 predicted proteins | sample WorMetLIZISLAND2_3_FD_187416 | JGI IMG/M metagenome (GOLD analysis project Ga0209681, IMG submission 187416) | Marine gutless worms symbiont microbial communities from Max Planck institute for Marine Microbiology, Germany - Olavius clavatus LIZARD... ... | reverse complement strand
CTGCTTGGTTCGATGGATTTTCATCGCGCTGATTTTCAGCACATTGGCGATATCCTGCTCTCCCAACGTTCGTGCTTTGGGTGCATCTTCATCATAATTGAGTAAAATTAATGCATTCAAAACCTTCCGGGAGCTGTGCTTTCCTTTAGCGACAATTGCTTGAAGCTCATCACGTTCATCTTGATTCAATGAAAATCGGTATTTGATCTTGGGCATGGTCTCCTCCTTTTTCTCTGACTATACCAAATATTAACTAACTTCTCAAGCGTGACATGACACTACCCTGTTGATTATTTTGTTGACTATTTATAAATATAAGTTTGATGGGTTGTACTATTATATAGCCAGCCTGCTTATTTCTTACCTAATTTGCCTTAATGTATTCATTTACGACACAAAAATAATTCAAGGACTTCACGATAATTTGGAAACGACGAAGGGGATGCAATCGGATCGGCAATCGGCGCAATAGGGGATGCAATTGGTGAATCGGCGGCAAGCGCTGGTTCTGAAGGTACCGGCGGTGGAGGTGGCGCTAGCAACGGCGATCCATGATAAGAGTATCAGGATTTCTCCTGAAAACCTGAGATGATATTTAGCGGAGTGGCGTATCGGGCTGTTTCGGAGATGCTATGAATAGAATTATAAGGGCATCCATGTTATTCTTGCTCCTGTTGGCGCCAGGGGGTATTCTCGCTGATGATGATGGCAAACCGCAAGTGTTTGTTGAAGGTAAATCCCTGTTTTACATTGGCCGTACCACCCGGGACGGGTTTAAACAGGCACAGGCTGAATTCCAAAAAGCGAAAAACAAAATCGAATGGTTGTGTATTGATTCTCGTGGGGGTGAGGTTGACGCTTCAATGGACATGGGGTTATGGGTTTTCAACAACGGCATAAATGTCAAAATAGAGAACAAGTGCCTGGGCACTTGTGCAAACTATATTTTCCCTGCCGGGAAATCGAAAAAGATTGAAAAGAATGCAATTGTAGCTTGGTATCTATTAACGGTACAGAATGATTTGTTCACCTATTTTAAACTCTCCTATAAATTCTCCGAACAATATTTATCTTTACCGGAAGGTGAAGCAAGAGAGAAAATATTATTAGACGTAGAGCATCATTTTATTCAATTAATTCAAAAGCAGGAACTGTTCTATGAAGAAATAGGTGTGGATCAAAACATTACCGTTGTTGGTCAAAAAGAAGAACTTGATGATAAAAGATTCTGGTCTATTTCTATTGAGGATATGGCAAAGTTTGGAATTACCGATGTGGTTGCACCGGATAACTATGTACAAACAATAAAATCAATATCTGATGTTGTGGTTTTTATTGAACCTTCAGATTAGGGAACAGATTAGGGAGAAAGGGGGCGTTGTGCGTGATCAAAAGAGATCTAAATCTATTTTGGCGGGGTTATATATTGTTTTGTTGGCCGCTGTGGGCTGGTTAACGATTGTGGCGTGCGGCGACGGTGATGGTGAAACGCCGCAAGAAGGAGCGGTGCGTCTCTTAAATTCGATAACCTGTTATGGGGAAAGCACAGTTGGGACTTTGGCTGTCGGTGGAAAAACCATGCGGTCTGATACGAGTCAATGGAGTCCGTGCCGGTTTTACCCGCCGGGGGAACATGTTGCTCGGGCGACCTTACAAACTCAAAGGTGCGGTACCTGGTCTTGGAATAATATCCCAAAGGCCATCGTTGCAAATGACTGCACACAAGTTTATAGAATGTATCCACAAGATGGGAAGCCATGGTTGAGATCGGACAGAGTGTGCCCGGGAGATTGTGTGGGTTCATCTTCGCTGGAAACAGAGAATGCCGATACAATGGAAGAGATTGCCGTCGAGGGCGTTTTGGTGGGCGAATCGGATATTGAATATTCATTTGAAGAATAAGCGATGTTTAAGATTCCACACAGTGAGACCTTTGCAGGGCATTTATAACAGCCTGAAAATTATTTCAGGCGGATGGTTTCGTTGTTCCTGGTGATCCTATCGGTTTGGTTTCCGTTACGATTCTGATTTAAGCCGCAACCGATCCCTATATCGGGATCGATTGCGGCATGAAAAAATCGGTGTTCCCTGTCATGGCTCTACGCCGGTTGTTTTTATCAAAACCGGCATTGTGTGATTGTGTATGATTTCTTGATGCCAATTCCCTTTAAACTATACTTGATTAAATTGGATTAAGTAGATAGAGTACCTTGAGATTAACTATCTGGAGGATTTCATTATGAAGCTATCTACCCGCAGTCGTTTTGGCGCCCGCATTCTGCTTGAATTGGTCGGCTCTTCTCCCCAAAATCCCGTTCCCGTGAGTCATATCGCAAAGGAACAGGAGATTTCGGTAAAATATGTGGAACAGCTCATGCGCCCGTTAAAGGCAAAGAATCTGGTCACAAGCGTCCGGGGGCCAAAAGGGGGTCATTGGCTGTCCAAAGACCCACGGGAAATCAGCCTGGGGGATGTGGTGCGTATTTTTGAAAAAAACAGTGAGATCATCAACTGCATCGCTGATCCGGTCTCTTGCCATCGTTCCGGCTTTTGTAAACTTCGTGAGGCGTGGGCCGCCGGCGCGAAGGCTTTTTTTAACGAATTGGACCAAATTTTCATTGCCGATCTGGCCGGTAAATAATAGCGCCATATTTTTGTAACACCAGCAGACAGAGGTTTTCAAAGCAAAAGCGGAATATCAAAACGTTAGGATGTCGATGATGCTGCCGTCGGGCTGTAGGTTCATTGGGAGTGTGAGCGGCTGTTTTAAAAACAGGATTCAAACACAAGAAGGAGTATTCAATGGAGGTTACAGGCAAGGTAGCTGTCATTACCGGTGGCGGCGGCGGGCTTGGGGAAGCGATTTCCAAAAATTTGGCTGCCGCGGGCGCCCGGGTCGTTGTCGGCGATGTGGTTGAAGAGCAAATCAACCGTGTGGTGGACGAAATTAAAGCCGGCGGCGGTGAAGCGGTGGGAAAAGCGGCCAATGTCACCCGGGAAGCCGACATGGCGGCATTGATGGATCTGGCTGTCGATACATTCGGCGGGTTGAATATCGTGGTGGCCAACGCCGGGATTATCCGCGACGGCCTTATGATCAACACCGACCGGGAAACGGGTAAAGTCAAACGGGTCATGTCCACCGAAGACTTTAAGTTGGTGATTGATGTCAACCTGACCGGCGCCTTTTTAACGCTCCGCGAAGCGGCCTGCCGTATGGTGGACAACAATTATCCGGGTGTTTTAATCACCATATCATCGGTGAATAAAACCGGTCAGGCGGGCCAACTCAACTACTCCACCACCAAGGCCGCTATGGCGTTGTGGCCTAAGATTTTAGCCGGCGAATTTCACATGCGCCGGATTAATCATATCCGTGTGGCATCGGTATCACCCGGCTATGCCGCCACAGCGATTTTGCAAAACATGAACCAGAAAGCACTTGAAAGCATTTTAAAAGACGTCCATCTGGGGCGTTTGGTGGAACCGGATGAGATTGCCGCCGCCATCAAATTTATCGTTGAAAATGACGCCGTTGACGGCGCCGATATCGAAGTGACGGGCGGATTGACCTATGCCCGTTCACGGGCCAAGTAGTTGTTAATACAATATATTTAAACTGACAGCCTGTTATTTGACAGCGGTTTTCAGGAGGAACGATGAGTAAGGTCAGCATTGTTGGCGCCTACAACACGAAGTTCGGCGCTTTTGTGGAAAAAGATCGTCAGACGGGCGCCGTCACCGATACCAAGTCATTTTATGAGCTGCTGACGGAGGCGGGTCAAGGGGCGTTGAAAGATGCCGGGTTGAGCGCTAAAGAGGTTGACGGCATCTGGGTTGGCTCCTGCTCACCGTCGATGTTTGTGAACCAGGAGCATGTGGGCCCGTTGGGTTTGGAAGTGGCGCCGGATGAGCTGCGGTTTGTCCCCACTACCCGCACTGAAGGAGCCTGCGCCTCATCGTCGGTGGCGCTTTACAACGCTGTTTACGGCATCGAATCGGGGCGCTTCAAACGGGTGCTCGTGATCGGGGTGGAAAAGATGAATCTTCTCTCCACCCGCGAAATGACCCATGTGTTGGCCTGCTGTTCACATTGGCCCACCGAAGGGGCCAATGGAATGACCTTCCCGGGTCTGTTTGCCGAATACGCCAAAGGCTATCAGGCGCATTACCAATTCTCCGATAAAAAACTGCGCAAAATGCTGGCCGCCGTTTCGGCCCTGAACTACAAAAACGGCCTCCAAAACCCGCTGGCTCATTTCGGCAAGGGCAGCCCGCCGGACCGTATGGGTCTGACCACCGCCGAGGCGCTTTTAAATCTACCGGACAGTGGTAAAGGCGGCAATCCGATGATCGCGCCTCCCTTACGGCTGCACGACTGTTCTTTGGTGACCGATGGTGCCGCAGCACTGGTGTTGGCGCCCACCAAAGATGCCAAATCCATGTATAGCCGGGTGGTGGAAATAGCGGGAATCGGAAACACCACTGAGCGGTTACAGGAAAATGTGCGTCCCAACATGCACGAACTCATTGCCGGTAAATTGGCCGTGGGAAAATCTTTCGGGGAGGCGGGCATCACCATTGATGATGTCGATTTTGCCGAAGTCCACGATTGCTTTACCATCAATCAGATTTTGAGTGTTGAGGCGTTGGGGCTTTCCGCCGACGGCCGGGGCGGACTGGATTTTGCGGCCGGGAAATATACACCGGAAGATAAGTGCCCCATCAACCTTTCCGGCGGGCTGAAAGCCAAGGGTCATCCCGTGGGCGCCACGGGCGCCTCCATGCATGCGTTGGCTTACAAGCAGCTGGTGGGTGAACCCATCGGCGCGACACCGGCAAAAGGACAGCCCGAGATCGGGGTGGTCTTTAATGTGGGCGGTTCGGCCGTTACCAACTGTGTGACCACGCTAAAACGGTATTAATGTTTTCAGGGCGCCTCTGACCGCATCTTTTTCTATTGTAACACGCAAGGTCGCAGGATGTCATGCGGCCTTCTTTTATGGGTTCACGTTTGACAGGGTCATCAAAATTGCTTAGGTTTTAAAGCTTGGATGAAACGGCTCTCCGTGGCGTCTTGACCCATTGGAACGCTTTTTATCGACAACCAATACAGACAGAGAGGATCGGCCCATTTTATGCGCCGCGAAACAAAAATAACAGGAATTGGCTCCGCCTTTCCCGAGCACATTGTCACCAATGATGCCCTTGTTTTGAAACTGGCCCAAAGGGGGCTTGAAACCAGTAGCCAGTGGATCATTGAACGCACAGGTATATTGGAACGTCGTGCGTCCGACCCGGATAATCCCAATGAGTACAATTCCGCCCTCGGTACCCGGGCTGCGATTTTAGCATTGGAAATGGCTCAAAAGCAGCCCAAAGACATTGACCTGATTTTATACGCCACCTGTTCGCCGGATACCCCCCTCCCATCATCGGCCTGCTGGCTCCAAAGCCATATCGGCGCCACCAAGGCGTGGGGCATGGACATCAATGCGGCCTGTTCGGGGTTTGTCTACGGTTTGGCCACTGCGGATCAGTTTATTAAAAGCGGCGGCGCCGAGACCATCCTGGTGGTGGGCGCCGAAGTGCTCTCATCCATAATCAACTGGGACGATCGCAGCTCCTGTATTCTTTTCGGCGATGGTGCCGGGGCAGTTTTGGTGGAGCCCGCCACTGATGAGGATACAAGCCAAATTTTCTCATTTAAAATGCAGTCCGACGGGAACCTATGGGATCTATTGCACATTCCCGGCGGTGGCAGCCGCATGGAACTGACCCCTGAACGCTATGAGCAAAAACTGCACAAATTGCGGATGCACGGCCGGGACGTTTTTAAAAATGCCGTACGCAAGCTGGTTCAGTTTGCCGAGGATCAGCTGCAAATAAACGGCATGACCGTGGATGATCTGGATTGGCTGGTGCCCCATCAAGCCAATCAACGTATTATTGATGCCGTGGCTGAACGGCTGGGGTTTCCGGAAGAGAAAGTGCTGATCAATGTTGACCGCTATGGGAACACCTCTTCGGCCACCGTGCCGACAGTACTGGATGAGGCGGTGCGCGAAGGCAAAATCAAGCGTGGCGACACGCTGCTGATGGATGTTTTTGGTTCAGGGTTGACTTATGGCGCAATACTGTTGCGCTGGTGAGGCAAAAGATTCCTTTTGCTTTTTTATTAAAGGATCCAGGGGCAAACACTCCATCCTTTCAACTATGATAGTACTTTATGATCAGCGTTGACAACCTTACCAAAAGCTACGGCGCCCGAACCCTTTTCGAAGAGATCAGCTTTACAGTGAACGCACGGGAACGGGTGGGGCTGGTGGCGAGAAACGGTCACGGCAAAACCACCTTGTTTCAGATGATCCTCGGCCGGGTCACTGCTGACAGTGGCCGGATCAATATCCCCAAAAATTACCGTATCGGCCATGTGGCCCAAAAGCTGTCCTTTTCCGAAAAGGACATTTTGGCTGAAGCGATGCGGGCGCTTCCGCCCCATGAGGCGGATCATCACTGGAAAGCGGAGCGTATCCTGGCCGGCCTCGGTTTTTCCCATGAAGATCTCTCCCGGCCGCCGGCCCATTTTTCCGGCGGATTTCAGGTGCGGCTAAATCTCGCCAAAGCACTTATTGCCGATCCGGACCTGCTCCTTTTGGACGAGCCGACCAACTATCTGGATATCGAAACCATCCGCTGGATCGAGCGCTTTTTGCTAAACTGGCCCCATGAGTTGATGGTGATCACCCACGACCGCAGCTTTATGGATCGCTTGGCCACCCATATTTTGGGAATCCACCGCGGCAAGGTGAAAAAGATCGCAGGGAGCACGGAGCGCTACTATACCCGGATTGCCCAGGAAGAGGAGATTTACGAAAAGACCCGCCGCAACACGGAAAAGCGCCAAAAGGAGATCAAGCTCTTTATCAGCCGCTTCCGGGCCAAGGCCCGCCTGGCCAATCTGGTGCAGTCGCGCATCAAGACCCTGGCTAAAATGGAACGGAAAGAGAAACTGCAAAAGATTACATCTTTGGCGTTTTTCATCCCCAGCCTGCCCCACCGGGGCCGTCATATCTGTACAGTTGAAGGACTCACCTTTGGTTATGGGACCACGCAGCCGCTCTTTGAGGATCTCTCTTTTACGCTCAATGCCGGCGAACGTATCTGTATCTGCGGCCCTAACGGCAAAGGAAAATCGACTCTGTTGAAATTGATGGCCGGCGGGTTGATGCCTCAAAAAGGCGCTTTGCGTTATAATCCCAATATCGCAACCGGCTACTTCGAACAGACCCACATCAGCTCGCTCAACGAGTCGCGGACCATTGAAGATGAAATCCTCATGGCGCATCCCCATATGGATCGCGGCCGTGCACGCAGCATCTGCGGGATGATGCTTTTTTCCGGTGACCTGGCGCTAAAAAAAATCGCGGTCCTTTCCGGCGGCGAAAAAAGCCGGGTGATGTTGGGTAAAATTTTGGCCACACCGGTCAATCTGTTGCTGTTGGACGAACCTACCAACCACCTGGACATGGATGCGTGTGATGCACTGTTGGCCGCGTTGGACAATTTTGACGGGACCATCGTGATGGTGACCCACAATGAATTTTTCCTTCATGCATTGGCCCAGCGTTTGATTGTCTTTCAAAACAAAGGGGTTGCCATGTTTGAAGGGAGCTATGCCGATTTTTTGGAGCGGGTGGGCTGGGGCGATGAAGTCCCGGGAAAAAGATCCCCCGGCCACGCCGCCGCACCAGGGGGACTCTCTAAAAAGGAGTTGCGCAAAAAACGATCGGCCATTATCAATGCGCGGGCCCGAACGGTAAAGCCTCTGGAACGGCAAATGGGACGGCTGGAAGCAGTCATTGCCGACGATGAAAAGAAGCTGGCGGATCATCAAAAGGCCATGGTGGAGGCGACCAGAAAGGGTGACAGCGAACGGATTGCAACCCTGGCCAAGGCCATTAACGCGTTGGAAGATCGCATTGAAACCGCCTTTGATCAACTGGTGGGTGTCACTACCGAGCATGATCTAAGTAAAGCGCCCTTTGACGAACAACTGGCTACCCTTGAAGGAGAGGCCTGATGAAAAAACAGCGCATTTGGGTGTTTCAGCAAAACGGTTCGGCCGAGGCCAAAATTAAGGCGATTCGAGATGAGGCCGGTGATCGCATTGAGCTAAACATATTTACTATTGATGATACACTGCCGCCTGTTGTTGATGATACGGATGACTTTTTACCCAAAACCATTGATGCCGACATGGTGCTTATTTTTTTCCCCCATCCCGATTTAGCCTATGATCTGGCCCGGTTATGTCAAAAACGAAATGTCCCCAGTGTGGCTTCGGGTAAGCAGTTCCGCTTAGATGGCGTCGCCTCACCACCCACCTGATGCGGGCTTTCCCGCCAGGTTGGGTTGGGAACCTATGGAGCCCTTTTTGGGGCGCCGGAGTTTAAAGTAACCCTTGACGGCAACGTGATTGCCGCCATTGAAGTGATCCGGGGCGCACCGTGTGGAGCCACCAAGGAAGCCGCGCGTCAGATGATCGGTCTTTTTGCCGACGAGGCGGCAATGCGGATCGGCCTGGAAACCCAGTTTTTTTGCGTGGCCGATCCCTCCGGTTGGGACCCTATTCACGGTAAAAGCCCTGTCCATTATGCCGGGCAACGACACGCCAACGCCCTCAGGCAGGCTATTTCCAATGCCCGAAAAGTCTAATACCCCTCTGCTTCAGGCGGTGGTCGCCAATGAAGCGGGCGAAATCTTTGAGTTGGATGGCTATGCCGCCGTGGGTCGGTGCGGAGAGCGGTTTTCCCTGTTAACCGTTGATGAGACCTCTCGACTGCCCCACGGGTCGGAATTGATGCGTCTACCCGGCCGTCATCCGGTGGTTCATCGCTTGGAAACCAATGAGCTGACCGTTCTCACCGAAAATCCTTTTGAACCGCGAGGCCCCATCCATCCTGTGGCGGCATTTACCCCGCCCGGCCACGTCGTCACCCAGGTAAGCGCATTTGTTGAAAATACCGATCAGGCTGAGATCTTGCCCCTTTTCTCTTATGGCGCCGTGGGATGGCATCAAGGCCGATTTCAAAGCGCCGCGCTTTTGGTGGATGCCGAGCCGCGCCAGGATTTACGGCAAATGCCCCCGGCCAAAATAGAGGCCGGTGTAAGGGAAATGACGGCCCGAATGCCAAAAAACCGCCTGCTTGCCCATCTGACCCGTTGCGCCTTGATCTATGGCTGTCCGGCGGCCAAAAATTTCTTTTTGGGCCGTTTTGAAGCGCCGTTGCCCACGGCCATCACCTGTAACGCCCGCTGTTTGGGCTGTCTTTCCGAGCAAGAAACCCAAAGCAAAATTCCTGTTTCCCAAGACCGTATTTCGTTCACTCCGTCACCGGAAGAGATTGCCCGGATTGCCCTGACTCACATTCAACACGTCCCCAAGGCAGTGGTCAGCTTTGGGCAAGGATGTGAAGGGGATCCGTTGCTAAGCGCCGAGGCCATCGAAAAAGCGATCCGGCTGATCCGCCACAAAACATCCCGCGGCACCATCCATATGAACACCAACGCCAGCCGGCCCGATTTATTGGAAGCGCTGCTTGATGCGGGGCTGGATTCGATGCGCGTAAGTCTCAACAGCGTCCGTAAAGAGTATTACCAGGCCTATTTCCGGCCAAGGGGATATACGTGGGAGATGGTTTGTGAGAGTATCGCCTTGGCCGTCAAAAAAGGGCGCTTTGTCTCTATCAACTATCTCAACAGCCCCGGTTTTACCGATTCGGTCAAAGAGGCTCAGGCGCTTTTAAACTTTATCACATCCTCCAAAATCAATATGATCCAGTGGCGCAACCTCAATTTTGATCCGCTTCGTTACTGGGCGACCATGACAGCGGTGGGAGATTCCGGCCCACCCATGGGGATGATACGGCTCATCGAAACGGTGCAGCAGCAATTTCCCCAATTATTCAACGGATATTTTAATCCGTCAAAAACAGATTTCCCGCGTTCCGGGCCCTTGCAAGGAACCCCTCATGCCTGATCCTCAAAAAAAGATGCGCCCCATCTGGATAGATGAAGAGACCGGCCGGGTGAAGGTGATTGATCAACGGCAACTGCCACATCGGTTAGAGGTGTTGACGCTTCATAGAGTGGTCGATGTGATTACGGCTATCCAGGAGATGGTGGTGCGCGGGGCGCCGCTCATCGGTGTTACAGCGGCCTGGGGAATTTATGTTGCCTTGACGGAAGCTGCTGCAAAGCCCATGGATGACGATGCCTTTTCAGCCGCCTGCCGAGCCATCCGCCAGGCACGTCCCACGGCGGTCAATTTGATGTGGGCGGTGGATCGCATGCAGGCCGTAGTGCTATCCGCCCAAGGCAACGATGAACGTGTTGCTGCTGCACGCGATGAAGCCGCCAGGATTACCGAAGAAGAGGCGACAAGTTGCCGTCATATTGGCAGTCATGGAGCGAACCTGATCCAAAAAATCAGCATCCGAAAAAAAGGCGCCCCAGTGAACATTCTCACCCATTGCAACGCCGGATGGCTGGCCTGTGTGGAGTATGGCACCGCCACGGCGCCCATCTACACGGCGTTTGATCAGGGGCTTGATCTGCATGTCTGGGTGGATGAGACCCGTCCGCTGAACCAGGGCGCCCGCCTTACCGCATGGGAATTGGGCCGGCACGGCGTTCCCCATACCGTCATCACCGACAACGCCGGTGGCCACCTGATGCAGCACGGTGAGGTGGACCTGGTGATTGTCGGTACCGACCGCACCACACACACAGGTGATGTGGCCAACAAAATCGGCACCTATTTAAAAGCGCTGGCAGCTTTTGATAACCAAGTGCCCTTTTATGTGGCTCTCCCTTCCAGCACTTTTGATTGGGAGCTGACCGATGGGATCAAACAGATCCCCATCGAAACCCGCGATCCCGATGAGGTCCGCTATATTGGCGGACTATATAAAGATAGATCTGTTACTGTATTGATCCCGCCGGCGAGCAGCCCGGCGGACAATTATGCTTTTGACGTCACCCCGGCCCGCCTGGTAACCGGCTTTATTACCGAAAGGGGTCTGTGCGCGGCCAATAAAAAGGCGATTTTGGATCTCTTTCCGGAAAAACGGGATCGTTCCAAGGCTGAACTTTCGCACTGCTAAGGACTTTACTATAAGGATGCTCAACCTTGTTGAAAAAAAGGTAATCGCCTCTATCCAGGCGGATTTGCCCCTGGTCGAACGCCCCTATCATCACTTGTCCCAAAAAATCGGGATTTCCGAAGCCGAGTTTCTCAACATCATGGCACGTTTGTGTACAAAGGGGATTATCCGCCGTTTTGGCGCCACCTTGCGCCATCAGCAGTCCGGCTTTAATGCCAACGCCATGGCGGCCTGGCAGGTTCCGGAAGAAAAAATTCAAACTGTCGGCCGGCAAATGGCCGAGAGTCCGGCCATTTCCCACTGTTACCGCAGGGACCCCAAGCCCACCTGGCCCTACAATCTCTATACGATGATCCACGCCGCCAGCGAAAAAATATGCCGTGAAACCGCCCGGGCGCTGTCGGAAAAAACCGGTGTTAACACCTATCATCTCCTTTTTAGCCGCCGGGAGCTGAAAAAAACCTCCATGGTCTATTTTCCCGATCTGCCTTGACCTGATGGCGTCGCAAAAAATCCCATCTACGGCGTTGTTGTGGTTTGTCGTACCCTTCAGCGTATATATATCGTTTCGGCCCTGGAAAACCATACCGCTTTGTATAGAGCCTGTCCGACAACCTACCCTCTACAGTTCACCCTCTTGGGTAGGTATTTGACTTTTAGGGGTTAATTTTATCCCGAATTATACCGCATTTTCTGTAAAAAACAGCTTGAAATATCCATAACTATCAGATATATAATATTATACGAGATACATGGGAGGTTCCAGCCGTGCTCGAAAACGGTGAAGCAAAGACAGGCGCGATTCGGCCTGATTTTAGCAAGCCCATATTCATTGATGGTACCGGCGCCAAAATTACATCCGATGATCCTCATGAAAAATATCGCTATCACCCTCATCGTGCTCTTATTGACAGGGTGCGCCTCTGTATCGGGCAAACCGGCCAAAGTTGAACTTGTCCCGGAGTTCCCATCACAGGTTGACCTCAGAAACACAGAGGTTGTCATCCGTCGTCTACATGATCAATATCACGAGTGGAAATCCGTGAAATACAGACTCGGCGGTCTTACCAAGAAGGGCGTCGATTGCTCGGGTTTCGTATACCTTACCTATCTTTCAAAGTTCGGTATCAAAGTACCGAAAACGACTACATTGCAATTGAAAGCGGGAAATCAGATCTCTCAAAAGCGTTTGAGCGCCGGGGATCTGGTGTTCTTCAGAACCGGGTATTCAACCCGACACGTGGGGATCTATTTGGAAAATCGTAGATTCGTACATGTGTCGGAGAAAAAAGGCGTCATGATATCCAGCCTGGATGATGCCTATTGGTCGAAAAAATACTGGAAGTCTATTCGAATCGGAACATGAGATTCATCAAAGACTACATGGTAAGAATTGTGTTCGCGATCGGCATCCTAATCGGTGTCCAGTTGCCGAATTTCATCGACCAGTACAGCCAGCGCCTGAACGCGCATTACCTGGAAGCCGTTGAAAATCTTTCCGGATATCAAAAGATTGCCGAAATGTACCACGACGACCGGATTGAAAACCTGATCAAAAAACATGAGAGCAGCGAGGATCCGACCTTTAAAATGGAGGCTGAACCCATCAAAGAAATGTTCAGCAGGGTAAATAGGTTTGACACGGAGATTGGAGCCCTGGATACAAACCTGTTCTCCCAAACAGTGTATCTACTGTTCAAGGGGGACAGAGAATTGATGAAGGAAACCTATGCCGGGTACTCGGCGACCATCCCGTTAAGCAAGAACGCGATAATTAGCGGTGTTGTGACCGGCATCTGCGCATCCGCCCTCCTGGATGCACTTCTTTTTCTTGTCACCCTCGTGTTCCGGACCCGTCCGATTGTCGGCACTCGGGCTTTTCTTCATCCACCTGGTTTGTAGGATTTTTGCAAAATCACCACCAGCGCCAGAATACAAATACCGGCGATGTCGGCCCAATATTCCGGCCAGAGCAGACCCAAAGCGGCCAGCCAAAATAGAATCGTTTCCAGCCAGGTGGCGCGGCGCAGAAAATAGCGCTCCAGGCCCGAAGCAAAGGCGAAAAGTCCCAAAAGGGTGGTCGCCACGGCAATACCGACTTCCCAGTTGAGCAGTTGGTATTCCTTGCCCGCACCCAACAGCGGCCGATAGGCCATGACCAGCGGAATGATGTATAACCCCTTGGCCAGCTTCCAAGAGCTGAAAGCGGTCCGCATAGGGTTGGCGTTAGCCACACCGGCCCCGGCGAAGCTGGCCAGGCTCACCGGCGGGGTGACATTCGCATCCTGGGAATACCAAAAGACAATCATGTGGGCCACCAACAGCGGAACCCCCATGTCGAGCAGGGCAGGGCCGGCTAGCGTTGCGAGAACAATATAGCTGGCCGTTACGGGAAGCCCCATTCCCAACACCAATGAAGCCGCCCCGATCAGCAAAATCGCCAAAGCTTTAATGCCGAAACTCAATTCCAATACCAGGCTGGAAAACTTCAATCCCATCCCTGTCAAGGTGACCATCCCCACAATGATGCCGGCCGCGGCGCAAGCAACCGAAACCATGATGGCGTTTTTGGCTCCTTTTTCGAGGGCCGTGACAATCGATTTACATTCTTGCCTGCCAAAGTCGGCAAACCCCGTCCGTGTTGGGCTTACCGCCCACCGAATGGTATTTGCGGCCAAGCTTGCCACAGCTGTGCTGATGACGGCGATGAACCCGGCCCTCATGGGAGAATAGTTAGCCACCAGAACATAGATCAGGATCCCCACAGGAATAATAAAATGAAGTCCCTCTTTAACGACATTGATAATTTTGGGAAGATTTTCCTTGGGTTGTCCTTTGAGGCCATATTTTTGCGCCTCGTAATGGACGAACAACAGGACCGTCAGATAGTACAAAATGGCCGGTATCAGCGCGACCTTGATGATGGTGAGATAACTGGTATTGGTAAACTCGGCCATCAGAAAAGCCCCGGCGCCCATGATCGGCGGCATCAACTGACCTCCGGTGGAAGCGGCCGCTTCAATGGCGCCGGCCACGTGTGCACGATAACCGACCTTTTTCATCATGGGGATGGTAAAAGAGCCGGTGGCGACCACATTGCCCACGGCCGACCCGGACACCGATCCCATGAATCCCGACGCCACCACCGAGGTTTTGGCCGGGCCGCCGGAAAAGCGGCCGGTGAGGGCATAGGCAAAATCGATGAAAAAAGCGCCGCCACCGGTGGTCTCCAAAAACGCGCCAAAAAGAACAAAGACAAAGACAAAGGTGGCCGCCACTCCGATGGGCAACCCGAAAATCCCTTCGGTGGTTAACCATAGTGTGGTGACAATCCGTTCGATGCTGTAGCCTTTATGAATAATCAGTTCCGGCATGTACGGGCCGAATAGAGCATACAAAATGGCCGTCATACAGATCCCGGTCATGATCCAGCCGATAACGCGACGGCAGGCTTCGAGTACCAGCAGCGTACCGATGATACTAACAATGCGGTCGGTGGCCAGCCAGTCGCCCTGGCGTTCAAAGATGGCTGTTAGATTAAGGCAGATATAGGCGGTGCAGTAGATCGACGCCAAGGCCAACCCCCAATCGATGACCACCCATCCGTTCAAACGGGATTTGTCGGCCTTTCTAAACGCTGGCATCAGCAAAAAAGCGAGACATAAAATGGCTCCCAGATGAATGGAGCGCTGCACCAGTGCGGTCAGGGCCGTTACACCTGCTGTATATAACTGATAAAGGCTTAAGGTGACCGCCAACACCATGACGACTCTTGCCGTCCATCGCGTAATCACCGTAGTCGCGTCGTCCAATCCGGTTTTGGTCGATGAAGATACAACAGCTTGTTCCGGGTCTTTGTGGTTCTGTTTCGTATTCGCCATTAATTTATTTTCTCTTTGGGTGTGGTCGTGTGGGGAAAGGCGGATCGCCAGATGCAGTGGAGCCGGCTGACCTTGCGCGCAGAAAATAAAACCGCCACATGGGGCGCCATCGCCGACAAGTTTGTTTCCGCACCCCGCCAGATGACAGTGTGGTCTACGCCGGGGCTCCCGATTCTGAGGATAAAATCACCTGTCGGCATATGCATATCCTCAATCACCTCATAAGCTCCCCTGCGTACCATACGACCGACCCCCGGCATACGTCCCATCCCCGCCCCGAACTTATAGTATCGCTCTTCCTCGATAAAAATGCGGCCATTTGCATCTAAACTATGGACTTCCCAAATGGGTGCGTTTTCAACAGAATGATAATACCGTATCGTAAACCGTTCGTCGGGCCGCATGGGGAGGACCAGAAACGGATCTCCACCCTGATGAACCGGAGCAACGGATAACTCCAAGCCCCCGGGTAACAGTCCCAGCCCCCCCGCAAAAGCAAACAACAGGCCGGCAACGGTACTCATGAACCAAGCCGGCCTGCGCTTCATCTTCATGTGTCAGTAGCTTACGGCATCAGTTTTGCCGGAATCTCCATTCCTTTCTCTTTTAGATACCTAACCGTTCCCGGGTGCAGCGGAATCGGCGAATATTTCACCGCATTTTCCGGAGTGGTATAGGCCGCCGACGGGTGAATCTTCCGGAGGTAGTCGTTGTTTTCAAACAGTGCTTTGGCCAGGTTATACACCATATCGGCCTCTAACGACGACTGGCAAATCATGACATTCCAGACGCCAATGGTGGCGACAGGTTGATCGACGCCTTTATAGAGTCCTCCGGCCAATTCGACACTGCTGTAGTTTTTATTGGAACCCAATATTTTTTGAGTCTGTTCCGGTGTAAATCCGATGATATGAATATCATGGGTGGTTGCCAGATCGAGAATCGAACTGGTGCCGGGCCCCACCGACCATATCCCCACCTCGATGGTCCCGTCTCTCAGGGCATTGGCGCTCTCGGTGAACGACAACCGGCTGTCCTTGTAAGAATCCAATGGAATTCCCAAAGCGTTAAGTACCGCTTCGGCCATAAAATTGGTGCCGCTGCCCGGACTTCCCGTGCTGATCTGTTTCCCTGTGACCTGCTCAATATTGGTGATTCCGCTCTTTTTTAAGGTGACCACCTGCAACAAATTGGGATACATCACCGCGAGAGTATTAATATCATACTTTTCACCTTTGAATTTGCCGCCACCGTTGAAACCGGCTTCGGCCACGTCACCCATCACCTCGCCCACAACGGTCTCACCCTTGTGGGCCAGTTTCACATTTTCCACGCTGGCGCCGGTCACCTCGGCTACCGCCCTGACATCCTTGACGTGCTTGGACCAGATTTCGGCCACACCACCGCCATAGGGATAGTAGATGCCACCGGTACCACCCGTCCCAATACTGATGAATTCCGTTTTGGCCATTGCCTGCCCAACCATAACAACAAAGATACCCATAAATAAGATCGCGAGAATTCGTTTCATGAAATACCTCCTTTTACACATCGGCGGCGATCTGTCATCTGCCGATATATTAAGAGTGAATCTGTAATGGTAATATCCAAATTTTTACTGCAACGCACCAATCTTGACCAAAAGCGCTTTAGGCTGTGAGGTCGTTTCTTTAACCGGATAGACAAACGAGGCCGTATCGCCGGGTTTGACCAATCCCTTTTTTGTTTTGCGCGGAATTAATCCACCAACGGCCTTGCCGTTGTCTAAAAAGATATTGACCCGGTAGCGTTGCGGCTGCTGGCTGACATTTTTAACCGCGACGTTAAAATGAAGCGTGTTTACGCCTTCCCATTTCTTAAAGCTGCAGGAAAATTCCGCCAGCTCAGCTTCGGGGGCAATCTCTTTCGTGATCTTTTCTTCCGCTGCACAGGGAACGGTTTCCGGTGCTTTTGACGCGGCGACCTTTTTTGGCGCTTTTGACGCTTTTGACGCGGTTCCCCGTTCGGAAGCACACCCTGAAATGACCAGGGCAAAAACCGCCATCGCCAAAAGGTACCATTTCCATGAACTTTTGTTGAGTTGCATAGCTCCTCCTTTAGTTAACAGTTTAGAAAACTCTGGTACGTGTTATGGATCGAAAGCCTTCGCATCGGCCATGGTTTCAAATTCACCAACGACCTTATCGGCAATGGCCATGGATCCGGTAAACGCCGGTGAAACGGGATTGACTATATGCATACTACAACCGTTTTGCAAGAGAAAAAAATCCTGAACCAATTTTTTGGTGCTCCAATCCACCAATTGTGCTCGAATTCCTGCTTTTGACGATGGAAGCACATCGCTGGTTTTCAACTGCTTTACCAGGGCAGCCGCATCCTTGAAAAAGCCATGGAAGCAATATTTACGAGGTTCCGCTAATGCGACCTGGCGAAATTGCTTGTTGTGCAAAAAGAGGGTGGCGTCATTTAAAAGAATCTGTGGCGCCTCGCCGTCAATCCCTTGAATTAAGCCGTAATTTTCACGGCCAAAGGCGGGGATGGCCGTGGGTCCGATATAGACATCACCGTAAACGTTTCTCGTAAAGTGGATCCCCAAAAAGGGGTTTCGGATATCGGGAACCGGATAGATACTCCCCTTCACCAAGTGGGCCCGGTGGTCGGCCAAGCGATGGTAAATCCCCTTAAACGGAATCAGCCGGTAATGCTTTCCCAATCCAAACGCTTTGGCAACCCGGTCCGAATGGGCCCCGGCGGCATTGATCAGATAATCAAACTGCAGGCCACCCCGATTTGTCAAAATCGTCCGGCGCCCTCGTAAGCCTAAAAACCGATGGCCGAAGAGAAATTGAACCCGTCCGGTCTTCTCTAAATCCACCCGAAGCGTTTGTAGAACCTTCTTTGGATCCACCACCGCCGTATAGTGTGAAAAGATCGCCTGTTTAAAGGTTTTTGCGTTGGGTTCGATCTTTTCAAGCGCTTTTTCATCGATCAAATCGACTTTTGCGCCATTGGCCAAGGCACGCTCGTAAAGGGTATTCAATACCGGCAGTTCCGATTCATTGCGGGCAACGATGACCTTGCCGGTTTTTTTAAGGGGGAGTCCTTTGCGAAGACAAAAGGCCTGCATTCTCAGATTTCCTTCAAGGCAGGTGGCTGCCTTCATACTATCGGGCGTGTAGTAAATTCCGGCATGCAGGATGCCGCTGTTGCGGCCTGAAGCGTGATAACCCACATCCGGTTCTTTTTCGATCACTCCGATAGAATGATAACCGGCTTTTACCAGCTTGCGGACGATGGTGAGCCCGACGATACCGGCGCCGACGACTAAGATTTCGACTTTGGGGGATCGCATGGTGATGCAAATCGTAGCAAAATGATCACCGTGATGCAATTGATCAAAGGAGTAAAACAGTTAATCACGCGATGGCGAAAACCAACTTGGGTGTCAATTGATGGATCACCCTAAAATCAACCGCTGCGGATCACATGTATCCCTCAGGATTGCTACTTCCATCTCCATCGGCGGGTCGGCCTCTTTGGCCCGGGAGACATCAACGGTAAACTGCATACGCGCCAATATTTCATCCGTCGAAATCCCCGGATAGTAACGATCCAGATACATTTCGCCGGTGTCAGTATCGATACGCATCACCGCCATATTGGTAATGATCACATTGATACCGCCCTTTCTCAACCCCGCAGCATTCCTGGAGTCCCCCCCTGTTAATTGACCCGGGCTGGTGAGATAATCAAGCGCTTGCACAAATTTGCGTTTTTCATGTTGCATGAAAGCGATACAACGGGGCGCAAAAGAGGCCGCATCGCACCCGCCTCCGCTGCCGGAAAAGCGAATATCAGGCTGAAAATAGTCGCCGATGGCGGTCGTGTTGAGATTGCCGTATTTATCGATCTGCGCGGCGCCTACAATAGCAATCACCTTGTCGCCGGTGATGCGGTTTTGCATGGTGGCGAAAGCTTCCAGCAAACCCGGGTTGGAAGCGGCGGCGTACATGACCCGGGGATCGGCCACGGCCAGGGGCAACTCTTCCACCCGTGAATCGATGGCGCCGGTTTCAAAAAAGATGACGCTGTTGGGAGCGTTGATATGTTTGGCCGCCGTTGCCGCCAGCATAGAGATGCCGGTCCCGGCAAAGACAATATCGCCGTCTCTTATTTCCCGAGCCGCCATAATCGTCATCATTTCGCGCAAAGAATAGTCGGATGATTCCATCATTATCCTCTCTCCATATTGACGGCGTAACCGGTGCGAGGATCGGCCCTGATGGCTGACAAACGCCCCTCTCCCACCCGATCCAAAAAGGCGTTGTGATCCTTCACGCCATAAATATTATCGTTCTGAAACGCCCTGAATTTCAAGTCGTCTTTGGCCGCCTCAGCGTAAGCCCGCAAATATTTGGCATCGTAATCGTAATAGCGATAAACAGCGGTTGGATATCCGCCGTAGGGTACATGGCACACGGCGGATACGTGGATAAACGGAATCTGGTTATACTCCGGGAAATCTCTCAGGGCCTTTGGTTCAACCAGCTCTTCGCAGGTCACCACCACATGCCGCGACGCCTTAGCCTGTTCCACATCGGCAAAGGTCAGTCCGTCAATGCGGCAGGTACCCATGGTGTCGGCCTTTTGCACATGGATAAAAGTGACATCAGGGTTGATGGCTGGAACCAGCATCACCTTGCTCGCGTCCCCCCAGTTACCGAAGGGGTTATCCATCAGCACCAATTTTTCATCGACAATTTTAGGATCGGCCTGACGGAGCTCTTTGGAAAAACCCCAGGTCGAGGTAATGTCGGATCCGAAACCCGACAAGGTCGGCATAAAAGGTACGCCCATGGCCCCGGCCAGAAAGCGGAGGCTCATCATAAAATTGGAGTAGTCCTCGACCTTCAGATTCCCTTCCTGAACGGCTTTCCGGAACCGGATGCAGGTAGGTGCGGTTTTTCCATTTCCGGCATACGCAATCTCCAGTTTTGCCACACAACCGGCGCCAATCAGTTCATCCACTCCGGTTCCATTAGAGTGGGCGTAGACGTGCAGATTTTTATACCCTTGCCGAATAATTTCATACACCGCGGCCATGGGATTGCGGTTAAGGGTGAATCCGCCAATGGAGATGTGGGCGCCGTTTTCCATATACTGCCCGACCGCCTGGTCAATAGGCATTACTTTTGGTAAATTGTTTAGGGGACGCAAGATTCAGATTCCTTCCGATCCGTTCCGGTATCATTTTTACCTCACCACAGGTAAGCGTTTTCAAGAAACGCTCTTGGGGTGTTCCAAAATCCATCGCAACACCGGGCACATCGGTGGCGATGATAAATGTGTCACTATCCGTCTCCAGCGCCAAGCGGGCGCTGACCAGATCTTTGTCGATCACCGGATCCACGCCGACAAAAGCACGCTCTTCCCGCACCACGGGAATACCACCGCCGCCACAGCAAATAACGATAAAGGCCATTTCCATCAACTGCTTGATCTCTCCCGTTTTTCCACAATGGTCACCGGCTCCGGCGACGCCACCACCCGGCGCGGTCCCTTGGCCGCGCCCATGATCGGAAAGGGCAGCCCGGCCACCTGATCCGGCCCATAGACCGGACCGATGGGTTTGGTGGGGTTGGCAAAGGCCGGCTCATTTTATCTGTTTACCGGTCTGATCATTCGTCCGATTGAAGAAATTGATTTTTTAGCAGCAACTGCCCCAGGGTCGGCTCGCCATGGTCCTGATACTCATACTTGACCCGTTGAACCGGTTTGTCAATCTTGACCAGGCGGGTCAGATCGATGGGCGTCGCCGCCAGCACCACATCACAGGGGGTGGCGTTGATGGTCTTTTCCAAATCCTCAATCTGGGCTTTGCCGTAACCCATGGCGGGCAAGAGGTCGCCCATGTGTGTGTATTTTTCAAAGGTCTCTTTGATGGACCCGTATTCACATCCGGTTTAAAAAACGGTGTATCGTTATTACCGCCGTCCCACACAATCACATCGGCCTCCTTTTCGGCCCGACGCAAAATCTTTTCATAATCGACCCCGGCGTAGACCACCGACCCCATGGCTACGACGGGTTCGTACTCCTCTCGCTCTTCAATGGTGCAGTGATGACGATCAAAATCCTCGTAGGCGGCGAACCGCTGGACCACCTGCCGGATTAAATCGCCGTAGGGCATGGGGTGACGAACGGTCACCACGCGTTTGCCCTGGGTTTTCAGCAGCGAGACCACCCGGCGGCTGGTTTGGGATTTGCCGCTGCCGGTGCGCACCGCCGTCACCGACACCACCGGCTTGGTGGATCTTAACGCGGAATAGGCCGACAAGCAGTCCAGATAGCGGTTGCCGTCCACATCCCACACCCACACCCCCTCACCCTTGGTCAACACTACGTCTAAGGGTTTGTAGTTATGGGCGCCCAACTGCTCTTCCAGAGCTATGTAATCACTGGTTTGCATAGAAAACTCCTTGGGCTCGCGAATGTATATTGACGTGCAGTAACGTTTCCTATATTCTAATAATATCATATAATCATATGATGATTAGGGGCAATCAAAATATGAATGTAACGAATCAACAACAGATACCCCAAAGACGGCTCTATCAATGAGTGGAAGAGGCCATCGGCGAGGCTATTATAAAATCAGAAACTATCCATCCTGCGTGAATCTTTTCCCCTGCACAAAGCCGTAGCAACGGCCATTGCGGCACGCTCTTCGAAAGAGGCCCGCGCCGCCGCATGGAACCTGATTTGAGAGACAGCTTGCACAGTGTTGGCAGGGCTGGTATGTCTGACATAACGGCTAAAGCAATGAAAACACGTGTTGAAAAAGACCCTTTTGGAACCATCGAAGTTCCCGCCGACTGCTTATGGGGCGCCCAAACCCAACGCTCTCTCCAATTTTTCCAGATCGGGGAGGAGCGTTTGCCACACCCCTTTATCAGGGCCTTGGGAATTGTTAAATATTGTGCCGCGCAAGCCAACCTGGAATTGGGTCACCTGGATCAATCCATTGCCGATGCTGTTTCCGGGGCCGCCCGGGAGGTGATGGAAGGCAAACTGGATGACCATTTTCCCCTGGTGGTGTGGCAAACCGGATCAGGCACCCAATCCAACATGAACGCCAATGAGGTGATCGCCAATGCGGCCAATGTGCGATTGGGTAGCCAATTGGGCTCTAAAAACCCGGTTCATCCGAACGATCATGCCAATTTGAGCCAATCGTCCAATGACGGTATCCCCACCGCTATGCATATCGCTACGGTAAAAGAACTTCATCATCGACTGATTCCCGCATTAAGATATTTGCACACCGCGCTTTTGCAAAAAGCGGATGAATGGAAGCGGATCATCAAAATCGGACGTACCCATCTGCAAGACGCCACGCCGCTCACCTTAGGGCAGGAATTTTCCGGATATGCTACCCAGGTAAAATTGGGTTTGGATCGTATCCGGGATAGCTTGAAACGACTCTATCCCCTGGCCCAGGGTGGAACCGCCGTGGGGACCGGCCTTAATACCGTTCCCGAATTCGGCCCTCTGTTTGCCGCCAAAGTGGCCCAATTGACCGGGTTGCCCTTTACTTCCGCACCCAATAAATTTGAAGCGCTGGCCGCTCACGATGCCATGGTGGAGATCTCGGGCGTACTCAACACGCTGGCGGTCGGATTACACAAAATTGCCAATGATATCCGCCTGTTAGGGTCCGGGCCCAGGGCCGGAATCAGCGAGCTGATTCTTCCCGCTAACGAACCGGGATCCTCCATTATGCCCGGTAAAGTCAACCCCACTCAAACCGAAGCAATGACCATGGTGTGCGCTCAGGTGATCGGCAACCACGCAACAGTCACTTTTGCCGGATCCCAAGGCCATCTGGAACTTAATGCCTACAAACCGGTAATCGCCTACAACGTTCTGCAATCCATCAATCTTCTCAGTGATACGATCCGCAGACTCACCGATCATTGCATTGCGGGGATCAAGCCCAATGTGGAACGCATCAATGAATGGATGCAACAATCGCTGATGCTGGTCACCGCGCTGGCGCCCCACATCGGTTATGACAACGCTGCCAAGATCGCCCGCGCAGCCCATCAAAAGGGCACCTCTTTACGGGAAGAAACCCTTTCCAGCGGCCTGTTGACGGCTGAGCAATATGACATCTATGTCCGCCCTGAGAAGATGGTATTCCCTTGATTACATCCATTGCAGTCAAAGACGATTTTCATAAGCGGCGCCTGGTCCCGGACCGCTTCAATGTAGGGGCCCACATATCCATAGCGACGGCTTCAAGGGGCTGCTTCTGTTGTTGGGTCATCCCCCTGGAAAGCTGCATAATTGCTCCAAACTAAATTGGAGAAAACCCAAAAAAAATAATTGACTTTCACCGTCTTGTTCATTTAAGCATTTACTATACCTCTTTGGTTAAAAAAACGGTGATGGCGTCTTTCCAGGAAATATGAGACCTTTGGAGGACATCTATTTTTGTTCACGTTCAAGGAAGGCGAAAAATGGAACCGGAGGAGTATATTGAATATTTCGAGGATACCATTTTGAGCCGGACGCCGGAATCGGGCCAAAAGGGGTGTTATGCAAAGGTCTCTCATCGACGCCAAACCAACCGCGGTGGAGTTGGTGATCACAGGGCGCGACGCGCACCCGAAATTAGTGGCGCGGACCGGGCCGGTCACAGAAATGGGACTGATAAAACACTATATTGATGATGACGTGATGGCGCGGGAAGGTATCGAGCACGAAAGGCTTTGTCAGCGCCCGATAAAGCCGAAAATCCATCTTACACAAGGAGGAAGACCATGGCAAAAGGCTGGTACGAATTAAACAAAAACGACAAGGGCCAATTCTTTTTCAATTTAAAGGCCGGGAACGCCCAGGTCATTCTAAGAAGCCAGATGTACAAAACCGCCGCCAGCGCAAAAGGAGGCATTGCATCCACTCAAAATAATTGTAAGAGTGACGCCATGTTTGAAATGAAAGTAGCAAAAAACGATAAGTTTCATTTCAACCTGAAAGCGAAGAACAAACAGATCATCGGCAGCAGCCAGATGTACGCTTCTGAGGCCTCAGCCCAAAAAGGCATCCAGTCGGTTAAAGTCAACGGCGTCTCCAAGACGGTGAAAGATCTGACCAGGCAGGCATAACTGCAAACATACGCTACAACGCCCGGCAACGCCATAATGCTCGGATCGTTTTATATTCAGAGGCCGCGCCTAGGTTGGCACGGTCTCCCCTTTTCACCACTGCGTTTACTCTTTTAATTGCTGCGCCTGTTTCTTTTTCCAGAATTTCCGCTGTTGAGCTTTATACTTTTTCGGTTTTAACGAAGATCCTCTGCCGGATAAACTGGGGTTGGTCATGAAAAAGTGGTGGGCATTGAACGCCTTTTCGGATGTTGCCACCCGTTCATAGGATCCGTTGGCATGCAAATACCAACTCTGCTCGGTATCCCGGAAATTGGCCAGCATAATCTGATTCAGCACCTGTTGATGGACGGTGGGATTCAAAATGGGCACCAAGGCTTCGATGCGACGGTTGAGGCTGCGGGGCATCCAGTCGGCCGATGAAATATAGACGTTGGCGGACGGTGACGGCAGTTGATGACCGTTGGCAAAACAGAAAATCCGCGAGTGCTCCAAAAAGCGCCCCACGATAGATTTCACGCGAATATTTTCAGACAGACCGGCAATGCCGGGCCGCAGGCAACAGATTCCGCGTACCACCAGATCCATCTGCACACCGTTGCCCGAAGCGCGATACAGGGCATCGATCACCGCCGGATCCACCAAGGAGTTCATCTTGGCCCAAATCTGTGCCGGCTTACCCGCTTTGACGTTACCTATCTCTTGTTCAATATCGGCCATCAGCCGCTCGCGCAAATCAATGGGGGCGATACCCAGACGCTCCAAATCGGTAGGTGTTGCGTACCCGGTCATATAGTTGAAAATTTTCATCACATCACGGCAAATATACGGGTCACAGGTAAAAAAGGAGAGATCGGTATAGATCTTGGCATTGATCGGATGATAGTTGCCTGTGCCCAGATGGACGTAGGATTTCAGCCGTGACCCTTCCCGGCGCACCACAAGGGACAATTTGGCGTGGGTTTTAAGAGTCACGAATCCAAAAATCACCTGGGCGCCGCTACGCTCCAAACGCCGGGCGAAATCAATGTTAGCCGCCTCGTCAAACCGCGCTTTCAGTTCCACCATCGCGATGACGTTTTTACCCGCGTCCGCCGCGGCGATCAGGGCTTCGACAATGGGTGAATCCTCACTGGTGCGATAGAGGGTTTGTTTGATGGAGACCACCTCGGGATCCTCGGCGGCCTGGCGCAAAAACTGCACCACCACATCAAAACTTTCGTAAGGGTGATGAACGATGATATCCTTGGCGCTGATAGCGGCAAAGCAGTCGCCGCCGTAATCGCGAATCCGCTCGGGAAAACGGGTATGGTATGGTTTGAACAACAGATCGAGCCGTTGGTCGTCGATCAACTCCTGGAAATCGGCGGCATCGACATATCTTAATCGAAAAACATCGGCATCAAAGACATTTAGATGAACAATGATAAACCGGCGCAAATCTTCGGGCATATCTTCATTGATGGTCAGGCGGACCACGTTGCCCCGCCGGCGGCGCTTCAACGCCGACTCAAAGGTGAGTACCAGATCTTCCGCCTCTTCATCGATATCCATCTCACTGTCGCGAATGACCCGGAAAATCCCGCTGGCATTGAGCGTAAACCCGGGAAAGAGCGCATCAATGAACATGAGTATTACGCTGCTCACGGCGATATAGCGTTGCCCTCGGCCCGGCAGCCGGATAAAATGGTTCACACCCGAGGGAACCTTGATCAGGGCGATCATATCCCTAGGCTCATATTGATGGGTCAAGTCAAGCACTAACGCATATCCCAGATTGGGAATAAAGGGAAACGGGTGGGCCGGATCAATGGCGACGGGGCTCAGCATGGGAAAAATGTTTTCCTGAAACGTCTTTTCCAAAAAAGCCTGATCCGTCTTTGAAAGGTTTTTTTCAGACACCAGGTGAATCGATTCGGCCTCAAGCTCCTTGATGAGGCGTTCCAAATGGGCCTGTTGGTCTTTCACCAAACGGCCCGCCTCGCGATCAATGGCCATCAGCTGGGCCAGGGGCGTCATACGGTCGGCGCTCTCGCTGCTCACCCCCGTGGCCACCTGCGCTTTTAGGCCGGCCACGCGCACCATGTAGAACTCATCCAGGTTCTGTGCAGAAATTACCAAAAAACGTAATCTCTCAAGAAGCGGATGTTTTTCATTGGCCGCCTCTTCAAAGACTCGCCGGTTGAAACGCAACCAGGAGATTTCGCGGTTGATAAAGCGTTCTGAGCTTTGCAAATTGATGGTGGAAGATGGTGCGGGCTGCGGTCCCTGGTCGGGGTAGCCGTCCTCCGGTTTTATGACGACATGTTTGCGATTTTCAGACTCTTTATCAGACATGGGATGCGGCATGCCGGCCGATAAACTGCAAATACCCCATCACTTCCAGAGACCGGGGCAAGTCGACCTCTTTCATAAATTGGCGCAATCCGGCAAGGCCGTTGCCCGGCTGGCTGCGTTTACAATCGACTCCTTCAACACACATGGTCTGGATCGGAACCGGTTTTAAAATTTTCATTATACTCTGATTTCTGTGCTGACGCAACTTGATATTGGCCTTGATATTGGCCGTGCAACCCGGCGCCCATAAGTACTCGTCGCAGAGCGTGGACGATATCACCGATGCTGATTGGCGCCCGCGGATGTAGCGCTTGATCTTCTTTTGCAAATTTCCGAAAACCCGATATTCCCAATGGTGCTGACAGCGCATATATCCTCTCTTGATAAGTCAATGTGAACCGCCTTTACACCCGCTCTGGTTAAGATTTGATTAAGAAATGGTTAATTTCCCGTTTACTCCGACTCCAATGGCGCTTTCTTCGGTCCTCGACGGTTGTACTTTATCTTGGCTTTGCGTATGATCATTCCGTTTAAACGGATACTGCAGCGGTCAAGCTGACCGTCTTACAAGCGACAACTCGTTGCCGGGCCTCAACCACCATGAAGCCGCCCTCTTTTTTCGCCTATCTGCTGCTGTCGATTGCCCCGCTGTGCTGGTGTAACGAGCCATGAATACCCAGAAAAAATTCCACGTAAAACCGGAAAACTGTAGGGGCCGATTTTAACTGCGCAAAGAACCTGTCCGAGTTGGCAGACCCATCCCGGCAGGTTGTTTTTGTTGCGCTTTTGGGGCCTCAGCGGCCGCAACAACCGCACTGACAATTTGCGGGTTTACCTGTGCACAACCCACAATTTAAACTTGACCAAGTTGATCGCTTGACGCCGTCGATATAATCAGGCGCCGCGCGATGGGACGCCCACCACGATGCACGGCCGTACAAAACCCGCTTGACGTTGAGGCGCCCTAATAATTGGTGATGATCAGCTCCTTGCCCTTTGTGATTTTCTTTACGCCGGTGGTATAATTGAGCCCCACCGGTTTGATATTGAACCGGCCGAACACGTCCCGCATGTCGGGGTGGTCGTTGATCGACAGGATGAACCTGCCGGCTATCCCCGCCAGCTTTTCGGACAGATCGCGGTAATCCTCCATCTCCATGTTATGCTTATAGTGCGGCGCCTTATGGTACGGCGGATCGCAGTAGAACAGCGTGTCCGGCTTGTCATAGCGGCTGATAAATTCGAGCGCCGGCAGATGCTCGATCACCACCGTGGCCAGGCGCAAATGAACCGCGCTCAACTCCTCCTCGATGCGCAGCAGGTTGATTGCCGGCGTCCGGTTGACGCTGACGCCGAACGTCCGGGCGCGCACCCGCCCGGCAAACGAATGGCGCTGGAGATAATAGTACCGAGCGGCCCGCTGGATGTCGGTCAACCCGCCCGCCCCTTGCTGCCGCTTGAAATCCTCGAACCATTCCCGCGAACTCAATATCCACTTGAACTGCCGCAGGAACTCCTCCAAATGGTTCTGCAGCACCCGGTAAAAACAGACCAGGTCGCTGTCCAAATCATTGATCGTTTCGTGTTTGGACGGCTCCTTTTTAAAAAAGACCCACGCCGCGCCTGCGAATACTTCACAGTATGCGCGGTGGACCGGTATCATCCCGATAATCGTTTTCGCCAGCCTTGACTTGCCGCCGATATACTTCAATGGGCTGTTCACAGCAAACCCCCAATCATGTTATGCTCCGGCCGCTCGCATGCGGGCCGGAGCCGGTCATGTTTGATTGTGTGGTTGGCTGTCACAACCATGCACCACGGCGGGTGAGCCAACACCCGCCGTGGCGGTTCCGTTATCTTATCGGGCGCGTGTCAGCAGCGCCCCTCCACGCGCGAATCGCACGAGCAGGTATCGGTCTCGGATATCTGCCAGTAGCTGCCGTTCCACACCGCGCCGGACGGACACGAGGCGGGCATGTCAGGGATACCATCATCCTCTTCTTCCTCCTCGTCGCAGTCTCCCCGCTCGGCGCAGTTGTTGTCTCCGCGGTTGTCGTCGCCGGTGCTGTTGTTATCGCGGCCGTTATAATCACGTCCGGGGTTGTTATAGCTGTTATCTCCACCAACCCGATCCCGGCCTGTTTCATCATGGCTTTGATCACCACCTACAGATGAATCACCGCCGGTTCGATCCCGACCGGTGTAGTCACCGCCAACATAGTCACCGCCCACCTTTACGTCACCCCTCGCCTTGATCAGCGATTTGGCAATATCGGCCCCGGCGATCCACGGCACGGCGACGGACAGCGCTTTTGTCAGGCCGCCGACAATCGACGTGGTTACTAAGCTGCGGTTATTGGACTTGAGCATCTGATACGCAAACCAGTTGGGAATCTCCGAACAGTATTTAAATCCCGCGGTCGCCACCTGGTCCGCCGGGCTCTTGTATCCGGGGACCATTTTGGACATCGCTTCAATGGATTTGCGAAACTGGAGCGCCACCTCTCCGGATGCGGTGGACATGGCGGCCTGGTTATCCAATTCCATCCGGGTCATTTCCTCCACCCGCAGGTCGGCCACGAGGCTCTGGACGGTGGCAAAACACGCATTTTGGGCCCTGGTGGTCTCCTGCTGGATTTGCATTTCGATGGGCGCCACCTTCCACGTCTCTTTCGCCACGTCGGTGATCGGCGTCAACTGCATCCCGGCGCATCCGGACAGAACCGCCAGTAAAACCGCAAGCAGTACTCCTGATAGTAATTTCATTTTTTACTCCTTTCGTCGGCATGGGAATGCCGACCTACAACAACCTTTTGCCGACAACAACCGCGCCACCTTGTAAAAACTCTCCTCCTTTTCAAGGAGGAGTCCCCGCCTTCGGCGGGGGAGGTGGTTATTCTGTCGACTCATCCCAATCCAACCGCCGGATCACGGCCAGCAAAACATGCGCCAACTTCCGGGTGGCCTTGCGCTGGTCGTACAGCGCGGCCACGATTTTCTTCATTGCTCTTTTCGCCGACGCCACGTTGGTGACCCTGTCGTCGGTCCATTTTTTGGCGTCGGCCTCTTTCTCCGGCAGCTCGGCAAACACCCGGTCCAACCAGGCGTCCACATCCGTGTGCTTCATGCCTGCAAAATTGTGCATCCGGCCCTGGGCCTCTTTTTTGCGCGCCCGGCGGCGACGGTTCGGCGTCTGCTCTTTTTCGGTTTCAGTGGCCTTGCGGGGCTCACCGGATTCGATGTCAATGACAAATTCCTCCGGGTCCGGTGGATCCCCGGACCCGTACCGGACAGCGAGATCCGGATCGTCCTCGAGCCGCTTGTTGATATGGCCCAACAGCGTAATCTCCTCGCCGTCATCGATCAGTTTCTGATCCCCCTCGAGGTCAATGATCCCCGACAACCGGATCCGACCCGTGGGGGTTTCGTACAGTGCAAATGTTTCCATCGTTCGTTTCCTCCAACGCGGTTGTTGTATGTATGTAAGGGCGGTTCGCGAACCGCCCTTACGCGAACCGCCCTTACGCGAATCGCCCCCCTTAGATCGTATCCGGCAGCAGCACGCCGCACTGCCCAACCGTCACGGAGACGGCCGTGTTGCTGTTTTTAATCAGCGTCCGGTTCCACTGCGGCACCATGTCAAGAAACACCGTCTCGGTCGACGCCGCCGCGTACAGGTACATGTAATGATAATCCGCCGTGCTGGTGCGGAGCCGCACGTAACCGCCGGAGGGCGCGTAAATATGAAACGTCAGCTTGACCCCGCCTTCGCCGAACGGCCGCAGCACCGGCAACGAAATCTCTGCGGTGGCGCCGGTATGTCCGGACAGGATATTTAGCCGTAAGTGCTGATACACGCTCCCCGCGCACATGAAATCCACATAACTGGTGGCTGTGTTGCCCCGCAGGAAAAAGATGCAGCGGTCATCCCCGTTAAAATAGCCGTTCCTGGCTCTGTCGAACGCCGGCGCAACGTCCGAATCGGTTATCTGCGCCGTTGTAATTGGCCCCGGGCCGGTAATGGCGTCGTAATTGAGATAGATGTAGCGCCACGCGCCCGGCGTGAAGCCCGTGGGGTAATAGGTGAGACTCGTCGCAATATAGACCCACCCCTTGCCGTCGACCAGCCAGCCGCCGCCGGCCATCGTGAACTTGTCTAACGGCGAGTACCGGGCAAAGACCGGCCGGCGAAAATAGCCGGACGCCTGCAAGGCCTGTGATGTAGGTGTTTGCAGCGGCGCCCACAACGCGCCGTCGTAATAGACGGCCTCCCCGCCGACCAGGGCCATATCGCCGTCCACCGGATGCACGTTGGCCGGGATGTCGCCCACGGCCGGGTACCGGTTACCGGGCAGCAGGCGCCAATAGTCGTTGTCCGGGTCCCAGATGTAGCGGTTGGCGTTGGCCTTGATGATGCGCATTTCCCACAGGTCGCCGGCCACGCCCAGCGTAGCGTCGCTGTCCGCAAACGTAACGAGATGCACCCCGGGATTCGGCATGCCGGAAATCATCCCCTGGGTGGACTGGATCGCCTCGTCCAACGCCAGCAGGCGGGCGTCCATATCCGGAGCGTAGTTGCGCTTGATCGGCATTTTTGAAACGAAATGATAAGCCATCACAGACTCTCCCTGAACACTATTTTTTCGGCGGCGTAAATAGCCACCGCCGGGTTGAAATTCTGAATGCTGTCGGTAAACCGGCCGTAAATCGTCGTGATGGGCCGGAGAGTTACATCCTCCGGCGTCATGATGAGCACCATGTCCCGGCGCTTGCCGACGCGCCGCGCCATCTGTAGCATCGCGCCGAACGCCTCGGCTGCGGACAGGCGGTCAAAGCCAAATTCCACCTGGCCCACCGGTTCGGCCGCGTCGGAAAGCGGCGCCCCGCCGGGCGAATACTCCAAGGCGCTTTGATCGAGAGACGTGTAGCGCCAGCCCCAAAGAAAATTGTTGTCCGGCCGGAAGTAGTCTCCAAGGATCAGCCGCCCTAAGCTCCACGGGCCGCTTTCCGCAACCTCCACGGTCCAGTAGCGGTAGGCATGACCGGCGGTGTCGATCAGCTCGACCCGGGGCTGGTTGCCGTAAAGATCGTCATCGTCGGCGTAGCCGTTCCAGATGCCGTCGCCCCAGACGCCGTCGCCCCAGAGCATGATCGGCTGGCCGGCCCAAAACTGGTGCGTCACGGCCGGCGTGACAAACGCGTCATCCCAGGCCGTCACCGTCACAACCGTTTCCGGAGCGCACACCAGGTCAACCAGCGCCAGGGCCGAGATATAGACCGGCGCGCCGAAATCGATGTTGATTTTTGCGCCGCCCGTGCACTTGGCCGCCACGCTGCGGAACGTGTCGGCGAGGTGGGTCGCCGGCCAGTCCGGATCTTCCGCGGCCGGAGGGTCCACGGTCAGCATCGCTTCGGCCAGGTCGGGGGTGTCCCATAAAAACATGATATTGCCGCTTTGCGCCGTCATTACATCCACCCCCCGACAATCACCCGGTTGGCGTTGTAATCTTCGCTTAACGACACCACCCGCAGCCGCGTCGCGGCAAACCCGTGGCGGCGGTGGGTCAACGACACCTGGTCGTGCAGCTCCAATGTCAAAGGCAACACCTTGGAGCGGATCTCCACCAGCGCACGGGGGGCCGACCGCAGCGCCCACCAGCGCTGCAACACTGTGTTGGCGTCCGCCGCATGGAGGAGGTAGGTTTCGATGGCCCCGCCGTCGAGGGCCAGCGGATCTTCGACGAGGATGTTGGCGTCCTGCTGCGTCACTGTTTGCGCCGCGGCGCGGTGGTACTGCACCCGCACCCGCCAGTAGCGGTCTAACCGCTTGATCCGCACGGCGTCGGTTTGGCCCACGCCGTGGAGCGCCGTATCGATGGGAAGGTCTGACATCACGGCCGGGTCCGGAGGCTTGAATGTGCCGAGGGTGAATTTGCCATCCCGTGTAAAGCGCCAGAAGCAGGCGATGCGTCCCAGTATCTCGTCTAACAGCGTCCCCACCGACATGGCGGTATCGAGAGAGTAACTGATTGTAAAATTGTTCTCCGCGGCCCAGGCGTCCCAGGCGGCCGGGTCGATGTCGGTGATGTTGGCCAGGGTCAGCAGGGACGCGACGATGTTGGGCGCCGTGTCCGAGTAGTTGCCCTGGCCCTGCATGCGTCGCACCAGGGAGAGCTTGGGGGAGATGATCGGTATGCGCAGGGTGCGGTCGTCATATTCGATACGCTGCTGGCGTCCGGAAAAGAGCAGCCGGTAGTCGTTGACGTGGAGCCCGGCAAAGCCCATGTACACGGCCACCCGCCGCCCGGACCACTTGTGGGTCGCAATGCGCGCGTCCAAGCGGCCGTCGAGGATGTTGACGGCCAGCTCACCGAAACCGTCCTGGGAGCGGCCTTGCAGCACCTCTTGAATACTCGTGGAGTAGGCGGGCATTGATTGGCTGGTCAGGATCGGCCAGTAGGCGACAGGGGTCAGGCTCGGCCGGATCGGCGCCGTGGAGACCCGCAGGACGCTGATGGACCCGTTCGGGGCCAGGGTGTCGATGTGGGCGAGGTAAATCTTGCGGCTATCCTGTCGCCGGGCGTATTGTTCCCAGTCAGTCAATGGGTTTTCCTCCGTTCATTGTTGATCGTAGGGACGGTTCGCGAACCGCACTTTAGCGCCGCACTTGTGGCATTTTTTAACGAATGCAGAATAGAACGGGCTTTTACATCTCCAGCAAAATTCCCAATGATCCTCGGTCGGCTTCTTCACCTCGCCCGCCTCTGCTCGGCGGCAAAGGGTTGCCGCCCTACAACAACGCCGTAGGTCGGCATTGAAAACTCTCCTCCTTTTCAAGGAGGAGTCCCCGCCGCAGGCGGGGGAGGTGGTTGTACATGTGCTCATATCGTCTCCCCCACGCCCCGGGCGTCGATGATGATGTCACCGGCGCCGCTGCGACGCTTGAGTTCCGCCAGGGTGATGGTGACGCTTTTCTCCACGATCTTTTTGCCGTCCTCGGTCACCACGGTGATGGGGATGGTCACCGGCTGCTCGTGGTGGTGTACCTCGCGCACACCCCCGCCAATGGTCACCGGCGCGGGCGGTCGCGGCATCTCGTAGGTCGGCATTCCCATGCCGACAACGGGCAGGTAGCCGCCGCCTGCAACGCCCTGTACGGATCGGATCAGGTCGTCAATGCGACCGCCCTTGAAATTGATCCAGTCCAACCACCGCCGGTTGGCTCTCGTGGCCGCCTGGTTGACGACGTATTCCCTCGCCATTCCCCAGTAGGAGTGACCCAAAAAAACATCGTCCCGGATGCCGCTGCCGCCGGCGATCACGCCGCCGGCCGGATGTTGCGACAGCCAGCCGCCCGCCGCGTAAAAGAGGGGGCCGCCCAGCGCCCGGCCCACCTCCATCTGAAAATTGTTGAAATCCCGTGGGTCCGCACTCATCTTGAATTTATTGAACGAATTGACATCCGCCTTTACCGGCGGCACATCCACTTTACCGACCACCCGCCGGGACACGGAAGAGGGGACCCCCTTGCCGGTGAGCATCCCTGAAAACTCCCGGTAATTGCCCTCGCCGGAATATTGCCCCTGGATCCGCTTGATGGTGACGACGTCGATACCGGTCTTGACCATCGCATCTTCTAATGCCGGCCAGTCCCGCAGTCCGGGCTGTCCTGCGACCTGGGCCTGTAGCGTCTTGACCGCCGTGTCATCGACTCCTTCGGCGGTCAGCGCCTTGGCGAGGGAGCCGACATCGGTAATGCCGGCGGAACCGGAAAATTTTGCCACAACGGACTTGATGGCCGACGCATCGATCCCCCGGGCCTTTAACGCGCTGTAGAGATCATCCATCGACCCCACGCCGCCGGCGTCTTTAAACTGGGCAACGATACTCTTGGTCGCTCTATCGTCTATCCCTTCCGCTTTAAGCGCTTCGTGGAGCTCATCCACCGAGCGCATTCCGGCCGCGCCGGAAAATCGGGATACAATGCTCTTGATCGCCGTCTCATCGAGACCCTGGGCTTCCAACGCCTCATGAAGCTGATCCATGTCATCAATCCGGCCATCGGCCTTGTAGTCGGCCACAATGGATTTGATCACCTTCTCGTCCACCCCTTCTGCTTCTAATGCCTCGTAGAGATCATCCACCGCTTTCAGGCCGCTTTTGCCCTTGTCGTAGGCGGCCTTGATCGTCTTGATGACCTCGGCGTCGGCCACCCCCGCGTCGGCGAGGTATTTTTGGATCTTCTCCCAGGGCACGTCGCCCCTGCCCAGGGCAGTGGCCATCTCCAAGGTTGCTTCGCCGGTCCAGCCGAGGGCGGACCCGGTGAGGCCGAGAGCGTCCATCTTCTGTTCAAACGTCGTGCTGTCCAAGCTGGCGATGGCGGCGTTGAACTCGATGAGCGACTCGCCCGAAGCGCCCTCCAAAATCTTTTTGATTTCGTTGCGCATATTAACGGCCATGCGGGACCATTCGATGTTGTCAATCTCCGTCCCATATTTTTTTGTAATTCGTTCGGCCACCGGATCTTTTTCCCATCGATAGAGCTGCCCTCCCTCCTCGTCATATTCCCCCTCAATTTTTTTGCGGTACTCCCCGGCAAGACTTTCATAACCCGACAAACCCCTCCCACCGACAAACCGTTCCGCGTAGGCGTCCAAACGGGCCTGGTACTCCTCGGCCAGGGCCTTGTCCCCGGCGGCCAGGGCCTCTTCCCGGAGCTTGTCCATCTCGCCCATGTCGCGCCTCATTTGCCGCCGGGCGGATTTCTTTCCGATGGCCTTGACAAACCCCGTAGCAACAGCAGCAAACCCTGCTACGATGGCCGCCGGGCCAAGCGCTGCACCCATACCGGCCAGACTCATGCCACCGGCTGCGCCTGCTCCTGCCGCGCCTGCTCCCGCCCCCGCACCTGCTCCCGCTGCGCCCGCACCAGCGGCGCCTGCTCCGGCGCCCGAGGCCCCGGCGCCGCCGAACAGACCGGCCACCTTAGCGCCGAGCATTTTCGCGCCGCCCCACAAGGCTTTTCCGGCGGTCAGCAGGCTTTTGCCGGCGCCCATCAGGCTCTTGCCGGTCCCGCCGGCGCCCTCCTTGTCGCCGCCGGTGAACCACTTGCCGATGCTGCCCAGAATGTCGCCGATGCCGCCGCCTTCCTTTCCGCCTGTCAGGGCGTTCATCAGGCTCTTGGCGATCCCCTTGGCGACCAGGTTCTTAAAAGAGCCGAGGACATCTTTCCACAAATCCTCGAACCCGCCGCCGATGTGCTCCCAGAGCCCATCGTAGGCTTCTTCCGCCCCGTCCAAGGCATCCTTGTGGGCATCTTCCTGCTTTTTGATTTCATCGTTGATCTTTTCCACCGACGCTTTTTGATCATCCATTTGCCGGATCAGGTCATCCACCGGTTTGCCCTGGGCCTTGTACGCCCGGATCTGCGCCTCGGTGGTTTCAACCCCCGCCTCGTGGGCCTTTTTTTGCTGCTTCAGTTGATCGATGACGCCCTCGATCTCCCGGGCCTGATCCTTATAAAACTTCTTGTATTTTACATCTCCGAGCAGGGCGTCGAACGTGTTGCTGATGCTTCCGGCGAGGTTGTCCTCAAATTGCGATTTGGTGTTTTTGACAAAATCCTTCCAGGGGCGCTCGGCCTCCTCGGAGGCCCTGCGGTTTTCGTCGATGAACTCATCCAGTTCGTCTTCAACCTCCCGCGAGATCTCATCGTACGCCTTCTTCTGCTCCTCAACAAACCAGTCCAGTTCGTCGAGTATTTCCGCGTCGCGATCCATCACGGCGCGGATTCGCTCCTTGTCTAACTTCTCCAACTCCTTGTTGAGCCATTGTTGAACCGCCTTTTTATCTTTTGTGGCTTCCTCGAAGGCTTTCGCCTCATCCTTGATGTTGCGCACCCGCAGCTCATAGGCCCGGTCGTCGGCCAGGCCGAAGTCGCGGTACATGGACTCGTAGGCGCGACGCTCTTTTTCGGTGGCCCGGTTGACGGCCCGCTCACGATCCTTGTCCAACTTTTCTAATTGCCCCTGTTTCCACTCGGCCGCGGTTACCTGGTCGCCGGTGGCCTTTGCAAACTTTTTGGCCTCGTCCTCGATGTTGCGCACCCGCAGCCGATAGGCCCGGTCGTCGGCCAGGCCGAAGTCGCGGTACATGGACTCGTACGCCCGGCGCGCCTCCTCGGTGGCCATGCGCACGTCGGAAAAGTCAGCGGTCATGGTGACCGGTTCGGCCGCGTCGTCCTTGAAGTCGCCGATGAGGTCGCCCATCTCGAAAATTTTATCGGAGAGGTGCTTTTTGGACGAGCCATCGCCCGTAAACTTGGCCTCCACCAGCACCGGATTCTCCCGGGCCAGCCTCTCCTCGGCGTCAATCAAACCCCTTACGGCAGATGTCCCCGTATCAACGTCGGAGGCCAGTACACGCATGTTGCCGCTGAATTGACTCAACAACGGCTGCGAATTGTTGATCTCCCTGTTCGCCAGCCGCATCTGCGACTCGAGTTTGGCCAGGTCTTCCTTGGCCTTCTCTGCGTTGCCGCCCGAAACCATTTTGGAAAACCAGTTGGCGTTGTCGTAGTACTCAATATATTCCGTCAACTGCCCGTGCTGACGCTCCATGGATTCGCCCAGCGACTCCTGCTCACCCTTAAACAGATTGACCACCTTGACAACACTGTCCACCATCGTAACGGTCGCATCCATTATCGTTTCAACCGCGGTAACGATGTCGCCCTTGTTCTCCTGAAACCAGTCGGCAAACTCGTCCAGTTTTTTGGTCACCACTGGCAACAATTCCTCGCCCAGCTCGATAAACATGTTATGCAGGGTGTTATCAAATTTATCCTTGACCGCCTGGTACGTCCCTGTATAGTTCTGGAACGCCTTATCAAGCTTTCCGGCGCGATCCTTTACTATCCCCAGCGATTCTGCGTAAGCGTCGAACTCGTTCACGCCGATGGAGAGGCCGCTGGACAGCGCTTCGGCGGAACCCAGCAACTCCGATAGCCGTGAGGCGTTGCCGTCGGCTTCCTCTGAGATCAGCCGCATAACCCCTTCAAATCCGATCTTCTTGATCGCCTCCTGGGCCGAGCCATAATCGACCAGCAACTTTGTCAGCTCTTCCGACGGTTTCAGCAGGCTGGTCACGAGCGCCTTGTACTGCGTCGTCGCCTCGCTGGTGTTCCCCGCCAGCTTGGTCACCGCTCCGAAAGCGGCGCCCAACTCTGACTGCGAAATACCCAGGGCTGCTGACTTGGCCGACAGTTCGCCAATGTAAGGGATCAGTTCGGCCACCGAGGTCTGCCCGGCCTTCTCCATCGCCAGAAGCTGCTCCGCCGCCTGGGTCGCCGTGACATTTTCTTTTGCGTAGGCGGCCATGACCTTTGTGATCCCCTTGACGACATCCGCCTGCTCCACATGGGCCACCTTGGCCGTCATGGCCGCGACTTTGAGCACGTTCAGAGATTCCACCGGATCGGAAACGCCCGCTGAAATCACCTGGTAATAGCCCTGCACCAGCTCAGTGGAGTTGCCCAATACGGGGTCAATCGCCTGGATTTTTTGCCGGATAGCGTCTAACGGCTCATCGGTCACCTTGGCCATGTCAACCAAGGCGGATTCAAATTCGCCGGCGGCGTTGATGCTGTTGCGCATGAGGCGTATACCGGCCTCCAGGGCCTTGTACGCCCCGAAGGCAACGGCCAGTTGCTTCATCATCGAGATGGTGCTTTTCGACGCGCGGTTCATACCGGCCAGCTTTTTGTCGGCGGCAGAGACGGACTTGCCCAGCTTGCCGACGCCCTGCTTGACCTTCTGCAGCACCCGCACCGACCCCTTGGGGTCAACGTCGAGGGTTATGCGTACAACGTTTTCAGCCATTTTGTTTTTTATCCCGACGCTTTTTCATAAACCGTCCCCCGCCTAAGGCGGGGACTGTTATCATTTTCCCGACATCAAGAAAATGATCAACCACCTCCCCCGCCCAAGGCGGGGACTCCTCCTTGAAAAGGAGGAGAGTTTTTTGGCTCAGCGCCGCCCTTTTCGGCGGCAAAGGATTGCCGCCCTACAAATCGTTTTTTCATCCCGGCACCATGCGCGGCGTTTCCTTCATGATCCGGTGGTAGTGGGTGTAGATTCCGAGATCTTCCCAGAACCACAGCGGCAGCGTATCCGGATCGAACCGCATCCCGGCCCGGCGGAGATTGTGGATGTAGGCCAGTTGCGGGAGGTACGGCCCGCCGGTAAAGTTCTTTTTCTCGCAGGAGCGGCAGAGGGCTTCCCAGTGGGGCCCGCCGTTGGCCTGGCACTCCTTTTTCGCCTGATCGGTGCATCCTCCCTCCAGGAACGTTTCGATGTCGCCGGGCCAGTGGATTTCTCCGGTCAGGAGACCGGCGCCAAAGGGACCCGGGGCGGCTCCGGCTCTTTGGGCGGTTCCGGCGTTTCCGGCGCGGCGGCCGGCGCCGGCATCTCCGGCGCGTCGGGCGTTGCCAGGCCCTTGTCCATCCCGTCCTCGTCGAATCCGGCGGTGACAAACTCCATATCGTCGTCGTCATCTAAGCCGGCCTCGAACGCGGCCCGGCCCACCCCCTCCACCACCACGGGCAGGTGCTTGACCAACAGCGCCTTCCAGTCCTGGCGAAAATCGGGGCTGTGGGGATCCGACGAGATCAGCCCGCCCTCAAACTCAAAATCGCCGTCGCGGATGCCGGTCATCACCTTGCGGCCGCCCTCCATGCGGGCGGCAAAGATGTTGTTGATCAGCTTGTTTTTCTTGCGGCGCACCTGGGTGGCCCGGAACGCGGCCAGCTCGGCGCTGGTGGGGTTGCGGTAGTAGATCTCCACATCCTCCCCGCCGTAGGAAATTTTCGCGACATTGCGCTCGTCCATTGAAATCGGCATCGTGTCCTCCGTTCATCGGCGCCCTGCAGGGCGCGGTATTTTGTAGGTCGGCATTCCCATGCCGACATGTACCGTTATCCGATCTGCAAAATGATCTCGTTGTCGTCGCCCGTGGGGGTCAGCGGCAGCGTGTAGACCCGTTTGCCACTGCGATCCTGGTAGCCCAACTGCCCGATCTGCGCTTCGGGGATGATCACGCCGACGCGGTTGCCCGCATCGTCGCCGATGCGGTAGGCCACGGACAGCCCCTGGGAGTTCTCCCACTTGGTAAACGGGTTGAACGCGGACAGGGCCTCCACTTCCGGGTCGATGTTGGCCGACGGCTGCCGGCCGGTGATGTAAATCTCCTTGATCCCCTGGGGCGCATTGACGCAGCGGCTGTGCTCGATCTGCTGACCGAAATCGAAATCCACCTTGTTGACGCACTCGGGGGCCACGCCGTCGATGGTGAGACCGGCGGCCAGCACCCGGGGCGGCGGATGCTCCTCGAACGTCACGTTGGTCGGCGCGCCCGGCTCGGTGGGGGACTCGTAGAGGCCGGTCAGGGCAAAATTGAGTTTCGGGTATTGTCCCGCCTCGAACTCGGCGGTGACGTTGCCGCGCACGCCCACGAGCTGGTGCAAAATTGAGTCGGCGTAAAAATGCACCCCGGCGCTGGCCATGTCCGCATGGTCCGAGCTGGGGCGATACTCACGGGTAAGGTCAACCATCGGGTCGGCCCCGGCCACGGCCGTTGCGCCGCTGGCCGCGCCGGTAACCAACTCCCCCGCATCGAAGGCGCCGGTCACGCCGGAGAGGTGCATCACGCCGCTGATCAGGCGTAAAAAGGTTCCCGCGGCGCCGGAGGTGTCTCCGGCGACCGTTTCGCCGGCGGTAAAATCGCCGGAGGGCGATCCCGCGGGCATGCGCAGCACCACCGCGTCCGTCAGCCAGCAGGCGAGGAGCAGCGGGTGAAAATGGGTCGTCTTGGCCGGATCGGCGGGATCATTGGCGCCCTTGGCCTCGGTGTCAAAACTCAGGGTCTGGCGCTTGTTGGTCACCGTCCCGCCGATGGGCGAGAGGGTGGTGCGCGTGAAATCGCGCTGCAGGTCGTCCCCTTCGGGGCTGTACTCGGGGACTGTCGTCAGGAGACCCTGGTATTCCGGCGGCACGCCGCCGTAGGCGGGCTCCAGCCCGACGAGAACCGTTGCTTTGCGTGTCAGGTTCGGCATTTTATGTTCCTCCTTTTTGTCGCATGTTGTGAAAACTCTCCTCCTTCTCAAGGAGGAGTCCCCGCCTTAGGCGGGGGACGGTTTTACGTCTGGTGTCTCCAGGTCACCTCCACGGCCAGCGACACCCCGCAGGCGGTGCGGCTGGCAAAGAGCAGCGAGCGCGACGTGACCACAATATCGTGAATATCTAAGCCGAGCCGCTCCGGGTGGTGATGAAGCACCTCTGCCGCGCGGTGCAGCAGCGCCCACACCCCTACTTCGCCCACGGCGCCGCCCTTGCCCGCCGCGCCGGAGCGGAGATTGTGATCTAAGGCCACCACTGCGAACTCGCCGGTCTCGTCGGCCACGCCGGTGAGATCGCCGTCGTATTTCCCCCGCAGGGCGATGACGCCGATCATCGGGCCGAGGCTGCACAGCGTCCGCAGCTCGTCTTGATCCAGGGTGCTCAACAGGTCAAAGTTGCGCACCTTTTCCGCGAGATCGGTGTCCGCTTCCAGGGCGGACAACATCGCCTGCTCAATCTGCGTGACGGTCTCGTTCATGGCATTTTGTCCAATTCGTCCTCGCCGAAAATCTTCTTCCGGGCGTTCACCAGCGCCGCGTCGGCCCCGGGTTCGCCGGGCGCTTCCGGCGCCGGCTGCAGCCCCAGGGTGATCTGTCCTTTCGAGTAGAGCACGAGCATTTTGTGGCCCTGCTCGCATCGCTCTTTCTGCGCTTCCGGGATCTCGTCCATCCGCCGGGCGTGGAGATTGCAGATGGCAAAATCCACGCAGATCTTGCGGATGATCGCCGGCGCCGGGTTCAACGGCACCAGCGCCTTTTTGGCGACGTAGCCGTCGATCACCGCCACGGCGTCCTCGATGGCGCGGTTCGCCACCGACGGGTCCACCTCGCCGGTGCGGGCGTCATCGGTGAGCTGGATCAGCTCCCGCTCAGGGAGCTGCTCCTTGATGTCGTCGATGGTGCAGTACATCTACACCGCCACGCAGTCGCAGATCCCGCGCATGTTGGGGATCGGGAACGGCTTGGACTCGGCGATCAGCTCGATGGTCGAGGGATCATCCTTCTTCACCGGCTTGACGAAAAAGGGCGTCGCCCGGAGCTGTCCGTCGAGATCGTCGATGGCGCAGTAGGGCATCTTGTGCCCGGCCGTGGTGGAGACCATCATCAGGTGCGTCGGCGCGACCACCTGGACCTCGGACTGATCCTGGGGGTTGATGAGCACCTCGGAACGATCTATGATGAGATACCCGCCCACGTTGACGCCGGCCTCGGAGAGTTCCACGCGGAACTTGCCGGTGCCCTTGTGATCTAAGGCCATCTGGGCCAGCTTGTCGTAGACCTGCGAGCCGGCCCAGATCTGCAGGCCGCCGCCGAGACCGTTCTTGATCAGCTTCTTCTTCATGCCGCGCAGGATCGTCAGCGCCGTGACGAGGTCGGCGTCGGCGGCCGAGAGTTTCTTGGTCGCCGTGTAGGTGGCCATGCCGGGCCAGTCCACCTCGTAGGTGTCCCAGCCCCCGCCCTCGATTTTCAGGGGCCAGGCCACAGCGCCGCTGATCGCTTGGGTCGCCAGGGCCTCGGCGGTCATGCGGACGGTGTTGCGCAGAAAATCGGTTTTCTCCCGGGCCCAGGAATTCCGGTCGGCGCTGCCCATCACCTTGAGGTTGTTGAGCTCAATGGCCGAGATAATCGCCTTGATGCGGATGGGGAACGGCTCGTACCAGGCCAGGCTGCGGCTGTCGCCGCCCACCGCAACGGCCGGGGATCCCCGCCGCACCACCGGCGCAGCCCGGACCACCGAATGGATCATGTCGCTGCCCACGATGGGCAGGGCGTGGTTGGGGCGCGACTTGAACAGCGTGTCCATGACGATGGTTTTCAGCGGCTCCATCGTTTTCAGCCGGGCGATAATCGCCTGGGGGGTGAATAAGCTCTTTATGATGTTAAACATTTTTTATCCTCCTTTTCGTAACCACCTCCCCCGCCTAAGGCGGGGACTCCTCCTTGAAAAGGAGGAGAGTTTTTGTCTGGTTCCTGTAGGTCGGTGTTCCCATGCCGACAAGCGGAATGCGGTTATTCGGGATAAATCCCGATGTCCTCCAGCGCCGCCAGCCAGGCGAGGTCGGCGGCCATAAAGCCGCCCGCGCCGTCGGTGGTTTTCAGGTTCTGCTCCACCACCGAGCCGTGGGGCACATAGTTGCCCGATGTCTGGGTGGTCGTGTCCAGGGTCTCGATCAGCACGCCCACCGCGTCACCGGCGGCCGCCGCGGGAATGATCTTTCCGGCGCCGTCCCTGCCGATGATGCACCCGGCGGGGAGTTCGCCCTGGTCTTCCAGGACCGTCCCGCGGCGCACCACGGGCGGATGCTGACCGCCGAGGATCGAGTTGCCCGTTTCCATTGTCATTTCGCCTATCTTCGCCTTGCTCATGATATCCTCCGTTTTTTACTACCCGCGCTCGCGGGCCGGTTAATGCGCATTTATTGTTGGTTCAGGTCAGAGGCCTGAACCAACGGCTTAAAGCATCCCGTAGGATGGCAATCTTTTGCCGCCGAACGAAAGCCCGATTACACCTTGTCGCTCAGGCTCGCGTCCCACCCGGCGTCGCCGGCGTCACCCGTACCGCCCGCCCGCTCCTTGGCAGCGAACTCGGTAAACAGGTGACTTTTGGGGATCTGCTCGCAGAAATGCTTGAACCACGCCGCGGGATCGGTCTCCTTTTTTTCGCCGGCGTCGCCGAACGAAAAGCGGATCGGCGCCTTGGCGCCGGCGTCCACCAGCGCCTCGCAAAATTCGGCCATCCCGGCCGTCATGACCGGGGGCAGCTTGCCGTCGTCGATCAACTGTTTGACCCATCCGCCGATCTCCTTTTTTTGCGCCTCGGCCCTGGCCGTGGCTTCCTTGGCGGCAAACTCGGCCTCGGCCTTTTTGGCCGCCTTTTCCGCAGCCTCTTTTTTGGCCGCCTCGATGTCGGCCGCAGAGAACTGCTCGCCGTTCACCGGGGGTGTCTCCGGAGCGGTGGCATCTTTCTGGGGCACCACTTTCAGCCCCAGCCCTTTCAGAAAATCCCTAATCTGTCCTAAGTCCATTTGCTTGCCTCCTTGTTCATTTGTTGTTTCGTTGTCGCCCTGTCCGGCGGCAAAGGATTGCCGCCCTACAGGGCACTGTTTCGCAGGTCGGCAATCCATTGCCGACGGATCCGGCATGTAAAATTCGAGAGCGCCTTCGGGCCGAGTGAACTCCAGCCCCCGCAGCCCCTTGACCGCCGGATGGTAGCCGTACAAAAAGCCGACATGATCCAGCGATCCGTCGGCTGCGATCCCGATGGAGCGCCCCGTAAAAAAGCCCTTTTTCTGCAAACCGGCCAGCTCCGGCGCAACCCCGCCCGCCTTTGCCAGCAGCGTTGTCATGCCGTTTCTGATTTCCGTTTTCAGCTTTTCCACCACTCCCAGGGCCGGCGCCTCGATCTCCGGGTGATCGATTACCAGCTTGGGTTTGCCCGGACGAAACTGGCGCAGAACGCTCTTGATCAGCGTGTCACCGTCGTGCGTGAGGCCGCGTGAATCGGTCTGTTTGCCGCCCCGGAAAATCTCGAACCAGCCGTCAAATCCTGCAAAATGCATCAGCTCCTCCCCATGATGTGCCCGGCCAGAAACTCGTTAATGTCTTCAATATCTTCATCCTGCAGCAGCATGTACGGCCGCTTGGGGATGGTTACCTTGCGCCCGCGCCCCGCCTTGCCGCCGAACTGGTGGATCGCGGCGTAGGCCAGGGGCGTGGTATGCCAGCTCACCGAGCGGTACCTGATGTCGTAGTGGATGCCGCTCAACAGCGTCTTGTCGCCGATGAGGACCTGCCCGCGGCCGCCCTTGCGCTTTTTGGTGCTGTCCGCCAGGCCTTTCCACTTGTGGGGCCGCCCGCCTTTCTCGAAGTTTTGCTGGATCGACGCCAGGCCGGTCTCGGCGATCACGTCGAACACCGGCCGCAGGTTCTTCCCGGCCAGGATCATCCGCTGGAGCATGCGCCCCGTGGATTCGGTGTCGGCGTTTATGTGCATTTCAACGGGCACTTGACTTTCTCCGTTTCAACCGTTACTGTTTTTCCAATTGCCTCCGGTAGCTTCCGGGAGCCGTGACCGGTCGGCAAGTAGGGCGGGCAGGCCCCGTGAGCCTGTTTAACCCGCCTGCGAATCCGGCCACAAAACTTTTTTCCCGCGCCGCTGCCGATCAATCTTCTTTCGATCCACCTGCATCACGTTCCATATAATCCACCCCTGGGGGGTCTCTTCGGCGACAATGACGACGCCTTGACGCTTTTGGTCAGACGCATAGAGGCCGATATACTTTTTCCGAAACTTGGTGGCCTTGCTTGCCTGGTACTCGGTAAAGAGAACTTCCCAGGGCCGCTCGATGACGTCCCGGAAGTAGTACATGTAGCGCTCCCGGGCCTGATCTCTTTTCAGCATCGCATGGGCCAGCCCGAACAGGCTGACGGTGACGGCCCCGCCGTCAGGTCCTCGCAAAACGCTCATGGTCTCCTTGGGCGAGATGCCCATAACAGAGCGAAATTTTGTCTCAATCGCGGCCATCGCCTCGGACCGGGTCATGCCTTCCGCCATTAGCTCCTCGGGGGTCCTGGTTTTAGGCAGGGCGGGCATCCAGGCAGCCGCCGAAATCTGTTGTCTTGTCGGACGCCCCAGCTCCTTGGGGCCGGGCTGACCCGGCGTCTCTTTCCAAATTGCCCCTGTCTCAGCCGCGAGACTGTCGTCAAAAATCTTCTCCAGGCGTTTCGGCTGTCCGCCCCAGCCCCGGTCGGGCATCAGGGGCCTTGCGGGCATTGTAACGCCGTCGGGGGTCACCGGCTCAAAGAGACCGCCGGTGGGGTCCTCGGTTTCCACGGTCCAGTTGTTGCGCTCCAGTTCCTGTTGGTCGACCGTCTGGGCGTGGCAGCGGCAGTTATGGGCGATCAAACCGTTGGCCACATAGCTCTCGTCATCCGCAACGGTCAGGTTGTACACATCACCATCAAAAGGATAGCGCTCTGTTTTTGAAACCAGCACTGTTGTAAGCTCCATCTTCAGCGGCGCAATCAACCGAGCAATAGCGACGGCCTCTCGCCACCTCGTTTTTCTGGGCATAAAAACGACATTTACATGTCGGGCACTTCAAGTACCTTCCGGTCTTTCTTCTCTTTCCCGCGAGCTTCTTATATGCGTACTCACTTTGGTTGCGCTTGCGAAACCTGTTCCGGTCCCACTGCAACGCCACGCTTTCGGATTGAGTCCGTTTGGGTATTTCGTACGCCTTGAATTTTCGTAATACCGTCCTGAAATTGATGTCCAGCACCTTGGCGATTTTGCGTAGCGGCATCTGACGGGCACAATAGAGATCCACCAGGACGGATTTGGGGATATAACAATGACTGCCAATGTACGCTTTCAGGATGCGATCTTTTTCGGTCAGTTGTTCTGCCGCCACCCACCCTCTGGGTGTCAACACGCGATGGTTGGGTGTTAGCTCTAAAACGGTTCCGTCATCGCCCGTAATTTTGACCAAATCGCCGGTATGATGGCTTTTGTGCGTATGCGTTGCCATTCTGTACCTCCCTTTATGAGTTAAAATGTTGTCTCCAGATGAAACTTTCTCAATTGGCACATCTCCTCTTTTAGTTCGGATCAAGGTTCCCGCCGGGAAGCAATTATACCCGTTGGGCGGATACCACGTTGCCCAGAACGGGTGGTCGTGGCGGAAGATCTTGCCGTGGAGCGCTCGGTGTTCGGGCCGGGTGACGGCGTCGTCGATGGAGACGTAGCGCCAGTAAGGCCGGGCCGCCGTCACCGCCGGAGATGTCATTTGCCGGTGACGGGCCGCCTGGTAGGCGCCCTGGATGTTGGTCTGGAAGATCGTCCGCACCCGGTGGGGCTTTAGCCGGGTCCAGCCGCGGCGGTCGAAAACAGCGTCCACGTCAGCCCGGAAATCCTTCAGCGTGCGGCCCTCTTCCATCGCCCGGATGATCTCGCTCCTCACGTCGCCTAACAGGTCGGCGTTGGCGACGCCGGCGATGGTAAACGACCGGGCCTTGAAGAAAGCCACCGCGTCCTCGAAGGGTTTGCCCGGGCCCCATTGCGCCTCGGCGAATTCGATGAAGTTATCGCCGCCTGTTGGTCCGTGTGTTGGTTCAGGTCTCAGACCTGAACCAACGGGAAACCACCTCCCCCGCACGGGGCGGGGACTCCTCCTTGAGAAGGAGGAGAGTTTTTGCCGGCGGGCAAAATCCTGACCCGCGTCGCGTAGGTCGGCATTCCCATGCCGACGGGCAAAATCCTGACCCGCGCCCAACTCCGCATCAACGGAGTCAACCCCGACGCGGTCCGCCGCAAGCAGCGCATCGGCCAGGGCCTCGGCAAAACGGCTGTCGTGGGTGTACAGGTCCGCGATGGTCTCCCCGGCGGACCGCAGATTTTTGGCGTCGGTCAGATGCTTTTTCACCGCCGCGATCCAACTGTCGATGAACGGTTGAGCTTCGCGGGCCGCGTTGTCGGCCAGGGCGTCCACCTCGGCCTGTCGGCCCTCGGCGAATTCGATAAAATTGTCGCCGCCTGTTGGCCCGTGTGTTGGTTCAGGTCTCAGACCTGAACCAACGGGAAACCACCTCCCCCGCCTGGAGCGGGGACTCCTCCTTGGGAAGGAGGAGAATTTTTGCCGGTTCGCGCCGGCGTCCGCGTCGGCGAGGTCAAAATCGTCCTCCTGCAAATTATAAATGCGCTGGTAGTACTCCTTCGTAAAGCTGACCCCCTGGTCCACCAGCCTGTCGTCCCGCTCGGCCCGGTCGGCCTGTAAATTTTCGTCTTCAAAAAATCGGAATACCGGCGGCTCGGCGCTCTCTGCGTTCAGCGCGGTAATCCAGGCCAGGAGCGTATTCATGGCGTTGGCGGCCATGCGCTTGTCCTGATCCACGAGGTCGCCGCGCACTTCCATGTGCTCCTTGGTGGCCGCGTAACTGCCGCCCCGGTCGATCTCGGTGGTCAGGGTCTGGCCCAGCACCGCCTTGGAGACCTCGCGGTTGGACGTCTGGATCAGCTTTTCGTACACGTCCGCCGAGGCCGCCTTTCCGCTTGCTTCCATGATCTCTATGGACTCATCGTTGTTGATCACCGCCACGGCGTCCTGGACCATCTGTCCAAGAGAGGCGAGCAGTTTTTCCCGATCCGGAGTCGCCGTGCCCCGGGGCACCTTGCCCACGAGAAACGGCATCCCGTATTTTTCAGAGAACGTCGCCCAGAACTTGAACCCGCCCCGCTTGAATGCCACCGGCCAGAAACAGCGGGAGAGCGTCCGCTCGCCGTAGGGGTTGGCGTAGGTGGCGTGGTGCCGGGCGATGATGAATTTTTTATCGGGCAGCGCCTCGCCCGACTCCTCATCGTCGGCGGAGACAAAGCGCAGCTCGTTTTCAGAGTTGTATTTGAACCACTCGGCGGGCTTGGCTTCCGCCCGGGCCGGCAGCCAGCAGCCGTGGGCATGCTCCCACACTAACTCCACCGGCGTCAGGCCGTAGAGCACGGCGTCGAGGATCTCGGAAATGAGCTGGTAAACGTCGAGGCGCGAGAGGGCCAGGTCGCAAATTTCCGCCGCTTTCTCGCCGGCGCCCTTATTGCTGCCCTCGTCCGCCGGCTCAACGCCCCACTCGGCGCTCAAAACCCCGGATTTGCGCGACTGTACCGTGGACCAGACATGGCTGTCGGTGAGCAGGCTGCGGTAAACGGGGATCGCCTTGCCCAGCTTTTTGAGCACCTCGTCCGGATCGGGCAGCAGTCCGATGTCGATAACGCCCTGTGCCCGGGAGCGCGACGCGATCTCGCCGGTCAGGGCCGCCGTATCGAACGATTTAAACTCCGTGGGGGATGTCCAGACGCCGCTCATCAGTAGGCCTCCATCGGGATGCGGCCCTGGTAGGCCTGGTGCACATTATGGGTCGCCGGGGCGGTGGTCACCTGGGGCATCACCGCCGCGTCAATTTTTGTGGCCGCGTACCAGGCCAGCGCTGCGGCAATGGCCGCGTCGCCGTGACGCCGGCCGCCGTCGCGCCCCTTGCGGCGATATTTTTCCGGCACCTTGGCCACGCCCTTCTCCATTTTCAACGATCGGAAGTCGTCCAGCACGTCGCCGTCTTCGGGGATAATCATGCTGCGGTCCTCGATGGCGCTCTTGAATGGCGGCATGTTGGCGATGTACCAGGGCTGGGAGAGGGCGACCTGGTGGATGACATGAGCGCCGTAGCGCTGCATGGCCACCTCGGACAGGTACTGGCCGTTGCCCCGCTGATCCAGCGCGCCGCCGCGAAAATCGGGGAACGCGTCAACGATGTAAAAGAGTATTTGTCGCTGCTGCTCAAACGGCACGTTGCGCAGCTCCACGATAAAGGGCGCCCGGTAGGTGAGACCGGGGCGCTCCTGCAACGGAAAAATCACTGTCAGGTCGCCGCTGCGGCCGAAATCCTCACCGAAATAGCAGGGATGCTTAGGGTCCAGCAGGGCGACGGCCGGCGCCAGGTGGTCGTCCATCCATTCGGCAGTAGTTTTGATCCGGATCTCCTCGGAAAAAGTGACGAACTCATCCTTGCAGCTCCAGCGCAGGACCGGGATGTCCGGGTCCATGATTCCCTCGACCCACACCCGGGGCAGGTAGAGCCCGCTCCCCCGGGAGGGCACGCAAAACAACTCCTCCTCGGCGTCGTCGCCGTAGGATTCAATCAGCTCCGCCCGCCATTGGGCCTCCCCGGCGGCGCTCCAGGCCTCGCCGAGGCGCAGGCAGATGCGCTTGTAGAGGCCCTCCGCGAGGGCGTCATCTAAGGTCACGCGGTGGAGAGAGTAAGGTTTTTTGCCGGCGCGGATCTCGCCGGCCAGCTCGTTAAACGGGTTGTCCTCGCCGTTGTGAGTGGAGATCACCACCACCCGGCCGCCCCACATCAGCATGGCGATGGCGGCCTTCAACAGGCCGGCCAGGTCGTCGTGGAAAGCGGCTTCGTCAATGACGATCTTGCCCTGCTTGCCGCGCAGGTTGGCCGGCCGGGACGAGAGCGCGACGAGCTTGTGTCCGGAGGCGAACCGGATCCGGAACGCCTGGATATCCTTGTCTTCATCGGCAAAAACGAATTCCTCCACGGCCGACGCAGCCTTGTTGAAATGCCGGGCCCAGTCGGACGCATCCTCGACGAACTCCTGGGCCATATCCTTGTTGTAGCCGATGTACCATACATCCATGCCGTTTTTACGCGCCGCGAGAAGCGCGTCGTCGGCCGCCTCGGCCCAGGAGAGACCGATCCGGCGGGACTTCTCCATTATCTTGACCGGCGCTTCATCGGCCATCCAGCGCTGCTGGTAGGGCAGCATCACCATCGGCGTGCGTTGGCCCCGCGGCTCTTTTTTAATTTCGTCCGGCATAATTTTCCTCGATTACCCCCAGCACTTCCCGCCGGATCTCGTCGGCGGCCTCGTCGCTGAGGCCCTGTTTTTCTTCCGCCGCATCCTCCGGCGCATACTTCGTTTTCATCTTTTCCACCAGGTCCAGCATCTTGCCCACGGCCCGGATCTGTTCCGTATCAATGGCGTCAACGCCTTGCAGCAGCCGGTTGAGCCGTCGCTCCACCACCTCCTGCAATGCGTCCACGGCCTCCCTCGGCGTGGTGATCCGGCGCAACGACGCCTCGTCCAACGCTGCCGGTTCGGGCGTCTCTTTGGCCTCCCGGGCCAGGGCCAGCCGCTCCAGCGTCGCAAACGCATAGACCGCCTGGGGGTCGCCGGAGTTCAGGGCCGCGCCGATCAGCTTTTTCCGGGCCTGCACCTGGTCGCGGCGGATGGCCGACAAATTGGCGCGGTGATCTCGCTTGCGCTCTTTCCAGCGCCCGGCCAGGCCCCAGCGCTTTAACTGGCTCACCGATACGCCCGTTTCGGCGGCCACCTGCTCGTAGGTGAGGCCGTCGTAGATGTAGCGCTCCTCGGCCCGCTCACGGATCTCCCAGGGAATCTCGGCGCCCATCAGTCGAGCCCCAGCTCCCGTTTCAGCAAGGCGATCTCTTTCAGCATGCCCATGTAGGTGATGTGCATGTTGGCCGCCGGCAGCAGCAGGTTCGCCGCCTGGCCGAAATCCACCTCGGCCGGCGGCTTGAACGGATCGAGGATGTTGCGCACGGCCCGCAGCTCCCCGGCCAGGCGCGACTCCAGTTTTTTCGCCTCGGTTTCCAAGCGTCGCAGGCGCCCTTCAAATTTCAGTCGTTCGCTCATTCTGTGCCTCCTTCCCGGCGCACGATGGGGCAGAACTGGTTGTGGCCCACGGCGGCCGTCAGATCGGTCATGGCGCTGGTGTTGGCCGCCACCACGGCCCGCAGGTCGCTGCTGATCTGCCGATACTGTTTAACGAGATGCACATTGTCCCGGTACATCTGGCGCTGTTCAGCCATGTCGGCCGAGTACTTTTCCAGCACGGTGTCGAGCGCCGCTGACGCCTCCTTGCGTTCTGTATAAATCTCCTTGAGCAGCTCTGCCCGTTCGCGGGCCAATGCTTTGCGGTTTTTCTCGTTTTCCTTCAGTTGCATCCAGTACATGACAACGATGACGCCGGGCAGCCCCAGGGTTTTGATGATGTCCCAGACGCCGCCGATGCCGCCGATCAGGCTGATGCCGTCCATGATTACGCCTCCAGTGTCTCGATTGCCGGCCGACGCCGGGTATTGCGGTGCACCTGCAGGTGAAAATGGGCGCCGCGGCCCACGTTGTGAAAGATGCAGACCCGGTACAGGGGCCGCGCCGGATCGTACTCCCAGGCCGCATTGACCGCCGTCTCGATCTGCCGGACGGTGGTCATGGGCAGGTGGCGCGAGCGCAGGTCAATGGCCCGGCAGGGCAGGGCGCCGTGGACGCCCGGATCGCCGGGGCGGTGCATGGAGGTGACCACCATCGCAACGCCCCGGAAATTGCGCCGCCACCAGGCCAGCAGGTCGATCATCCTTGGATGATAGGCCTGCTCCAGGACCGACCGGAAAACCTGAAAATTCTTGATCCGGATCTCGTGCATGATCTACTCCGGATCGTCGTAGTCGGGCAGCGGAACCTCGGGCAGCGGAACGTCGTTGTCCGGGATGTTAAACGCGTCCCGCACCCGCTCAATGGCCGGGATCAGAAAGCGGTCGTCCAGGGTGGTGTCGCTCTCGGCGATGTACTCCTCGGCCCGGTCTAACAGCCAGTCGGCCAGCTCCTTCATCTTCGCGATCGCCACGGCGACCAGTTGCGCGCCGATGTCGGCGGGCAGTACTTTCAGCAGTACGCCCAGCAGGTCGGACGTGGCGAACAGTTTTTTAAAAAAGGTTCCCATTTTTTACCTCCTTTTCGTAACCACCTCCCCCGCCCAAGGCGGGGACTCCTCCTTGAAAAGGAGGAGAGTTTTTGTTTGGTTTCCGGGATTTTCGTAGATCGGCATTCCCGTGCCGACGATCTTTGGGCGGGCGGGTCTCCTCTCCCTGGCGCACACGGCCGGCGCCGGGGCAAGGGGTAGGCGTAAAACCCATGGATGTTTTTTTCGGGGAAATTTGCATTTCGGGGCCTCCAGGTGGCCGGCCCCAAAAAAAAGGACCGGCACATTCCCGCTAAAAAGCGGGTAAAATGTAACCGGTCCTCTGATGATACTGGGATCTGCCGGTGGGTGCTCACCGGTGGTCTATTTCATCGCCCATGCGTGCGATCACACCATATCACGACATGGTGATTGCATCATTACGACATGACGGCCGTCATGTCAAGCGCAAATTTTTACCGTTGCGATTTCAGCTCAACTTCCGGGCCCCCGGCATATTGCAGGCGGCCGCATTTGGGGCACTGCGCCATTATGCCTTCTTTATCTTCCGGTATGTACCCGAAAATCATAATTTTCCGGCAATGTTTGCATCGGTACGGCCGGAGCTTCCGGGACGGCGCGGCCTCATCTTCATCGAAAAGGCGGCCCCTCAGGAGGGCGAGAAATTCCGGAGTGACGGGCAGGCCCGACGCGTCGGCGATGACGGCGCCGGTGTAGCAACGGGGGCAGGCTGCAAAATCAAACCCGGGGTCCCACCACCTGGCGTCGGCGGCGGGGAAAATATGGCCGCAATAAAAACAGCCGCAGGTTTTACTTTGGTGTACGCTTTCCCAGTTGTTTTCTGCATGTTTTTGCGCCCTGATAATCTGCTGCCTGGTGCTCATGATGCCCTCCTTTGTTGGGTTTGCTGCCTACAGGTTCGCGCCGTAAATCCAGTCCCTCGCCTCGCCGATCATGCGCCAGAGGCCGCAGAGGCTCCGGTCGGTGAGGTCCAGTTCATCGGCCCGGGCCGCGCAGAGCAGATCAAGAATCGCGTCGAGCCGGTCCACGGCGCGGTCAAGCTGGTCCATCCGCGCCACCGGCGTTTGGGCCACGGGGTACGGATCGACAAATCCGCCCCAGTCCTGGGGGCGCTCCGGTTGTTGGGTGTGGGTCGCGTTATTCATGGGCCACCCCCTTTCCGGCGGCCGCAGGTTCCGGGGCGGGCAATATGTCCGCTTTTCGTCCCGTGCGCGCCGGTTCCTGTAGGTCGGCATTCCCATGCCGACAGCAACCACCTCCCCCGCCCAAGGCGGGGACTCCTCCTTGAAAAGGAGGAGAGTTTTTGTTTGGTTTCCGGGGTTCCCCGGTGGAGAGGAGATCCCGCAAGAGCTTCTCGGCCCGCTTTTTCCGGGGGGCGGTGAAGGCCGGCGGGATGACGACGCCGGCCTGCCGCAGGGTCTTTTCCACGGCCTGGACGCGATGCTTGTTCATCTGCACCACCCGGCCCGCCTCGCCCTGGGTGAGGCCCTGGACCCGCAGCCAGACGAGGCTGCACAGGTCGTCCCAGGAGACCTCCAGCCGCCGCAGATCCATCGTTAAAATCATGCCGTGGGCCAGCCCTTCGCCGCGTCCCAGGCGCACGAGGCGGCGCTCCTCCCGGAGCAGGCGCTCCCGGCGCGCGGCCATCAGTTTGCGCTCGCACTCGATGAAGTAGCGGCGCACCTCCCGGCCCCGGGGGGTGCGCTCCACCATCGCCAGTTCTTTCGCCATGTCGATGGTGAGGTGGTACTCCTTGCGGGGACGACCGCCCTTGGGGGTTTTGTATAAAACTGTACAAAAGTCCGAATCCTCTTGAAATCCGTATGTCTTAATACGCTTCTGAATCCAATTGTGGAAAAGTTGCCTTGACCCAACAAAACGCCAAAGCTCATACGCACTTACTGTTGAAATGGTGTTTTCCGCGATTTGCCGTTCGTTAATTGCGGGGAATTTGGTCATGATACCCTCCGATAATTTAACAGTTAAAACACAAAAATGCGCCAAGTGTTGTCCAGCTTATCGGAAGCTGCCTTAACCTCGCGGTGTCAGGGCACTTGGCGCATCTACGCCTAAAAAAACCCCCTTTCCGCGCCGGGTTGGACACGGAGGCCGGGGCAGCCCCGATAATATGACATTTTCACAGTACAGGGGCTGGTTAGGATTGTCAAGGGAACAGTTTGCCGAGCAGTATTAAAATCGTAATGATGATCACGGCCCACCATTTCTTGCTCAATTTCCTGCTCAACTTCTTGCTCAATTTAACGCCCTTGCTCAATTTAACGCCCTTCTTGGGGACGGGCTTATCGGCGCTCACACCTGCTTCTATGGTGTACTGTTGCGCATCAATGACGGTTGGCTCGGTCTGCGGCCATTCCGGTTCATATTCCCCCAAGACATACGCGCTCACCTTGTTTAAAACCGGCTTGATACCGACAGCAAACTCCTGATATTTTCCCTGTACTATTTTACTGCGGGTTATGTACTCCCAGGCCGGATTTCGCTTGGGGTTGATCTTTTGGGGAAGCTTCTCCAGGGTTTCAAGTACACGCCTTTTATCCAGGACGGGACAGGCGCCATTCTCCTTTAACCCTTTCTCCAGTTCATGGCGGATACGATCTTTATCAAAAACCCATGCGCCCGCATTATCAAAGGTTCCGTAACCAAGCCAGCCGTCATAACTCATTGCGATGGGCATATCCAGCCGCTTGCACCCCCAGATGTTCACGTTCCAATCCTTTTCGCCGAAACAGTACTGGCGGGGCTTGTAGGCCTTTTGCCGTTCCTGATAGCACCCCAGGCCGCCATAGGTTAAATCTTTCTTGGTGGCGGCATGACCGTCAATCAGCATTTGCGAAGACTTCCAGCTTCCCACCAGGTCAAACAGATTGGTAATCAAATCCACCTCGGTGACCGGCAGCGTGACGGTGTGCCGGACTTGCCTGCCCTCGCCGGTGAACTCATAGGTCGGCAATTTTTCACATATCTCAACCGCCTTGACATAGTTGGGCGAGGCGCTTTTACCGAAAGTGATCTCAACGTTTGCCACCTGCCCATTAACCTGGGGAACCGTCACTCTGTCCGCCTCGGTTACAGGATCGCCACATTGTGGGCAAAACTTTGACCCTGCATTGATTCCTGAACCACACTTGTCACATTTAAGCATCGCCACCTCCGTTGTTTGGGTTCACAATCCACATCCGGGCACCATAGCACACCGCGCCCGGTTCGTCATTGTCGTAGGTCGGCATCCCCATGCCGACAGCAACCGTCCCCCGCCAAGGCGGGGACTCCTCCTTGAAAAGGAGGAGGGTTTTTGCCCATGCCGACGGCTCAATGGGCCGTCCCGCCGCCCGGGGCCACCATCCCGGCCAGTTTCTCGTAGCTGATCTCGCCCTCTTTTTTAAACGTGTGGAGCCAGTGGAGCGCCATTCCCACGTGGGTCTGGGCCAGGGTGTAGGCATCGACCCGCCGCAGCTTCGGATCGTCTTTCAACAACTGCTTCGCGGCCAGCTCTACAACCCCCTGGATCATGCCGGTCATGGCGGTGATGTCGCTGCTCTCCATGCCGTTCATTTTTTTAGTCAGGTTAGTCATTATGTCTCCTCCAGATCCTGCCGGATTGCGGAAAGGTTGCTCTTGATATAGTCAAGAACAGCCCGCGACACAGGGTTCATCGTTTTCCTTGTTTCCATTTCTCCGAGCAGCCAGTCTAAATACGGTGCAGGCACCTCGGCCATCGGCGTCCCCTTGTATTTTCCCCAGGGCATCGGGCTTTCGTCCGTCAGTTGAATGGTCATTGTGCCTCCTCCTTTCCTGTATTTTTTGGAGCGGGTTCAAACAGCGCGCCGCAGCCGCCGCACTGGTGGCCGGGGAAGGCGTTGTAGTTCTCCTGCCCGCACGGGCAGGCGTACATGATCCGCCCCTCCCGTGCGGCCGTCTTTTGCCTGTATTTTGGCCCCTTGCGGCAATACCAGCAAAATTTGGCCGCGGCGGTGGCTGAAAAAAAGGCGCCGCAGGAGATGCAGATGCTACCTGTCCGCTTTTGATATTTCATTGGGCGCCTCCTTTACATCGTAGCCGTATGTAACCGAGCGTTTGCGCTCCGTGCCGAGGTCCACCAGCTCCACGTCGGTCAGTTTCTCCACGGCGTCCCAGTCCACCGAGCGGGCGATTTTAACGAGATCCTCCCGGCCGGCCTTGTCGATATTTTCCAGCAGGTCGCGCTTCTTGACGATCCGCTCGATCTGCTGTTTCAGCAATGCGCCTGTATCGAGATGACGGACGTCGGCGTCGCCAAAAATATCGGGGTCGTGATCCCGGCAGAGTTTGGTCAGTTCCTTTGCGCGCTTTGACAGCGGCGCTTTAAAGGCGTCGCGCTGGCCGGCATACTTTTGACGGATCGCGTCGATCTCCGCCTCGGCCCGGGCGTTGACCTGCGCTAGGCCGCGCTCCATGCGGGCAATCTGTTCGAGTAGAAATGTTGCGGTGTTGATAGGTGTGTTCATAGTATTCATATTCGCTCCTTTCCGCGGCCATTGGACCGCCGGTTTAATTGTCGGCATAGGGATGCCGACCTACAAGAAAAACTCTCCTTCTTTTCAAGGAGGAGTCCCCGCCCCAGGCGGGGGAGGTGGTTGTAAACATGCCGCAATCAGATGAGCGCCCAGGTGATGATCATGACCACCGCGGCGACAATGATCGCGGCCGCCTCGGCCGCCGCAACCTGAAGCTCCCGCCGGTTCATGACAGCCTCTTGGGTTGCAGGTCCAGCTCCATCTGCCCCAAAAACGCGGGCAGGCTCATGCCTTTGATCGCCGCGGCCTGGCGCAGCTTTTTGAGACCGGCCACGCGTAGTTTCTGGACGTATTCTTCAATCTCGCTCGTCCCGGCGGCGAGGTAATATCCGCCGCCGCCCTTGGCCACCACCGACATGATCGGCACCCCCTCCCTGCGCAATGCCGTGACGATTTTGCGCACGGCCCGGGTGTCGTTGATGCGGTTGTCCCAGCCGCGCTCAAACACCTGGGTGTAGAGTTCGGCCATGCCGATCATGCGGCCGCGCCCCACGTGACGGGTCATCACCGTCAGCAGGCGGGTCCGGGCCGCTGCGATATCCTCTTTACTCATCCGTTTCATGGCGTCACCTTTCTCATGTCGTCGGCGATCCGGTTGATTTTGCCGACGGCGTCAAACATCTCGCCCCGGGTCGGTCCGTCGCACGTGAGGGGCAGTTGGATATATTTGTGGGCGTAACCGAGGGCTGCATGGAGACGCCGGGTAAAGGCCGCCACGTGCTCGGCCTGGGTCTCGGGGCGGCGCTTTTTCGATTCCCCCGTGTCCGTCGGGCCGGACTTGTCGCCTGACAGTTCAGGCGTCCGGGACGATCCGTAAAACCAGTGTTCAAGGGTCTTGGCCGGGATGCCCGACTCTTTCGCCAGGGTTGCGATGGCCGCCTTCGGGCTGACGCCATCCGCTTCTGTTTTGTGTTTGACCTGGTTACAGGCCTCGATTTTACATTGATCGCTCCATGCCATGTTGTACCTCCGTTTCTGTTTTCATCAGTTGCGCCCCACCGTGGTCATCACCGTCACCGCCGTCCGGTTAAAATGATCGATGAAAAGCAGCAGCCCGGCGGGGGTGTAGTAGTAGATCGTCAACGTGTTGCACTCCGAACCCTCCGGGGTCACCAGCCGGCGCCCCTTTTGCAGCCGCAGGGTGTGGGGATGGCGCAGCAGGTGGCGGATAAACGATGGCGGCGGCACCGGCTTGCAGATACGCTGCCGCCAGCGGTCGATAAAATGTTCGGTGAGCGCCAGCTTCATGGCGCCGCCCGTTTTGTTTCCCGCTTTTGCTGCATCGCCAGGGCCTGGATGATTTTGTAGAGCTGATCCGGATCGCACCATTCGATTTTCGTGACGTTAAACATCTGGGCGGCGATGCCGTCTGCGTATGATTTTGTTTTACCCAGGGCCTCCAACTGTTTGTAGATTTTGGCGCCGAGGCGTCTCTTGTGTTTCGCCAGATTGATCCGCCCCACCCGCTGCTTGGCGCGGGATTTGAAGCCGAGGGATTCAAAATGTTCCATCAGCTCGGTAAACTGGGCCAGGTTGAGCTGCGTGGACGACTCGACGCCGACCCGCGCCAGCGCCGCCCGGTAGTCGTTGTCGCCCATGCCTAATTGGGTTTTGGCCACGTGGATCAGGGATATTTTCTTTTTACTGATCGGCATGGGTCACCTCCTTTCGCTGGGCGGGCGTGGGGCTTCCGTGTGTGGCAATGTGCAGGGCAAGCAGATCTTCATAGCGTGGGGTTCCCGGGCTGATCCATTTTTCCAAGGGCCAGGCCGCGGTGTTGCCGCACCTGGGGCAGCCCGTGGCACGGTCGCGGATCGCCTTGTTGCGGTCAAATATCTCGTCGCACTGCAGGCAGATGTGGGCGTGTTCTATTCGCATGACTCCTCCTTTCTGATAACGGCCAGCCGTTTGAGCAACTGCTCGCACAGCCGCGACGCCTCGTCGTTCTTTTTAAGTAGCTCCCTGATTTCCCTGCGCTGATCAAGGGACAGGTGTTCCGGATGCGGGCTTTTGGGCCCACACTCCATGCGGAACTGCAGCCCCCGCAGGGCCGCCGAGACGCATTCCACGGCGGTATAAAGACTCGCCAAATCGAACAGAGTGGGCTTCTCGACACCCATCAGGACATCTGTCACGGCCAGCTCATGGTTTATTAGAGCTGCGAGATGGCCGACAAAATTTCTCGGGTCATAATCACTCATCGTGCGCCTCCTTGATTCCGACGATCTGTTGCCGGGCATCCAGCAGCGCGTTCATGGCGGCGTCGATACCGGCGATGGCCGCCTTTTTCTGCCGCCGCAAGGCCCGTAAATAGGCGGCCTTGGCGTCATCCTCCGGCATCTGCACGGTATCCGTAACCAACTGGCAGCGGCCGTTTTGCAGCTTGCGGACAACCTCTTTATCCACCAGCATTTTGAGCCACTGCCGGGCATAGGGCCGGCTCGCGCCGGCCAGCTCCTGCAGGTCGTCAACCGTGACGGTTTTACGGGCGCGCAGGATATTCCACATCACCCGGCGCTTGTCCGGTTTGCGGGGCTTGCCGATGTAGCGGTAGAGGCCCGGCTTGATCCGTTCCACCTCTCCGGATTTGCGCAGATCGGTGAGCGCCCGGTAAATCCGCCCGTATTCGCCGGAGATCAGGTCCAGCGGCTCGGCGATCCTGGCCGTGGTCAGGGGTTCGCCCTTGGCCGCAGCCAGCACCGACCGCACCTGGTGGGTGAAACTCAGGGTTCGTTTCGGCATGGCTACCTCCCGCTCAACCCGGCGGTAATGGCGCTTTTCACCTGCTTGTCGCCGGGCTCCGTTACCCCGCCGGCATTCATCTCATCCACCAGCACCAGAAAATCACGCTTGATAATGCGCCAGTCGCCGCCGGACGCCCTGTGCATCTCTCCGGCCTGGGCCTTGCTCAGGACAACCCCGGTCGACTCCTTGGCGTAGGAGGTGATGTCGGTGGGGGTGATCGGCCCGAACTCGACGTTCTGAAAAGTGCGGCTCCAGATGCGCCGGTTCTGCTTCATGACCGCCACCAGCTCTTCCTCGCCGATCACGACAAAAGGGGCCGCCGTCACATCGGCCAGATCCCGCAGCACCTCCAGAAACAGTGCCGGCAGTTTTTCAATTTCATCGATAAAAACCGCCCTGGGGTCGGCAATGAGCCGGTCGACAATGATGTTAAAACAGGGGCCTTTGCGGTTGGGGATGTTGATCTCGCCCAGCTCACGGCAGAGCGTCCGCAAAAAGTCCAGCTCGGAGGTGCGCCAGATTTTCAGCGTCCGCAAATAGATGCCGTCGTTGTTGGCGGCGTACCATTGCGCCGTGCGGGTTTTGCCCCGTCCGGCCCGCCCGTACACCATGCCGAAGCGCCCTTCACCGGCGGACAGATCCAGGCCGGCCATAAGGGCCTCAAAGGCGCGGGTATCCCAAAATCCGCGATTGACAAGGGATTTATAACGAAAAAGATTGAAAAACCTCGTTGATTCAGGTAGATAGAAGGTAATTAATCAACACACAACCTTCACCAACGAGGTGAACACAATGATAAGACA
>Ga0209681_1000011_pt1 | contig 61112 bp, 58 predicted proteins | sample WorMetLIZISLAND2_3_FD_187416 | JGI IMG/M metagenome (GOLD analysis project Ga0209681, IMG submission 187416) | Marine gutless worms symbiont microbial communities from Max Planck institute for Marine Microbiology, Germany - Olavius clavatus LIZARD... ... | reverse complement strand
ATGAGACCTGCCGATAAAGTGCAAGGGTTTGGTGCCTTATGGCTATGTTTCGCTTTCACTTCTAAGGACGAAAATAGCATAATAATGTAAATTTATCAAGTGATTATATGTTATTCAGGAAGCCCTATGTACTGTTAAGATTAGACTCAGTGTTGTCTGAGGAAACGGCATTTTATGATTACTCCATCATTTCTGTTGAACACGTTTTGCCCCAGAATCCACCTAATAATAGTGTTTGGACAAAATGGTTTCCCTCTACTGAAATACGGGAACAATATACTCACCGCCTGGGGAATATAGTTCTTCTCTCCCGTCGAAAAAACAGCCAGGCTCGCAACTATGATTTCAAACAGAAGAAAAAAAAGTATTTCAAGTCACGGGACGGCATCTCTCATTTTGCATTAACCACACAAGTATTGAGCGAGGAGGAATGGACGCCAGATATAATTAAGAGCAGGCAAAAGAAACTTATTGGTAATCTTACAGAAATTTGGCACTTATAAACGGTTTCATCAAATTTTCAGTTTAGACTACTCGGCCGAAATCCCTTTCCAGTTTGGACATGGGCCATTCAATCCAGGTGGGCCGACCATGGGGACAATGGGCTGGGGTGTCGCAACGCATCAACTGCGCGATCAGTTGCCGCATCTCTTCATTATGAAGCCGCTCTTTGGCGCGAAGGGCTTCGTGGCAGGCGGCGGTGGTGATCATCTCGTTGACTGCGGCGTCTTTGTTGGTTGCGATGCCAACCTGGGCCATCTTTTCAACCATGGTTTTAATAATGGGTTCCGTGGCCACTTGGCCCAAAATGGCCGGGACCGACTTGATGACAAAGGTATTGCCGCCAAAGGGCTCTATCTCATAGCCCATGCGGTTTAAATCGGACAGCATTTGAATTAAAATTTCAGTTTCCGTAAAGCTCAGATCAATGGTTTCCGGCATCAGCAGTCGCTGGCGGGGAATTTTTGCGCCATCCACCCCCTTTTTAAAAACCTCGTAGCGAATCCGCTCATGGGCAGCGTGCTGATCAAGAAGTAAAAGCCCCTTGGGGGATTCGCACACAATGTAAGTGTTGCGCAGTTGGCCGATAATCCGCAAATCAACTCCTGGATCAGCTTCGGTTAAGGATGTTTGTTCCGCTGCGGTTGGGGAAATGTGCGTCTGATCAGCATGGGGATTCAGGCGGTAAGAATTCAACGGAGGTTCTGTTGGGGACAAATCGATCCGGTCCAAACCGGTTTTGATTGTTTCGGCAACCCGTTTAAATATCGCCGGGGTCTCGGAAACGCCTTTTTGGGGTGTTGTCTCCTCCGCTTGCAAGCGGGTTGACCAAATGGGTTTTTCGCCCGCTTTGAGTGCCGCCGTTACCGCCACGGTGATGAGGTCGTGGACTCTTTTGGGCTGGCGAAAACGCACCTCGTGCTTGGTGGGATGCACATTCACATCCACCTCATCGGCAGGCAGTTTCAACCAGATAACACCTAGAGGATAGGTCCCCTTCATGAGGCGTTGTGAAAAACCTTCATAAACGGCATGCCGCAGAACCTTGTCTTTGACAAAGCGGCCGTTGACGTAGGTGTAGACCCCGCGGGCGGTGCTGCGACTGATCTCGGGGAGGGCCACATGACCGGTAACGGTCATGTCACCGTCACTGGCTCCAAGCGGTTGCAGTTTACCTTTCACCGCATTTCCCAAAACCTGGATCACCCGTACCAGGGGCTCTTTGACCGCCGGCCACTCTTTGACCACCCGCCGGTTATGGATCAGTCTGAACTGGACGTCAGGCCGTCCCAAGGACATGTGTGCCACCGTATCGGCAATCTGGCCCATTTCCGTATGGATTGTTTTTAAAAATTTGCGGCGGGCCGGGGTGTTGTAAAAAAGCTGCCGTGCGGTCACCATGGTGCCGGGGGGCATCCCAGCGGCCTTGATATGGACGAGCTTTCCCCCATGAATCTCAACGCGGGTGCCACTTTCCACATCTGCGGGACGGGATTCCAAAGTGAATTTAGAGACCGCCGCAATACTGGGCAGGGCCTCGCCCCGAAACCCCAGGGTTTTGATGGCAAAAAGATCGTCATCGTGATGAATTTTGCTGGTAGCGTAGCGCTCGATGGCAAGCAGCGTGTCGTCCTTTCCCATGCCGTGACCGTCATCGACCACCCGGATCAGAGCTCGTCCGCCCTTTTCAATTTCAACCCGAATCTTTCGGGCACCGGCATCCAGGGCGTTTTCCAGAAGCTCCTTGACCACCGAAGCGGGCCGTTCCACCACTTCACCGGCAGCGATCTTATTGGAAATAACTTCGGGAAGAATACGAATCTCCGTCATGACGGGTTCTTTTCCGATTCCTGGAAAAAACGTTCTAAAAACAGGGCGTCGACCGGCGAGAGATCAAAGCTAAGGGCCGCTTTTTGAACCAGTTTGTCCAACGCTGTCTCCGGATCATCCATACGCTGCTCGGAAACCCATTTGATGGCCGTTTTGATAGCTTCACCTTTGGGTTGAATGGTGGTCATGGTTTTTCCTTTGATGGTGTCGTCAAAAGTTCCATCTACGACATTGTATGGGTTCGATCCTGAAAAATCACAACGTTTCGCATATGGCTCTTTTTTCCATTGCCGTCCCGTTGCCTGTTTACAAATTCATCAACCCCCGGTCAAGCCGCTTAACGGGGGACGTGGAACGGCGCCCGCGTAAGTGGCCTGTTCAAAGGCATAGGCGGCCTGTAAAAGCGGGCCTTCTGCAAAATGGGGTCCCATTAATTGCAACCCGATGGGTAGTCCACCGGAGGATTGACCGCAGGGTACCGATATGGCCGGAATCCCGGCCAGATTGACTGATAAGGTAAAAATATCTGAAAGATACATGGTGAGCGGGTCATCCGTTTTCTCACCCAATTTAAAGGGCGGTGTGGGTGTCACCGGAGCAAGCAACAAGTCACATTGGGAAAAGGCCTTTTTAAAATCATCAATGATCAATGTGCGTACCTGGGAGGCCTTGCCGTAGTAGGCGTCATGATAACCCGAAGAGAGGGCATAGGTACCTAAAAGAATCCTGCGCTGGACTTCGGGGCCGAAACCTTCGCTCCGGCTCCGGGTGGTCATGGCCGTCAAATGATCCGCATCGGCGGCCCGCAAACCATACTTGACCCCGTCATAGCGGGCCAGATTGGCGCTGGCTTCGGCCGGGGCGATAATGTAATAGGTGGCCAGCGCATATTGGGTATGGGGTAGGGAGATATTGATAAACCGGGCGCCCTGTCTTTGAAAAGTTTCCATGGCCGCTGTGATGGCGTCAGCGACTTCCCGGTCAAGACCCGGGGAGTTGAAATATTCTCTGGGGATTCCAATGGTCAGACCGGTTACATCTTCCTTTAAATAGGTGGCATAATCCTCCACCGGCTGGTTCACCGAAGTGGAGTCGTCAGGGTCGTGGCCCGCAATAACGTTTAGCAAGAGCGCCGCATCGGTGACATTGTCCGTCATGGGGCCGATCTGGTCCAGTGAAGATGCATAGGCCACAAGCCCAAAGCGGGATACCCGGCCGTAGGTTGGCTTGAATCCGGTAATACCGCAAAATGCGGCCGGCTGACGGATGGACCCGCCCGTATCACTGCCCAATGCGCCTAAACAGAGATCGGCGGCCACCGCTGCCGCGGCGCCACCGCTGGACCCTCCCGGCGTATACGCCAAGTGCCAGGGATTTTTCACCGGCCCAAAGGCCGAGTTTTCATTGGATGAACCCATGGCAAACTCATCCATATTGAGCTTGCCTAACAGGACGGCATCGGCCGCCTTTAACCGGCGGACCACATAGGCGTCAAAAGGGGGCATAAAATTTTGCAATATTTTTGACCCGCAGGTGGTCAACATCCCTTCGGTGCAGATCAAATCTTTTAAACCGACGGGAATGCCGGCCAGAGGCCCGGCTGTGCCATCGGCCCGCTTTTGATCGGCTTTTTCCGCTTGCGCCAAAGCTTCTTGAGTGTCAACGGTAATATAAGCGTTTAAGGCATCGTTTAGTTTTTCGATGCGTTTCAATACCGACCGGGTTATCTCCACTGCGGAGATGTCACCGCTTTGCAGCCGCGCCAGTGCCTCATGAATGGTCAGTTGGGATCTGTTCATGCTTTCCTTTAACCAACAACCTTTGGAACAATAAAAGCGCCGTCATCCTGTAACGGGGCGTTTTCCAGTGCTTTGGAAGGTTCCAGATGTGGTTTCTTCTCGTCGCCGCGCAACGCGTTGGTCAAGTCGATGGCATGAGCCGTAGGCACTACCTGCCGGGTGTCCACCTGATTCAATGTCTCCATATAGCTCAAAATATCACCCAACTGATCATGAAAGGCTTCGATGGCCTCTTCGGAAAGTTCCAAGCGTGCCAACTTCGCCACATGGCGGATATCTTCTTGGGTTATTTTCATTAGATACTCCGGTTGAAATCGTTCATAACCATTAACGCCTTGCCGTAAAAACCACTTGGTATCGCTCAATAAATTATCGTTTGTTTACTGAATGATGTAGCCATCAATCTTTTTTTCTTTTAAACGTTGCACGGTCCGGTCGGCGTCGGCCCTGGTGCCATAAGGACCCAGGCGGACCCGATGCCAAATTCCTTTACCCTCGATTTCCACCGAGGCGACATAGGCGCGATGACCCAGTTGCTGCAAGGTCGCCACCGCTTCATTGGCCGCGTCAAGGTCTTTATAGGCGGCGGCTTGCACCACCAGGCGTTCCTTTGTAACAGGCGTTGGCGGCTTGGGCGCCTCTGTCAAAGGCTTGGAGGCGGTAATGGTTTGCCGGCTTTTTTTCTTTTTCAAGCCCGTCGGAGTCCGTTTGGTTTGAATAGGTCCTTGGGCCAGCGCATCACCCGGTTTCTCTTCGGGAAGGTCCAATACCGGATCCGGTGCTTTTAACGCCTCAAAGAGTTCAGGGGCGGGAATATCCGGCTGCGGGATTACTTTTTGCCCGGCCGTCCCCTCGAGTTGGTTAACGGGTTGTGCCAGATCGGCCAATTGGCGTTCGAGTTTGGGGATATCAAACTGGGAAGGGACCAATCCCCGTCCCACCATCAAGCCAAAAAAAAACATCCAGGCTGATGAGACCACGCATAATCCGATCCAAAATTTGCGTTGAAACCCCGGAGCGGCATGCTTGGACGGCCGTTGTGTTTTTTTACGTGGCGGTGTTTTGCTCATGGTGTTATTTTATGCTGATTTCGGTGACATGGCAAGTTTGATCACATCACTTCGGGTGCCGCAACCCCTAACAGGGTCAGTCCGTTTTTTAGCACCTGCCGGGTGGCTATAATGAGCCGAACACGGCTTTTGGTCATGGCCGGGTCGTTGCCCAGCACTCGGTGTTTGTTATAAAAAGAGTGAAAAGCACCGGCCAAGTCCATCAGGTAAAAAGTAACGAGATGTGGCGCAAGCCGGGTGGCCGCCCGGACGACGATTTCGGGAAAACGGTTGAGCAGTTTGATCAGCCGCAGTTCATCGGGTTGTGAAAGCGGCCGGGTGGGCACCGCTTGAAGATCGATATTACCTTGCTCCGCTTTCTTCAAAATACTGGTAATCCGGGCGTGCACATATTGGACATAGTAGACCGGATTGTCGTTGGTTTTTTGAACGGCACGGGTCAGGTCAAAATCCAATGGGCTGTCGGAACCGCGGCTTAAAAAGATAAACCGGGCGGCATCAACCCCCACTTCATCAATCACCTCTTTGAGGGTGACAAATTCACCTTTCCGAGTCGACATGGCGACCGGTTTGCCGTCCCGGAGCAGATGAACCAGCTGCACCAAAATGACATCAAACTGCTCTTGATGGTAGCCGCCGGCCGCAATGGCCGCCCGGACACGAGGAATATAGCCATGGTGATCGGCCCCCCACACATCAATCACCCACTCCAGCCCACGGGCATATTTGTTGTAGTGATAGGCGATGTCCGAGGCAAAATAGGTGGTTAGTCCGCTGTTTTTGACCACCACGCGGTCTTTTTCGTCATGATGGTCGGCGGTTTTAAACCAGAGGGCACCATCGTGGGCGTATATAACCCCTTTTTGGGTGAAATCGTCGATGGTTTGTTGAACCTTGTTGGTGTCATATAGGGACTGTTCACTAAACCAGCAGTCAAAGTGGATGTCAAAGGCGGCCAGATCATTTTTGATTCCGGCCAGCAGTATTTTTGCACCATGCCGGGCGCAGAGGTCAATGGCCTTTTTTTCCGGCATATCCAACAGCTCCGGACCATGGCGGGACTGCATTTCGCGAGCCAGGTCAGCAATATATTTCCCTTTGTAACAATCCTCCGGAAAAGGGGCTTTAACGCCGTGTAGCTCTTGATAGCGTAGAAAAACCGAGCGTCCCAAGGTACGGATCTGGCGTCCGGAATCATTGACATAGTACTCTTTTTGAACATTAAATCCGCTAAACGCTAAAATTCGGGCGATGGCGTCACCCACGGCGGCACCACGACCGTGACCGACATGTAGGGGCCCGGTGGGGTTGGCGCTGACAAACTCCACCTGCACCTTACGGTTTTGGCCGATATCGACGGCGCCGAACCGGTCGCCGTCGATAGTGATCCTTTCAAGCAACGGCAGCCAGGCCGAGGCTGCCACAAAAAAATTGATAAAGCCGGGTCCGGCGATCTGAATATCGCCTACTATGTTGGCGCTATCATTGATGTGTGCAACGATCGTTTCAGCAATTTTGCGAGGCGCCATTTTGAAGATCGGTGCCGATACCATGGCAATATTACAGGCAAAATCACCGTGAGTCTCATGCTTGGTCTCTTCAATCTCCACCGAAACAGCTTTTCCGGCGGGCAGCACACCCTCCGTCCGGGCGGTGCTGACAGCATTTTCAATCAGCGCGATCAGTTTGTCTTTCACTGTTATTCCACTATGCGCTATGATGGATCAATTCATACCAATGGTTACACATTATACTTTGACTCATCTGTTGTCCCCCCCAAGATCCGCGATTGATATTATTTTAGGTTCTCCTTCAATTTTATATGAAAAGTCTTACCAAATATGTACAAAAAGAAAGACGTTCATCGTTCGTTGTGGCGTTTTAGGATGAATCGATCAGCGATTGTACAAAGCAGCCGCCGCTACTTCCAGTGCCGTCACCACCGCCGCTAGACATGGGCAATGGCGGGGTGTTTTCCGCAAAATATTCATAGTTGTCGGCATTTTTAATGGCTGTGTCAGGATCGGTTCGGGCCAGATTGCGAGCGCCGGATTGTCCGTAGACCACGTCATCGGTTCCGGCCATCACGGTAAAATGGGTCAGTTCGTGAATGATTGTGCCGGCTTTGGAATCCGTGCCGGTCAATGGGGCCTGGAAAAAGGCGTCGCAAAAATAGATCACATAGGGTTGATCAGGGTAAACATAGGCAAAGGCATCGGGACAGTCGCTGGGGCAGTCGGAAGTGATGGATTTATTAAATAGAGCATCATAGACGCTGTCAAAATTGGATGTGGCTTTTGCATATCTGGATTCATTATAGGCGCCATACCACTCTAAATAGCGTCGCGCCTGTGGACGTTGGTCGACTGGCGCGTTGTGCAGCGCCCGCCGGGCCACCGCGGCGATATTTTGTGCTGCGCTAAGGGCTGATTGGAAGGTATCGGACTGGGAATTGGAGCATTTACGCTTAGGAGGCGTCGGACTTGCAGCCAATTCCGCGCTGGTACCGTAGATAATCTCAAATTCCACCCCATCGGATGCAGCCGGAGTTAGGGTCATACTTTTTAGCGTCGTTTTTATCTGCATCGGCGCATCAATAAACGCAACGGTATACACACCAGGCGCATAAATCTTATAGCCATCTTCCAAAAAAACGATTTCCGACAATTCCCCTTTTCCGGGTATTTCAATATAATCTTTGGCTTGGGGCGCAGCTCTTTTAACCACTTTCCCGATATAAGGTGTCCGTTCGCCATTGCTCACAATGTTGAACGTATCCCGGGTAAACTCCCCTTCAAGCGGTGTGCCCCATTTGAGCATTTCAACGGGATTTTCAGCGTTGTTTTGCAGGGTGAACTTTAGAGCGACCGAGATCCGACCGTTTTCATTGACATCCAGCAATTCAAGTTTGGCCGTGAGCGGTAAGGGTGTATTGGCCCAAAGGGCAGGGATGCAAAGAAATGGAGCCGTTACAAATAAGACCCATATTTTTATCCGCATGAGTAAACCGCCTTTCTTGGATAGCATTACCGTTGGTTTATTCGGCTCGCCGCAGTTGGCGTCAACTGAATTAACGACTGATGTCAAACGCCACCCGATTGGACATTATCGGCCGTAATTGTTCCTCACCCTGCCCATCCCTCAAGGTAAGATACGGTTTACGGTATTGAACCGTATAATGTCCCGGTTGATTCACGGCGTAACCATTTTCCAATAAGAGCGAGGTTGAAAGTTCACCGTGGGGCGCCATTTCAATAAAGTCCTCTTTTTGGGGCGCGCCACGTTTAAATTGCCGACCCAGGTAGGGAAGGGGCTGATCATCTCTGGTGACATCAAACATGTTGTCGTTAAACTCACCTTCAAAAGGTGTTCCCCATTTGAGCATTTCATACCTGTTGGCCGTGTCGTTATGAAGGGTAAAGCCAAGTTTGACGGAAACAGGCGCTTTTTCGGACAGATCAAGAATGTTTAATGTGACCATCATTGGTTGTTGTGTCTCCGTTTGGGCGCCAGATGACCCCGCGCATGAAAAGAGAAGTGCGGCGCAAAGCAAACAAACAAAATAACAGAGCAGTCGTCTGGTTGTTCCCCTCAACTCCATCGGTGACCTCCTATAAATTTGGTAGGGTACGTTCCAATAATATTTTCACTGATTAGGTACTTGTAACCACGGTATGACATTTGTTTGCCGTCTGTTCCAATAGATCAAGGTGATCGGCATTAAACATCGGTGCAGATGTATACCCCGAGAGTGTCGTTTTCGACGAGAGTAGTCGGGCATCAAAGGGGAAGAAAAGGGTATCGGCATCGGCATCAATAATTTTACATTTGCGTATACAGCAGATCATTATTGAAAGCAAGCCTGAAAGAGGAGGGGTTTGTCATGGTAACGGGTCAAACAGCCGGGCGCATTGACAAGTTCGTAGGACGACTGATAGGTGTCAACCGTTTTGGATGGGTAGAATAAATTGTGAAAAGCACTCCGTCTCTCTTTTGACCGGATGTTGTAAACGCAACGGGAGTCGTATGGCGATATTTTATGTGGATGGCCGGTATGTTTCTGCTGACCAAGCGGTTCTGCCCGTTACCGATCTGGCGGTTTTGCGGGGGTACGGTGTCTTTGATCTGTTTCGCACCTATAACGGCAAGCCGTTTCATTGGCCCGCCCACCTGGAACGGTTGATAGGATCGGCCCGGCGGATTGGGTTGACGATTCCCTGGAGCCGGGAAGAACTAACCGGTATCGTTATGGAAACGATCCGCAAAAACCCCGAAATTACCAACGCCTATGTCAGGGTGGTCATTACCGGAGGCACCAGTTCTGATTTTGCCACTTTTGAGAACCAGCCCCGCCTGCTGGTACTGATATCCCCGATTCCGATCTATCCTGACGGGTGGTATCAAAAAGGGGTTACGCTGATTACCCTCTACCAGGAGCGCAACATTCCCGATGCCAAAAGCATCGACTATATTCCCGCCGCCTTGGCCATGAAAAAGGCGCGCCAACAAGGCGCCGTGGAGGTCCTCTACCTGGATACCGCCGGGCAAGTTTTGGAAGGGACCAGCACCAATGTTTTTCTTTTTTCCAAAGGTAAGTTGATTACCCCGGCCGAGGGTATTCTGTCGGGTATCACGCGCAAAGTGGTCATTGAAACGGCACGGCCTGTTTTCCCATTGGAAATTCGGGAGGTTCCTTTAAAGGAGCTTCTGGCGGCGGATGAGGTGTTTATCACCGGAACCAGCAAAGGTATTGTTCCGGTGGTTCAGGTAGATGAGATCGTCATCGGTAACGGCAGACCGGGTACTCGGACCATACAGTTAACAAAGATGTTGGATGTGGCTATTGAGCGGACGATTGCAGCAGATGCTTAGAAAATCATGTTTTTAATTGATCGCGACCGAGAAAGGCAACGGGCGACACCTTGTTGGTGTCGCCCATTTTTAGGCCGGAAGGAGTTTTGAAGGGGGTTTTTAAAATAGACTTAAATGGATGCACTCGTAAAAAGTTACTCGGGTAGCAACTTTTCGATGAGAGTGGTTTTGCCCGAATTGGATCTGCCCACAAAGGCGGTCACGGCCGGTATTGCTTGATTAGACATCGAATGTTACATCCTCGGGCCATTCACGCGTGTGACCATCCATGGGTCCTTTTTTACAGGCATCCACAAATACCTGGGAGCCTTTAAAAAAAAGATCCCGGGCCGGATCTACGTTGTTAAAAAGTTTCCACAAGATCAACGAGTGATCCGTCAGGTCAACATTTGCATCGTAGAGCAAAATGATGGAAAAGGGTAGTAGTTGCTTGGTCTTAAACAGTTCATCGGCAAACACGTTGCCGCCGCGGTTAGCCGATTTGGTGATCGTCAGGGCTAAAATCCGGTGACGGCTTTGGTGGTTTTGGGTCAGTTTCGGCAGCAATTCCAAACAGGCGCCCACGTTTTCAACTGCGTCGCACAAGTTGGCCTCTTCTTTGTCGCCAAAGGGTTGGTCTGTAAGTGTCACTTTACCACGGCCAGGCTCACCTGGAAAACGGGCCGTCAGATCGAGCCCCAACTTGTGCCCGAAATTGGGTTGGGGCGCCGAATGATCCAGTACATCCAATACACCCTTGGTTACAGTGAGATCACGGGTCACATCCAGATGGTCCACAAGGGCTTTTAATGCCGCTTGGGGACTCTTGGGATTCACATGCCGGTCAACTACCACGATCATCTTGCAAAAACTCATCTGGCCTTGGCCCCATAAGCCGCTCATAATTTTCTGGGCGTGACCGGGGTAGGCCTTCTCAATGGCGACGATCACAATATTATGAAAGACCCCTTCCCAGGGGAGCCAGTAATCGGTGATTTCCGGAAAGACCGCCCGCAGCATGGGGAGAAAGAGCCGCTCCGTGGCTTTGGCCAGATAGCAATCTTCCATGGGCGGCCGCCCCACCAGGGTAGCGCTGTAAACCGGTTCCCGGCGGTGGGTGATGGCGGTCAAATGAAAGACAGGGTAGTTGTCGGCCAAGGAGTAGTAGCCGGTGTGATCACCGAAGGGCCCTTCAACGCGCAGTTCGTCGGGGTCCACAAAGCCTTCCAGCACAAACTCCGCTTCGGCGGGCACTTCCATATCAGTGGTGACACAGCGGGCCATTTTGACCGGTTTTTTACGGATAAATCCGGCCAGGGCTGTTTCATCCATACCCCGCGGCATGGGGGCTGTGGCTGCGTAAATGGTGGCCGGATCAGCCCCGATGGCCACTGCCACGGGCATCCGTTGCCCCGCTTTGCGGTATTCGCTAAAGTAATGGGAGCCGTCTTTGTGAATATGCCAGTGCATGCCGGTGGTGTTGCGATTGTAGATTTGTAAACGGTACATTCCGACATTCCGCTTTCCGGTTTCAAGGCTTTTGGTAAAGACCAGGGGCAGCGTTACAAAACGGCCGCCGTCTTTGGGCCAGCATTTGAGAACGGGAATTCGGGAAAGATCTACGGCTTCGCCGGTATGAACCACCTCCTGGCAGGGCGGGGTCCGCCCTTTATAACGGCGTGGAAAAAAGCGGGTGGCGTCCAACGCCAAGGGGATCACGCCTAAGGCCTCCTTGAGGTTGCGGGGCGGCTGAAGATCCATATATTGGGCCATGCGCGTTCCTAGCTCATCCAGATGATTCACCCCTAAAGCCATGCAGATGCGGCGGTCACTGCCGAAAAGGTTGGTGACAACGGGAAAGATAGAGTCCTTTACATTGGCGAAGTAGAGCGCTTTGCCGCCGCCGGGGCTTTTGGATTCTCTGTCGGTATATCGGCTGATCTCGATTTCAGTGGAGACCGGATCGGAGATGGTTGCGATCTCTCCGGCTTTATACAGATCATCAATGAACGCCTGCAAATGATTATACATCCACGGTTTCTCCCCAGCGGTTGACATGGTTGTGCGCGATGCCCAATTGATCCAGCGCCCGTCCGGTCATGGCGTCGGCCAAATCCATAATGGTTTGGGGGTTGTGGTAAAAACCGGGCGATGCGGGCATGATAACGGCGCCGGCTTGGTGGGCCTTTTCCATGTTTTTAATATGGATCAGGTTCAGTGGGGTTTCTCTTACCATCAGCACCAGCGGTTTTTTTTCTTTTAAACAGACATCCGCCGCCCTGGCGATCAAACCGTCTGCCAGGCCGTTGGCAATGGCGCCCAGGGTTTTCATGGAGCAGGGGGCGATAATCATCCCGCGATGGCGAAAAGAGCCACTGGCGCAAGGGGCGAATAGATCACGGTTGTCAAACAACTCCAGCGCAGCGCCGGGTCCCGGCCTGCCCTCCATTCGGCCCAAGTAGGCCAAAAGCGCATCCCGATCGTCTCCGGCCGTGTAACCCACCTCGTGGGCCAATACTTGGTAGCCTGCTTCAGAGATAACCACCTGTTGCGGGATTCCTTGAATCAACAACAACCGGAGCAGCCGCATACCATAAACAGCGCCCGATGCACCGCAGATGGCCACAATTATTGGTTTGGCGGACTGTTGACTCATACCGTCCATCTCCACACTTCATCCAGAAAAATACCCATAAAAAGGACACAGGCAATGATGCTGTTGATGTGAAAAAAGGCGACATGCACCCTGGATAGATCATCCGGCGACACCAGTTTATGCTCCACGATCAATAGACCACCAATAATGACAACACTCACAAGATAAGGCCAATGCAACTGAAAAACCAATGCCACCGTTACAAAGGCGACAAATGAGATCACATGGATCCCTTTGGCGATTCCCAGTGCCCGCCTGGTACCGAAACAGGTCGGTATGGATCGCAAACCGATCTTTTTATCAAAATCGTAATCCTGGCAAGCGTACAAAATATCAAACCCGGCGATGTGTGTTAAAAGCGCCAAAGAGAGCCACAATATGGCGCCGTTAAAGCTTTTGGCAACGGCCAACCACGCCCCCAGTGGTGCTAAGGCAATGGCCAGTCCCAAAATCAGGTGTGAACTCCAGGTAAAGCGCTTGGTGTAAGAATAGACCAGCAGAATCGCCAGGACAGGAAACGCAATCATAAAGCAGATTCTTCCCAGCAGCCAGGCCATGAGCAAAAAGATGAGTGTGGACGCCAGGACAAAAACCCCCGCTGCGGTCATGGAAATTTGGCCCGTTGGAATTTCGCGGTTTTGCGTACGCGGGTTTTGTCCGTCCAGCCGGGCGTCCACCATCCGGTTAAACCCCATGGCCGCCGACCGGGCCGACACCATGGCAGTCAGAATCCACACAAGATCGAACCACTGCAGCGGTGCCTGGCGTTGGGCCAAAATTACCGCGGCCAGGGCAAAAGGCAGGGCAAAGACCGAGTGGCTGAATTTGACCATGCGACCATAGGTTAACAGCCCTTGCCACCCCGTTTTGGCCGCCGGATAAGCGGTTTGATTTACTTGATCCATAAGTATTTCTATTGTAAGACGGTTGACGATAATTTGCAATATGAGGCCCCGTGGGCAAGTTGGGGTTGTCTTCATCTTTGACGCTTGCACCGTTAGGGCAATGAAAGGGTTGTTCACCAATGTTTGAAAATATCGATCCAGTTCTCTTGAGCCGAGTGCAATTCACCTTTACCGTGGCGTTCCATATCCTCTTTCCGGCGTTTACCATCGGGATTGCCAGCTGGCTGGCCGTGGTGGAGTGGCGTTATTTGAAAACCGGCGATGAGACCTACAAGGAAATTTACAAAGTGTGGGTCAAAATCTTTGCCGTCAACTTTGGCATGGGGGTTGTCACGGGGGTGGTGATGGCCTTTCAGTTCGGCACCAACTGGTCCGGGTTTATTGATCAGGCGGGCAATGTGTTGGGGCCGCTGTTGGGGTTTGAGGTGCTCACCGCGTTTTTTCTCGAAGCCTCTTTTTTAGGGATCATGCTTTTCGGGTGGGACCGGGTCAGCCCCGAAATGCATTTTACCGCTACAGTGGTTGTGGCGGCTGGAACGCTCCTTTCGGCCTTCTGGATCCTGTCGGCCAACAGCTGGATGCAGACTCCGGCCGGTTTTACCGTGGGGGAGGAAGGGATTCTTTTCCCCAACAGTTGGTTTGAAATTATCTTCAATCCCTCTTTCCCGTACCGCTTTACGCATATGGTCACCGCGGCTTATGTAACTACGGCCTTTGTGGTGGGCGGTGTCGGCGCCTGGTATCTTTGGAACAAACGGCATGTGCGTCACGCCCGGGTGATGTTTGGCATGGCCATGTTGATGGCCGTTTTTGTGGCGCCTTTTCAACTGCTGGTAGGTGATATGCATGGGCTCAACACCTTTGAGCACCAGCCAGTCAAGGTGGCGGCCATGGAAGGGATCTGGGAGACGGAAAAGGGAGCGGCCCTGCGGCTTTTCGGATGGCCCGATGAAGAGACGGAATCGACTCGGTTTGCCATTGAAATTCCCAAACTTTCCAGCTTGATTTTGACCCACGATCTCAACGGTGAGGTAAAAGGGCTTAAAGCGTGGCCCCAAAGTGAGCGGCCGCCGGTGGCATTGGTGTTTTGGATGTTCCGGATTATGGTAGGTTTGGGTGTTTTGATGGTTTTGACCGGGGTATTCGCCGCTATCCTGTTTTTTCAAAAAAAGCTGTTTGATACCCCCTGGTTTCAAGGGTGGTGTATGCTGCTCACCCCGGCCGGGTTTGTGGCTGTGCTGGCCGGATGGTGTGTCACTGAAGTGGGCCGGCAGCCCTATTTGGTGTATCATCTTATTCGTACGGCGGATGGCGTGTCACCGGTTACCGGCGCCCAGGTAGGGCTCTCATTAACCGCATTTATCGTGGTTTACGGCCTGATTTTCGGCGCGGCCACCTATTATATTTTAAAACTGATCGCCAAGGGGCCGGAAGAAGGCGTCAAAGAGCCGACCTACGGCGCTCACGGTGTTGAAGAACCATTGATGGTGACCGATATCCCCGACCGGGCTACGGAATCATCTTAAGCCGATCATAATTGCAAAGTGTAAACAGTTATCCAAAGGATTTTTGATTATGCTGACAGTTGCCGATATCGATTTGCCGCTGATTTGGTACGGCCTCATTGCCGCGGCCATTCTTCTGTATGTCCTGCTGGACGGTTTTGATCTAGGGGTGGGGATTCTATTTCCCTTTGCCCCGTCGGACCATTGCCGAGACCGGATGATGAACTCTGTCGCCCCATTTTGGGACGGCAACGAAACCTGGCTGATTTTAGGCGGCGGCGGGTTGCTGGCCGCCTTTCCCCTGGCCTATGCGGTCTTTGTTCCGGCGGTCTATATGCCGGTTACGTTGATGTTGCTGGGTCTTATTTTACGGGGGGTGGCCTTTGAATTCCGTTTTAAGGCCGAACCGGATAGAAGGCGGCTGTGGGATTTGTCTTTTCATTTTGGATCATTGACCGCAGCCTTCTTCCAAGGCGTTATTTTAGGCGCCTTTGTTCAGGGGGTTACGGTGGAAGGACGCCAATTTGCCGGCGGTACCATGGACTGGATGACCCCCTTTAGCATGATGGTGGGGGTGGCCCTGATTTTCGGCTACGCCTTGCTTGGCGCCACCTGGCTGGTGATGAAAACCGAAAATATCACTCAAACCTGGGCGCGAAGTAAAGCCGGACGGCTCTTTTGGGGAGTATTGATTTTTACGGGTCTGGTGACGATTTTAATGCCGCTTATCGATCCGCGCATCAAGGATCTCTGGCTTACCATCCCCAATCTTTTTTATCTGTTTCCCATGCCGTTGATAACGGCGGTGCTCTTTTTTCTCCTCTGGAGGGATCTGCAAAACGAGGCGGAATACCGACCCTTTTTTTTAACCCTCGGTATCTTTTTGATGAATTACATTGGATTGGGGATTTCCATCTGGCCTTACCTGGTCCCCTTTGAGATCACCTTCCGCCAGGCTGCCGCTGCGCCGGAATCCCAGACCCTGCTCTTGGTGGGCGTTGTCTTTTTTCTGCCGCTGGTGCTGCTCTATACGGGGTTTTGCTATTGGGTCTTCCGGGGGAAGGTGTCCCACAAGCCGATGTATTGATGGCGCCGTAAAACGACCCCATCTATGGTGTTGTTGTGGTTTTCCAGACCCTTGTATACCGTAACGGTTGTCCATGAGCCAATGTATTAGGCGTCTGTTTATGAATAATTCCTCCGATATGTCATTTATGTCATTGCGAGGAGCGCAGCGACGAAGCAATCTCGCCAGTTTGTATCATTCAAGGAGATTGCTTCGCTTCGCTCGCAATGACGGTTTTAATCCCTTTGTATGGTTCACTGTGACCACACAACGGATGCTCGCTTGACCCCTGAAAAAAAACGCCAATGGCTCTGGTTTGTAGGGCTCAGTTTGGGCGGCATGGCGGCCACTTGGCTGTTGGTGCGCTTGGCGCGTCTTTTGGCTCGGCTCTGAAAGAGCATTCGTCTTCAATATATTCCTCCGGTTCCATTTTTCGCCTTCCTTGAACGTGAACAAAAACAGATGTCCTGCAAAGGTCTCGTTGAATAACCGCCCCGGAAAACACCGGACGTTAAAACGCCCAAGAGGTATTTCTTGGCCAAATGTCAATCTCGGCCTCTATACTACCAACCGTTGCAGTTGTGAGTTGAATTCACGATTTAGGCTCAAACCCATCATTGCAACCATGACACAGCTATCTGAAAAGAAAAAACTGAACCCGAAGGACGGATTCGTCTCAATACCCCTTGCAATGGCATATTGTTATGCGTTATAGCTCAACGGCGTCTAAACACATTTTTGAATCTGACAAATGCCCTCAATGGCGGCTATAACAAGGAAAGTGTATAACCCATCCGAATGACATGCAGTCAAGCCTCATTTCACCAACGGATGCAATACCTGCCGGAATCAATGGACTTGGCGCTTACCGGATTTGACGATTGCGTTTAATATCGTGCTGAATTCGGGATAATCGGATGCGTTGTTTTGAAAATGACATCTCAATCTAGATACCGGCAGGTAAAATGTCACACATCAAACCAGCAGGGTCTTACCCTGATCGAGATACTGGTAGTGGTCGCCATTGTCGCCATCGCCGCCGGGATGTCGGTGCCGAACCTATTGTCTTATCGGTCTAAATATCAATTTAACCGCGCGGTCAATGATATTTATAGTAATCTTCAGTGGGCGCGGCTGACAGCAATTCGAGAAAGCACTCCGTGCAGAGTTGTATTTGACGAAGTAAATGACTCCTATTCAATTATTTTAAACCCGAATTCAATGGTTTCATCAAGATTACGTTCAATTGCTTTATCGGAATATAATAGCGAGATTAACTTAGCGCCCGGCGGGGTGGACAAAATCACCTATAATCCAAGAGGGACGGGAAGTTCCGGCACTTTAGTGGTCTCTATGCCTTATAGCTATTGTGAGGAAGAAGATGACTGTTGTATCTGCATCACCGTCTCAAGTTCGGGAAGAGTGAAGAAAAAAACCAAAGCATATCCCAGGTACAATAGTGAGTGTAAAAAAAGATGCCCTTGATATACAAAAAGAATGAGGATGGATTTACACTGGTTGAGCTGTTGGTTACCCTGGCGTTAACGGCGATTTTGACTATTACCATTGGTTATACTTTTCGCGTTCAAGCACTTACGCATAAAACACAAAAGGAGGTTGCCGCACTGCAGCAAAACCTAAGGACGGCCATGTTTTTGCTTGAGAGTGATCTAAGGCTGGCCGGCTCTGATCCTACAAATAGAGCCACTGACCTTGATGGGAATATTGCTGGTATTTTAAGCGCCAATAGAGGAACAATTGGACAGACGGCAATACACTTGTCCATGAATCGCCCAACCACAAGTCCTGGCGCAGAATTTGACACTTTACTGGGAAAACCGGCTCCGGGAATTCGCGCACCCGTGAGCAGGGAGATTGTTAGATATGATGTCAAGGCGTCTCAAGGGGTCATGGCGTTAAGAGCCAATTTCCAGCCGGTGGCTGAAGGTATCATCAACCTACAGTTCGACTATTTTGATAAAGGAGGCGCGTCACTTCTTGATGGCAATGGTGAGGTCCCCTCCAACCACCTGAATGATATTCGCCGGATTCGTACAATAGTGACCGGCAGAACCCCCGGCGGCATTACAAAAAGCCTTACCAGCGATGTCTGGTGCCGCAATATGGCGGGGCGTTAATATGGCTGCAGCATTTTTTTACACAGAGCCATCGGAAAACCGTCACTCCGGCGAAGACCGGAGTTCAGAATACCGGATGCCGAATCAAGCCCGGCATGATGAGAAGGGTGACGGCTGTTTCCGGTCAGCACTTCAATCCCAAAAGGGGCTGACCCTGGTGGAGGTGCTGGTGGCCGTGGCAATCCTATCTGTCGGGCTTGCAGCCGTTGCTTCCATGCAAAAAACCGCCATGATGGTCAACATGCGCGCTTTTGATATAACGGAAGCAGCAACTCTGGCTCAGAGTCGTTTGGAATTTATCTTGAGCCTGCCATACTCCAACGATATTAACGCCCAGTGCCAAAATGACGGCCCATGTGAGACGGTGGAACCATTCCGCGCCACACAAGGTTTTCCAGGGATTGATCCAGGGTACATTTGTCGTTGCACGATTGGAGCGCCTGCTGACGCGTCAGCTGCCGGCGCTAAAATCGTTACGGTGGTGGTCAGCGCAAACAATGGCGGCAGCTCAGCGCCTGATTATACAATCAGAGGCGTCAAATCCGCACCGCCGCCGTAATCAATGTTCACAGCGTAGATGACTGAAAAAAGAATCTTGGATAGAAACTTTTTAGGATTTGCAAGCCCGGAGAAAGGGGCCGTATCGGTTCTGGCGATCATGGTGCTTTTACTCTTAACGATTGCCGGCATCGCATCCCTTTTTACGGCCCAAACTGAAATTCAGATTGCGGCGAATGAGCGCGATTATGTAAAAGCACTTACCCGATCAGATGGGGCTCTCAATCTATCTTCCCAGTTATTAACCACATCCAGTATCGATAGTGAATTGTTGAATGCGAATAGCGCACCTGACGACTGGATTGTTACAGGCAGCGTAAGTGATGCCAAGGATGTAATGAAACTTGCAATAGAGAAATTTTTAACTGCTGATCCAAGAACAGGTCCGACCGATACGGCCACTGCAGGCGATATGGGCGTGAACACCTATTATTCGGCCATTGATTGGGGTAGAGCGCGTGGTAGTTCATTAGATGTGACCGAACAAAAGCCTTTAAAAGAGTATACTCTATACGGGATTTATAGCGAGGATTTGGGCTCTCTTGACCCCAACGACCCGGACAGTTCCAATCGTTCCGCCAACCGTTCATTGGTCGAAGCAGGCTACCGCAACCGTTAAATTGAAGTGCCCCGAAACGACACGTTAGAAAAATGATGATGGTAAAAGTACATTGGATTGGTTGTTTGTTCCTTTTGTTTTCTCTGCCGGTATCGGCCCAAACTTGTACGGAAGTTGATTTGGCGGATATCCCGTTGGAAACCTTGGCGCCGTCTCCGGCCCCGGCCAATGTGGTCTTCTTGCTGGACGATTCCACCAGCATGGATGCCGAGGTGCTGCCGGCCGGAGATGGGCCGGTGAGTTCAATACGGGCTTATCTGTTTGACAATGCCGGTGATAATGCCAGCAGTATTGGTGAAGAGTATTATCATGCCGATGAACGCAAATATTGGCGTTACCAATGGCACGGGTTTAACCGGCTTTACTACAATCCGGCGGCAACCTACAATCCGTGGCCCGATCCGGATAATCCTGATCAAACGATGGGTCCGGCCGATGAAGACAGGCCGAATTCCAATCCCCTGCTGTCCGGATACACCCAAGATCTGGATGATACTTTCATTTCTCTATCCGGCCGGCAGGTAGAGGTGGATGACCGTAGTCCTGTGGATGCCAATGACTCCGGTTTCGTATCTCTCACAGGGGTATGGGGCAGTAACGCAACTGAACACTTCACCGATGATCCTGGTGCCACCTTTACCTGGAACGTGGTGTTACCTCAGCCGGGCCACTGGACCGTTTGGGTCGCTAATGTGCCGGGAAATTTAGACGATCAGGCGGTTTACGATGTCACTCATGCTGATGGCGCCAGTCAGGTGACGATAGACCAGAACGCAGCCCAATTGATGAAATTGGGCAACTACAATTTTAACACCGCCGCTTCAGTCACCGTGACCCGTCAGAACAGCGATGCCTCGGTGGTGACCAACGCCGACCGGGTCCTATTTTCACCCGTGGGCGAAACGATCCCCGTGGCGCACTACTATCTGCAAACGGCAGGTGGAACACCCTATTTGATAACCATGAGCGGGAGGCTGCGTTATTTCAGAATCGACGATCAAGGCGAGGGCCAAACCGGGCATGGCATTGTGGAGGATGGCGAGTTAGTGGAAGTGGCCTCTTTGCCGGGAGAAATAGATCCCGGTTTAAGCTATGCTGACGATCGCCAGAACTTTGCCAACTGGTACTCGTTTCATCGCAAACGCTCCTTGGCCGCCATCAGCGCTGTGGCCAACGCCATTGTAGGCTTGGAAGATATGCAAGTCGGTTTTTATACCCTCAACGGCTCCTTGGTGCAGTCGGTGTTACCGGTTCAGGTAGAGAATGGTCAGGGGGTTGTGCATGATCAAACCGGGGCTGTGTTGCGGGCGCTTTATCAATATGCAACAGGTATTAAACCCGGTTTTGATACGTTGTTGCGCGCGGGGTTGGATTGTGTGGGGCGTTACTATTCAACCGACCTGACATGCAGCTCTTTAGGAGGCTCACCCATGGCGACAGTGGCCGAGGGCGGTGCCTGCCAGAAGCAGTTTGTGGTGATTGTCACCGATGGCGCCTATAATGGCCCAACGCCCAGCGGTATCGGCAACCAGGATAATGGTGAGGGCGCCCCTTACGAAGATCAGTATGCTGACACCCTGGCCGATGTGGCCATGAAGTACTATAAAGATGAAGGAGACCTATCACCCGGCCATGAAGATATACAGCGGATGTATACCTTTGCCATCGGGTTTGGTGTGGAAGGGTCTCTGGGCCGGGACCGCTACCCGGATGCATGGCCCGAACCGGAAAATGATGCTGCCAAAATCGACGACCTCTGGCACGCCACTGTCAACGGCCGAGGAAATTACTATCAGCCGGACAGCCATGGTGAGCTGACAGAAGGGTTAGAGGCGATCAAAGAGGCGCTGCTGGCCTTTTCCGGATCTTCGGCCTCGGTGAGTACCACCGGCGAGGCGGTGGAGGCGGACAATAAAGTGTTTGTTCCCAGTTATACATCCGGTATATGGGCCGGGGATTTGAAAGCGTATGTTTTAAGTGACGGTGGTTCGGCCTCTGTGGATTGGAGTGCTTCCGAGCAACTTGAGAGCCGTACTGCCGCCAGCCGGAAAATTTTCACCTTTAACGGCGCCGCCGGTGAGGAATTCCTGCCTGCCTCACTCTCAAATCTCCAGAAATTGATGATCAGCGAAGCTGAACTCAATTATATCCGGGGCGATCGCACCCACGAGCAGCAAAATGGCGGTCTTTTTAGAACCCGATCAAACCTGTTGGGCGATATTGTCCACTCGGCCCCGACCCATCATAACGACACCGTCTATGTGGGCGCCAATGACGGGATGCTTCACGCTTTTAGTGTCAGTACAGGCAATGAGCTGTTTGCCTATGTGCCCTATTTGCCATTTCAGCCCGGCTCTGACGATTCCGCTGCGTCGCCACTTTCGATGTTCGACAAGCTATCCGGTTTGACCGATGTTAATTATGGAGAGGCTCACCGTTTTTTTGTCGATGGAACGCCCACGGTAGGAGCCGTTGGCGACTCCGATTATCTGGTGGGCGGCCTGGGTGCCGGCGGTAAAGGGTACTTTTGTCTGGATGTGACCAACCCCTCCGGATTTGACCGCAGCGATGTCAGATGGGAATTTCCCAATGCAAACACATTGCCGGATCATATCAGGGATGTTGGTTTCAGTTTCAGCCGGGCGATGATTGTGAATACTGCCGCCGGTACGAAAGTGCTTTTTGGAAACGGTTATAATAGCGAAAATGGCCACGCGATATTATTTGTGCTCAATCTCGAAACAGGTGCTGTGGATGCTAAAATTGACACAGGTGCAGGCAGCAGTGACTGTAACGGTCTTTCCACACCAATCGTGATTGATGTGGATAATGATGATATTGCCGATTACGCTTATGCTGGCGATTTGCATGGCAATCTTTGGCGCTTTGATTTGATCGGTTCCACGGTTGCGAGTTGGAAAGCGGAGCACCTGTTCCAGGCTATCGGCCCCATGGGCGACGAGCAGCCCATCACCACTCAGCCGGATGCCATGTTTCATTGCGGTGGTGCGAACAAGGGGATTTTTCTTACCTTTGGAACGGGTAAATATCTGGGGGCTTCCGATTTGGACCCGGACCCGGATTCCACGAACGACGACTATCAGACCCAAACCCTCTATGGTATTTGGGATGTCAGCGGCAAATGGAATGGCGGTAATGATAAAAGCGCCCACGATTGGGGATCTTTTGATCGCTCCTGCTCGCAGAACACCTTTTGCCGCAGTGAAACCGCCACAAATTGTACGTTGAATCCCTTTTCCGGAGTGATCTACAGCTTGTTGAAGCAGCAACGGTTAGAAACGGTTGCAGAGAATGGTAGCACTTTTCGGATTGTGTCCAATAATTCCGTTTGCTGGAATGGCATCGATTCCGGCGGGATAACACTGGCCCATGGGGGCTGGTTTTTGGATTTGCCGGAAGCAGGTGAAAGAGTGATCGCCGATACAGCCATCCGTGACTTCCGGGTGATCGCCGTTTCCATGCAGCCGTCGGTAGAGCCCTGTAGCAGTGGCGGGATCTCTTTTCTACATCTGCTCAACGCCTGTTCCGGCGGCCGGGATCCGTTACCCCAGATTGACGTCCGCAATAGTGGCGGTACTGAACGAATCGACAGTCAGGATACGGTAACCAGCGCTTCTGGTACTCCGGCGGCCCCCAGCGCCATCCAGGTCTCCGGGGTGGCGCCCCAGCCGTTGGTGTTGCGTAATCCCAACCCTGACGGCGCCCAAACCGAACGGCTGGTCTTTCCCCAAACGTTTACCAACGGTCACAATGGTGTGGGCAGTGACAATTCCGATGTGGTGACGGTGCGTCCAGAACATCGGGGGACTTATTATTGGCGGGAAGTACGCTGACGGACACGAGTTCAAGCGGCCGTAAAAGAAGCCAAAAGTCTCAATCAAAGACCCAACGGGTCAAAGCTTTTCGCTAAAGAAACACCGAAATAGACGAAAGCCGCGAAAAGAACCAAAGGAATTAGGGGAATGAAAAAACAGAAAATAATACGTATCGCCGTGGCGATATGGGTAATATCAGTACCCCCAATCGTTGTGAACGCTCAAACAGCAGGTGAAAAGGCCGCGGCGAAAACAGTTGTGACCAAACGGCTCTACTTTGACCATCGGGGCCGGGTGAGCACCATTGGCGGCGACACCCTGGTGATCAACGATCGCGCTTACCAGGTGCTTTCCAACGTAACGCTTTTGTCGGTGGATCAAACACCCATTGCAGGCTTGAATCGTTTGAAACCAGGAGATTATATCGGTTTTACCGTTGATGATGAGCACCTTATCGATGCGATTTACCTTTTAAACCCATTCCCAAAAACCGGCAAGAATAAAAAATAGTTTTTATTCTTCCATTCGGGGAATGGGAGAAAAACCCCCGCCTTCAGGAAAAGGCTGTAGCAGGCCCGTAGGGCCGAAAGCGGATACAGTCAAAGGTTTTGCGTTTTGCTTTCATCCCGGATTTTGCATGAAATTTTACCGGAAAATTATTTCTTCCGTTATTATCCCGTTGAAATTCACATTCAGTTAACCCGTCTTCACCAACATCGTGGCAGGGTCCAATTGCAACGGCACTCTCCCCAAGGGGGTACCCCCGTCTTTTACCACCGAAATGTGAATTTCGTTGCCGTCCGGCTCAAGGGCCAAAATGGTTTCAAACTGATCAGCCACCGGCGCAAAGGATTCCGGTAATGCCTCATCTGTGGTTCTGTCTTCCCGGTGAGTGCGGGCGGTAAACCAGATGCCGACGCCAAATTTTTTCGCCAAGGCTTTTAATTCGGTCAATTGTGCTACGGGCGCCTCGTCAAAATAGAGTCCATCCACAATGATCATGTGCGGGTTGAAAATTTGCTGTTCGGTGAGATCGGTCAACCGTTCTTCAAGGACATTTGCATCAAAGCGGTCTTGCTGAAACGTCATGATGAACCGATGGGCTTGCACGGTATCCCATACCTTGGCGGTATCCGCGGCGTCAAAACGGGTTGTGATGTTGCGAAACACCTCTTCGTACCAGAGGGATACCTTCTGGATGGAATCCCCCAGGCTAATATGCAATATTTTTTTATCCCTCAGAAGGCCGTAAAGGGCGATTTGCATGACAAAGGCGGTTTTGCCCACACCGGCGCGGGCGAGTACCGCACCAAACCGGCCTTGGGTGAAGTTGTCGCCAACCTCGGATTCAATCAAACGTAACGGGTTTTTATAGAGTAGTTCTTTGTTGATCATAAAAATAGCCTCTTTGACGCGAAAAATTATGCCGCTCCTTTTTGTTCTTTTGCGGCCTTTTTGGCAATCTCTTCAGCAATGGTTTCCGGCACTTTGCGGTAAGTGGCAAACTCCATGGTGAACTGGGCCTTGCCTTGGGTCAGTGACCTCAATACCGTGGTGTAGCCAAACATCTCCGCCAATGGAATCCGGGCTTCAATAGCACAAAGCGGGCCCTCTTCCCGGGTTCCAACGATCATCCCCCGGCGTTGGTTTAATGAGCCCATCACCACCCCTTGAAATTCCGTTGGCGTTTCGGCCACCACTCGCATGATCGGCTCATGGATGACAGGTTTGGCTTTGGCGTAGGCTTCGAGAAACGCACCACGGGCCGCGGCCTGGAAGGCCATTTCCGAGGAGTCCACCCCATGGGCGTTACCATCGATGAGTACCACCCGGATCCCCGTCACGGGAAAACCCATTTTGGGACCTTTGGCCATACGTTGAGCAAAACCCTTTTCACAGGCGGGGATATATTGGGTGGGGATTGCGCCGCCGGTTACCCGGTTTTCAAAAACAAATTCCACCTCCGTAATAGGTTCCATGTAACCGGCCACCCGTCCAAACTGACCCGCGCCGCCGGTCTGTTTTTTATGAATATAATCAAACTCAGCCTGGCGGGTAATGGTTTCACGGTAGGCCACCTGAGGGGCACCTGTGGCGACTTCGGCCTTGTATTCCCGCCGCATCCGCTCCACATAGACATCCAAATGCAGTTCACCCATGCCTTCGATAATGGTCTCCTTGGTTTCGTCATTGACATAGCAGCGAAACGTCGGGTCCTCTTTGGTGAAGCGATTGAGCGCTTTGGACATGTTACCCTGGGATGTGTTATCGGTCGGCACAATGGCCAGGGAGATAACCGGATCCGGTACAAACATGCTGGTCATCGTGAGCGACACACCCTCGGACACCAACGTATCGCCGGAAGCGCAGTCGATGCCGAACAGCGCCCCAATAAAACCGGCCGGGATTGCTTCGATGTCTTCCATTTGTTCGGCGTGCATGCGAATTACCCTGCCGATTTTGATTTTACGGCCGCTTCGGACATTGTAGACGGTCATCCCCTTTGCAAGCGTTCCCTGGTAGACCCGCACGTACGTCAATTGGCCGTAGGCGCCGTCTTCCAGCTTGAAAGCCATGGCCACCAACGATTTTTCAGGATCACTCTCCAGAGCCACTTTGGATTCGTTGTTTTGCATATCTAACGCCTCGTTGGTAACATCCGAAGGGCAAGGCAGGTAGTGGGTGACGGCATTCAAAAGGCGTTGAACACCTTTATTTTTATAGGCGGAGCCTATAAAGACAGGTGTCATTTCCCGGGTCAAGGTCCCTTGGCGGACAGCGTCATAAAGCAGATCTTCGGTGACCGTTTCCTCCAGGGCTGCTTCCATCAGTTCGTCTGAAAACATGGAGGCTGCATCAATGAGTGCTTCACGCATAGTGGTCGCGTTGCTTTGCAGTATCGCGGGGATTTCCGCTTCCCGAACGGTTTCGCCGTTGGCGCCTTCAAAGTAGTAGGCTTTCATGGTGATCAGATCCACCACCCCTTTAAAATCCGCTTCCAAACCAATGGGAATCTGCAGGGGTATGGCGTTGTGGCCCAACTTTTCTTTGAGCTGGCGGGTGACGCGGTCGGGGCTGGCGCCACTGCGGTCGCATTTATTGACAAAGGCGATGGAAGGGACGTTGTAGCGCTTCATCTGTTGATCAACCGTTACCGATTGCGATTGTACCCCACCAACGGCGCATAGCACCAGAATCGCGCCGTCCAGCACGCTCAAAGCGCGTTCCACCTCGATGGTAAAATCGACGTGACCGGGGGTGTCAATGATATTGATACGATGATCATCCCATTCGCAATAGGTGGCGGCTGAGGCAATGGTGATACCCCGCTCTTTTTCCAGCTCCATGGAGTCCATGGTGGCGCCAACGCCGTCTTTACCTTTCACATCATGAATGGCGTGAATGCGGTTGGTATAAAAGAGAATGCGCTCAGTCAGCGTGGTTTTACCCGAATCAATATGTGCGCTGATACCGATGTTACGTATTTTCGTTATCGATGTTGCCATAATATCTATCCCGTTTAACAAGGCTGCCATCCATAAAAAACCCCTTCCAATATGATGGAAGGGGAAATTTTAGAACTCATAAAAATAAACTGTAAAAAACCCTTGTCAAGAAAAATTAATGGGAGCCAAAACGTCCATAAAACAGAGCTGAAAAAACCGGTCAGCGTGCAAAATCCGGGTTTAAAATCCCGGCGGGGGAAAAGCGGCGCAAAATTCGCGGACCTCGTCACGAATTGCCTTGATCGTGGTCTCATCGTCAACGGATTGGGCCACTTGATGGATCATCCGGGCAACGGTTTCCATTTCGGCCTCTTGCATCTTTTGAGTGGTCAAGGCCGCTGTTCCAAGGCGAACGCCCGAAGGATCGTTGGCTTTACGAGGATCAAAAGGGATCTTGTTGATATTGGTGACGATTCCGGCATTGTCCAAAGCTGTGGCGAACACATTACCGGTGAGCCCGATGGCGGTGGCGTCAAATAAGAGCATATGGTTATCCGTACCCCCGGTGACCAGCCGAAAACCTCTTTCAATGAGGTGATGGGCCAATGCCTTGGCGTTTTTCACCACTTGTCGGCAATAAGCCGCATAATCGGGTTTTGCCGCTTCGCTCATGGCAACGGCCACACCTGCGATGGTGGCATTGTGGGGGCCACCTTGCAATCCGGGAAAAACCGCCTTGTCAATTTTTGCGGCCAACTCTTTTTTACAAAGGATCATACCGGCCCGGGGCCCGCGCAGCATCTTGTGGATCGTGGTGGTCACCACATCGGCATGAGGGCAGGGGTTCGGATGTTCCTCGGTAATACATAAACCGGAAATATGGGCGATATCGGCCAATAGAAATGCGCCCACCTCCTTGGCGATTTCGGCAAATCCGGCAAAATCGATGACCCTGGGATAGGAGGAGGCGCCGCAAATGATCATATCGGGACGAAAAGAGCGCGCCAATTCCCGTACGGCGGTCAGGTCAATACGTTCGGTTTTATGATCCACCCCATAGTAGGCGTTCTCGTAATATTTGCCTGAAAAACTGACTTTGGCTCCATGAGTTAAATGACCGCCGGCGGCGAGATCCATCCCCAATACTTTACCACATGTACCCAAAAGCCCCAGATAAACCGCCATATTGGCCGGGCTGCCCGAATAGGGTTGTACATTGACATGCTCGGCGTCAAACAATGCCTTGGCCCGGTCAATGGCCAGTTGTTCCACCGTATCAATCACCTGTTGACCTTTGTAGTAGCGGGTGCCGGGATAGCCTTCCGAATATTTGTTCGAAAGGATGGAGCCGCTGGCTTCCATGACGGCCGCAGAGGCAAAATTTTCCGATGCGATCATTCTGAGCACACCTCTCTGGCGCCGGGCTTCCTGTTTGATCAAATCGTTGACGGTGGGGTCGCTCTGTTTCAGGTTTTGCATCGGATCATCCATGTAAGGTCAGTTGATTTTTTATTGTATTGCATACGTATCGTGTATCGCAAAAAGACGGGTCAACCTTGAAGAAACCCTATACTACAGATGAACCGGGGCTGTCGATATCTATTGCAATTATTTTCAGTCGGGTAGCTGTTTTTATTCAACCGTGGTAATGCTTACTACCGGGTTCAACGCGTATCTCAACGGTTACATAAGCAACGGGTGCGGCTGCCAAATTGATACGATCAGTTTCCATAAAAAACGGTTTTGGAGTGCTTTTCGGGGGACTGGCGGCGACTCAAATTATCGCCACACTCCATATTCGCCATACAAACCAAGTTTTGCATCAGAAGATGCTGGCCATTGCTGAAGCCGGTTTTGTGGCGGTTCCCAATGAAATGGTGCAGCCGTTATTGATGATGGTAAAACCGGCCTTTTGGGGTGGATTGTTTATTTCGGCAACACTGGGGCCGTTGCTGCTGTTGCTGACCATGGCGGCCGTGATGACGGCAATGAATCTGCCCAAGGGGAAACCATTGCCGCTATTGCTGTTATGGCTGGGCTTGATGCTTTGGGGTAATCAACAGGGCTTCCATATTTTTGCCACCGCCTATGTGACGGTTGTGCCGATGGTGAGCGCCCTTTTAGCGCAGCGTAAAACGGTGACCGTTTCCAAAAAGGTATGGGCGGCGATACTCTTTTCTGGAAGCGCGGGCGTTATTGTGCCGGCGCTGCTATTGATATCAGCTACGCCGGAATACGGCTTTATTCGCTTGCGGGATCGTCTTTTACTTGGCCACACAATTGGCCGGCATATCAATCACTTTTATTATCAATACACCTTGTTTGCGGCTGAAGCGATAAAATCCAACTGTCAAAAACAGATGATCAGCTATCGGATAGAGTCACAAGAAAGCACGGGTTTTCATGTTCAACGGCTTGCCGAATCTCTGGTGGGGTACGACTATTTGTGGCTCGATCAACCCCCGGCTGAGTTGCTGTTTACAGTACAAGCCAATCAGGCGCTGGTATTGGAAGACCGAAACGGCATCTCCTTGAAAACCTCCTTGGAAGAAGCGCTATCCACACCTGAAAAGATTTTAAAACAATTTTCAGCGCGCAGTGACCGCAACCGAGGGTTACGCCAGTTGCTCTTAATGGGTCTTTTGGTGGGGTTGCCTGTTGTCGTCTTCACAGGTCTTTATTTTTCGGTTTACCCGGTTCTCAAATGGTGGTTCCCGACTGGTGTGGCAGCTATGGGCAGCGGTTTTTTATGCCTGGGGGTCGGCGTTTCATTTTGGTGGCTGCTGTGGACGCCAGGTCCTTTACCTGACTCTCCGGATGAACTCATCAGAATTTTGAAAAACGGCCGACGCCATGAACGCTTGGACGCACTGGAAGCGCTGGTGCAGCAACATTTTGATATCACTACATTTACAGATTATCCGAAGCTGTTAGGGAGTTCGGATTCAGCCATGCGGTACAAAGTTGCCCGGGCGCTGCAATATGCACCCCATTATCAAAACCGGCAAGACTTGGTGCTGCTGCTTACTGACCCCAACCCCAATGTGCGTTGTATGGCGTTGCAATCGTTGGGCCGATGGGGCGAACCGGATGAAATTCCGCTGCTGCTCAACACGATTCGGACCTCGGATCACTGGTATGTTCAATTTTATGCCTATAGAGCATTGAAAATGCTTGGATGGAATCAGCCAAACAATTCAAGAGGCGCTCTATCAGGCAAGCCATCTTCGCGGGGCAAAACAGATGACCGAAAAACCGATTAGAATAGGCCCTTTTACCATTGCACTGACTGCGGTTATCGGCTTGGAACTGTTGTTTCATCGCTTTTTTGGCAACCGGGTGGCCGCACCGTGGCAACAACTCGGGATGATGGCGGGATTGCGGCTGCTGCAGGCGGTTGCGGTATGGATGGGTCTAAATTCTGACGGCGCCGGTGCGGACCGGATCGGCTTACAACCAGCGTTATTAAGAAAGGGAGTGTGGCACGGGGTTTTGTGGACAACCGGTTTCGGCCTTTGTGTTGTAGTAGGCGTCATGTTCGTATGGATCAGAAACTGGCCGGCGGGAAACCTCATAAAAACACCCTTGCCACGGACCCTTTTGGACCTGTTTCTTTTTTTGGGGGTGGGCGGTATCGTGGGGCCCATTGCGGAGGAGTTGGTTTTTCGCAGTCTGATTTACGGCTTTTTTCGTCGGTGGGGGATCAGCATGGCGCTGATAATTTCAACACTGTTTTTTGTGGCGGCCCACGGGTCGGGAACTTTTTGGCTGGTTCCGCTGGTAGGAGGAATCGTTTTTGCCCTCGCTTATGAAAGGTCTCATAGTTTGGTTACACCCATTATCATCCATGTGGCGGGAAATTTGACGATTTTCAGCGTAAGTTGGCTGTTTTTGTAAACCTGGCCGCCCAAGTTCAGCGGCACAGTTTTTGTAGCGCCTTCAGCTCCGATTCAATCTCCTTTACCAATTCTTCGGTTGCTTCTTTTTTGGGTAACAGGGCCGGTGTCTTGGGCTCGGGTTCCTCCGGGGGGGCGCTTTTTGAGCTGTTTGCACCGTCCGAGGAAAAGGTAAAGGGTAGTTCCGCCTGGCAGTGATTGCGGTAGGGCGCACACTTTTTGCGAAAGCGGCATCTGTGACATACGGCAATATGCTTTTTGGGCTGCCCCTTCAGGCGTGGGCAGGTCAGATAATTGTTGGCGGAATTTTTTTTAGGCATTTTATTGCCGTTTTGGGGGTCTAATATGTAACAAACATTTCAATATCAAATGTGGCGATGAATTTTCGGTGCTTATCTAAACCATAAACAGGGTGCTTTTTCAAATTACTTTTACAGGTTCATTGACAAGGTCGCGACCGTGATCTTATCGTAAGGGTCAGCAACAACGTTTCTACCCGGACCAATCTGGGTTTTAGGAGCCGCCATGGTTTTTTCCAAAGCCATTTTACTCTGTTTGTTGATCGTATTTACAGCCGTGATACCTTTAGCCGGATCGGAAGAGTTGTATCGTCTCCCCACTGCGATCAACGTTTCCAAACTGGAACTGGCGGACTTGCGAGTGAATGATGTCACTCCGGCCGCCGAACAGAAGGCGGCGGTGTTTACCTTTAACGTAAACCCCCGGAACCTTCTTCAATTTAAGGCAGATATGGATCTTTTGCCCAAAGACCCGACCGCGGACCCTGACACCGTGTTGCTATCGCAGACATTTATAGCCGTTGGCGATGATTTCTATGCGGGATTGGGCGCCCATTATGTGATTGAAGACGGGATTTTGAGCGACAAGCCTCAATTCAGCCTCAGGACGGGGGTGGATCTTGAGATCCTGCCCTATATTTCTCTTTATATCAACGCCGATTACCATTTTGACGATTGGCGGAAATCAAAAGAGAAGGATGTCTTTTCCGAGGAGGAGGTGAGTTGGGGTGGGGCGTTACGAATCCAATTCTAGGTTCTATTGAATGACGACGGCAGGTCTTGGCTTATACCATAAGCGCCGGGTGTTACCACCGACACAATAGCCCCGCGCTTCAAGTCCAGCCGTCCATATCAGAGACCGTTTCAATCCAACCTGACACATCCTTTTTTTGGATATTGCCTTTTTAGAGATTATGTATTAATTGTAAGACAAATATAACTGAAAGGAAAAGGAATGCAAAAAAATATTCACACAGTCAGGCTACCGGAAGATTTGACCATCCGGCTAGGGAATTTAGCTGAAATGACCCAGCGAACAAAAAGTCACTTCATTCGGGAGGCCCTGAACCGAACGATTGAAGACCTCGAAGATGCTTATCTGGCAGAAACGGCCTATGAAGCGTTTGTAAAAAGCAGCGAACCCTCCATCCCGATCGATGAGGTGAAAAAGTCTCTCAATGCGGGCGATTGATTTTACACCAGCCGCACAAAAACAATTATCAAAAATTGACCGGCAGGCGGCAAATCGGATCATTCAGTTTTTGGAGGAACGGGTTGCACAAAATCCAACAGTTGTTGGATCACCCTTGAAAGGCCAACTGAAAGAATTTTGGAGATGGCGTATAGGTGATTATCGAGTTTTGGCAAAGATACAAAATGACCGTCTCCTGATCCTTGTTGTACACGTCGGCCATCGACGAGATGTTTACAAACTGAAACCATCCTGACCGACTCACCCGGAACCCCAAATAAGACACTACCGGATTTTTTGGAGGGTTGATTTTTTCTATAGGTCGCTATATGTGTATAGCGTAATCATGGATGCGGGACATGATGGGGGTGAAATGATGCTGGCAATCAGGTTTCCGGAAGAGATTGAAGCCAGGTTGACGAATCTGGCAAAGGAAACCGGACGAACCAAAACCTATTACGCCCGAGAGGCGATCCTCGAATACCTGGATGACCTTGAGGATGTTTATCTGGCACAAAAACGGCTGGAGGATATTCGGTCTGGCAAGGTGGAAACAATTCCCCTTGAAGAAGTGGCGAAAGAGCTTGGTCTGCTCCCGAAAACAGAAAATGAAATCAGGCAGATCCTCAGAAAAGAAATGCCCCTTCTAAAAACCAGATACGCGGTTGAGTCGCTTGAACTGTTCGGATCGTATGTGCGCGGTGAACAGGACGAGGACAGCGATATTGATATTCTGGTTACTTACAAAAATACGCCCAGCCTGTTTGGATATATTGGCCTTGAAAACCATTTGAGTGATCTTTTGGGTACGAAAGTTGATCTTGTCATGAAGTCGAGTTTGAAAAAGCATATTGGAGAAAGGATTCTTTCGGAGGCTGTTTCTGTATGAGAGGGAAGGGCGTATATTCAGAACCGTATTGTCGGCATGGGGATGCCGACCTACACAAAAATCCCTTGCCGCCGGACAAGGTTGGTAGGGCGGCAACCCCATGCCGACGACAGGCTCTACGCCCCCGTGTGTTCGTAACTGCAAAATACCGCCCGGACCTGTCGGCATAAAATTTCAAACTGTTCCGGATAGAGCGACTGGGCGCCGTCGCTGGCCGCGTTATCAGGATCATGATGGACTTCCACCATAATCCCGTTGGCCTCGGCCGCCGCTGCGGCGCGGGAAAGTTGCAGCACCTGGTCCCGACGGCCGGCAGCGTGACTGGGATCGATTATAATCGGCAGGTGGCTCTCTTTTTGAACCACCGGTATGGCTGAAATATCCAGGGTGTTGCGGCTGTGATTGACAAAGGTGCGTACACCCCGTTCACACAGGATCACCTGTGTGTTACCCCCCGCTAAAATATATTCGGCGGCCATCAGCCATTCGTCAATGGTGGCGGCCATACCCCGTTTTAGCATGATCGGTTTTCGGGCCTTGCCGGCCCGTTTGAGCAGGCTGAAATTTTGCATGTTGCGTGTACCGATTTGTAAAATATCGGCGTGCTCTTCCACTGCGTCAAAGGTCTCTAAATCCATCACTTCGGTGGTCACGGCCAAACCGGTTTTTTCCCGCACTTTCGCCAAAATTTTCAGGCCGTCCAAACCCATTCCTTGAAAAGAGTAGGGAGATGTCCGCGGCTTATACGCACCGCCGCGAAATAAGACGGCGCCGGCGGCTCTCACCGCCTGAGCGATGGTCAACGCCTGTTCGACGCTTTCAATGGCGCACGGCCCGGCGATAATGGGAAAGTGACCATCAGCAAACACAGCGTCACCCACCGTTATGACGGTATCTTCGGGTTGGAATTCCCGGCTCACCTGTTTGTAGGCGCGGGTAACGGGAATCACCTCCTTGACACCGGAAAGCCCCATAAATAGGGCCTTTTCCACGGCCCCTTTATTGTTTAACACCCCGATGGAGACACGCTCGCCGCCGGGAATTTTTTTGGCGGTATAACCGCGGTTTTCCACCTGTCTGACCACATGATGGATTTGATCCGGCGTGGCCGTGAGTTCCATGACGATCAGCATGGGTTCGGTCCTTTCGGATTGAGCGTAAAAATCGGTTTGTGTGCTTGATGATAGTTGAGTCTTTTTTTCACCGTTGCAATGAATTGTTTGACACGGTTGATATCTTTACGGCCAAAAGCGTTTTCCACTCCGGAACTGACGTCAACGGCCGCGGGCCGGGCCGCCGTGGCGGCGGCAGCCACATTATCAACAGTCAATCCACCGGCCAAAATGATCGGCCGATTTGTGTTCAGGGACTTCGTCAAAGCCCAATTCCAGTGCTCGGCATTGCCGCCGGGGAAAAGGCCTTGTCCGCATTCTACTAAAAATGCGTCGGGCGTAAAAGTAGCAGCCAGGGAGAAATCGGGGGATCTTGTTTCAAAAAGCGCTTTAATGATTACCGCATCGCTCTTTTTTTGAATTTGCGCAACCTGTTCGGGCGATTCATTGCCATGAAGTTGCACCGCACTCAACCCGCAATCATCAATTGCGGCCAATATCTGATCATTGGTCGCATCCACAAACACCCCCACGGCCGGCGCCGGGACAATGGCTGTTACGATCTCGCACGCCGTTTGAAGATCGACATGCCTTGGGCTGGGCGGATAAAAAATCAGCCCAATGGCATTGGCGCCGGCCTGAACCGCGTCCACCGCTTCATCGGGGCGGGTCAGACCGCAAATTTTTATTTCAGGATGCCGCGGCAAAGACCAGTTCCTTCAGTTTGTTGACCGGATGTTCGGCCCGCACCAGGCTTTCACCCACCAAAAAGGCGCGGATGCCGCTTTGCGCCAGTTGACGCACATCGGCGGCTGTTTGAATACCGCTTTCCGCCACCAGGACCGTATGTGCATCGACCTTATCGGCCAGTTGGACGGATCGGTCGATATCGGTATCAAAATTTTCGAGATTACGGTTGTTAACGCCGATGATGGTTGCCCCGGCCACAACAGCCTGTTCAATCTCCTGCGCCGTATGGGTCTCCACCAGTACGGCCAACCCCAGTTCCCGGCAAAGGGTCATGAAATCGGCAAGCTGCCGGGGTGTTAAAATTCGTACAATCAACAGTGCGGCGTCAGCGCCCATGGCCGCGGTTTCGTAAATTTGGTAAGGATCGACAATAAAATCTTTGCGTAAAACCGGCAGGTTACAATGCGTCCGGGCCGATGCCAAATCGTCTGCGCTGCCCTTAAAAAATCGACGATCCGTTACAACCGACAGTGCCGCCGCACCGCCCTTTTGGTACGCCTGCGCCTGGGCCGCCGGGTCCAGGTCGGTGCAAATCACCCCCTTTGAGGGCGACGCCCGTTTGATTTCGGCAATGATGGCCATCCGTTTGGAAGTGGCTGATGCAAGATTGGCTTCAAACGGCCGAAAAGTGCGGTTGGTGCATGCTTTTTGGAGTGACACAATGGACACATCGGCCTGGGCCCGGGTGACTTCTGCCTTTTTATGGGCGACAATTTTTTGTAAAATATTCATCTATTCTACTGATGTCTCTTGGGGACCCACCGGGCCGGCTTTGCCTGTTTTTAAAAAAAGAGCCCAATCGTCGCGGCCTCTGTCTTTTGCCGCTAAAACGGCCTTTTCATAGGCGTAGGGAACTTTCATATGGTCAATGGTCCAGCCCAAACGGTCGGCGTCGTTTTTTCCCAGAATGGCGTAGGCGGCATGGGGGCTATGGGTTTCCATGGAATGGGGATAAGGGCGTTCATCACTATAGGCGGGCAAACCGACACTGCCCGGATTGACAATCACCTGGCCTGAAGAGAGCCGTATCGTTCGAGGCAGATGCGAGTGGCCGCAGAGAATTACCGGGGCCGTCTCGCCATTCAGACCGGTTATAATCTCATTGTCCGATCGTAGCTTAGGCGAACCGGCAACCACATTCTCCAGAAGATAGGTGGCGTCATCGGTCGGGGTGCCGTGGCACATGTAGATGTCGCCATTCAAACGGTGATCAAAGGGAAGTGCTTGCAGCCACGCAATCGGTTCGGCGCCAAGATCATTGATAACAAAACGCATGGTGGGATTCCCTGCGTTCTCTTCCGGGGTGGCATCATAAATCTGGCGATCCTGATTGCCGCAAATGGTAACAAATTGATTGGCCATGAGAAGGTCATAAGTGGCTTTGGGCGCAATGGGACCGTAGAAAATATCGCCCAGATTGACACAAAGGTCCACCTGGCGCTGCCGCAGATCCTCCAGCACCGCTTTTAGGGCAAACACATTGCCGTGAATATCGGAAAGAACCGCGATTCGCATAACTTGATTCATTCGTCCGTTATAAAGGTTGAAACCACCGTCTGTAAGACGATGGTAATTTAGTTCCCCGGTTGGGTGCAAAACGGTGGTTAGCTGTTTTCGTTTGTAAATTCAACCAATTCCGCCAATTTTGCTTTGGCTGCGCCCGAGTCAATGGCTACAGCCGCCATTTCAATGCCGGCGTTGAGGTTGTCCGCTTTTCCGGCCACCATGAGGGCCGCTCCGCTGTTGATGAGCACCACATCCCGCCGGGCCCCCGCTTCACCGTCAAGAACCGCCCGGGTAATGGATGCGTTTTCCTCCGGGCCGCCCCCTTGCAGTTCTTCAGGCTCGGCCGGTTCGCCCAAAAACAGCTCCGGTTGAATGTCAAAGGTGCGGACCAAGCCGTTGCGTAACTCCGATGCCCGGGTGGGCGCGCAAATCGATATTTCATCCAAACCGTCGTGCCCATTCACCACCATGGCCCTCCGGGCGCCCAGCAGCTTCAATGCCTCGGCAAACATTTCGGTCATCTCCGGAGCGAAAACCCCCAAAAGTTGACAATTGGCGCCCGCCGGGTTGGTTAACGGCCCTAACATATTGAAGATACTACGTAAACCTATCTCCTGGCGAGCCTTGGCCGCATGGCGCATGGCACTGTGATAGATGGGGGCGAACAAAAACCCGATCCCGATTTCGGCCACCGCCTCTTCCACGATTTCCGGCGGTGTCTGCAAATTGACCCCTAAAGACTCCAATACATCAGCGCTGCCCGATTTGCTGGAGACCGAGCGATTGCCGTGCTTGGCCACGGTCACACCGCATCCGGCCACCACAAAGGCGGTGGTTGTGGAGATATTAAAGGTGGCAAGTCCGTCCCCGCCGGTGCCGCAGGTATCAACGACCACAGGAGAGGCGGCCTGGATCCGGGCTGCGTTTTTGCGCATGGCCCGGGCGGCCCCCGCAAGCTCTTCAAAGGTTTCACCCTTGGTGGCCAAGGCTCCCATAAAAGCGCCGATTTGGGCGCTGGTGATCTCCCCGGATAAAATGGCCGTTACCATTTGGGCCATGGTATCCGCATCGAGATTTTGTCCGGCGATGATCCGTCTTAAGCCCTCTTGAAACATGCTCACTCCTCCTCCTATAAATTGATGAAATTGCGCAAAAGGCGTTTACCCACCCGGGTCATGATCGATTCCGGATGAAACTGAATCCCTTCGATCATATGCTCCTGATGTCGAACCCCCATGATTTCGCCATCTTCGGCGGTGGCGGTAATTTTCAAGCAGCCGGGCACCTCTTGAGGCGCTGCCGCCAGAGAGTGATACCGCATGGCGGTAAACGGTTTTGTAATTCCTTTATAGATCGATTCTCCGTCGGCGGTCACCATGGATGTTTTGCCGTGCATCAGCTTTTGGGCCCTCACTACGCGGCCGCCATAGGCCGTCACAATGGCTTGGTGCCCCAAGCAAACGCCTAAAATGGGAATTTTGCCTGCAAAGTGCAAGATCGCCGCTATGGAGATCCCCGCCGTTTCAGGCCGCCCCGGCCCGGGCGAGATCACCAATGCGTCGGGATTCAGCGCATCAGCCGCATCCACTGCAACGGCGTCGTTGCGATAGACCGCCACCTTTTGCCCCAGTTCCTGTAAGTATTGAACAAGGTTGTAGGTGAAAGAGTCGTAATTGTCGATCATAATAATCATGAGGCACCTTGCTATGGACTTGTAAAAAGCCCCATCTACGGTGTTGCCGATATTTTCTTCACTCTCAACATGCGAACCTGTCCATCATTTTGCCGAAGGATCAATCATTCGCAAGGCCCGGGCAATGGCCCCGGCCTTGTTGACCGTTTCCATCTGCTCCGAGTCCGGGTCGGAATCGGCCACGATCCCCGCTCCGGCCCGCACCACGAGCCGTTTCTTTTCCACCCGGGCCGTTCGAATGGTGATGGCCAGGTCCATGTTGCCGTTAAAAGAGATATAGCCCACCGCCCCGCCGTAGCTTCCACGGGCGCGGGTTTCCAACTCGGCAATAATCTCCATGGCCCGCACTTTGGGCGCGCCGGAAAGGGTCCCCGCCGGAAAAGTGGCGACAAATAGGTCCCAGGCATCACAATCGTCTTTGATATCACAGGTGATATTCGAAACCAGGTGCATCACATGGGAGTAGCGTTCAATCATCATCAGATCGGTCACTTGGACGGTTCCCGTCTGAGCGATGCGCCCCAAATCATTACGCCCCAGGTCCACCAGCATGAGATGTTCGGCCCGCTCTTTTTCATCTTTTAACAAATCGTCGGCCAGGGCCCGGTCTTCCTGCTCCGTTTTACCCCGCGGCCGGGTTCCGGCAATGGGTCGCAACACCGCCTGCCGGTTTTCCAGCCGAACCATGGTTTCCGGTGAAGAGCCTACCAGAACCGCATCGTCCACATGGAGAAAAAAGAGGTACGGAGACGGGTTAACATAGCGTTGGGCACGGTAAAGTTCTACCGGATCGACAGCCGTTTCATAGACAAATGGCTGGGAGACGACCGTTTGAATCACATCGCCGTTTAGAATATAGGCTTTGGTTCGTTTCACCCGTTCTTGAAAGGCGCCTTTGGGCAAAAGCGGTTTGAGCGCTGGCGGCGCCTGTTTAGATGCAAGATCGACAGGTTTAGGGCGTAAAGGCGCCGTGATGTCCTTTTTGAGTTGGATTAACTCTTGATGCAGGTGAGTATAGCATTGGGCCAAATCGGTCTCTTCTTCTAAAAAGGCGATGGCTACCAGGACCAATGTTTTTTGAACGTTATCAAAAATCAACACCTGATCGGGTATACAAAATTTGGCCAGGGGCGCTTCCGGAGGGAGTTTATTGGAGATCTTTTCAATAAAGGAGACCATTTCGTAGGTAAAACAACCCACCAATCCACCCCAAAAACGGGGCAATTCGGAAATCGCGGCGGTTTTAAAGCCGGACATGAGCTGCCGTAACACCTTAAATGGCTCCTTTTTATAGGGGATACGCGTCACATGGCAGCCCTTTTCCACGGCGACGTGGTCTTGAAAGACCGTCACCATGCTATGGGCCCGAACACCCATAAAGCTGTAACGCCCCCAGCGCTCACCGCCCTCCACGCTTTCAAATAAAAAGAGCGGCGGTTTTTGCCGGTACAGCTTCATCAAAACCGACACCGGCGTCTCCAGGTCAGCTAACATCTCCAAACAGACCGGCACCACATTGGTCGCTTGACCCAACTTGATAAAACGCTCTTTTGTGGGAAATTGTCGAAGATCCATATCGATCCGCTTGTTGTTTGTTCAAAAATCCTCTCTTTCCTACATGGCGTAAAGGGTATCGCCATCGAGCACCGTTACTCCTTTGGATTGCAACAGTTTCGTTGCCTCGGGCACTTTTTCGAACCGGAAGATCATAATCCCCTGTTTTCCACCGGGTTGCACAAAGGCATACATATACTCCACGTTGATGCCGGCGTTTTGCAAGGTTTCCAGGATAAAGTGCAGCCCGCCCGGACGATCTTCCACCTCAACGGCGATCACTTCGGTGCGGCCGGAGGTGAATCCAGCCTTTTTAATGGACGCCTCGGCGGCTTCGTTGTCATCCACAATGAGCCGCAGCACGCCAAATTCGTTGGTGTCAGCCAGCGATAACGCCCGAATATTGACATTGGCCTCCATGAGTGTTTGGGTCAATTCGGCCAAGCGGCCGGCCTTATTTTCGAGAAATACGGATATCTGTTCGACTTTCATCATTCAGCCTCCCTACATATTACGATGATCAATTACCCGCACCGCCTTGCCCTGACTGCGTGCGATCGTCTTGGGTTCCACCAGTTTAACCCTGGCTGAAACACCCAGTAACTCTTTAATATTTTTCATGATACGTGCTTCAATGTCTTGCAGCCCCTTGATGTTATCGCTGAAAAAGGATTGCCCCACCTCCACCTTAACGGTCAGCGTGTCAAGATTCCCTTCGCGATCCACCTCCAACTGATAGTGGGGTGTCACTTCGCTCATCTCCATTAAAACGCTTTCGATTTGTGATGGAAAAACGTTGATCCCCCGGATGATCAGCATATCGTCGGTACGGCCGCATACTTTTTTCATGCGTGTGTGGGTTCTGCCGCAAACGCAGGGCGCCATGGTGAGCGAGGTGATGTCACGGGTGCGGTAACGGATGATGGGAAAGGCTTCTTTCGTCAAAGAGGTAAAGACCAGCTCACCGGATTCGCCTTCGGGCAGCGGTTCACCGGTTTCCGGGTCGATGATTTCAGGCAGAAAATGGTCTTCAAAAATGTGCAGCCCCGCTTGGGCCTCGTGGCATTCCATGGAAACACCCGGCCCCATAATTTCGCTAAGGCCGTAGATATCCACAGCGGTTAAGTGTAGTTTGGCCTCAATCTCCTGACGCATATTCTCGGACCAGGGCTCGGCCCCAAAAATGCCGTATTTAAAGGATAGGGCGCTAAAATCGATGCCCATCTCATGGGCTACTTCGGCCAGATGGAGTGCATAAGAGGGTGTCGAAGTGAGAATCGTCGGTTTAAAATCCCGCATGATCACAATTTGACGTTTGGTGTTGCCGCCTGAAACGGGTATCACCGATGCACCGAGCTTTTCAGCGCCGTAGTGCACACCCAAACCGCCGGTAAAAAGGCCGTAACCGTAAGCGTTGTGGACAATATCCCCCGGCGTAGCCCCCCCGGCGCAAAGAGAACGCGCCATCAGATGCGACCAGGTCTTCACATCCCTGGCAGTATAGCCCACCACCGTGGGTTGGCCGGTGGTTCCCGAGGAAGCGTGAATACGCACCACGTTGTCCATGGGCGCGGCAAACATCCCAAAAGGGTAATTATCCCGCAGATCGGTTTTGGTGGTAAAAGGCAGCCTCGTTACGTCTTTGAAGCTTTTAATATCCTGGGGCGTGATACCGAGATCAGTAAACCGGTCACGGTAAAACGGCACATTGACGTAGACCCTTTCCACTGTGGCTTTAAGGCGCTTTCGTTGCAGCCTTTCCAGATCTTCCCTGGGGATGGTTTCAGACGGCATGTCGAAAATCATACGGTTTCTCCTTGGACAACATCTTCATGAGGCTGATCAGCAGATGGTATTAAACCCCCTGGTTTGTCAACACTATGATACGGATCAAGGAATGGACTCATTTTTTTAGTGCACTGTACTTTTTCCCGGATGCGGTCAATGTAAAACCTTTCATTAAAATGACGCAACCCCAAACAGCTTGGCCGTGTTTTGTCCCACGATTTTGCTGATGGCATTTTGATCCAGGCCGGAGGCCTTTATTTCCTCAAGATAGCGGCTGGCCGGAAGCAAGGGATAATCGGTGCCAAAGAGGATTTTGTCCTCGCCGATAATATTGGCCGCCGTTGGGTATACCGAAGGCTGATAAAGATACGGCGATGCCGCCGTGTCAAAATAGACATTGGCCAGATCAGCGGTCATCTCTTTTTTTAAAAGGCCATAAAAGAAAATTCCACCGCCCCAATGGGCCAGTATGATCGTGTTTTGGCGGAATCGTTTGATCAACTGGTGAATTTCTTTGAGGGTCATGGGTGCTTTGCCGGAATATTCATGGCCCACCGGTTCGTTGGTATGGATCATCACCGGCGCCTGCCGTTCCCGACATAATGCCATGATGGGGTGGAGGTTGTCCCGGCATTCGGTATCCATGCCGCTTTGGTAAAAGGCCAGTTCACCCACGCCCTGCAGACCGCCATCGAGACAGCGCAGGGCCTCATCGGGTGCTTTCAGGTGGCACACATCCATGCAGGCCAGGCCGATAAAGCGGTTGGGGTAACGGGCCGCCGCCGCCATGATATAGTCGTTGTGGCGCTGAAACATCTCTGCCGACCGCCAGGGAAAGCCACAGACCACCGACCGCTCAATGTGATGCGCATCCATGTGGTCAAGAAGCTCTTGGGTGCCCGCCAACCGGGCTTTATGGGATTTATAGAGCAACTCAAAGTCGGGCTCGACGGCAAAAAACGGCGTGCGGTTTTGCCGGATATCCGCAGGGAATATATGGGTATGGCAATCGATCATCATGTGGATTGTGACCATGACAATATTTGCTGAAAACATCAAGGGCGCTGTCCGGCGCAAATGCTTGGCTCTATAGCGGAGTTCAGCGAACCGGGCAAACGCTTACCGACAAATGGACGATAGCCCTTGCTACAATAACATATCTGAATCTTTACAAAAGCGGATGGGTGTGCCATAACCGGCCGTAAAAAAGAGCGCCAACCCATCCCAAAGGTAACTTGCGGTCCCATGCTTCAGGAACTGGTCATTCAAAACTTTGCCATCATTGACGATCTGACGGTTCGCTTTGAAGATGGGCTCAATATCCTAAGCGGTGAGACCGGGGTGGGAAAATCGATTATTATTCAGGCGGTCAACCTGCTTTTGGGTGGTCGGGCCAGCGCCAGGGATATTCGCACCGGCGCAAAAAAAGCGGAACTGTTTGCCCGTTTCGCCCTTGATGCGGACAGTGCCGTGGCCGCATCGATGAACGCCCACAACTATGATATCAAAGAGGGGCTGCTCGTCCGGCGGGTTCTCTCCAGTGACGACCGCCACCGAATCTACGTCAACGATCAGCCGGCCACTTTGGGTCTTCTGGCGCAGCTAACGGCCAATCTGGCCAGCGTATCCGGGCAGCACGCCCATCAACGGCTGCTCAAAGAAGAATATCACCTGACGATTTTGGATCAGTATGCAAACACCTTGGCGCTGCGCGGTAAAGTGGCTGCTTCGCACGGCCGGATTGAACCGCTGTTACGGGCGTTGGACCGTTTGCTCAAAATACGTGAGGAACGGAACCGTAAAATAGATTTGCTGGTTTTTGAACGGGACGAGATTCTCCAGGCTGAACTGTTGCCTGACGAGGATGAGACGGTACTGGCTGAACGCCAGCGGCTAAAGAACAGTGAGGCGCTCTATCAAACGGCCCAACATTCAGTAGCCAACCTGTATGGTATTGATGGCGCCGTGGTGGAACAATTGGCGGGGATTCAAAAGGCGCTCCGTGAGGCCGCCGAAATCGATCCCGCGCTGGCTGATCCGGCCCGGCGTATCCAGACGATACTGCTGGAATCCGAGGATCTAGCGGCCGGCTTGCAGGATTATCTCAATCATTTATCACTGGATACGGATCAATTGGGCGTGGTGGAAGAGCGCCTCGATTTGATCAACAAGCTCAAACGCAAATATGGCGGTTCGCTGGCTTCCATCGCGGATCATTTGACCAAGGTGGAACAGGATCTGGAGCAGGTCACCCATATAGATGACAAGATTGCCGAAACCGAAAAGCAGTTGGCCCGGGAGAGCAGCGTGTTTCAACAAAATTGCCGCAACCTGTCTAAAAAAAGGGCCGCTGCCGCCAAAACCCTGGCCAAAGCAGTTGAGCAGGCATTGCGGGATCTTCGAATGGCGGACACCTGCTTCAAGGTTGATGTAACACAGCATCCGGCGGGACCCGAAATCTCACCCTATCTAACAGTGAATGGGCATTCGGCAGATGCCGGTGGGATGGATCGGGCGACCTTTCAAATCGCCCCCAATAAAGGTGAAGCCCTAAAACCTTTGGCGGACATCGCTTCAGGTGGAGAACTTTCCCGGGTGGTGTTGGCTGTAAAATCAATTTTAGCCCATCTGGATGCTGTCGAGACGGTCATCTTTGATGAAGTGGACGCCGGAATCGGCGGCGGCACCGCCGAGGCGGTGGGCCGCAAATTGGCCCACTTGGCCAAGGAACATCAGATCATTTGCATCACCCACTTGGCCCAGATCGCCAAATTCGGTGAACACCATTTTCGCATTACCAAGGCCGGGCGCAAGGGCCGGACCGTCACCCGTATTGCGCCGTTAACTTCTAAGGAAAGGATTGAGGAACTGGCCCGTATGATCGGTGGTGACACGTTGACCCCCAAGTCGTTGGCCCATGCCAAGGAGATGCTGACGGTGTCATCGTAATGGTGTAAAATATCCGTTTCCTACCGTATATCCTGTTTGACGGCTGACCATTCGATTGCTATTGATGAAAGGGAAACAACTGTGGTCTAAAGGAGTATCAATGCCGATATTTGAATTCAAATGCAGCCAATGCGAAGAGTTTTTTGAAGTGTTGCTCATGGGGGATCAGGATAATGAGGTGCAGTGCCCCAAATGTGGGTCGGAACGGTTCGAGCGGGTGCTCAGCACAACCAGTTACGCCATGGCGGATAGCAGTGGTTCATCGGGTGTGTCAGCCACCACGCGCAAGTGCTCCGGAGGCAATTGCACCACGTATGAAATCCCCGGCCATACAAAAGCATGATGGCGTCATTAAAAGCATCATCTGCGGCATTGTTGTGGCTTGCCGGACGCTCGATATACCGGCTTCGATTCTGATAAACCCCAACGCCTTGCATATGAACCTTTTTCCACAGTTATCCGGATCACGAGAACTTCTTATGCAATTATTCAATAAAAATTCCCAAAGATGTTTGACGGAGGAAGAATGCGCTATCGGTGTAAAAAGATCTGTTTGCTGGTTTTGATTGCGCTGGTCCCTGGTTTGGCCTGGGCCGAACGCATGGCCGTTGTCGCGGAAACAGCCAATGTCCGCACAGGCCCTGGTACCGATTACGAGGTGGCTTGGCAGATCGGTCGACACCATCCCGTTGAGGTAATCAAAAAAGAGGGCAAGTGGTATCTTTTTAAAGATTTTGAAAATGACCAAGGTTGGATTTACAGCCCCTTGGTGGGAAAGATTTCCACCGTCGTGGTCAAAAAGGGCGACTGCAATGTCCGCTCCGGCCCAAGCACCTCCGATAAAGTTATCTTCAAGGTGGACAGCGGAGTGCCTTTTAAGGTGAAAAAGCGTACGGATAGCTGGCTGAATATTGTCCACGATGATGGCGATGAAGGATGGATTCACAAATCTTTGGTTTGGTGAAAGGCAACTACCGCCAGATTACCTGTTCTTATGAATTCGACCGCATTTATTGAGGTCGACGTAACGAAAGCGATGTAAAGCAAATGGTCAGCCGTAAAAAACTGTTAAAAGAACCTGATGAATTTATTACCATTTCCGGCAAGCTGATTGCCTTTGGAACCCGTTATCGAAAAGAACTTGCCGTTAGCGCAGGCATCATATTGGCCCTGGTCGCCGGTATTTCCGCGACGCGCTATTTTAATGAGAAAAAGGAGCTTGCCGGCTTTGCGGCCTTAAATGCCGTAACAACGCAGTACAATCAGTTAAAAACGGATAAAACCGCCGAAGAGGCCTTTTCGGCGGTGAAAACCGATTTTGAAAAGCTGCTGAACGATTTTGGGGGTAAAACAGCAGGTAACATCGGCCGTGTGGTCTTTGCCGGAATTTGCCGGGATGCGGGTCAGTATGATCAGGCGAAAACCCTTTATCAAAAGGCGTTGGATACATTTGCCGACGACCCTTTTTACGGGCCGGTGGTCCAAATGAATTTAGGCCATACGGCCGTCGCCAAGGGCGATCTGGATCAAGCCAAAGCCAATTTTGAAAAAATTATCCAAAGCAAGGATACGGCGGTGGCAGCCGAGGCGCTCTTTAATCTGGGCGTGATTTATGAAAAGAACGGGGATACTGCCAAAGCCCGGGAGCTGTTTCAGAAAATCGTTGATGAACATGAGCAGTCAATTTTTAGTACCCTGGCAGCGGAAAAAGCAAAAGGGTAGGAACGTCAGCTTTTAGAGGGCAGCTCCAGGTTATACTTTTTTATTTTCTGATTGAGGCCGCTTTTACCGATCTTCAATTTTTCCGCCGCCCGGGTTTGTACATAGTTGCTCACCTGAAGGGCGCGCAGAATCATCTCTTTTTCAACCAGGGCCAGGGTTTCGTATAGACCGGCATCTTCGGGGATGTCATCCAAATTCAATAAAGCACCGGTTCGGGTTGAAAATTCTTCGGGCAGATCATCCAGATCAATATATTCATCCGCGCATAAAATCACCGCTCGTTCTATGATATTTTCCAGTTCGCGTACATTCCCCGGCCAGGCATAGTTGTAAAATCGCCGCATGACCGCCTGGGTGACGCCCTTGACCGCTTTTTGAGCCACCCGCTGACCGGCGTATTTTTCAAGAAAATGGCTTGCCAACAAAGGGATATCGGCTGTCCGCTCTGAAAGAGTGGGCAGTTCAATGTGGACCACGTTGAGCCGGTAAAAAAGATCTTCGCGAAATCGGCCGGCGGTCACCTCCTCTTTGAGCTTTTTATTGGTGGCGGCAATGAGGCGGATATCCACCGGGATGGGCGTTACTCCGCCGACACGCTCAAATTGACGTTCCTGCAAAACCCGTAGCAGCTTGACTTGTAAATTGAGCGACAGCTCACCGATCTCATCCAGTAAAAGTGTGCCCGTATGGGCCAGTTCGAAACGCCCCTTTTTGCGAGCGTTGGCGCCGGTAAAAGCCCCTTTTTCGTGACCAAACAGTTCACTTTCCAAAAGGGTTTCTGACAAGGCCGAGCAGTTGACCGCCACAAAGGGCAGTTCCTGGCGGGGGCTGTTATAATGGATCGATTTGGCCACCAGTTCCTTACCCGTACCGCTGTCACCCTCCACCAGGACCGTGGCGTTGGTCGGGGCTACTTTGCGGATCAGATCAAAAACGGTGCGCATCGGCTTACTTTTGCCGATAATATTACCGAAGCGGTACTGCGCCTTAAAAGCATCTTTTAAAGAGCGGTTTTCTTTGATCACCTGATACATATCCACGGCCTTTTGCACCGTAATGATCAAGCGCTGGTTGTCAAAAGGTTTTAAAATATAGTTGTCGGCCCCTTTTTGCATCGCCTCTACCGCTTTTTCAACGGTGCCGTGGGCGGTCATCATGACCACGGGCAGATCCGGATCCTTGGCGCGAATGTTTTCCAAAAGGGCAATTCCGTCCATTTCAGGCATCTTCATGTCGGTTAAAACCAGATCAACACTTCCTTCCCGTAGCAGGGGTAAGGCTTCCTGACCGCCAAAAGCCGTCATTGTCTCAAACCCGGCCTGGGTCAAAATGGCGCTGATAATGGGCGGATAGTTTTTTTCGTCATCAACAATAAGAACCGTATGCATAATCTTATTTCTCTTGTTTCAAACCGTTATTGGATCAGGCTGTTACGGAGTTTGTCTCCGGTTCATTCGCGTCGGACAGATCAATGGGCAGCCGGACCTCCACCCGCACCCCTCCTTTTGACAGGTTCGAGATGGCAATTTGACCGTGGTGAGCGTCAATAATATTTTTCACAATCCCCAAACCCAACCCGGAACCTTTCTCTTTGGTGGTAAAAAACGGATCCCAAATTTTTTCCAGCTTTTCGGGTTCAATAGACAGCCCCTGATTGTCAAACCGGATCATCACATCGGTCAAATGGCGAAACAGCCGGATTTGAATTCCCCCGCCGCCGGGCATCGCTTGCATGGCATTGATGAGAATATTCAAAAACGCCCGGTAGAGCAAATCGCCGTCACCCAACACCGGAGGCAGCGGTTTTTCAAACTGTTTTTCAACCTGATGACCCTCGGCCTTTATCTGGGGCGCCAGATAAGCGAGGTTCTTTTCGATAACAGCCGTTATCCGGCAGGAGATCAAGCGGGGCTTGTGGGGGCGGGCGTAGCTTAGAAAATCGGTGATGATACCGTCTAATCGGGTAGCCTCTTCGACAATGATCTTGGGGATTGATTCGTCTGGATCCAGTACGGCCATTTTTTGCGCCAATAGCTCCGCCGAGCTGCGGATGATCCCCAGGGGGTTGCGAATTTCATGGGAAATCCCGGCAGTCATTTCACCTAATGACGATAAGTGTTTGGCTTTAGCCAATTGCTCTTCGAGATGCAAACGTTCCTCGGCCCGCTGTTCGATCATCCGCTCCCCTCGTTTTACCACAGTTAACAGGGCGAAAAAAAGAAGCCCCATGACAATACTGCTGGTAAGCAGAATCAGGGTTTGATAGCGAAAAACCTGGCGGCTTTCGGCGGTGATATCCTGAACAATTTCCACCACCCCCATGACCGGGCCTTTGGTGGTGGTGAGACCTTGTTCGACCCGCAAAGGTGAAAACGTGACCAAAAAACTTTTTTTCGGAATGCCCAGCCTGACCGCCCAGAAGCTCCCCTGTTGCTCCAACCGGGAAGAGGATTGACCGTTCACCCCCTTTTTATAAGCGGCGCCACCCATCTTTTTTTTGCCAACCAGCTCCTTGTCATAGCTGTAGGCGATGGTGTGATTCATGTCATAGATATTGACCGTATCGATTTGAAAGCTGTGCAAAGTGCTCTTCACCACCGCGTCCATACGTTCACTCTGTTCCCGGTCCCGCAACTGGGTACGGCCGTATTTTATGGCGGTGGGCAGAACAAACTGCCTAAAAATCTGGTGATTCAGATTGTCGATAATCGCCTGGGCATACGCTTCACTTTTTTCCAGTTGAATGCGTCTGGCCCAACGAATATTGAGCGCCGAAATAACGGTCGCCCCCGTAAATATCAACAAAAGGCTAATAACGGCAAAGAGCTTTACCAGCCCGAAGGGTCGCTCCTTGGTTTGCTTGGGAGATTCTTGATGCATGGCGCCTTATCTTACGGTTGAATTTTGCTTGATGTTATCTGCACAGTTTATTAACCAAGGGACGTCTATTTGGCAAGTTTGATGACCGGGGAAGCAAAATACTCATCTTCTTTATTGTTTTGTCTTGCCAGACCTTCGATATGCGGTTATGAACCCATTTCGTCCTGATACATCCCGGCGCTTTTGGCCGAGCCTTTTCGCAGCATGGCCGCCTGGTGATTGAAGAGACCATATATCTAAAACAGAGCTTGCATCAGATCCGACCCATGTTATTTACAGATCCATATCATCTAATCGGCGTTGATATCGGCGTGAATCAAATTTTGGCTGTCGAGCTGGCGGGCGCAGGAAAGCGTTACCGGTTAAAGCGGATTGAACAGGCCAAATTGTCAAATAAAGTGATGGGCGCCACAACGATGGATGATCCCGTGATTGTCGCCGATACTCTAACAACGCTCTTTCGTAAAGGAAAATTCGGCACCCGTCATGTGGCCCTTGCCGTTAGCGGTTTTGGTGTCACCGTTAAACATCTTACCATCAAACGGGTTGATCCAGCGTTTTTACACGATCGCATTTTACACGTCGCCGAACAGTATGTACCCTACCCCATGGCAAGCATGTATATGGATTACAGGGTGTTGGGAAATTCGGCGCATCATCCGGGGCAAATGGATGTTTTGATGGTTGCGGCACCCAAAACGCTGGTCGAAAAAAAGGTTGAGGCAGTCCGGATGGCCAATCTTTCACCAGTGGTGGTGGATGTGGACCCCCTGGCCGCGGCCAATTGTTATATATTTAACAACGGGGCCGACAGATCCGCCATTCTCTTAGGGATGAATGCAGAAAGCGTCGCGATAACCATTGTGGATGCGGGTGTAATGAGGTTTACCCGTCATGTTGAGATGGCCCTTTCCGCCAATTCCGATAGTGCCGAACTGGTACGGGTTTTTTACGAAACCATCAACCAGTTTAGAACGTCGGAACCGTCCAAGAACGCTGAACATGTACGTCTTTACGGCGATCAGCCGCAATTGGCGACCCTAAAGAATGCGTTGGCGAAAGAACCGGATTTTGATGTGGAGATTTTGAACCCGTTTCAACATATCTCTATTCCAGCGAAACTGGTGACTTTTGAACACGAACCCCTCACCGGTTCAAAGGCTGCCGTTGGTGTTGGTTTGGCCTTACGCAAAGGAGCTATGCCATGATGACCATTAATCTGTTGCCCGAGGATCAAAGGATCGGTCGGGATCAATGGCGCCGGAACCTGGGGCTGATTTTATGTTTATGGTTGCTGATGGCCGCGGGGATGGCCGGGGTCTATTTTTTTCAGTCCGGGCAAATAAATACGCTAACCACCCGGTCGGACCAGCTACGTGCTGAAATCAAACAGTACAGCCGGACCCGGCAGTCGTTGACGGAAAACGAAAAAAAACTAAAGGCAATCAGGCAAAAGATCGAGGTGATCAATCGTTTTAACCACGACCGGGCCCGGCCGGTGACGTTACTTACCGAGGTAGCCAACCGTGTTTTGGAAGATGCCGTTTGGTTGACAAAGCTGGAAGCACGCCCCGAGATGCTGATCCTTTCCGGCTATTCCATGGATGAACGCAGCGTAGCCGCGTTGATGACGGCGATGGAAAAATATGACGATTACCCGGATGTATCGCTAAAGTCGTTGAAAAAAGAGGTGGGGGACAGCTCCCGACCGCTCATGGCTTTTGAGCTGGTGAGCCGGACAAATGCAGCGCCAACTGACAGATCGGGCACGCCCAAAGAGAAATAAGCTGACCCCTGATATGAATAGTGATTTCTTAAAAGTGATTATTTCAAGTTACCGCGACTTATCCAAAGGGCGCCAACGGGTGGTTTTGCTGGCACTCTTTTTGTTGCCTGTGATCTTTTTTATATCGCTGCTCTATCTCCCCGGCCTCAACCGGATACAGGCGTTAACGATTCAACAGCAGCCGTTAAAGACGCAGTTGGCATTGATGAAACGGCAGGCGGCCCGTCAACCGCAATTGCAAGCCGAGCTTGATGTCACCCGGGGGCTTTTTAAAAAGGCAACACAGACCTTACCCGATTCCGATGAGATTCCGGCGCTTTTGGATAGTGTCGCCAGTCTGGGCAGCGCCGCCGGATTGGAGTTTTTATTGTTTGAGCCGGGTGATGAAAAACCCCGGGATTTTTATATCGAACTGCCCATCGCCGTACAATTTAAAAGCGGATACCATCAGGCCGGCCGGTTTTATGAGGCCGTTGCCGCCTTGCCGCGGTTGGTTAATTTTACAGCCATTGAAATGGTGCCCGATAAGGAGGGGTCACAGTTGCTTACCACCTGCACGGCCAATACGTATCGATATCTACAAGCTATGAAAGTACCAAACACCCCGGAAGGTTCAAAATGAATGTCGAGCTTGGGCCAAAGGCTCGTTTAGGGATCGCAATAGCATCGCTTTGGGCTCTTTGTGTCGCCTGTGGCGGTGATTCCCCTTCTTTCCCGAACATCGCCGAAAACGGTGTCCAAACAGCAGTTGTGGCTGCGGATACTGATATGCAAAATGAGGACAAGGTGCCATCCAAAACGCCCCTTACGTTGCCCCCGATGCCGAACAGTCGCTATCAGGGCCGACGCAATCCCTTCTCGCCGCTCATCACCCTGGAAAAAGAGCAAGCGCTGATCGTCCCCTCGGCGCAGCCGGTCAAACGTGAACCGCAAACCACCCTGGAAAGGATTGCGCTTAGCCAACTTACCTTGACGGCCATTTTTAAAGGCCCCCAAGGAAACAAAGCCATTGTGGAAGAAAAGGGCGGCAAAGGCCATATCGTTGAAAAGGGCGCTTTTGTCGGCACACAGGGGGGTCGGATTCAATCAATTATCGATGACCGGGTGATTATTGTGGGAAAAACAGTTGATGCCGACGGCAAAGTAACCATCTGGAAAAGGGAACTCAAACTTGCGAGCCGAGCCAATGATCCATCATAACCGTTCATTTTTGATTTGGTTGCTTGGGGGCCTTTACATGCTGGTTGTTTTGACCGGATGCGCCCCCCAGTCGCTCAAACCGGCACTCGTGAATGAAATGTCGGAAGATGTTGGTTTTGGCGCCATCACTGCAATCGACGGCGTTACCGATATGAAAGGGCGCCATCTGCGCATTGAGAGTACAAAGAAGTTGCTTTTCACTGCGATCAAACAGGCGGATCCGCCAATGGTGTCATTTTATTTTCACAATACCAGGGTCCGCTTGGAAAACCCCCTGCCAACGCAGTTTCCGGCGCCGTTAAAGGCGATTGTTTTAAGACCGCCTGGCAAACATTCACAATCCTTAAAAATGGATCTGGTTTTAACCGAAGATGTGCCCTACACGGTGGATCAGGTTAACGGTCACTTGCAGGTGACACTACCCAATCCAAGAGGAGGTGAAAAGAGATCCGTATGGACCACTTTGAAGAAGACAGAGGGTGTACAAGGCCGGGGGAATTCAACAGCGTCATCCCGCTTGACAGCGGTTGAGGCCTTTTATGGAAACGGGTTGACCCAAATCCGTATTGGAATTAGCCAGGCAGTTGCCGATGTCCAGGAAATCGCCCTGAGTGATCCCCCCCGGATCGTGGTGAATCTTTACGGCATTGCCGACCAGCATATAAAGGAACAGGTAGAGCCGGTTCATTTGCCCGGGGTGCGGCAGGTTCGCTACCTTGGGGATGGCCGCAAACTGCGGGTGGTGATCGATACCGAGCCGCAATTTTTAAATAACTATTCGGTTTCCCGACGCTCTGACAGTGTGGTCATTGTGATCAATGCGCGTCCGGTACCCACTGCCCGTCCCGTCTCGATTCAGTCCATCAATTATGCGGTGGCCCAAGATCGCGAAGCCCTATTAACAGTCCGGGCAGACCGGCCGTTTCAATATCTTTTGGATCGTGTTGAACCCACCTGGTTGCGGCTGCGGTTGCAAAACAGTATTTTCACCCACCGGGTGGCGTCGCTTCCCACTGATTTCGGCCCAGGCCCCATTGCCGGTTTGATGCCCAAGCAGGTTTCTGCAACCGAGGCCCAAATCGATATTATTTTAAAAAAGGCGGCGCCCTATTTGGTGGACCAAAAGGACAGCCGGCTCTTTCTTCAATTTAATCCAGCGCTCTTTGAAACTGCACCGGTCGCCAGGGAAACGGAGCACCCGGCGCTGCAAACAACGATTGCCGCAACAGAGAACGAGATCCCTGCGCCAAAGTACAGCGGTGAGCCCATCGCGCTGAACCTGCATGACGCCGATATCCGTAATCTCTTTAAAATCATCGCCGATGTGAGCGGCATAAACTTTGCCATTGATAAAGATGTCACCGGCCGGGTGACCTTGGCCCTGGATACACCGGTGCCGTGGGATCGGGTGCTGGACCTGGTTTTGAAAATGAACCGTCTGGAAAAACGGGTGGAAGATGGAATTATCCGTATCACCACCCAGGAAACGTTGCTCAAGGAAGATCAGGCCCGGGCCGAACGGCAAAAAGTCCGGCGGGCCTTGGAAAGCCAGACCGATCTGATCACCGAATATATCACCGCCAATTATGCCGACGTTGAAAAGAACATCAAACCCCACCTGGAGGCGATATTAACGAAAAACGTAGATGGTTCGCCCCGTGGCACCCTCAGTGTCGATACCCGCAACAACGTTTTGATTATCACCGATGTGCCCAAGGCCATTTTACGCGCCAAGGAGATCGTGAAAGAGCTGGACCGAGTGACCCCCCAGGTCCTCATTGAAGCGCGGGTGGTGGAGGCCAACATGGATCTTTCCCAATCTTTGGGTATTCGCTGGCGCATGGCCGGTGGGATTCCCAATGACAGCCCCGGCGCCGGTATCGGCCCTCAGCGCGGTTTCGGGAATATCGGCGGCACCTATGGCTGGGACACAGCCGTCAATTTCCCCGTGGCCAACGCCCCTTCGATCGGATTTAACTTTTCCCGTATACTGGGCAGCCCTTTCCTGCTGGATATGCAGCTCAGTGCCTTGGAAGAGCAAGGCAGCGCCCGGATTATCTCTTCACCCCGGATCCTGACTCTGGATAATCAAGAGGCCCTCATTCAGCAAGGAGAAGAATACCCTTACAGGGATACAAAAGAATCAACGGATGGCACTTCCGGTGTTGTTGTGACAAAATTCAAGGATATTGATTTAAAACTCAAGGTTAGGCCCCATATTACACCGGATCAGCGAATATCAATGAAAGTTTTTATTGAAAAAAAAGATATTGCCGGTTTTGTACAAACTGAAGCCGGGACGCTGATACCGAGAATTAACAATAAAAAAGCCGAAACGGAGTTTTTAATGAATGACGGTGAGACCATCGTCATCGGCGGGATTAATAGAACCACCGAGCGTATCTCCAAAAGTGGCGTGCCGTTGATTTCACGGATTCCCATCCTGGGTTGGTTCTTTAAGACCAAAGCCAACGAAAACAACAGAGAAGAGTTGCTGATTTTTATTACCCCCAAAATCTCACGGCTGGGACAAAAATCGGTTGCCCACAAACCGGCGGCGCAGACGATGGCCGCCTTTTAATCTGAACACCAAAAGTCAGTACCGGTAATTGGGCGCCAGGTGAAGCAACCGGATAGGATATCAATATGAAAAACCGTCAGGATTGCCCTTATTCCCGGAGAGGGTATCGGCAAGGAGGTGATCCCCGAAGGAATGCGCGCCCTGGACCGGGCTGGAAGCAAACCGGGCATCACTTTTCGTTGGGCCGAATTTGATTGATCCTGTGAAACGTACCATGGCACCGGCCGGATGTCATCCGGCCGGCCTGCTGCAGGCAGGCCGAACGAACCTGGCCGCCGCCTTTAGGCGGTTGAGAATTCACTTTTTTAGTCCCCAGCTTTCTTTTTCCTGATCAACCCCAGCGTGGCCATGGAGATGGCGGCCCAAGCGGCATTGGAGCCGATGTTTTTTTGAATCTCCCGGCTGCATTCGTAGATCCGAGCCGCATAACTTTTTTCGATGGGGCGGATCTCATCCACCACTGCGGCCAGCTTTTTCTGGATCGACGAGTAGTCGGCGGCGTTTTCAATATCCTGGTTCAACCGGGTAAGGGTATGGGACAAATCGTCTCTTTTTTCGTCAAAGGCGCTATCTTCGGAAAGGTTTTCCGTTTGCTGAATATAGCCCCTGGCCCGCTGAATCAGTTCTATGGCGGTTTCCGGTTCCGGCGGTAGAATTCCGGCGCCGCCCAGGGCGCGCTTGGGGTACAGGGCGTTGATGGCGCCGCCTTCATCATGATCGCCATAAGGTTTGTCGGTATACGGCTGCCTACCCAGGCTGGAAATAGCGCTGCCCCATTTTTCCAGCTCCTCCTGTAAAATGATCATCTCCTGGTAGGCGGGTTCGGCTTCAATGTTGTCTTTGTAACTTTTAAACAGTTCGAAAGCCATAAAACCAATGCCCGCCACGGCGCCCACCCGGCCCAGAACACGGCCTCCGGCATTGAGCCGTTGCAAAGTTTTCGGTCCGAGACCTTTGGCCACATTTTCCGCAATCATGCTCCAGTAGGATACGCTCACTTTCTCCCTCCGTTCAGTTGAATGGAATCGAAGTGCAAGGGATTGAAAAACCTCGTTGATTGAGGCAGATAGGAGGTGATCAAATAGCCCGTAACCGTCACCAACGGGGTGGAAACAATATAAGACAAACCGTACCGCCCTTCAAGCTTGAAAAGACAAACGAATGGTCGGAAGTTGACTGAACAGGCTGGCATGACGTACCATGGGGCATCTTCCCTGTTTGCGGGTCATTGTTTGTTGTTTGGACGCTCCAAACATGCTCCGCAAGGAGGATTATTTTAACAAGCTTTTATTTTACGTGCCAAAGAGCTGTTTTGAACAAGAGTGTAAACCGATATGGAACCATTATCCCACTTGAAAGCCATTCTGCATTCAAAAAGAGCGAACATCTATTACATTGAAAAAGCGCGGGTGATGCAAAAAGGCGGGCGAGTCGTCTATCTCACCGAAGAGGCAGTGGAAAAGCAATACTGGAATATCCCTATTGCCAATACCACGTGCATTCTGTTGGGAACCGGTACATCCATTACCCAGGCGGCTGTCCGAATGCTGGCGTCAGCAGGCGTCTTGATTGGATTCAGTGGCACTGGCGGAACTCCGTTAATCGCGGCCAATGAGATTGAATGGCTGAACCCCCAAAGTGAATATCGCCCCACGGAATATGTTCAGGGCTGGTTGTCTTTCTGGTTTGATGGGGAAAAACGCCTTGGCGCCGCCAAACGGTTTCAGATGCTTCGCCTGGAGTATCTAAAAACCGTATGGAGAAAAGACAGAGATTTGAAGAATCAGGGCTTCCATATGGATGATGCCGATATGCAAAAGGCGCTTGGCCGTTTTTCTGTAACAATCAAACAGTGCCCCAACATCGGTGACTTACTTTTGCTTGAAGCCCAATTGACCAAAAACCTTTACAGGATAGCGGCCAATCGCACCCGGCAAAACGACTTTGTCCGCAACGTGGAAGCAGTAGATGACGCCAATGCCTTTTTGAATCATGGCAATTACCTGGCCTATGGCCTGGCGGCAACGACCCTTTGGGTGTTGGGGATTCCTCACGGGTTTGCCGTTATGCACGGCAAAACCCGGCGCGGGGCATTGGTTTTTGATGTGGCGGACCTGATCAAAGACACGCTGGTACTGCCATGGGCGTTTATTTGCGCAAAGGAACAGGCCACCGAGCAGGAATTTCGCCAGCAGTGCCTGCAAAACTTTACCCGCCACAAGGCGCTGGACTTTATGTTTGCTACGGTTAAGGAAATCAGCCTGAACGGGGGCCGACCATGATGGTCACCTTCGTCTCCGAGTGCGAGAAAAAAGCGCTCAACCGGACCCGGCGGGTGCTGGACAGCTTCGCCGGCCGCATCGGCTCCAGAACCTGGCAGACCGTGATCACGGCGGAGGGGTTGCAGGCGGTGAAAAAACTGCTCAGGAAAACGGCCACCAAAAATACGGCGGTTTCCTGCCATTGGATTCGCAGCCGTAGACGCACGGAGTTGATGTGGATCGTGGGGAATCGGAGGAGGTTTAATTCGCAAGGGTTTGTGCCGGTTAATTTTACAGAAGCGGTGATTAGTCAGTTTACTGATGAAGGCCGCTGGAAAACACTGCGTTTAATTCGGCACGCCGCTGTTATTGCTGGTTTCTTTCACGATTTCGGCAAGGCGAATCAGTTATTCCAAAACAAGATTAACCCGGATGTCAAAACCGATTTATTTGAACCCTATCGTCATGAATGGGTTTCATTGCGGCAATTTGAGGCATTCGTGGATGATAAACATGATATGGAATGGCTGGATGCTTTGACGGATATAAATCCGAATGGCTTGAAGCCCTGTTTCTGTGACGGTCCGGGTCGCGATGTGAACAAAACGAATCACCCGATTCTCAATTTACCCCCATTTGCAAGCCTGGTGGCTTGGATTATCATTACGCATCATCGCTTACCTCTGCTTCCTGCGTGGAAAGAAAATATCAATGCGAATACCGCTTTTTCGCATATTGATCAATGGCTGGAAGAAGGTTTTGAGGCTGTCTGGAATTCCTACCAGTGTAGGGACGCTGACCAGCAGGGGCGTATAGAGGAAAACTGGACATTTGCTGAGAATGCATTGCCTTATCATAGTTCCCACTGGCGCGCCAAAGCCTGCATCGAGGCTTCTGAAGCCAAAGAAGCGTTATCGGTTTGGCTGGACGATAAAGATCACGATTTTATCAATGGTTATCTGTTTACCAGTCACCTGTCGCGACTGTGCGTGATGCTGGCCGATCATCATTACTCGGCGCATAAACAGGTCACGCAGAAATGGCGTAATGCCTATTATAAGATGTATGCCAATACGTATCGGGAACAAGACAGGAAAAAAGGCTTCAAACAACAACTGGATGAGCACTTGATAGGCGTTGCTCACCATGCCGGAAAAATCGTTACTGCACTGCCTCGTTTAAATAGCACCCTTAAATCTTTACCAGATAATAATGAACCCTTAACCCGTTCTGTAGAAAAAGAGTACAAAAAGAACTTTGGCTGGCAGGATAAAGCCAGGAAACTGGCTGAAAAGCTGGGAAAGGATACGCTTACACAAGGTTTTTTCGGAATCAACATGGCTTCCACGGGTAAAGGGAAAACCATTGCCAATGCCAAGATCATGTATGCCTTGGGAAAAGAAACAGGACGAATCCGGTTCAGCGTTGCGCTGGGTTTACGCTCATTGACCTTTCAAACAGGCAAGGAATTTCAAGACCATATGAAATTATCGGATAAAGAATTGGCTATTGCCGTAGGTGGGACAGCGGTCAAACAGCTTTTTGAGAATGAATACACGACTGAACGACCCAAAGAAGCCCTTGAATCTTCAGGCAGTGAATCAGATCAGGAAGTGGTGGATGACGAACTTTTTGTTCACTATTCGGGATCAACAGCCGAACACAGCCTACGTGAATGGACAAAAGAGAATGAGCGGCTGGAAAAGTTACTCTGCGCTCCCGTTTTGGTGAGTACGATTGATCACCTTGTACCAGCCACCGAAGGAACCAGGGGCGGCAAACAAATTGGCCCGATGTTGCGTTTGCTGACGTCTGACCTGGTACTGGATGAACCGGATGATTTCGCATTGGAAGATTTGCCTGCCTTGTGCCGTTTGGTGCATTGGGCAGGTATGCTGGGGGCGCGGGTACTGTTGTCTACGGCAACCATGCCGCCGGCTTTGGCCTATGCACTGTTCCAATCCTACCGGGCGGGTTGGAGGCAGTATGCCAAAGCCAATATCCAAAACTGGAATGGCGCGATCTGTTGCGCCTGGTTTGATGAGTTTGGCGCCTCGCATCCTGATAACCGCCTGATTTCCAATCTGGATGAACTAAAGAAACACTATAACCGCTTTGTCAAGGTACGTCTGAATAAGTTAACTGATCAGCAACGTCCAAAGCGACTGGGGAAAATCATCACCGCCGAGAACCAAAACGGATCAACGATCCCGGCATCACTGGCTGAAACGATTCATACCAACATGAAAACGTTGCACCGGCAACATCATGTCCGCCATGATGAAAAGAAGGTCTCCATTGGATTGGTCCGGATGGCGAATATCAATCCGCTGGTTGCGGTCGCCAGGGAACTGATTAAACTGAATGCTCCAGGGGATACCTGTATCCATTATTGTGTGTATCACAGCCGTTTTCCTCTTGCCATTCGTTCCTATATTGAAAAAAAGCTGGATAGGGTTTTAAAACGAAAAGAGGAGGGCGACCTGTGGCAACATGCCGAAATCAAGGGCTATCTGCAAAAACATCCCGATACAGATAGCCACATATTCGTCATCTTGGCCTCCCCGGTAGCCGAGGTTGGGCGGGATCATGATTACGATTGGGCAATTGTCGAACCCAGTTCCATGCGCTCGATCATTCAACTGGCCGGAAGGGTTTTACGGCATCGTGACCTGTTACCCGATACCCCCAACATCCTGTTACTCAACCAGAACTATAAGGCGCTCCATGGAAAAGAAGTCTGTTTCGCTCGGCCCGGCTTTGAATGCGGCGAAATCCAGATGGCGTCACATGAATTGCTGAATATTCTCAATGAAGAACAGTACCGGGCGATTGACGCCAAACCCAGAATTACGTTACCCAACAACTATAAAACGAAAAATGGCAGACACTGCAATTTGAATGAGCTGGAGCATAAGGCGCTGGCTATGCAGCTTTTTTCAGGCCCTAAAAAAGCCAAGGTGTGGTGGGAGAACAAACCCTATTGGTGCGGTGAAGTCCAGCGTCAGCAGCGCTTTCGACAATCCGATAAGGATGAAGCTTATTTTTTGTGCGTGAAAGATGAATATACGCTAGATTGGCAATGGCTGAATAAGCATGTTTATCCTCCCAAAATGGGTAAAGACACGTTGGTCAGCAGGATTACCGCTGCTACAGATCCTGAAAGAGGCCGGAACAGCCATTTTTGGCTTGATCTGGATGAATTTACAATTTATTCTGAACTTTCAAAATCTTTTGGGTTGGCATTATCCGGGGTCAGCAGGCGGTTTGGAGGGTTGCGGGTACCAGAATATGGTCATAGCCAGCGTCAGGATTATTGCTACCACAAAAATTTGGGACTATATCAGGAGAAATAAACTAATGAGTGAACAAGAATCAATGCGCGACGCCATTAAGAATTTCATACTGGATAGAAAGTGCAATAAAGAAGAAGTCTTATTGAAATCAAAATTTGTTAAAGATAAGGATGGAGGATTAAATAAAATATTATTAGGAAAGCTTCAGGATTCAGGCAATTTTGAGAATGCGGAATTAAAGAAAAAATTTGAAGAAATCAAGAAAAGCCAGAAAAACAAAAAGCAAAGTTCGATTGAGTTCCAGAAAAGCAAATATGCGGAGTTAGTTGTCTTATGTGAAGATTGTGGTATTGATCTATCTGAAATTAAAGATAGTTATAATCAAGAAATGGACAAGATTGAGAATTCTCATGAATTTGGCACATGGCTGGATGATAATTGTAGTAATGCCCAAGGTGCCTCTGTCGCAACTCATGTATCCAAACTGACGCATTCGTCAAGCAAAGCATCTTGTTTTTTTGACAAATCTGATGATAGCAAAAAATGTTATCTAACTACATCCCAACTCAAAAAAGCTGTTATTGATGGCACATACGATGATGCGAAATATTCCCCTGTTGTTTCTCTTTTATTGGTGGAGAGTAAAGGGAGGTTTTTTTATGAGGATATAATAGACGAGAATTTTAGTGCGCTTGAAGGATTTGCAAAAGATAAAGACCGGCTAAATTATTGGACGAATGATCTTAAAAAGTCCATTGATAAGCCAACAAAAAACTCAGATTCATTGTTAAAGCAAATTTATTTCCCGATAAAAGATCCGTCAATTAATACTAAAGACTATCATCTGCTATCATTAGTGTCCCAACGTTAATCGAATAAACTCAGCTGGTTATCGTTGGTAGTAATTTGGTTTTTGTACACGTTCTCTGTAAACATACGGCTGATGGGCGTTTTGTTAAAAACTGTAACGCTCAATAC
>Ga0209681_1000010_pt1 | contig 63517 bp, 62 predicted proteins | sample WorMetLIZISLAND2_3_FD_187416 | JGI IMG/M metagenome (GOLD analysis project Ga0209681, IMG submission 187416) | Marine gutless worms symbiont microbial communities from Max Planck institute for Marine Microbiology, Germany - Olavius clavatus LIZARD... ... | reverse complement strand
TCCTGAGGGGGTGCAGATGGTGATGCCGGGCGACAACACCGAGATGACGGTGGAGTTGATCGCTCCCATCGCTATGGACGAGGGCCTCCAGTTCGCTATCCGGGAGGGCGGCCGCACCGTCGGCGCAGGCCGCGTCACCAAGATCACCAAGTAGGCCGGCAGGTCACGAGAGAGACGAGTAGGAGATGCCGAGCGACAAGAGACCGCCTTTAACCCTGGCGTGCACCGAGTGCAAACGGCGAAACTACGTCACTACGAAGAGCAAGTCGAACACCCAGGAACGGCTTGAGCTGAAGAAATACTGCCGCTGGTGCCGCAGCCACACGGCGCACCGCGAGACGCGATAGGCCGCTGACGGGAGGGCCCGCTTCGGGGCCTCTCCCGTCAGGTCGGCTACGGTGGCGTCGTGATGGACCTCGCCCAACTCGCCGGCAAGCGATTCGGGCCGCACCCTTTCCATGTGGGGCGGCGGGCCGCGGCCGACTTCGTTGAGGCCACCGGCGACGACGCGAGCCGTTGGGCCGAGGCGGCGCCGCCCGCTTTCATGGCCGCCGCCCTCTTCGTCGCGGCGCCGGATCTGCTCGCCTTTCTCTTCGAGCGCTCGGTGGTCCACGTCGACCAGACGTTCACCTGGGAACGTCCGCTGACCGTCGGCGGCGAGTTGACGGTGACCGGCGAGGTGACCAAGGCGCGCGAGCGCGGCGGCGCCCATCTCGTGTCTTTTGAGGTCGAGGCGGGAGACGATGAGGGGACGGCGGCTTCCGGCGTCGCTCGATTCCTCGCCGGGCGACGACCGCAGCTTTCGGGCGAGGAGCGGCCGGAGCCCGCGGCTCGTGATCGGGGGAGCCCCGCCGACGGCCGATTTTCCGCGTCCCGCGCCGACCTCATCAGGTACGCCGCCGCCACCAGGGATTGGAACCCGGTCCATTGGGATCACGACTCGGCCGTCGCCGCCGGGTTCGGCGGGGTTGTGGTCCACGGCCTGCTTCAAGCGGCCTGGGCGCTGCGGGCGGCGACCGCGCCCACCGTCGGGGACCGGCCCTTGGCCCGGGCGAAGGTGCGGTTCCGCAACCCCTTGCCCGCGGCGCACCCGGTTGATGTGCGCGTCGAGCGGGCCGACGGGAGGGTCGACGTCGCCGTCGCCGGCGCCGATGCCCTGTACACAACGGTGCGGGTCGAGCCGGCCGATGAGTAACCCCGACGACCGCCGGATGGTCGGAGACGAGAGGGAGATGGAGCTGATTGCCAGGGCCCAGACGGGCGATCGCGCCGCTTTCGCGGCGTTGGTCAGAGCCCACCAGGATGCGGTCTACACCTTGGCGCGCAAGCTGGTGGGCGATCCCCACCTCGCGTCGGACGTGGCTCAGGAGACTCTGATCCGGGCCTGGAAGGCCCTCCCGAAGTTCCGCGGCGACGCCCGGTTGTCGACCTGGTTGCATCGGATCACCGTCAACACGGCGTGGACTCACAAGAAGAGGGCGAGGAGACACTCGTCGATCGACGACCACCACGAGCTCGCCGCCCCCGAGGGGATCGACGACCCGGCCTTCGCCGGGGAGATCTCGGAGTTGCGGGGCAGTCTGCGGGCGGCGCTCGACCGGCTTCCCGACGGGCAGCGCCAAGTGGTGGTGTTGAAGGACGTGCACGGGTGGTCCCACGCCGAGATCGCCGAGTCGATGGGTATCACGGTGACGGCCGCCAAGGTAAGGCTGCATCGCGCCCGCACCAGGCTCGCGAGAGATCTTGAGGAGGCCCCGTGAGCGCGGTCTGCGAGATCGCCGCCCCTTTCGTGGCGAACGGCGCCGTCGAGGGGATCGAGGTCGCGGCGCCGTTGCGCGCTCATGTGTCGGCGTGCCTGAAGTGTCAGGCGCGCCGCGCCGCCATGACGAGGACGGCGCGGGAGCTGACGGCCATGGGCGACGGCAGGCTCAAGGCGCCCGCCGACCTGGAGTGGCGGGTGATGGCCTCCCTCGAGGACGACGCGGCGGCCAAGTCGTGGAGGGCGCCCGTCGCGGTGACGGCCGCCGTCCTCTCCGCGGCGGTGCTCATCTGGAGGCGCCGCCCCCGCGCCGCCTCCTAGACCTCTAGGCGGTCTCGACGGGCAACGTGATGGTGAGCCTCGCCCCGCCCCGCGGGCTCTCGTCGACCGTGAGGGTCCCCCGGTGCCGGGTGATGATCCCCTTGGCGATGGCGAGTCCCAGGCCGGCGCCCTCTCCGTTGGAGCGATGGCGGGACTCGTCGAGGCGGCTGAAGCGGTCGAAGATCTGCTCCCGGCGCTCCTCGGGGATGCCGGGCCCGTCGTCGTCCACATGGATGACCGCGGCGCCGTTGTCTCGGCCCAAGGTGATGTCGACTCGTTCTGCGGCGTGGCGCGCAGCGTTGTCGACGAGGTTTCGGAGAGCGCGCGTGAGGTTGGGCAAGCTGCCGGCGACTCGCACCGGGTCTTGGACGTGGACATGGACCGGGTTCGGGTGGGGGCGGCCGGCCTCGCTGAGGCAAAGCTCGTCGAGGTCGACGTCGGCGACGTGGGACGCCGGACCGGTCTCGTCGATGCGGGCAAGCAGCAGGAGGTCGTCGACGAGGGCGGCGAGGCGGGCGCTCTCGTCGTGGAGGGTGTCGGCCGTCGCCGCCCAGTTGGTCTTGTCGGGTTGGTTGCGAGCCACCTCGAGGGTGGACAGGGTGGCCGTGATCGGGCTGCGCAGCTCATGGGAGGCGTCTGAGATCCACTGGCGCTGTGTGTCGCGCGCCTGTTGCAGCCGATCGAGCATCCGGTTCATGGTGGAGGCCAGGTGCCCGATCTCGTCGTCGGCGGCGGGTTGGGGGACGCGCTCGTCCAAGCTCTCGCCGCTGATCTCGTTCACTTGGGCCGTGATTGCATCGACGGGGCGCAGGGTCCGGCCGATGATGAACCATGCCGCCGCGGCGATGGCCGCGGTGAGGACGGGGACGAGGAACAGCAGCGTCGCGCTGAGGGCGGCGACGCTGTCGGTGACCGGCTTGAGCGGAGAGGACACGGCGATGACGGCTTCGGTGTCGCCGAGGGTGACCGGGTATCCCACGGCGATGACGTCGTCGCCCCGATCCAGCAACTTCGGGTCGCCGTCGGCGGCGAGCTGCACCGGAGGGCCGACGTCATAACTGGTTTCGTACGTTCTGCGGACGAATGTCGGCGTCTCCGAGTCATCCGCCGCCGAGGGGTCGTCGATGTCGAACCCGAATTCGTACGTCTTGCGGAAGAACCCGGGCATCTCCGAGTCACCCGCCGGCGAGCCGTCGGATGCGGAATCGGATGCTGGGTCGGGCGCCGGTCGGGCGGCTTCGGGGTCGGGAGGCGGTTGAGGGGTTGGCTCCTGTTCGGCGGCGCGAGCCTCCCACTCGGCGACGGCGGCGTCGAACTCGGCGGCGAAGTCGTCGAATTCGGCCTCCATCGCCTCGAAGAGAATCCGCTGGAACTCGAGGTTTGTCAGGTCGTTCCCGTCGGTGTCGAGGTAGACGAAACGTGTGGCGTGCTCGGGGTCGGGGTCGCCCAACCCGATGGCGCCCCCCTGGAGTTGCCTGAGGTAGTCGGTGAGCACGGCTTCGGCGCTTCTGCGGGTGTCGGCCTTCAGCGAGCTCTCCATCCGGGCGACGCCGACGACGGCCGCGGCGCTCAGAGTGAGCCCGAACAGGACCGTGACCAATGTCGTCAGCCGGGCCCGCAGCGAGAGTTTGCTCATGTGGCGAGCCGGTAGCCGTGGCCGTGCACGGTGTCGATTCGGGCCCGGCCGTCGCCGATCTTGCGGCGGAGGTAGCCGACGTAGACCTCGACGACGTTGTTGCCGCCGTCGAAGTCGGGGCCCCACACCTGGTCGCGGAGGTAGTCCTTGGAGCACACGTGCCCCGGGTTGACCGCCAAGGCCTCGAGCAGGGCGAACTCGCGGTGGGTCAACTCGGTCTCGTGGTCGCCTCGACGGCAGCGGCGGGTGTTGCGGTCGAGCTCGAGGTCGCCGACGGCCAACACGTCTCGGGTGCGGGTGTTGTCGGCGCGGCGGAGCAGGGCGCGGATGTGGGCGGTGAGCACCACAAACGAGAACGGCTTGGTGAGGTAGTCGTCGGCGCCGGTGTCGAGCCCTTCGGCTTGATCGTACTCGCCGTCCTTGGCGGTCAGCATGAGGATCGGGGTGTTGTCGCCCTCCTCCCGCAGTTCCCGGCACACGAGATATCCGTTGCGCTTGGGCAGCATCAAATCCAACACGATTAGGGCGTAGTCGTGCTCGCGGGCCAGCCACAGGCCGGTGGCGCCGTCGTGAGCGACATCGACGTCAAAGCCCTCGGCGGACAACCCGGCCTTGAGCGCGGCCGCCGCGTTCACCTCGTCTTCGACTACCAAGATTCGCATGACGTCACCATTGTCGCCCGGGTTTCTGAGAACAACCTGAGAACGCTTGAGAGTGCGTCTCAGCCCCGCCGGCGGCCTCGCCCCGGCGACCGCCCCGCCGCCGGGGCGCTCCGGCGCTCGGCGGAGGCGGGCGAAGCGGCGATCTCCCGTCGCCGCGCGTTTCTCAATGCACAAACTACGGTATACCGAATCCAGAGCATTAGGAAACCGGTTCGGCTTGTCGTTTTGGGTGTGCTCGCTCTCGCCTGCAGCGGCGCAAGCGCCGACTTCGGCCGCGCCGCCGCCACCGGGTCGGGCGACAGCTTCTACCCGGAGCTGGGGAACGGCGGGTACGACGTCGAGCACTACGACGTCATTCTCAGATACGACCCCGACGACGGCGCCGTCGTCGCGTCGGCGACGATCTCAGCGACCGCGACGGAGACCCTGACTGCTCTCAGCTTCGACTTCGCCGGGCCCGACATCACGGACCTGCAGGTGGACGGGACGGCCGCCGCCTTCGAGCGGGACGGCGCCGAGCTGCTCATCGAGCCGTCGGCGCCGATCGCGGCCGGCCGGCCCTTCAGCGTCGTCGTCGGCTATGAGGGGGTCCCGCGGGCGCGAGCGTCCCAGGCCGCACCCGGCGAGGTCGGGTGGCGAACCGACCCGGGCGGCGCCATCTTCGTGGTCTCCGAGCCCGACGGCGCTCACACCTGGGCGCCGCTCAACGACCATCCCAGCGACAAGGCGACCTTCTCCTTCACCATCACCGCGCCCGACGCCATGACGGCCGTCGCCAACGGGACCCTGGTCGAGAAGGAGTCCGACGCCGGGTGGACAACCTGGAGGTGGGAGCACGACCACCCGATGGCGTCGTATCTGGCGACCATGGTCATTGGGGACTTCGAGATCGTCCCCGACGAGGCCGGAAGCGCAGTGTCCTCCGTGCCGATCCGCAACGTCCTGCCGCCGGACCTCGCCTCGTCGATCCCCGCGCCCCTTAAGAGGCAGGGCGAGATGATGCAGTTCCTCGAAGAGATCTTCGGCCCCTATCCGTTCGAGGTGTACGGGATCGCCGTGGCGGAGAATCACGAGTCCGCCCTCGAGAACCAGACCCTGTCGATCTTCGGCAGGGTGTTCATGGAGGACTCTTCCTACGACCTTGAGACGACCCTGGTTCACGAGCTCGCCCATCAGTGGTGGGGGAACGCGGTGTCCCTCGCCGACTGGCGGGACATCTGGCTCAAGGAGGGGCTCGCCACCTACGCCGAGTGGTTGTGGCTCGAGCACACGGAGGGGCGCAAGGAGCTTGAGAGGACCGTGCAATGGGAGAGGGACTTCCTGACCGCCGTGGGATTCACCCCGCCCGGCGACCCGCCGCCCGGAAACCTCTACAACCTCAGCGTCTACGTCTGGGGAGCGTTGACGTTTCACGCTCTGCGCATCGAGATCGGCGATGAGGCGTTCTTCGACACCCTGCGCGCCTACTTCGACGCCTACCAGGGCTCGGCGGCGACCACCGCCGACTTCATCGAGGTCGCCGAACGCGTCTCGGGACAGGAGCTGGGCGACCTGTTCGAGCGTTGGCTCCACTCCGAGGCGCCTCCCCCGTTGCCGCGGCCCGGCTGAGGTGACGAGCGACCCCAGCGACGGTCGCGGGGTGAGGCCGCGTCGCGGCTGAGTTTCCACACATCCCGCGGCGCTCGTATACTCAAGTGACCGAGCCCCCTGAGGGGTGTAGCTCTAATTGGCTAGAGCGCCGGTCTCCAAAACCGGAGGTTGGGGGTTCGAATCCCTCCACCCCTGCCAGACTGCCCGAGACCCGACAGGAACTGACCGATGAACCGAGAGATGCGCCGGCGCCAAGAGCGAGAGGAGCGGCGACGGAAGAAGGAAGAGGGCGGCTCGAGGGCGCAACGTCGCGCCGCGGCAATGCAGGCCAGGGCCGTCGCCCCGGGGGAGCGGAAGTCGGTCTTCCGGCGCGTCCGCGACTACTTCCACGAGGTCCGTCAGGAGATGCGCAAGGTCACCTGGCCGACCCGCGAGCAGATGATCGCCTTCACCACGGTGACGGTCATCACCTCCGTCGCCCTCACCGCGGTCATCTTCGGCCTTGACGTCGCCGCCAAGGAGCTGGTCCTCTGGCTGGTGGAGTTGAGGCGCTGATGAGCGACATGGTCGAAGTCGACCGGAGCGCCGCCGAGGCTCCTCCCGAGCCCGAGGCGAAGACGGTCCCCGAACCGGCCGCGGCGCCCGCCCCCGAGCCTGTCGCGGAGACGGTTCCCGAGCCTGTCGCGGATACGGTCCCCGAGCCTGTCGTGGAGACGGTTCCCGAGCCTGAGCCGGAGGCCGTCCCCGAGCCCGCCGCTGAGCCCGCTGAAGCCGAAGACGGGGCCGAGGCCGACGAGGAAGCCGCCCCAGAGCCCGTTGAGCCCGCCCGTCCCGCCAGCCCCTACGACCTTCCCGGCGACTGGTACGTCATCCACTCCTACTCCGGGTACGAGAACAAGGTCAAGGCCAACCTCGAGACCCGCATCCAGTCGATGCACATGGAGGGCCGCATCTTCGAGGTGCACATCCCCATGGAGGACGTCGTCGAGTTCAAAGGCGGCAAGAAGGTCACGGTCCCCAAGAAGGTCTTTCCCGGGTACCTCCTCGTCCGCATGAGCCTCGACGACGACTCGTGGTACGCGGTGCGGAACACGCCGGGGGTAACCGGCTTCGTCGCCGGCGACGCCCAGAAGCCCACCCCCCTGTCCCGTCGCGAGGTCGAGCGCTTCCTCGGCGTGCAAGAGGAAGAGGAGAAGACGAAGCCCCGCTTCAAGCCCGAGTGGGAGGTCGGTGAGCAGGTCCGCGTCGTCACCGGCCCCTTCGCCGACTTCAACGGGGTCATCGAGGAGATCAACATCGACCAGCAGAAGATCGTCGTCCTCGTCAACATCTTCGGCCGGGACACCCCGGTCGAGCTTGGTTTCGCCGACATCCAGAAGAGCTGAGAGGATTCGCACAGATGGCAAAGAAACTCGTGACAACCCTCAAGCTGCAGCTTCCCGCCGGGCAAGCCACGCCCGCCCCGCCGGTCGGCACGGCCCTGGGCCCGCACGGCGTCAATCTCATGGACTTCGTCAAGGCTTACAACGACCTCACGGGGGGCCAGCGCGGCCAGATCGTCCCGGTCGAGATCTCGATCTACGAAGATCGCTCCTTCACGTTCATCACCAAGACCCCGCCGGCCGCCGCCCTGCTCCGTCAAGCCGCTCGGGTCGACAAGGGCTCGGGCGAGCCCAACAAGGAGAAGGTCGGCGCCGTGACGAAGGCGCAGGTCAAGGAGATCGCCGAGATCAAGATGGCTGACCTCAACGCCATCGACGTCGAAGGCGCCATGAAGGTCGTCGAAGGCACGGCCCGCTCGATGGGAATCGTCGTCGAAGGTTGACGGAGGTGCGCCTCCTCGGCCGCCCGGCCGAGAGAGCCCGCCCCGGGCACAGAAGACAGGGAGAAGACATGGCACAAGGGAAGAAGCGTCGAGAGGCCGTCAAGCGGTACGACCGAGATGTCGCCTACCCGGCTCGGGAGGCTCTGGAGCTGGTGAAGACCGTCGCCTCGGCGAAATTCGACGAGACCGTCGAGGTGGTCTTCAGCCTCGGCATCGACCCCAAGAAGGCCGACCAGATCGTGCGTGGCGCCGTCTCCCTCCCACATGGCTCGGGCAGGGAGATCCGGGTGGCGGTGTTTTGCTCAAGCGACAAGGAGAAGGAGGCCGAAGCGGCCGGCGCCGACGTCGTGGGCGGGGCCGATCTTGTAGAGGCGATCGCCTCGGGCCGCGAGCTCGACTTCGACGTCGCCGTCGCCACCCCCGACATGATGTCTCAGGTCGGCAAGTTGGGCCGGGTGCTGGGGCCCCGCGGCCTGATGCCCAACCCCAAGGCCGGCGCCGTGTCCAACGACGTCGCTAAGACCGTCGCCGAGTACAAGGCGGGCAAGATCGAGTACCGCAACGACCGCTACGGCAACATCCACGCCCCGGTCGGCAAGGTGTCGTTCGCCGTCGAGCAGCTTGTCGAGAACCTCGCCTCGCTCGCCGCTGAGATCGAGAGGGCCAGGCCGGCGGGCGCCAAGGGCCGCTACATGAAGAGGATGACCGTCTCTTCGACCATGGGCCCCGGCGTCGACGTGGACGTCGGCGCCGTCGAGGAGTTGACCGCTCTGGCCCGGTGAGCCCGGGCCCCCGGCCCGCCGCCAAGCGTGTGCAGTAGTGCCGACGAGAGCCGCGAAACTGTACACGCATCGGCCGTGCCCCTCGAGTTGCCCGTATGCCAAGCACCGGTAACATGGCGCCCGCAACCCAGACCTCGGCCGAAGACCGCCGGCGGCCGCCCGCACTTGTGCGAGCGGCTGAAAGGGCCCCAAGCCCGCCGGCGCAGGACCGCTTCTCGAAGCCCCTGCCGTAGCCGAGGGGCTTCGTTGCCGTAGGAGCTGAAGTCCAAGGAGCTCAGAGAATGCCAAGACCGGAGAAGGTGAAGGCCGTCGCCGACATCCGAGAGCGACTGGAAGACGCGGAGGCGGTGTTCCTCACCGAGTACCGCGGCCTTTCGGTTCAGGCCGTGCAAGACCTCAGGAGGGCGCTGCGCGAGAACGGCGCCGACTACAAGGTCGTCAAGATGACCCTCGCCAGGCTCGCCGCGAGCGACGCCGGGATCGAGGGCATGGGCGAGTACCTCGCCGGCCCCACCGCCCTCGCCTTCGCCAATGCCGACCCCGTCGCCGCGGCCAAAGCTCTCAAGGAGTTCGCCAGGTCGCACGACGTGTTCGTCCTCAAGGCCGGGTTCCTCTCGGGGAGCGTCCTCTCGCCGGAGGAGATCGCCAAACTCGCCGAGATCGAGTCGCGCGAGGTGCTGCTCGCCAAGGTCGCGGGGGCCGCCAAGGCCCCGCTGGCCAAGGCGGCCGCCATGTTCGCCTCCTTCACTCGCGACGCGGCGTCGGTGTTCACGCAACTGTTGGAGAAGAAGGAGTCGGGCGAGCTCCCGTCGGGAGGCGGCGCGCCGGAGGCCGTCCCGCCCGCGGGCGAGCCCGCAGAGATCGCGGCCGATTCGGCCGAGGAGGAATGAGAAAATGGCAAAACCAACCACCGAGGAGCTGCTCAGCTCGTTTGAGGAGATGACCGTCCTCGAGCTCAAAGAGTTTGTCGACGCTTTCGAGGAGAGGTTCGACGTGACCGCCGCCGCCCCCGTCGCCGCGGTCGCCGCCCCGGCCGAAGGCGGCCAAGGCGCCGACGCAGCCGAAGATGAGAAGGACGAGTTCGACGTCTACCTCACCGATGCGGGGTCCGCCAAGATCCAGGTGATCAAGGAAGTGCGCTCGCTCACCAGCCTCGGCCTCAAAGAGGCGAAGGATCTGGTCGACGGCGCCCCCGCCGCCGTCCTCGAGAACGTCGACAAGGAGACCGCCGAGAAGGCGAAGGAGACCATCGAGGCCGCCGGGGGCGTCATCGAGCTCAGATAGCCGACCCGGCGGCGCCGTTCGCCGGCGAAGGGTCTCTCAGGCCCCGAAGTAGTCGGACACCACCGGGGTCTCCCGCTCCCGGAAGGCGACGTTGACTTCGAGTTTCTCCAGGTTCTGGGCCAGAGGCCGGGCCGCCTCGGGGATCGGGCGCTCGGCGAAGAACGCCTTCACGTCGTTGGCGACCTCGGGTTGGGACAAGCCGGACAACCCCTCGGCGATCCTGGTGCGGGTTATGCCCGGCATCACATCGAGGAGCTTGTCCCAACGCCGGCGCGCCGACTCCCACACCGCCGGCCCCGCCTTGCCCATGAGGAGCCGGGCGAAGACCCAGTAGCCGTCCTGAGTGCGGATGTCGCCGTCGATGATCTTGTCCAGCGTCGACACCGCCGGCTCGGCTTGCCCCACCCCGGCGACCGAGCGCAGGTACCGCACCTGGTCGACAGGGGCGGCGGACTTCCGGTAGGCCTCCCACAGGGCGGCGTGCTCGTCGGCGCCGCCGCGACGGGCGTATACCGCCAACGCCGCCGTGGCCACCTCGGGGTCGAGCGCGGCCCCGCTGAGCAACCGCTCGACAGCGTCGGTCGCCCGGGCGATCGTGTCGCCGTCGGCGCCGAGGGCGCCCATGGTCGTGATGAGGACGCCGCGCAGCTTGCGGGTCAGGTCGCTCTCCGACTCCTCCGCTTCCCATCCCGCCCTGGTGAGGGCGGGGCCCGCCAGCTTCCTGACGAACTCCTCGAACGCGGGCCGAGCCTCCTCGTCGAGGGCGTGGTGCTCAAGTTGGCCGAGGCCGGAGGCGACGACCGACCAGATCGCCTCCTCCGTCTCGGCGCCGAGCTCGGCGGCGAGATCGAGGAAGCGGTCCGCCGAGACCTGCCCGCTTTGAACGAAGGCGAGAGTGTCCGAGACCAGGGTGTGCCTCTCCATCTCGTCGAGGCGCTCGATGTTGTCGATCAGATCCTCAAGCAGCTCCTCGGTGTAGCGGGACCTGTAGAAGCCGTGCCCGCCGGCGTTGGTCGTCATCCAGTCGAGATCGCCCTCGATCGGGACGAAGGCCTCGTCCCCCTCGACCAAGACCCTCGTCTCGAACGGCTTGCCGACGCTCTCGCCGCGGATGTGGACGGGCGCCTTCCAGATCGTGGAGTCGGACTCGTCCGCGATGGCCAGGTGCCTCCTCTGGCTGAGCAGCACGCCGCCGTCGGCCAGCCGGGCGTCGATCTGCGGGAAACCCCGTTGGTAAACCCATGTGCTCATGATGTCGGAGACCGGCCACTGCGACGCCCCGTCGAGCCCCTCCCACAGGTCGGCGGTCACCGTGTTGGCGTATTTGTGCTTGTTCAGGTAGTCGGTCACACCCCGCCTGAAGCTCTCCTCGCCGATGAACATCTCCATCATCCGCAACACGGCGGAGCCCTTGCCGTAGGTGATGGAGTCGAACATCTGGTCGACTTCGGCGGGTGAGTTGACCTCAAACTCGATCGGCCGCGTGTTGGCGAGCTGATCGGTGCTCATGGCCCACGGCTTCCAGTCGTTGCTGAACGAGAGCCAACGTTTCCACTCGGGGCGCATGGCCTCGGTCGCCTTGAACTCCATGAAGGAGGCGAACGCCTCGTTGAGCCAGGCGCCCTCCCACCATGCCATGGTGACCAGGTTGCCGAACCACTGGTGGGCGACCTCGTGGCCGATCACGTCGAGGCAGCTCTGCAGCTCGGCCTGGCTGGCCTTCTCCCGGTCGAGGATCAGGTAGGAGTCGCGGTAGGTGATGAGCCCCATGTTCTCCATGGCCCCGAAGGCGAAGTCGGGGATGGCGATGTGGTCGAGTTTGTCGCCCGGGTAGCCGATGCCGTAGTAGTCGGACAGGTACTCGAAGCAGAAGACGGCGTTCTCCATCGCCGCGTCCGTGAGGTGGAGGTTCCCCTTGGGGACGATGACCCGGATAGGCGTTCCCCTGACCACGGTCGGCTCGGTCGCCTCGAAGGGCCCGACGATGAACGCGAGCAGGTAGGTGGACATCTTCATCGTCGGCGCGAACCGGATCTCGACGCGCCCGTCGTCGAGGGTCTCCCTCTCGACCTCCGACGTGTTGGAGTAGCCCTCCGACTCCGGGTCGATCACCAGGGTCGTCCGGAAGGTCGCCTTGAAGTCGGGCTCGTCCCAGCAGGGGAAGATCCGTCGGGCGTCCGTCGCTTGACACTGCGACGCGGCGATGGCGTGCTCGGCGCCGTCGGCGTCCCGGTGGGTCGACCGGTACCAGCCGCGCAGCTTGTCGTTGATGATGCCCTTGTGCTTGATGTCGAGCCGGTACGAGCCGGGCGCCGGCGCCCGGTCGAACGTCAACGTCGCTCGCTCAAGCTCCTCGTCGTATGCGATGTCCGCGGCGGCGCCGACCGACGAGAGGGTCGCCGACTCGATGACGATCTCAGCGGCGTTGAGGGTTATCGACGACGCGGCCTCGACGACTTCAATGTCGGCGCCGACCGATCCGGTGAACTCGCAGATCTCGAGGTCGGGCTCGAGCCGGATGTCGTAGTGGTTGGGCACGATGCCGCGCGGCAGGCGGAACGGGTTGTCTGACAAGTTGGGCCTCGGGGTCGGAGGGGCCGGATGGTACCGGCCGCGCCGCGGCCGCGGAGCCGCGGCGGGCGACGGCGGCGGGCCGAATGGGCCCCCTACCCTTGCCGCGATGACAGACCAAAGGACGATCCTCGTCTCGGTGAACGGGCCCGACCGCCCGGGGATCTCGGCGGCCCTGATGGACGTGCTGACGGCCGGCGGCGCCGAGATCTTCGACGTGGAGCAAATCGTCGTGCGCGGGAAGCTGACCCTCAACGTCCTCATCGACGTGCCGGCCGAGCAGGCGACGATTCGCGATCTCCTGTTCCTCGGCTGGGAGAAGGGGCTCAACATCGACTTCGAGCCGGCCGACACCACCCCGACCGAGCCCAAGGCGTTGTCGATCGTGACGGTGTTGGGCGCTCGCGTCGCCCCCGACGACTTCGGCGCCGTCGCCCGGGCGATCGCCGACGGCGGGGGGAACATCGAGCGCATCTTCAGGCTCTCCCGGTACCCGGTGCTCAGCTACGAGCTGACGATCTCGGGCGGCGACATCGGGGCGGTCCGGGCCGGCCTCGTCGCCGCCGCCGCCGAGAGGGACATTGACGTCGCCATCCAGCCCGAAGGGCTGGAGCGGCGCGCGAAGAGGATGGTCGTCCTCGACGTCGACTCGACGCTGATCCAAGACGAGGTGATCAACCTTCTGGCGCGGGAAGCCGGGGTCGAGGAGAGGGTGTCCGCCGTCACCGCATCGGCCATGGCGGGCGAGATCGACTTCGAAGGGTCGTTGAGGGAGCGCGTCGCCCTGCTCGAGGGCCTCGACCAGGCCGCCCTCGACCGGGTCTCGCAGGCGATCACCGTCACGTCGGGGGCGCGCACGTTCATCAGGACGTTGCGGCGCCTCGGCATGAAGACCGCCATCGTCTCCGCCGGGTTCACTCGCTTCGCCGACGCCCTCGCCGCCGACCTGGGGATCGACTACTCGTTGTCGAACACGCTGGGGGTCGAGGACGGGGCCCTCACGGGCGGCCTCGCCGGGGAGTTGGTCGACGGCCCCGCGAAGGCGGCGTTCCTCCGCCGGATCGCGGCCGCGGAGCGGATCCCGCTGAGTCAGGTGGTGGCCGTGGGCGACGGCGCCAACGACCTGGACATGCTGGCGGCGGCGGGCTTGGGCATCGCCTTCAACGCCAAGCCGATCGTCCGGGAGAGGGCGGACACCTCGGTGTCGGTCCCGTTCCTCGACGCCATCTTGTTCCTGATGGGTGTTCGCCGGGAGCATGTGGAAGCCGCCGACGCGGCCGACCCCGGCCTCGACCAACCCCCGCTCCGCGACGTCCCGGGCACCCCTCCCGTTTGAGCGGGCTGAGCGTGGCCGGCACTGCCGAGCGTGGCCGGCACTGCCGAGCGTGTGCGGTAGTGCCGATGAGAGCCGCGAAACTGCACACGCAGCTACCAGTCGCGGTGGAACAGCTCGCCTCGGGGACGGTCGACGCGCTCGAAGCCGTGGGCGCCGAAGAAGTCGCGTTGGGCCTGGATCAGGTTGGCGGGCAGCCGCTCCGACCGCGCCCCGTCGAAGTAGGCGAGGGCCGACGAGTGAGCGGGCGCCGCGATCCCGGCCATGGCCGCCCCGGCGACAACCCGCCTCCACGACGGCTCGGCCGCCTTGACGGCGCCTGCGAAGAACGGCGCCTCCGCCAGGTCGGTCGGGGCCGGGCCCTCCCGGTAGGCGGCGGCGATGTCCTCCAAGAAGTCGGCCCTGATGATGCAGCCCGCCCGCCAGAGCGAGGCCACCAGCCCCAGGTCCAGCCCCCACCCGTACTCGGCCGACGCGGCGCCCATCAGCCGCAGCCCCTGGGCGTAGGAGATGATCTTGGATGCGTAGAGCGCGGCCTCGATGTCGGAGACGGTGATTCCGTCGAGGGGCGCCACGGGTGAGTCGAACACCTCAGCGGCCCGCCGCCGCCGACCCGGGTCGGAGCTGACGATCCGGGCGAAGACCGCCTCGGCCACCAGCGTCCCCGGCTCGGCGAGGTCCAACGACGCGGCCGCCGCCCACTTGCCGGTGCCCTTCTGGCTCGCGGCGTCGAGGATCATGTCGATCAGCGGCTCGCCGCCCTCGACGGCGCCCAGGATGTCGGCCGTGATCTCGATCAGGTATGAGCGGAGCCGCCCCTCGCCCCACTCCGCCAATACGTCGCCGATCTGCGCGGGCGACATGGCCAGGCCGCGGCGCATCAAGTCGTAGGCCTCCGCGATCAACTGCATGTCGCCGTACTCGATCCCGTTGTGGACCATCTTCACGAAGTGGCCCGCGCCGCCGGGGCCCACCCAGCCGCAACAAGCCGCCCCGTCCGGCGCCCGAGCCGCGGCGCCCGTGAAGATCGGCTCGACGTCGGGCCAGGCGTCGATGTCTCCCCCCGCCATGATCGACGGCCCGAAGCGGGCGCCCTCCTCTCCGCCGGAGATCCCGACCCCCAGGTAGCCGATGCCCTCCGCCGACAGGCGCCTCACCCTCCTTTCCGTGTCGGTGAAATGGGAGTTGCCCCCGTCGACGAGGATGTCGCCTTGGTCGAGCAGCGGGGCCATGCGGTCGATGACATCGTCGACCGGGGCGCCGGCCTGGACCATCAGAACGATGATGCGCGGCCTTCTCAGGGCGCCGACAAGCTCCTCGAGCGACTCGGCCGCCGCCGCGATCTTGTCGCCCTCCTCGCCCGCCGCCAGCTCCCTGGTGACCGAGGTCGTGCGGTTGTAGACGGCGACCCTCCGACCGGAGTCGGCCAAGTTGAGGGCGAGGTTCGCCCCCATGACGGCGAGGCCGACGACGCCGACCTCAGCATTGGCGCTCACCGCGCCGAGCGTATCGGAGTGTCTACGCTGGCGAGCGCTTTGAGCCTGTTGCGACTTGGAGTCGACATCGGGGGGTCGGGGATCAAGTGCGCCCTGGTGGATCTGGAGACGGGCGAGCTCGCCTCCGAGCGCATCAGGGAGCCCACGCCTCAGCCGGCCACACCCGGTGCGGTGACCGCGGCGACCGCCGAGCTGGTGCGACGGGCCGGTCACGCGGGCCCGGTCGGGATCGGGCTCCCCTCGGTGCTCAACCGGGGGATAGTCGAGACGGCCGCCAACATCGACGACTCGTGGCTCGGGACCGACGCCCCCGAAGCGTTCGTCGAGGCCGTCCGCCGCCCCGTCGCGGTGATCAACGACGCCGACGCCGCCGCCCTCTGCGAGGCGCGGTTCGGCGCGGCGCGGGGGGTGAGCGGGCTGGTGATCGTCCTCACCTTCGGGAGCGGCATCGGCAGCGGTTTCCTCTTCAACGGCGACCTCATCCCCAACACCGAGCTCGGCGCCATGCAGTTCGGCGGGCACATGCGGGCCGAGACGGGCTACTCGGCCCAGACCCGCGAGCGGGAAGGGCTCACGTTTGAGGAGTGGGGAGAGAGGGCAAGCCGGTTCCTGTGTCACGTCCGAGACGTGTTCCGCCCGGAGTTGGTCGTCGTCGGGGGCGGTGTGGCCCGCAAGTGGGACCAATGGAGCGGCTCGCTCGACGAGTCGTTGCGGGTGGTACCCGCCTCGAGGGCCAACAACGCCGGCATCGTCGGGGCGGCGACCCTGGTCGCCTGAGGAGCCCGGCGGCTACCTGCGGAAGCTCTCGAACCGGTCGGCCGCGGCCGCCGGCACCCTCACCTCGAGGACGGTCCCGTCGTTGTCGTGCGTCTCCTCGATCACCTCCCCCACGCGATGTGCGGCGGCAACGATGTCGCCCCTGTCGTAGGGGACCTCCAACGTGAGCGTCACCATCCGGCGGGCGATCGCCTCGCTCAAGGCGGCGGTGAGGGCTGTGAGCCCGTCCCCGTTGAGGGCGGAGATGAGCGCGGCCCCCGGGTAGAGGTTCGAGACCCGCTCCGCTTGGCCCGGGGTCAGGGCGTCGGACTTGTTGACGACCAGCAGCTCGGGGATGTCGTCGGCGCCGATCCCGGCCAGGACTTCCCTCACTGCCGCGATCTGGCCCGCGGGGTCGTCGTCGGACCCGTCCACCAGGTGTATCAGCAAGTCGGCCTCGTTCGCCTCGGCGAGCGTCGACCGGAACGCCTCGACGAGGCCGTGGGGGAGCCGGCGCACGAAGCCGACCGTGTCGGCGAGGAGCACGGAGCGATTGTCGGGGAGGTCGAGCCTCCTCACGGTCGGGTCGAGAGTGGCGAACAGCCGGTCCTGCACGAGCGCGTCGGAGTCGGTCAGCTTGTTGAGGAGAGTCGACTTGCCAGCGTTGGTGTAGCCCACGATCGCCGCCTGCGGGATCCCCGAGCGGCGGCGGCGCTTCCGCTGGGTGTCGCGCCGCCTCGCGGCGGCCTTCAGGTCGCGCTCGAGTTTGGCGATCCGGTGCTGGATGCGGCGCCGGTCGGTCTCCAGCTTCGTCTCGCCCGGGCCTCGCGTCCCGATCCCGCCCGCCTGCTGAGACAACGCCTTGCCCTTGCCCCGCAAGCGGGGGAGGTTGTAGCGGAGGAGGGCGAGCTCGACTTGGAGGGCCCCGACCTTGGACGCGGCGTGTTGGGCGAAGATGTCGAGGATCAGCGCCTCCCGGTCGACGACGTCGCAGTGGAGGATCGACTGGAGGTTCCGCTGCTGGGCCGGGGTAAGGGGATGGTCGAAGACGACGACGTCGATGTCGAGGGCCCTGGTGACGGCGGCCAGCTCCTCGGCTTTGCCGCCGCCGATGAAGGTGGCCGGGTCGATGCGGTTGCGCCTCACCAGCTCGCGGCCCACCGGCTCGGAGCCTGCGGTGTCGGTGAGCAACGCCAGCTCCCTGAGGGAGCGCTCCTCGTCCGCCTCGGCCGTCCCGGCCGCGGCGACCCCGACCAGGAAGGCGCGCTGGACGGCGACTTCGAGATCTGTGATTGTCGCGGTGAGGCGCCGTCGCCGGCGCGACGCGTGCTCTTGAGTCAACGGGCCCTCCGACGGCCGCTCACAGCGGGTCGATCACAGGTATTGGCCTTCGTCCCCGACGTGATCGAGCTCTTCCTCGGCGATGATCTGCGACTCCCTGACGGCGACCACGGGTTTGCCGGTCGGCGGCCAGATGAAGCGCCACGCCCCGGTGGGGACCGCCCAGAACCGCTGCCCGGTCTGGACGTCGACCAGGGCGAGAGCGTCGTTCCCGTCTTTGGCGCCGATGGGGACGAGCAAACCGGAGCGGGTGACGGCTTCCTCCGGGGGCTGGCCGACTCGCCAGCCGCCCAGCACTTTGTACCCGTTGTCGTGGAAGATCGGAAGGTCGGTCTCGGGCATGCACACCTCATTCTCGCGCCAAGACGACCGAACGGCTACCCGGGTTTCCGGGAGGCCCCGGGGCGCCTATAGGCTCGCCCGATGGCCGAGACGCGTTTGTTCTCAGAGGCCCTCGAGTACCACGAGAAGCCGCGGCCGGGGAAGTTGGAGGTTCGGTCGACGAAACCGACGGCCACCCAGTCCGATCTCAGCCTCGCCTACTCGCCGGGAGTCGCCGAGCCTTGCTTGGCCATCGCCGACGACCCCGACGCGGCGTTCCAGTACACCAACAGGGGCAACCTGGTGGCCGTCGTCTCCAACGGGTCGGCGGTGCTCGGCCTCGGCGCTATCGGGCCCCTGGCGGGGAAGCCGGTCATGGAGGGGAAGGCGGTCCTCTTCAAGCGGTTCGCCGACATCGACGTCTTCGACTTGGAGATCGACGCCTCCGACCCCGAGGACGTGATCCGGTTCTGCGAGATGCTCGCCCCGACCGTGGGGGGGATCAACCTTGAGGACATCAAGGCGCCGGAGTGCTTCCACATCGAGGAGACCCTCAAGCAGCGCCTCGACATCCCCGTGTTCCACGACGATCAGCACGGGACGGCGATCATCGCCGGGGCGGCGTTCCTGAACGCACTGGACCTGTCCGATCGCGACATAGCGACCACCCGGGTCGTGTTCTCCGGCGCAGGGGCGGCCGGCGTCGCCTCGGCTCGTTTCTTCGTCGACTTGGGGGTGGACCCGTCGAACATCTTGATGGTCGACTCCCAGGGCATGGTCCACTCGGGCCGCGACGACCTGACGCCCGACAAGGCGCAGTTCGCCGTCGAGACGGAGGCTCGGACGCTGGAGGAGGCGCTCGTCGGCGCCGACGCCTTCGTCGGCGTGTCGGTGGCCGGCACGGTGAGCCCCGACATGATCAGGTCGATGGCGGCCGACCCGATCGTCTTCGCCCTCGCCAACCCCAACCCTGAGATCACCTACCCGGAGGCGAGAGCCGCCCGGGAGGACGTGATCATGGCGACGGGGCGGAGCGACTACCCCAATCAGGTCAACAACGTCCTCGGGTTCCCCTTCATCTTCAGGGGCGCCCTCGACGTGCGGGCCCGCGGCGTGTCCCGGGGGATGAGGATCGCCGCCGCGCGCGCCCTCGCCGAGTTGGCCAGGGGGCCGGTCCCAGAGTCTGTGCTCCAGGCCTACGACATGGGCCGGCTGGCCTACGGCAGGGAGTACCTGATCCCCAAGCCTTTCGACCATCGGGCCGTGTGGACGGTGGCGCCGGCCGTGGCACAGGTCGCCATCGACGAGGGGCTCGCCCGGCGCCCCTTCGAGGACGTCGAGGAGTATCGGCAGCAGCTTCGCTCCCGGTTCAGCGCGTCGTACCGGATGCTCACCGCCGTCACCACCCGCGCCGTGAGAGAGCCGAAGCGAGTCGCCTACCCGCACGCCGACGACGTCCGCATCATCCGGGCGGCCCGGCGCGTCGCCTCGGAGGGCATCGGCATCCCGATCCTGGTCGGCGACGGCCGTCGGATCGAAGACGTGGCCGCTTCGGCGCACATGCCCCTCGACGGGATGGAGATCGTCGACCCCTCGTCGGGCGAGTCGAGCGCCTACCGGTACGCGACGATCCTTGAGAGGGCGCGTCGCGACCGGGGCGTGTCGCTGCACACGGCGCAGCGCCTGGTGGCGGACCCCAACATGTACGCCTACATGATGTTGCGGGAGGACGCGACCGACGCCGTCATCTCAGGCCTCACCACATACCACTCGGAGACGATTCGGCCCGCCCTGCAGGTCTTGGAGATGGAGGAGGGGCGTTCCGTCGTGTCCTCGGTCAACATGGTCATCGTGCGCGGCCAGCCGTACTTCTTCACCGACTGCGCGGTCAACATCGAGCCGACGGCCGGGCAGTTGGCCGAGATCGCCCTCGCCGCGACGGAGACGGCGGAGAAGGAGTTTCACCGGGAGCCGCGGGTGGCCTTCATCAGCTACTCCGACTTCGGATCGGCGGGAGGCGTGGAGCCTGCGAGGGTGCGCAAGGCTGTCCGGCTGTTCCGCGAGGCGAGGCCCGATGTGCCCGTTGACGGCGAGATGCAGGCGGACTCGGCGGTGGTGGCGGAGTTGCTGGAGCGCCGCCGCCCCGGCGGTTCGCTCGACCGGCCGGCCAACGTCTTGGTCTTCCCCAACCTGACTGCGGCCAACGCTTCCTTCAAGCTCCTTCACAGGATCGGGGGTGCCGAGGTGATCGGCCCGATCCTCAGCGGCCTCTCCAAGACCGTGCACGTCTTGCAGCGAGACGCGACCATCGGCAACGTGGTCAACATGACGGCGATAGCGGTCGCGGAGGCGCAACGGCGCCAACAACTCGGCTGAGGCGCTAGGGGCGCCTCGGCCGGGGAGCGGCGGAGGCGGACGGGAATCGAACCCGCCAGAGACGGTGCCCGCCTCTCGCCGGTTTTGAAGACCGGGGGGCCCACCAGGCGCCCAGACGCCTCCCGCGCCCCACCCTACCCCCCTAATGGTTTCCTAATGCTCCGGATTCGCCTGTACCGTAGTTTGCGCATTGAGAAACGCCCGCAGGCGCCCGCGGGGCCCCGACGACGGCGGTCGCCGTCGCGATTGGCGCGTTTTCGACCTTCTGGGGAACTATCCGGGCGCCGATAGCATTCTTCACAAGATGACCGATAGATCCTTCGGAAGGACGGTTCGCTTCCGCCGGACCACGCTTGGCATCAGCCAGTCCAAGCTCGGCGAGCTCGTCGGGCGCTCGCCCAGCGCCGTCCGGTCTTGGGAACGGGAGCAAGCCGTGCCGAGGGACGCCAAAGTGCTGACAGCCCTGTCGGCGATTCTGGGTGTCGACGAGAACGCTCTCTTCGAGAAGGCCGGCGCGAAGGTCCCGGAGGCGGCGGCGCCTTCGACGATTGAGCAAGCCTTGGCGACACTCGACCCCGAGCTCGCCGAGGGGACCACGTTCGGGAAGGCGCAACCGGCGACGGCCGAGGGGCAGTCGCCGTCGTTGGGGCGAGCCGCCGCGGCCGCGACCCCCAAGGCGGCTGACGGCGCGACCTGGGTCACGCCGCCCAACGGGGCGTCGTATATGGAGGACGGGTCGCAACGTCAGCTCTACCGGGTCCGGAGCCTGGCGACCGTCGTCGCCATGCTCGTGCTTGTGATCGCCTTTGTCTGGGCGTTGTCCGAAGGGTTGGGCGCTTTCAGCGAATTGTGGGACGAGTTCTCCGGGAGTTTCCGCCTCTAGCCCCGTCGCCGCGCCGGATGTGGTATGATGGCGGCGCCAGAGAAAGGAGGTGGTCCGACATTGCATGAAAGTTCTTGGGCTCTGGAGGTGGCCCGGCGCTGAGTAGCGCTGACTACCGGAGGCGCTGCTTGTTGCCGTCTCAGCAGAGGCGGCGACGCAGGTGGCGACTTCAAACCGGGACCACCCGGCTTTGGTTACCGCGGGACAAGCCCACCCGCGGCGCTTACCGAGAAACGCCATAGCCGTAGGACGGGCCCCCGCCGCACGGCGGGGGCCCTGTCGCGCCTCTCGCGCCGGCCCGCGCCGCGACCCGCCGCGCCGGCCCGCCGCATACCGTCAGAGCGGGAACCCCTGGTCGCGCATCCAGCGGTCGTTGAAGACCTTGGACAGATACCCTCGGCCCGAGTCGGGGATGATCACCACGACGAGGCGATCCTCGTTTTCCCGCGCCGTTCGCAGGGCGGCTTCGACGGCCATGCCCCCCGACCCTCCCGTGAGCACGGCCTCCGCCTTGGCCAGCCGGCGGGCCATCGCGAAAGACTCGGCGTCCGTCACCTCGATGAGCCTGTCGATCAGGGCCAAGTCGATCGTGTCGGGGTAGAAGTCCTCACCGACTCCCTCGACGAAATACTGATGCAGGTCCTCGCCCGGCCCCTTGGTGTAGATGGAGCCCTCGGGGTCGGCCCCGACCAACTCGACCTGCGGCTTCCGCTCCTTGAGGTACCTCCCGGCGCCGGTGAGGGTCCCGCCGGTCCCGACGCCGGCCACGAGAACGTCGATCTCGCCGTCGGTCTGCTCCCACAACTCCGGGCCGGTCGTCTCGTAGTGGGCCTGCGGGTTGGCGGCGTTGGCGTACTGGTCGGGCTGGAAGGCGCCGTCGATCTCCTCGGTGAGCCGATCAGCCACCGCGTAGTAGGACTCGGGATGGCCCCGACCGTGCTCCGTGGGGCACACGATCACCTCGACGCCGTAGGCCCTGAGCAGATCCCGTTTCTCAATCGACACCTTGTCGGGAACGGGGCAGATCACTCGGTATCCCCGGACGGCGCCGACCATGGCCAAGCCGACGCCCGTGTTCCCCGAGGTCGGCTCGACGATGACGCCGCCGGGGGCGAGCAGGCCCTCCTCCTCGGCCCGGTCGATCATCGAGGCGGCGATCCGCTCTTTGATCGATCCCCCCGGGTTCATCTGCTCCATCTTCGCCGCCAGGTTGGCGGGGGGATGGAGTCGGGAGAGGCGGACGAGGGGAGTGCTCCCTATCGCGTCGACGACGCTGTCACAGATTCTCATCGCATGCGAACCTTAGGAGTCGGGGCCGCCCGGGCGGCCTGTCGCTGAATTGGCGAACCGGGCTTGGCGGTCCCCTCAACCCGTCGGGCGCCATTCTCGATGCACAAACTACGGTATAGGCGAATCCAGAACATTGGGAAACCGGAGAGGTGATGAGGACGCTGCTGCTGATGAGACACGCCAAGTCGGACTGGGACGCGGACTACGCCGCCGACATCGACCGACCCCTCAACAAACGAGGCAAGCGCAGCGCCCGGCTGATGGGCAGGCTCCTTCAGGGCATGGCCCTCGTCCCCGACCACATCATCAGCTCGCCCGCGGTGCGCGCCCACGTCACCGCGCAGCTCGCGGCGGAGGCCGGCGACTGGGGTTGCCCCATCGTCGCAGAGCCCGACCTGTACGGAGGCGGGCCCGAGACCGTGGTGTCCGTCGCCGCCGGGGCCCCCGACGTGGAGCGGCTCATGCTTGTCGGCCACCAGCCGACATGGTCGATGGCCCTGGCTCGCCTGACCGGCGCGCGGGCCGACATGAAGACGGCGTCCGTGGCGGTGATTGAGACGACGGCCCGCGACTGGGCCGATCTCCCCGAAGTCGTCTGCGACTTGGCGGCGCTTCATCACCCTCGCCCCTTCTTCGGGTCGGAGTGGGACGATGCGTCGAAGAGGCGGTAGAGCGAGCGCCCGCCCCGCGGCGACCGCTCCTGCGGCGACCGCTCTCAGCGGTCGCCGCCGACTCGGGCTCAGGTTTTTCGAGATTGGGGGTTCACAAACGCCGCCGACTCGCGTATAATGGATGTCTCGGGGTTCGCCGGCGCCCATCGCTCGACCCCATCGCTCTGTGGGAGGTTGAACGGGAATGGCTGTCAGAACGCGTGAGGACAAAGCCGAGAAGGCGCGGCGCGTCCGCCTTCAGTCGAAGCTGACCGACGAGCGCGGGCGCCTCACCACCGATCTCGTATCCCAGTACCTGACCGCCATCGGCGAGTACGACCTGCTCACCGCGGAACAGGAAGTCGAGCTCGCCCAGAAGATCGAGGCGGGCGAGGAAGCCGCCCAGAAGCTGGAGGAGAAGAAGTACCGGGGGAAGCGTCAGGAGATGGAGCTTCGCCGCCTGGCCCGCCGCGGCTCCCAGGCCAAAGACGACTTCCTCACGGCCAACCTCCGCCTCGTCGTCGCCAACGCGCGTCGCTACGCCAACACGTCGGGAATCGACTTCCTCGACCTGATCCAGGAAGGCAACCTCGGCCTGATCCGGGCGGTCGAGAAGTTCGACTGGAGGAAGGGGTTCAAGTTCTCGACCTACGCCACTTGGTGGATCCGCCAGGCCATCACCCGCGCCATCGCCGACAAGTCCCGGACGGTGCGCATCCCGGTCCATCTTCACGACACGCTCGCCGCGGTGCGCGCCGCTCAGGCGTCGCTCAAGGCCGAGCTGGGGCGCGACCCCCGGCCGGAGGAGATCGCCGAGGAAGCCGGCGTCACGGCGGACAAGGTCGAGTTGGCCCTCAGCGTCTCCGACACCGTCTCGCTCGAGCAGCCCATAGGCGAGGACGGGGCGCAGCTCGGGGACTTCATCAAGGACGAGGACGCCGACGACCCCGTGCAGATGACCGAGGAGATGGACGTCGCCGACTCGCTGCGTTTCTCCATTGAGAGGCTTCCCGAGAGAGAGGGGCGCATCCTCGCCCTTCGTTACGGCTTCTACGACGGCGTGCCCCGCACGCTCGAGGAGATCGGGGACGAGTTCAACCTGACCCGGGAGCGGATACGTCAGCTCGAGAAGCTGGCGCTGTGCCGTCTCCGTCACCCGTCGTTCGGGATCCGCGAGGCCGACCTGGTCTGAGCGGCGGTCGGCCCGGGCCGGCCCGGGCCCGCTCCCTTCGCGTCAACAGCCGTAACGTCGGCTGGAACATTGGCCGAGTAGGGCCGCGGGGGCCGAGCCCGGCCAAACCAAGATTGGAGTCACATGCCGGCAGGCGCCCCCATTTCCGAGAAGGCGCTCACGCCGTGGGCGGTGCTGCGCGACGGGAGCCTCCTTGTTTGGCGGTTCGTCAAACGTCGCCCCTGGGCTTTCGCCATCGGCGCCGTCGGCGGGGCAATGTTCGCCGCCGCCGTCATCGCCGCCTCCCAGGCCGTCGGATGGGTGACGGCCGAGGTGATCATCCCGGTGCTCGACGAGGGGCTTCAGCCCGACCTGCTCGCGGCGGGCGCCGTCCTCCTGGTGGGCGTCTCGGTCTTCAAGGCCGTCGGCGTCGTCGTCCGCCGAACCGCCGCCGGCTGGTTTCACTACGCCGCGACCCGCGACGTGCGCAACGAGCTGCTCGCCCATCAGCTCACCCTCAAGATGTCCTGGTTCAACAAGCAGTCCATCGGCGACCTGCTCGCCGTCGCCGACTCCGACGTCCAACAGGGCGCCGCCGTGCTGAGCCCGATGCCGTACTTCACCGGGATCTCGTTCCTCTTGGTCGGCGCCGTCGTCATGATCTTCGCCATCGACCCGTGGCTCGGGTTGGGCGCCGTGATCGGCCTCATCGTGGTCATCGCCGTCGATCTCCACGGGAGCTGGGTCACCTACGGGATGTGGGAGCGAGTCCAGGCGGCCAGGGGCAAGGTCTCCTCGGTCGCCCACGAGAGCTTCGACGGCGCCCTGACGGTGAAGGCGCTGGGACGGGAGCGTCTCGTGTCCGAGGGGTTCGGGGAGGAGAGCGACACGCTCCGCGACCGGAACATCGCGGTGAACAGCACTTGGACGAAGTACCAGGTGATCATTCGCGCCATGCCCCAGGCCTTGATCGTCGTCCTGATGGTTGTCGGCGCCGCCAGGATCAACGCAGCCGCCATCGACGCGGGCGACATGGTCACTGCGGCCTATCTCCTGTCCCTGTTGTCCTTCCCGGTCCAGGTGGTCGGGTACGTCTTGTGGGATCTGGCGGCCAGCCTGGCCGGTTGGCGGCGGGTCCAAGCCGTGCTCGACGCCGACCAGCACATGGAGCACGGCGAGCGGCGGGCCTCCCGTAAGCGCCGGGCCGCGTCGGTGGTCGGCTCGACGCTCGACTTCGGCTACGACGACGAGCCCGTCCTCCGCGGGCTCGACCTGGACATACGCGCCGGCGCAACCATCGCGATCGTCGGCCCGACGGGGTCGGGCAAGTCGACCCTCTGCCTGCTGTTGGCCCGCCTCTGGGATCCGGCCTCGGGCGCCGTCCACCTCGAGGGCCGGGATCTGCGCTCGTTCGCCGCGTCCGAGCTTCCCAAAGAGGTCTCCTATGTGCCGCAGGGCGCCTTCCTGTTCGACGCGTCGGTCCGCGAGAACATCACGCTGGGAGAGAGCTTCACCGACGCCGAGGTGGAGGCGGCCGTCGCTCTTGCCGGCGCGGAGTCCGTTGTCGCCGAGCTCGCCGACGGCCTCGACGCCGAGTTGGGGGAGCGGGGGACGACCTTGTCGGGCGGTCAGAGGCAGCGGCTGGCCCTGGCGCGGGCGCTGATTCGCAAGCCGCGCCTGATGATCCTCGACGACGCCACCTCGGCGGTCGATCCCTCGGTCGAGGCCAAGATCCTCAGAACCCTCAGGAGCGCGGCCCTGCCTTCGACGATCGTGGTCGTCGCCTATCGCCCGGCTTCGATCCGGCTGGCCGACGAGGTCGTCTACATCGACGCCAAGACGATCCTCGGCCATGGCACGCACTCGGAGCTGCTCGAGTCCGAGCCCGGGTACGCGCGCCTCGTCCAAGCCTATGAAGAGGAGGCTCAGAGACTCCGGCGGGAGGCGCCGTGAGCCGCGAGCGAACCACGGGTGCGGTGATACGGCGGGCGCTCCGGGAGGCGCCGGCCCTCGGGAAGGGACTCCGGCTCACCTTGGCCCTGGCCATGGCCGGGCAGGCGATCACCGTCGTCACCCCGATCGCCCTTCAGAAGATCATCGACGAGGAGATCCTCGACCCGGACGGCATTGAGATGGCAGGCGTCCTTCAGAAGGTCGGCTGGGCGCTGCTGGCGCTCGTCGTCGGCGTGGTCGTCGGCAGGGTCTCGTTGCTCCGCTTGGTCGAGTCGTCCTCGACGGGGCTCTCGGATCTGAGGGCGAAGACGTTCCGGCACATCATGGCTCAGTCGGTTCTGCATGTGCAGGCCGAGCGCCGGGGGAACCTCGTCAGCCGGGTCACCTCCGACATCACCACCCTCCAAGAGTTCATGGAGTGGGGCGGCGTCGGCTTGGTCGTCGGGTTGGGCCAAGTGGTCCTCGCCATGGGCGTGATGACGGCGTATGAGTGGCGCCTGGCCCTCATCGCCCTGGGCGGCGTCGTCTTGTACATGACGATGATGCGCTGGTTCCAGCGGATTCTCGCCTCCAAGCACGACGCGGTCCGGGAGGAGGTCGGCGCCTCGCTGGGTGTTCTCAGCGAGTCCATCTCGGCTATCCCGGTGGTGCGCGCCTACGGGACCGAGGAGCGGACCAAGGCCAGAGTCGCCGAGGCGCTGCAACGCCGCTTCCGCATCGAGTTCACGACCGCCCGGTTCGGCAACACCCTCTTCTCCACGGCCGAGGTGTTCGCCGGGGCCCTGACCGCGGCGTTGGTGGTGGTTGGCGTCCTCATGGGGATCGGCGAGGGGACCTCGGCGGGGACCCTCGTCGCCTTCCTGTTCCTCGCCAACCTCCTGATCGAGCCGCTCCAGATCGTGGTTGAGACCCTTGAGTTCGCCCAGTCGGCGGCGTCGGGGCTGCGTCGGGTGATTTCAGTCCTCGACGGGGAGGTCGAGATCGACGAGCCGGACAACCCCGAGGATCTCCCCGAAGGCGGTCTCGGCGCCCGGCTTGAGCGGGTCAGATACGCCTATCCAACGGGCCCGGAAGCGCTCACCGACGTGACGGTCGACGTCGCCGTCGGCGCCCGCGTCGCCGTGGTCGGCGAGACCGGGTCGGGTAAGACCACTTTCGCCAAGCTGCTGGTGAGGCTCATCGACCCGGCGGAGGGGCGCATCCTGATCGGAGGGGTTGATGCGCCGTTGATCCGCTTGGCGGACCTCCGCGATCGCGTGGCCTTCGTTCCCCAAGAGGGGTTCTTGTTCGACGACACCGTCGCCGCCAACGTCCGCTACGGGCGCCCGGGCGCCGACGACGCCGAGGTGCTGGCCGCGTTCTGTGAGTTGGGACTCGGCGAGTGGGTGGAGAGCCTCCCCGACGGCTTGGAGACGCGAGTCGGGGAGCGGGGCGGGTCGTTGTCGGCGGGGGAGCGTCAGCTTGTGGCGCTTGTCCGCGCCTGGATCGGCTCACCGGACCTGCTGGTGCTCGATGAGGCGACGTCGGCGGTCGACCCCGTGCTCGACGTGGCTCTCCGCCATGCGATGGGCCGGCTCATCGAGGGTCGGACCTCGGTGACCATCGCCCATCGCCTGTCGACGGCCGAAGCGGCCGACGAGGTGCTGGTCTTCGATCAGGGGCGGCTCGTCGAGCGGGGGAGTCACCCCGACCTGCTCGCCGCCGACGGGGTGTACGCCGCCCTGCACGCCGACTGGTCCGCCGGCGTCAAAACCGTCTAACCCAAATCGGTTTCCTAATGCTCTGGATTCGCCTATACCGAAGTTTGTGCATTGAGAAACCGCTTGGGACCCGTCCGAGGCCTCCGAGGCTCGTCTTCCGGGGTGCGCCGATCTAACGTGACGACGTGACTCGGGTCGTCCAAGCCGCCGGCGGGCTCGTCTTCCGCAGGACCGCCAAGGGCAATCTCAGGATCCTCGCGGTCCATCGGCCCAAGTACGACGACTGGGGGCTTCCCAAGGGCAAGGCTGACGAGGGGGAGGGGCCGGAGCGGACGGCTCTCAGAGAGGTCCTTGAGGAGACCGGCTATCGCTGTCGCGTCGTGGAGGACCTCGGTGTGACGAGGTATCCGGTCGAGGAGGGCCTCAAGGAGGTGCACTGGTACGCCATGCGACCCCTCCCGCACAGCCCCGGGTTTCGGGAGAACAACGAGATCGACGAGATCAAGTGGCTCCCACCCAAGGGCGCCCGGAAGCTCCTCGACTACGAGAGCGAGCGGGATCTCATCGACGGGCCGAGGCTCAAGAAGCTCGCCCGGACCGGCGCCCTCCTCCTTCTGCGCCACGGCGAGGCTGTGGACAGGTCGGAGTGGGACGGGCCCGAAGCCGAGCGGCCCCTGACCAAGAAGGGCAGGCGCCAGGCGCAGGTCGTGGCCGACTCTCTGGCGGGCGCCGAGGTGGAGCGGGTCGTCGCCGGCCCCTACCGCCGTTGCGTCCAGTCGGCCAAGCCGTTGGCCGCGGCGATCGGCGCCGAGGTCGAGAGCGCGAGCGCTCTTGCCGAGGAAGCCGACATCGGCGCCGCCTACGCATTCGTCGACGGCCTCATCGGCGCCAACGTCGTCATCTCCACCCACGGCGACGTCATCGCAGCGGTGGTCAACCGCATGATGCGGGACGGCCTCAGCCTCGAGTCGCCCTTCAACTGCGCCGCGGGCTCCATCTGGCTGGTCAAGGCGGCCGCGGGCAGGTTCACGACCGGCCGCTACCTGCCTCCCCCCGAGCTGGAGTAGGGCGGCACAGGCGAATCCAGGGCATCAGGAAACCGGCTTCTAGGGGAGTTGGTTGAGGAGCCAGGGGAGGGCTTCCTCCGCGGTCGGGGCGAGATGCACGTCGCCCGCGAACGAGCCGGCATCGAACACAAGGATCTCGGCGAGGCGGCTCCACGCGGCGCCTACGGCGACGACGGGGACCGTCCGGTCCCCCCTTTCCCGGATTATGTGGTTGCGGTTCCACGCGATGAGCAACTCGGTCGCCGTGCCGATCGACCCGGGGAGGGCGACGGCGCCGGCGGCCATGTCCATCATGGTCCCGATCCGGGCAGTGAGCCCCGCCGCTGCGATCTCCTCGGCCACATAGCGGTTTGCGCCGACGCGGTCGGGGAATTCACTGGGCGCGGTGACGCCCGTCACATGGCCGCCGGCCTCGGCGGCGCCCTTCGACGCCGCTTCCATGACCCCGCCGTAACCGCCGGTGACCACCGCCAGCCCCCGCTCGGCGAGAGACCGCCCCACCCATTCGGCGCGTCGATACTCCTCCGACCCGGGGAGGGGGGCGGCGGACCCGAAGACGGCGACGCTGCGTAGCTCGCTCAACCCGCCAGGGTCTCCTCGATGCCGGCCGCAACCCGGTCGGCGTCGATCAGAGCGTGTCTCTCCAAGGCGAACTGGGGCCACGGCGCGTCGAACCCGGCGACTCGCCGGATGGGCGCCTTCAGGTCGTACATCGCCTCCTCGGCCACCGCGGCCGCCACCTCGGCGGCGACCCCGGCCGACGCCTGCGGCTCTTGGACCAACAGGAGCCGCCCGGTCTTCCGCACCGAGCGGAGCACCGCGCCGCGATCCCAAGGGAAGAGGGTGCGGAGGTCGATGACCTCGACGGAGGCGCCGATGCGGTCGGCGGCCTCGAGCGCCACAGGGACCATCCCGCCGTAGGCGACAAGAGTCAGGTCCTCGCCCCGACGCCTCACCCGGGCCGTCCCGATCGGCAGCGTGTACCGCTCGGTCGGAACATCCTCTCTTCCCGCTCGGTAGAGGATCTTCGGCTCCAGGAAGATCACCGGGTCGTCGCTCTCGAGCGCAGCAGCCAACAGCCCCTTGGCGTCGGTCGGCGTAGACGGGCAGACGACCACCAGGCCGGGGGCGTGCACGAAGTAGGCCTCGGGCGAGTCGCAGTGATGCTCGTGGGCCGCGATGCCGGCGCCGTTGGGGAAACGCACGACCACCGGAACCGGCGAGTTGCCCCGGGTTCGGTAGCGGAAACGCCCCAGGTGGCTGACGATCTGGTCGAAGGCCGGGTAGACGAACCCGTCGAACTGGATCTCGGCGACCGGCCGCGCCCCGGCGAGAGCCATCCCAACGGCGGTCCCCACGATCCCCGACTCGTTGAGCGGCGCGTCAATGACCCTGTCCTCGCCGAATCGGTCGTGCAGGCCCTCGGTCACCCGGAACACCCCGCCGGCGACGCCGACATCCTCCCCGAGGACGATCACGTCGTCGTTCGCCTCCATCGCCTGACCGAGCGCGGCGTTGACGGCCTCGGCCATCGTCCAACGCTCGGTCGGCCCGGCGGGAAGCCGGTCGGCGGCGGGCCGCCAGACCTCGACCTCGCTGAATTGCGTCTCGGGCTCGCCGTGGGCGCGTTGCGTCGCGTGGAGCTGGTCGACGACGTGCTCGGGTATCCGGGCGAAGACGTGGCGGACGGCGTCGTCTCGCCCCGGGAGCGGCGCCGCCTCGATCTTCGCGATGGCGGCGTCAACCGCGTCGCCGACCTCCTCGGCGACTCTCTCGCCCGCGCTCTCGTCCCACTCGCCCCGATTCTCGAGGAAGCGTCGAAGCCGCTCTATCGGATCCTTCCGCTTCCACTCCTCCTCCTCGGCCTTGGAGCGGTAGAGGGAGGGGTCGTCGGCCGTGGCGTGAGGCCCGTAGCGGTAGGTCATGGCCTCGATCAGGGTGGGGCCTTTACCCGCCCGCGCCCGGCGCGCCGCCACCGTCGTGGCCAGGTAGACGACGATGGGGTCCATCCCGTCGACCCTCATGCCCTTGAAGCCGTACGCCGCGGCCTTCTGAGCGATCGTCTTCGAGGCGGTCTGCTTCTCGTAGGGGGTGGAGATGGCGTAGAGGTTGTTGGCGCAGATGAAGATCGTGGGCGTCTTCCACACCCCGGCGAAGTTCATGCCCGCGTGGAAGTCGGTCTCCGACGTGGCGCCGTCGCCGAAGTAGACGGCAGTGACGGTCTTCTCGCCTCGCAGCTTGGCGACGTAGGAGTAGCCGACGGCGTGGGGGAGCTGGCTGGCGATCGGCACGGTGACCATGGCGGTGCGGTGTTTCTCCATGTCCCACCCGACGTTGGGAAGGCCCCGCCAGAATGTGAGGAGCGCCTCCATCGGAAGGCCTCTCGTTATCTGAGCGCCGTGCTCCCTGTAGCTGGGGAAGATGAAGTCGGATGCCGCCAACGCCAGGGCGGACCCGATCTGCACGGCCTCCTCCCCTTCGAGCATCGCGTAGGTGCCGATCCGCCCCTGTCTCTGCAGCGCCAGCATCCGACGGTCGAGCTCGCGGGCCAGGACCATGTCCCGGTACATCTGCTGATAGAGATCGGGGTCGAGGCCGGGGTCCTCGCCGACGAGCTCGCCCTGCGCGTCGATGATCCGCAGCGTCTCGTGACGACCCATGAGCCGAGTCTGCCACAGCGTCGATGCCGCCGCGTGAAAAGCGCCTAACGTTCGGGGGTGCCGAAGTTCCGGGAGGACATCTCCGCCCTCACCCCCTACGAGGTGGGCCGCCCCGTCGAGGAGGCGGCGCGTGAGCACGGCCTCAGCGCCGACGCGATCGTCAAGCTCGCCGCCAACGAGAGCCCGGAGGGCCCGTTCCCCGGCGCCGTCGAGGCGGCGGCGGCGGCCCTGGCGGGCGCCAACCGCTATCCCGACAACGACCTGTGGGATCTCAGCGGCGCCCTCGCCTCCGAGCTCGGCGCCGCTCGCTCCAACCTGTTGTTCGGGAACGGGAGCGTCGCCCTCATCGCGGACATCGCCAACGCGGCGGCCGGGCCCGGCGCCAACGTCGTCTACGGGTGGCCGAGTTTCATCATGTACCGCTTCGCGACCGTCTGGTCGGGCGCCGACCGAGTCGAGGCGCCTCTGCGCCCGGACCACTCCTTGGACCTCGACGCCATCGCGGCCGCCGTCGACCGCAACACCAGGGTGGTCTTCATCTGCAACCCGAACAACCCGACCGGGACCATCACGGCGTCCGACGAGATCGAAGCCCTTATCGACTATGTCCCCGACTCGACCCTGGTGGTGGTGGACGAGGCCTACCACGAGTATGTGAGCGACGACCGCTACCGGACGGCCGTCCCGATCGCCTTGGAGAAACCGAACGTGATCGTGTTGAGGACCTTCTCCAAGATCTACAGCCTCGCCGCCCTCCGCATCGGGTACGCGGTGGGCCGGCCCGAGACCCTCACCGAAGTCAGGAAGGCCCAACAGCCGTTGACCGTCAACCAACCGGCGCAGGCCGCGGCCCTGGCCTCGTTGGGCCGGCCCGACGAGATAACCCGCCGCGTCGAGGCCAATGCGGTTGCGCGGGGCGGTCTTCTTGTCGCCCTCGACGTTCGGGGCCTGCCTCACGCCGAGAGCCACGCCAACTTCATCTTCTTCCGTCTCGGCGGCGACTCCCGCGCCGCAGCCTCCGAGCTGATGAAGAGGGGCGCTATAATCAGGCCCATGTCCGGCGGGTGGGCGCGGGTGACGGTGGGGGCCGAAGCCGAGAATCGGAGGTTCGTCGAAGCGCTCGACGAGACCTTGGAGTCCGCCGGCTTGGAGCCCGCCGCCCCCACCTTGGCTTGACACAACCTGAGGCGACCGGTCGGCTCACCTCTCCAATGAGGAGGAACCCTTGAAGCTAATTGTCGCGAGTCTCGCGGCCCTGTCGCGCCGCTTCCCGCGGACGGTGATCGTCGCCGCTATCGCCCTCACCGCGCTCTTCGGCGCCTTGTCCGGGAACATCGAGATGGTCACAGGCAACGAGGGCGTCGCCCCCGAAGGCCCGGAGATCTCCGCGGCTGAGCGGATCTCGGACAAGTTCGGGCCCGAGTCGTCGGAGTCCACCCTCCAAGTCGTCATCCGCGGCGGGGACGTCATCGGCGTCGAGGGCCTACGCGTCGCCCAAGAGGTCGTCGCCGCCTTGCGCGCCTCGGACCTCGGCCCCAACCTCGCCGACGGCCCGGAGCGCCCCGGCGCCTTTCACTACTTGTCGGGCGTCGAGGCCGCCATGGCCGCCGAGGGAGTCGGCATCGAGGAGATGACCGACGAGAGGGTGAAGCAGCTCTACGCAGCGTCTCTTGAGGAGTCGCCGCCCGAGCAGGCGTCCTTCCTGGAGCGCCTCGTGGGCACCGACTACGACGAGCCGGCGGCGACGGCGTCGTCGGGCATGGTGCTTGCCTTCATCAGCGCTTTCGAGGGCGAGAGCGCCGAAGACTCCTTCAACAGGCAAGGCGAGGCCGAGGCCGCCGCGGCGGCCGAGCTCGAGAAGATAGAGGCGGACGTCGAGATCCGGCCGTTCTCGTTCGGCCTTCTCTTCGCCGACAGCGACGACTTCACCGAGGAGGTCGGCAGGCTCTTCGGGATCGCCTTCGGGGTGATCCTCCTGATCCTCCTGTTCGTCTACTGGTTGAAGCCGGGATCGGAGGGCGGCCGCCTGCAGTCGGCCCGGAGGACGGTCGTCGACATGGCCCTGACCCTCCTCACGATCGTCATGGCCATCGCCTGGATGAACGGGATCGGGTACCTCCTCGAGAGGGCGGGGGTGATCGATGCCTTCAGCTCGATCACGCAGATCGTGCCCATCCTCCTGATCGGGTTGGGCGTCGACTACGCCATCCACCTCACGTCCCGCTACCGCGAGCTTGTGGGGGAGGGGGAGACCGTGGACGGCGCCATGGGCGGGGCCGTCAAGACCGTGGGGATCGCCCTCGCCCTGGCCACCGTCACCACCGTCATCGGGTTCCTCACCAACCTGGTCAGCCCGGTGCCGGCCCTCAAGGACTTCGGCGTCTTGGCCGCGGTGGGCATCGTCGTCTCGTTCGGCCTCATGTTGACGTTCGTGCCCGCGGTGAGGCGCCTCGCCGACCGGCGGGCCGAGCGGCGCGGGACCCTGCCCACGGCCTCTCTGGAGAGCCACGGAGACCGGCTCCTCCCCAAGCTCATCGAGAGGCTCGCCGTGCTCGCCGAGCGCGCCCCGATCCCCACCATCGTCATCGCCCTCGTCCTCGGCGGCGCCGGCTACTTCGGGTTCACCCAGCTCGACACGGAGTTCTCGTTCACCGACTTCCTGCCGGAGGACTCGCCTTACGTGGAGACCATCGAGATCCTGGAGGACGAGTTCGGAGGCGGGTTCGGCGAGCAGACCCAGGTGCTCGTCGAGCGGACCGAGGAGCGGGGGATCGGAGACGGGGCGATGTACAACCTGCTGGTCGACGCCGACGCCGAGCTCTCCGGCATTGACGGCGTGTCGGTCGTCGAGACCGAGCGCGGCGACTTCGCCAACGCCGTCTCGCCGCCCGCGGTCCTCAACCAGATGTTCCGCGCTGGCCCGACGTCCGCCCCGGCCGCCGTGCTCGCGGCGGTGCAACAGGTGGGGATGGGCCCGGACGGGAAGGTGAGCCCCGACGCCGACATGACCGCACTGTTCCGGGTGTTGCTTGAGGAGGCCCCGGACCAGGCGGCGCGGGTGATACGTCTCGAGGGCGACGAAGTCGATGCGTTGTTATGGGACATCAGCACAACCGCCGGCGAGGACGTCGCCGACCTGCGCGCCGGCCTCGACTCGGCGTTCGGGGCGGTCGACGACGAGGGCGCCGCCGCCATCGCCGTGTCCGACAACATCATCAGCGACATCGTGGTCAAGGGCCTCACGGAGTCGCAGAGCCGGTCCCTGTTCCTCACGATCCTCGTGGCGGGCCTGGCGCTCGTCGTCAACTTCACGCTGGAGAGCCGCCGGTGGTTCCTCGGGGTGATAACGATCGCCCCCGTGGCGCTGGTGGTGCTCTGGACATACGGTCTCATGCGGTTGTCCGCGATCCCGTTCAACCCGATCACGGCCACGTTGTCGGCGTTGGCGATCGGGATCGGCGTCCCCTTCACCATCCACATCGCCCGCCGTTTCCAGGACGACCGACGGGAGCACGGGGACATGGAACAGGCGCTGCGGTCGACCATGAGGCACACGGGGGGCGCTCTGGCGGGCTCGGCCTTCACGACCATGGCCGGGTTCGGGGTGCTGATCACGTCGAGCCTCGTCCCGTTTCGCCAGATGGGCCAGATCACGGTTTACGCCATCGGCCTCGCTTTGGCGGCGGCGGTATTCGTCCTCCCTTCGATGTTGGCCCTCTGGGACGGCTATCACCGCAGGCGGGGAGATGAGACGATCGGCTCATCGATGGTGAAGTAGCGTTCCCTAGCATCCGATCACGGGATTGTCGGAGACCCGCCCAACGACATGGACGAACAGCGGATCACCAAGGAAGCCCGGCGCCTGCAGCCTCTGGCTGAGCGGGTCCTGAGGCGGTACCCCTTCCTCACCAGGGAGGTGGAGCACCTGGCCACCCACTCCAACGTCATGTACCGGGTGGTGACGCAGTCCGGGGAACAGCTTGTGTTGCGCGTCGGCACGCCGCACGCCAACACCCGCGCCAACATCGACTTCGAAGTCGCCTGGCTCGACGCCATCGCTCGCGACACCGATCTCAACGTTGTGGCCCCGCTGCGGACCGCGGGCGGCGCCCTGATCGTCGATGAGCACGACCCCGACTTGGGTGAGGAGCGCCCTTGTGTGCTGTTCACATGGGTGCCGGGGGCCCCGTTGGGCGAGGGCGCGGGGACCTTCGGGTACCGGCTGTTGGGTCAGATGTCGGCGTCGCTCCAGCGGCACGGGAGGACGTGGGCGCCGCCGTCGGACGAGATGCGGAGATGGGACCGGGTCTTCTACTACGACGCCGAGCGGGCCCCGGTCGTCATCGACGATCCGCTCTACGGGCACCTTTTCGACGCCCCGCGCCGGAAGACGTTGCACACGGCCTCCGAGCTCGCCACAACCGTCTTGGAGGAGACTTGGGCCGCCGGCGCGCCCCAGGTGGTGCACGGCGATCTCCACGAGTGGAACGTGCACTTGAGCGGGAGTCGGCTGCACGCCTTCGACTTCGAGGACGTGATGATGGCGATGCCTGCGCAGGACGCCGCCATCTGCCTGTTCCACACCAGGGGGCATCGCAGGCGCGACGAGATCCGGGCCGCCTTCAGGACCGGGTTCGAAGACGTCGCCCCGTGGCCCATCGCCGACGACCGCCAGCTCGACGGGATCCACGCGGCGAGGCAGATCCTGTTGATGAACTACGCGGCCAAAAGCCTCCCGATGGTCGAGGCGAGGGAGTACTTGAGCTCGGTGGCGATCTGGCTCGACGATTACCTCAAGCGGTACGCCTGACATGCGTTTCGCCGATCGCCGCTCCGCCGGGAAGGCGCTGGGCGAGCTTGTCGCCGCGCTGGGCCCTCCCGACCCCTTGGCGCTCGCCCTCCCCCGCGGAGGAGTCCCGGTGGCATACGAGGTTGCCAAGGCTCTCGGCTGCGACTTGGACGTCCTCGTCGTGCGCAAGGTCGGGGCGCCGGGCCAACCGGAGCTGGCGCTGGGTGCGGTCGCCGAGGGCGGCGTGACGGTCCGCAACGAGGATCTGGTGCGTCGAACCGGCGGCGACGAGGCGGGTTTCGCCCGGACCGCGAACCGCGAACTGAAGGAGTTGGAGAGGAGACTCGCGAGTTACCGCTCGGCGGCGCCGCCGATCGACCCCGCCGGGCGCGTCGCGATCATCGTCGACGACGGGCTCGCCACCGGGTCGACGGCGAAGGCAGGCGTCGAGGTCCTGCGGGCCAGGGACGCGGCCGAGGTCTGGGTCGCTGCGCCCGTCGCCCCCGACGACACCGCCGAGGCGATCCGGTCGCTGGCCGACCGGGTTGTCGTCGCCCATCGGCCCGCGCGCTTTCGGGCGGTGGGGTTGTTCTACCGCGACTTCACCCAGACCGGCGACGACGAGGTGCGGGAGCTGCTCGCCGAGTCGCGGCTACGGTGAGGAGGCAGGCCCGCCGGGCCGCACCGGACGAGAGAAGGAGTTGACGATGGCCTCGCTTGAGGAGCTCTGCACGATTGAAGCCGACTTGGGGATGAACGTGATCGGGAAGGCGCCCACGGGGATGAGGATCGACTTCCCGTTCGAGGGAACGGCCCGTTCCAGCCACTGGGAGGGGGAGCGGCCGGTGCGGGGCGTCGACTACGCCACGGTCCGGCCCGACGGCGTCATGGCCCTCGACATCCACGCTGTGATCGGCGAGAAGCGCGAGGCGCTCTCCTACAGGGGCTCGGGGGTGTCGATCCCCAACCCGGATCAGTCGGCCGAGCCCAGGGAGCTGATCACCTTCGAGACCGGCGCCGCCGAGCTGGCCTGGCTCAACAACGAGATAGGCGTCGCTTTCGGCCGCGGCGAGGGCCGGAGGCTGGAGCTCACCCTCTACCTGGCCCGCCCGTAGGGTCCGCCGGCGCCTCGGAAGTCGGCCTTGCGCTTCTCGAGGAATGCGTAGACCCCTTCGCGGTGCTCCGGGGTCTTACCCAGGCGCTCCTGCTCGGCTCGCTCGGCGCGCAACGCCTCCTCAAGCGTGAGGCCGGCGGCGTCCCGGATCAACCGGCGCGTGGTCGTCAGCGAGTCGGGGACGAGGTCGGCGAGAGAGGCGGCCAACTCGATCGCTCTCTGCACGACTTGGCCGTCCGGCGCGACCTCGGCGCAGAGACCCAGGGCGCGGGCTTCCTCGGCGCCCACCCGCTTGTTGGTCATCGTCAGCTCGATCGCCTTGAGCAGGCCGACGGCTCGCGGCAGCCACCAGGTCGTCCCCGAGTCGGGGGCGAGGCCGATGGCGGTGAAGGCCGAGGTGAGGAATGCCGACTCCGCCATCACCCTGATGTCGCAGGCGAGGGACAACCCGAGGCCGGCGCCTGCGGCGACTCCGTTGACTGCGGCCACGGTCGGGACCTCGCAGCCGACCAACGCTTCAACGACCGGGTGGAACGCCTCGTCGAGGAAGGCGGCGAGGCTGGGGCCTCCGGTCTCGTAGTCGTCGAGGAGGTGGCTCAGGTCCGCTCCGGAGCAGAACGCTTGGCCTGCGCCGGTCAGCACCGCGGCGCGCGCCTGGTTTCCCGCCCGCCCCAGCGACTCGACGAGTCCGTCGGCCAGCACAGGCTCGATCGAGTTGAGCCGGCTCGGCCGATTGAGGGTGATGACGGCTACGTCGCCGTCCATTCGGTATTCGACGCTCATCAGGGGCGCAAATCGTAACGGCCGGGAATTGCCCTATCGGCTGAGGATTGGCCTATCGTTCTCGTGTCGTCGCAAGGCGTCGCAAAGCAATCGACCCGAAGGAGGGGCCGTGAACAAGTCCGAGATGGCGGACAAGCTCGCAGGCAAGGCCGCCATACCAAAGGCCAAGGCCGCCGAGATCATCGACATCATCTTCTCCACCAAACCAGGTGAGGGGATCATCGCCGTCGAGTTGGATGCAGGCCGAAAGGTGAGCGTCACCGGTTTCGGCGCATACAGCGTCAAGAGCCGCGCAGCCCGCAGGGGCCGCAACCCGGCGACCGGGGAGTCGATCGACATCCCGGCAAGGAAGTACGTCCATTTCAACCCCTCGAGGGGGCTCAAGGACCGCGTAGCCGAGTAGGGCCGCCGACCGGGGTTGGGAGACGGGCCGTAGGGGCCTTTCTCCGGCCGCCCCGGCGGCGGCGTTACGGTGGCCTCATGAGTCTCGACCCGCTGCGCTGGCCGACCCCGGCGGCGATAGCGCACAGGGGCAGCCGCCTGCTCTGGCCGGAGAACACGATGGAGGCTTTCGCGGGCGCGGCGGCAATGGGGTACCGGCGCCTGGAGACCGACCTTCACATCACGAGCGACGGGGCGGTGGTCTGCGTTCACGACCACACCGTCGACCGCACCACCAACGGGACGGGCGACGTCTCGTCCTACACCCTCGCCGAGCTTCAGGCTCTCGACGCCGGCCACAGGCACCGTGGCCCGGACGGGTTCGCTTTCCGCGGGAAGGGGATAGGGGTCCCCGCGTTCGAGGAGGCCTTGACCGCGTTCCCCGACGTCAATTGGGTGGTCGACCTGAAGGTCGACGGGCTGGTCGAGGCGCTCGCCGCGTTGCTCGACCGGCTCGGCGCCCATGAGCGACTGATCGTGGGGTCGTTCCATGACCGCAGGATCGACGAGCTGAGGGAAGCGACCTGTGACCGCGTCCCCGTCTCGGTGGGAGCGGCCCTCGCCCGCAGGTGGTTCCTCGCCTCCCGCGTCGGTCGCGGCGTGCGCTGCGGCGCCTCCGCGCTCCAGCTCCCCGCGCGGATGCGGGGCGTCACGGTCGTCGACCGCAAACTCGTCGCGGCCGCGCACGGCGCCGGCCTCCAAGTGCATGCCTGGACCGTCAACGACCCCGACGAGATGGAGCAGCTTCTCGAGATCGGGGTGGACGGCCTCATGACGGATCGTCCCGACGTCCTCAAGCAGCTTCTCGTGGTGAGGGGGGAGTGGGCGCGACAAGCCGGGATCTGACGGTCTCAAGGTCCTCGGGGTAGGTGACCTTGATGTTGTCAGGGTCGCCCTCGACGGATGCTATGTCGAGGTCGCTGAACCGCTGGATCACGTCGGCCGTGTCGTGACAGTCGAAGCCGGCCTTGGCGGCGCGCACATACGCGGCCAGGAGATCGGGGCCCCGGAAGACCTGGGGGGTCTGGGCCCTCACCGCGCCGACGACGGGCTCGAGGCGGCGGCGACCGACCAGCGGCGCCCGCGGGTCCAGGGTCGGGACGGCCCCGCCCTGTTTCGCGGCCATCGCGAACAGAGTCTCGATCATCGAAGCCTTCACCAACGGGCGGGCCGCGTCGTGGGCGCCGATCAGGTCGACCTCCCGGCCGAGAGCGGTGAGAGCGGCCAACTCGCTCAACGTCCTCGTCGCCCCGCCTGTGGTGACGATGACGTCGAAGCCCAGGCTCTCGATGCGGCCCTCCAGCCCGGCTCGCGCCGCCACGACCGTTATGTCCGCTGTCGGCGCGACGGCCTCGAGGGTGTGCGCGATCAAGGGCCTCCCGGCCACTTCCGCCAACAGCTTCTCGCCCCCGAACCGCGTTGCCGCCCCGCCCGCCGCCACGATCATGGCTCTCGACGCCATCGGATGAGGCTACCTTGGCCCGGTGCTGGTCATGTCTGAGCTGAAGGAGCGTCTCGGCGCCGGATCTGCTGTGACGGCGCGGCCCTCCGGGGAGGTCGTCGCCGGGCCCGCGCCTGCCGCCTCCGGCGCCACCTTGATCGTGTCTGCGCCGACGGACGCTCTCAAGACCTGCGACGGCGGGCTCATCACAGGCTCGGTCGACCGAGACCAGGTGTGGGCGATCGAGGCCTTCACCCTGAGCGGGGCGGTCCTCGGGCGGTTGGAGGGCGAGATGGCGCCGTGGGAGCTTGTCGACGCGGTCGCGGACTTGGGAGTCGAGTGGGAGGTGGTCGAGGCGCCGTGATGCTCCCGGAGGAGTTGGGCAGGCTCCGCTCCGAGGTCTCCGAGATCGACCGTCGGATCGTCGAGCTTGCGGCCGAGCGCTCCCGGCTCGCCGCCGAGATCGGGCAGGTGAAGGACTCGGCGAACCAGCAGATCCGCGACTTCGCCAGGGAGAAGGAGGTCGTGGGCCGCGCTCGCCTCATCGCCCGCGAGTCGGGTGTCTCCGAGGACCTGGCCGAGCGTCTGATGATCGAGTTGATCAGGTCGTCGTTGGCTGTGCAGGAGCAGGGGAGGGTGAGGTCGTTGGGCGCGGGGACCGGTCGCAGCGCGTTGGTGGTGGGCGGTCAAGGCCACATGGGCGGGTGGTTCGTCCGATTCCTCGAGTCGCAGGGTTTCTCGGTGACCATCGCCGACCCGGAGGCCGAGGACGGCCCCCGCGACTGGCGCGAGGCGGAGGGGCCGTTCGACGTCCACGTTGTGGCGGCGCCCCTGCCGAAGACATCGGAGATCTTGGGGCAGATGGCCGCGGCGCCGCCGAGCGGGCTGGTCTTCGACATCGGGTCTCTGAAGACCCCGCTGCGCGGGGCGCTCCTCAAGCTGGCCTCGTCGGGCGCCAAGGTCGCCTCCATCCACCCGATGTTCGGCGCCGACGCCGACCTGCTCTCCGGCCGCCACGTCGCGGTGATCGACCTCGGCGACGCGGAGGCGGTTGAGGAGGTTCGGCGCCTGTTCAGCTCGACGATGGCGACTCTCGTCGAGATGGACCTCGACTCCCACGACCGCCTCATCGCCTACATCCTCGGGCTGTCCCACGCCCTGAACATCGCCTTCTTCACCGCCCTGGCCGAGAGCGGCGAGGGGGTGGGCAGGCTGTCGGAGCTGTCGTCTACGACATTCGACCGGCAACTGGCCGTGGCCGGACAGGTTGCGGGCGAGAACCCGCACCTCTACTTCGAGATCCAACACCTCAACGAGTACGGCGGGGACTCGCTGGCGGCGTTGGCCGAGGCGGTCGACCGGCTTCGGCGGCTGGTGGAGGCGGGCGACGCCCGGGGTTTCGCCGAGCTGATGGAGAGCGGCGCCGCCTACCTCGAGGAGGCCTAGGACCCGCCGACGGCGGCCTTGCGGCCTTTGAGCGCCCAGTAGGCGAGGACGGCGGCGACGCCCGTGACGACGGCGGCGCCGGTGACCTCCTTGGACGGGAGGCGGTCCCTGAGGGTCACGGCCGACTCGAACCGGCGGACGTCCCAGCCGCGCTCCTCGGCGACGGCGGCAAGCTCGGCGTCGGGGTTGACGACGACCGGCCGCCCGACGATCTCCAACATGGGGAGGTCGGTGATGGAGTCCGAGTACGCGTAGCTGGCGCCCAAGTCGATCCCGAGGTCCGCGGCCGCCTGCTCCATTGCCTCCGCCTTCCCGGGGCCGAAGGCGTACATCTCGATCTCGCCGGTGTACCTGCCGTGTTCGTCGATCTCCGAGCGGGTGGCTATCACGTCTTCGATGCCGAGGTGCCTGCACAGCGGGCGGACGATCTCCTCGGGGCCGGCGGAGACGACGATGACCTTCCTCCCCGACGCCCGGTGCTCCTCGATGATCGCCAGGGCCTCCGCGTACACGAGGGGCGAGATGACCTCGTCGACGGTCTCCTCGACGATCTTCCTCACTTCCGTCGCGTCCCACCCCGCCGCCAGGGCCGACAACTCCTCCCTGGCGCGCGTCATCTGGTCGTGATCCGCGCCGAACGCCTGGTAGTGCACCTGGGCCAGCCCGGCTTTGGCCATCGTCGGCCCGCTGAGGAGCCCCGCCTTGAACATCGGCCGCGTGAAGGCCAGCGTCGAAGACTTGGCGATGATCGTCTTGTCGAGGTCGAAGAAGGCGGCTTCGGTCACGCACCCAAGCTATCGGACTCGGTGCACAAGGGTCTTGAACCCCGCTCTTGGGGCCCATATGTTCGGGGGCATGGATGGGAAGGGGATCCACAACCTGCTCGGCGTGTTCTCGCCCGACCCGGTGTTGTCGGCGATCGCCCCGCTGGGCCTTGCCGCCGCGGCGGGGACATGTCTCGTCATCGACCTCGGCGACGACCTCGACCTACCCCCGACGCGGTCGTTGGCCGCCCTGGCGGCCGAGGGGCCTCGCCTCGACGAGTTGAGCCCGGGCAGGGGCGGCGTCGCCGTCATGGGGGCCGGGCGGTTGCCGATCGACGAGGCGGCCCCCGTCATCGAGCGCCTCGCCACACGTTGGCCCGCCGTGGTTGTGCGGGTCCCGGGCGCGGTCTGGCCGGGCCGGACCGTCCCCGTTCACCCGCTCCTGCCCGGTTGGGCGGCGCCCTCGTTGTCCGCTGCCGCCGTTTGGCAGCGGGTGGCGGGCGGGTGCGCGCCTCCGGGCCCGGGCCCCGTCCTCCCTCGGGTTCGCTCGGCGACCGTTCGTCGCCTGCTCGCGGGCCGGTTGCCTGCGCGCAGCCGGTGGATCCGCTCGTGGGGCCAGGTATGGGAGTTGCCGTGGGCTTGATCGATCGCGTCGGGCGCGCCATCGCTGTTGAGGATGCGCCTTTCACGCCCACGGAAATCGAGGAGCGGGCGCGACGGCGGCTCGAGTCGGAGTCGCCGTGGTTGGCGGACGATCTTGCCGGCCCGGTGGTCGACTCGGTCCTCGGGTTCGGGCCGTTGCAGCCGTTGCTCGACGATCCCGACGTGACCGACGTGCTCGCCAACGGTCCGGACGAGGTCTGGGTCGATCGCGGGGAGGGGCTTCAGCTTGCGCCTGTTGGGCTCGGCGGCGCCGACGAGATGGTCGCCGTCATCGAGCGGGCCATCGCTCCCACCGGCCTCAGGATCGACCGGTCCGCTCCGATGGTCGACGCCCGCCTTGCCGACGGGAGCCGTCTCCATGCCGTCCTCCCTCCGGCCGCGGTCGATCAGCCTCTGTTGGCGATCCGCCGTTTCACGCAACGCGTCCGCAGCCTCGCCGATCTTGTGGCGGCGGGCGCGGCGACCGGCGCCGAGGTGGAGTCGCTGACCGAGGCGGTGGTCGGGCGCCGCACCATCGTCATTTCCGGTGGGACGGGTGTGGGGAAGACGACGCTGCTCAACCTCTTGGCGGCGGCGATCCCCCGGAGCGAGCGGGTGGTGACGATCGAGGACGCCGCCGAGCTCGACCTTCCCGGACATGTTGTCAGGCTTGAGGCCCGCCCGGCCAACGCCGAGGGGGCGGGAGCGATCACCATCCGCGATCTGCTCCGCTCCGCCCTGCGGCTCCGCCCCGACCGGGTCATCGTGGGCGAGGTGCGGGGGCCGGAGGCGCTTGATCTCGTCAGCGCCCTGAACACGGGCCATCGCGGGTCGTTGACGACGGTCCACGCCAACTCGCCCCGTGAGGCCATGTGGAGGCTGGAAACGCTCGCATTGTCCGCCGGGGACGCCTCGGAATCAGCGGTGTCCCGGCAGCTCCGGGCCGCGGTTGACCTTGTGGTTCAGGTGGAGCGGGTCGACGGCCGTCGTCGTATCGGCGCGATCGAGGAGCGGGAGGGGTCGGCGTGGTGATCGTCGCCGCGGCCGCGGCTGTCGCGCTCCTGTCCGGCGTCGATGCCCGACGGGTGGTCGCCCTCGCCGCCGCGCTGGCGGCCCCTCTGCTGGTGGTGGCGCTGGCCGCGTTGAGCTGTGTGGCGTCGAGACGATCGGGGCCGCCGCGGACCGCCCTCTTCTGCGACGGCGTGGCCGCCGAGCTACGGGCGGGCGCCTCGCTGCGGGGGGCGCTCAACGGCGCTCTGCGGGCGGCCGGCCGTCCGGGGATCTCCCGGGGGGCGGTGTCCGCCGACGACATCGCCCTTGAGATCGGCTCCGAGTTTGAGGACGTGGGGGAGGACTTGGCCCTGACCGTCGAGTCGGCGGCCCGCGCCGGGGGCGCGTCGGCCGACCTGTTCGACGAGATCTCGTCGGTCGCCTTGGCCGAGTCCGAGATCTCCCACGAAGTGCGGATCGCCTCCGCCCCGGCCCGAGCCACGGCCGTGGTGTTCCTTGTCGCCCCCTTTGTGTACGTTGCCGCCAAGGCGAGGTCCGAGCCGCTGGCCGAGCTGCTGGCGTCGCCCGCGCAGAGGCTGATGACCGTCGTCGGGGCGGGTCTCTTTCTCGTCGGTCTCGGGCTGGCGGTGTTAACCCTGAGGAGAGCGAGATGATCGGCCCGGTCGTCGCCTCGGCCGCGGGTCTGGCCGCGGCGGGCCCGGTCGGGGGCTTGGTCGCCTTCCTGCTTGTGTGGGCCCTGCGTCGGTTCCGCCGGGTCCGGCGCCCCGCGCCGTCGGTGCGGGTTGTCCTGTTGATCCTTCTTGTGCAGCTTCGATCGGGTCTCTCGGTGTTGGCTTCGGTTCAGCGAGCGGCGGCGTCGCTGCCTGGGCGGGAGGACTTGGGGCGTGTGGCCCGGTTGGCGACTGTGGCGGGGCTCGCTTCGGCGATCCCGGCGGCTGAGCCGGATCTTCGTCCTGTTGTTGCCCAGCTCGCCCGGGCGCAACGGTCGGGCGCGAGCCTCACGTCGACGGTGCGCCGCCTCATCGAGCAGGACCTCGCCGCGGAGCGCGCCAAGCGGATCGCCCGCGCCCGCTCGTTGCCGGTCCGGCTGATGGCCCCCATCACGCTCCTCATGCTCCCGGGCCTGGTCCTGCTGCTGTACGCGCCCGCCCTGCTCCAACTGTTCCGTGATCTCACGGGTACTTGGTGATGAAGTCCGCACTTCTCCCCGCACCGGTCGGGAACCGGAATGGAAGGAGTGTCAATGACACGTCTTTGGATGAAAGCGCTCGCGTTCAGCGAGGACGAGCAAGGTCAGGCGACCGTGGAGTATTTCCTCGTGATCCTGGCCGCGACGGCCCTGGCGATCTTCGCCCTGAAGTGGTTCCAGACGGGGAGCGGGGGCGGCCTGCTCAACAACCTCTTCGGCAAGGTCCTCGGATGGGTGACCGGCAAGGTCTGAGGGGCGAGTCGGGGAGCGCGACCGTGGAGTTCTTCCTCATACTGCCTCTCGTGTTGCTGGTGCTCGTTGCCGGGGCCCAGGTGGTGTCGATCGCCAGGGCCCGGATCGAGCTGGTCGGCGCGGTGAGGGAGGGCGCCCGAGTGGCGGCCACGTCGCCGGACCCGGCGAAGGCGGTGCGAGCGGTGCAAGATGCCCTCGGCGCCGAGGTGAGGGACCGCGTTCGGGTGGCCGTGTCCCGGCCGTCCGTCGTGGGCCGTCCCGCCAAGGTCAGGGCGTCGCTCAGGTATGAGCTGATCGAGGCGCTCGGGAGCGGCCCCGCGGTCGACTTGAAGGCCTCGGCCTCGATGCTTGTCGAGAGGTGAGGCCCGATCGAGGCGCGATGACCGTGCTCATGACCGCGGTCATCGCGATCCTCGCCCTTCTCTTGGTGGCGACCGCCTCGCTGGGCGCGGCCTACTCGGCCCGTGCGCAGGCTCAGTCGGCGGCCGACGCGGCCGCTCTGGCGAGTGCGGTCGCCACCTACCCGGGCGTGGGGCGGGCGCCGCCTCCGGCCGAGGCCCGACGCGCCGCCGACTTGAACGGCGCTCGCCTCGTGTCCTGCCGGTGCCCCGTCGACTCCTCGCTTGAGGCGAGGACCGTGGTTGTGACTACGGCGGTCGATGTCACGCTTCCCGTGTTCGGAGCGCTCGAAGTGCGGGGAGCGGCCTCGGCGGAGTTCGACCCGCGCCGCTGGCTGGGCCGCTGAGCGGCCTTTGTTCATTATTCAGTTGTCAAACCGCTGGTCGCGTCTCGCGCGCCTAGCGGCGCCTGTGATCGGGCCCCGAACGGTCGGCCCGTATTGGTCGGGCCCTATCGGTCGGGCCGTAGCGGCCCGGTGTGCCGGTTCATGTCCCCCTTCCCCCCTTGTTCCGGGGGTCAGGGCGGGGGCCGTCCCCCTGTGAGGCCTCCCCCTGTGAGGCCTTCCCCGGTGTGGCCTTCCCCGGTCCGGTAGGTGCGCCCGAGGGGGCTGACCCACTCCACGGCGGCCCTGCCCGTCCTCGCGTAACGCCACCCGCCCCGATGTTTCGCCGTGTGATGATGTCGGCAGAGCGGGGCGTGGTTCTCCACGGTGGTGGGGCCGCCTCGGGCGCGGTCGACGCGGTGGTCGAGGTCGCAGTCGACTGCGGGCATACGACATCCGGGGAAGGCACAGACAGGGTGAAGAGCTCGGATCATCTTCTGCTGCTTCGTGGTGGGCCTTCTCCTCACGGACACAATGTGGAGAGGCTCGCCGGTCTCTGGGTCCGTTACGACTGCGTTCCATGCGCTCTTCTCTTGTTGTTCTTCGGCGACTCGGCGGGCTACCTCCGAGACGACGGGGCCGTACCCTGAGAGGTCTCCGGGGTGGTCGTCGAGCCGGGCGAGGGTGGTGAGGTCGACGTGGAGGTTGACCGACCCTGCCTTCCCGCCTCCCGTGTCGGCGTCGATGCGGCGGCCTGCGAGCAGATCTAAGGCGACGTCGGCTCGGAGCTGGTCGATGCTGCGGGCCTCGTGCCTGGTGTTGAGGCTGCGGGCGATCCTGTTGACCCGGTCTGTAGCGGCTTGAGCCAGGTGGGGGGCGCAGTCGAGGATGTGCAAGTGGGTGGTGCCGTCCGCGGTGGGGCGAGCCACGACCCGGCGGCGTTCCAAGCTCTTCTCGTATCGGGCTTGGGCGTGGGCGGGGTCTTCCAGGATGCAGAGGCGACGCAGCCGGGCGCCGATCTGCCCGACTGTGAGACGACCCGCAGCCGAGAGGATCTTGACGGCGACCCCCCGAGCGGCGCTGAGCTTCAGGGCTGCGGTCCCGTCGGAGATGACGGAGGCCTTGTGGCCGTCGATGTCGCCCGACTTGAGGGCGGAGGCGACTTCGGGGAGGTCGTCACGCAGTCGGAGGGCGATGCTCAGCTCGTTGCAGGCTTTGCGGCGGGTGTAGCCGACAGCGGCGGCGATCTCGTCGGCGGCGTGCTCATTGGGACGGGCGCTCCGCTCGGTTGTGGCCGCTGAGACGGCGTGGGCGGTCTCCGCCATCGCCTCGTAGACCACGGCTTGGTAGTGGGAGACTTGACGTTGCCCGGCGCGGAGGACCGTGACCAGGTCGTAGCCGCTCAACCGGCTCAGCTCCACCGTCTCCAAGACCGCGGCCAACGCCGCGCCGGGAGCCATCTCGTCCAAACCCTCAGGAAGGACCTGCCGGCCGCCCGGCTCGCGACGGGTCGTCGCCTCGCCCGGGGACAACTCGCCCCGCGGATGTGACCTCGAATTCGCCATATTCGCCAACGTATCGGGAGCCTGAGACAGATTCGCGCGGGCCCCCGCCCCGTCGCTTGCCATGTCGTCGGTGATGTCGTTGCGGGACAGCTCTCCCGGCTGATGTGACTCGGATTTCGTCATGGCAGCCAACGTATCGGGAGCCTCTGACAGATTCGCGCGGGTCCCCGCCGCATCACGGACGATGCCGTCGACGGACAGCTCTCCCCACGGATTTGAGAGTGAATCAACCATGGCAGCCAACGTATCGGGACCCCACGACAGATTCGCGCGGGTCCCCGCCGCATCGCCGACGATGCCGTCGACGGACTGCTCGCCCGACTGATGTGACCTCGGATTCGCCATGGCAGCCAACGTATCGGGAGCCTCTGACAGATTCGCCGCTCTTGTCACACCGATCGTGGGTCGTCTCCACGCTCCCTCGGGGGTGTCTGGGTGTTGTCGACCGACGAGTCGAACTGTCCGGTCTCGGAGCCGAATGTCACACTGTCCTCTCGGCTCCCGAGCAGCGTCGGGTCTTGGAGCTGGTCGAGGGCCGGAGTCGCGGCTCGGCTCAACACCTGGATGCAACATGTGACCGCCGGGCGGGATCGGCAGCGCTACCGGCGGCGCGACCGGTGTAGCGTGGTCGCCGCAATGGCGACCCCGCCGCAGTTCCCGGAAGACACCGGCCGCTATCCCGAGGCGAGCCGGGCGAACACTGCCTTGGTGCTGGGGATCCTCGGCGTGGCGGTGCTCCCGCTCCTCGGCCCGTTCGCTTGGGTGATGGGAAACCAAGAGCTGAAGGCGATCGATGCCGGCAGAAGGCCGCCGGAGGGCCGCGGCGTCGCCAAGGCGGGGTGGATCCTGGGGATCATCGGCACGGTGCTCTTGGCGCTGGGCTTGATCTTCGTGATCCTCCTCGTGGTCGCCGGCGCTTCAGTCGACTCCTCCATCCTCACAGAGACTTGAGCGGGCGCCGATAACGCCCGCATGGGGAGCTACGACGCGTCCCCGAAGGCGCTCGGCGACCTGCACGGCCTGCCCGCCGCGATCCGCGTGGAGGAGGGTTGGCTGGAGTCCTGACGCGAGGGCCGGCTTTGGGCTCTGCGCTGGGCGACGACGGGGATCGCGCCTTCGACGGAACTCGACCCACGCCGCCGCTGGGCCGGCAAGCGCGCGGTGCTATCAGTCCACCCAGCCGGACGCGAGTATGGGCAAGAGAATCTGGATCGCCATGACCGCCGCGAGGACTGCGAAGAAGACCAACCACTGACGCGTCGAGAGATCTCGGTTTCCTTCTCTCTTCTGATTGAGGAACACCAGCGATGCGACTATGATCGCGGCGAAGGCTACGAGACCTCCGCCGAATCCTCCAAGGAGAACAAGGGCGCTGCGGGTACTGTCGGCCGCCATCCCAACGATGTTGATCGCGCCAATCGCAAACGCTGCTGCAACCATGAAGAGCGTGACGACTTCGATTATCCGAGCGATTGAGCGTCGTTCAGCGACTTCAAGTTGCCCGCGGAGATCGTCGAGTTCGGCTCTCCCGCGCTCGACCGCGCCCTGAATACTCATCGCAGCGACGCCTAAGGCTCGCTCACGGAGGCACTGCTCGACAAACACTTCCGCGAATCCCGGTGATCCTGTCGACATCTGCATCGCCTTGCCAGCCTCTTGAATTGCCTCTTCGAAGCGCCCAACCAAACGTAGGGCCGTGGCTCGTCTGAAGTGGAGCACGCCTGTGTTGGGGACGGCGCTCCGGTCCCAGCGGTCGCTGTAGTCGAGCAGGTGGTCGCCCTGGCCCTCAAGTCGATGGGCGAGCCACAACGCGTGAAGCATGATGTCAAACACCTCGTCGCCGACCCCCGACGCCTGGGCCGTCTGCCATACGTCGTCTAGGGCCTCTTGCTCAGCATCGGAGAAGGAGATCGCCTCGGTGAGCACTACGAACTGTTCATAGGCGCGGACGAGCGGGGGTTCTGGTTCTTCTTCGAGGCGACACTTGGCAAGAACGTTGGCCACGTCTTCGCGACTGAACATGAAGCGACTACGCTCCAGTAGGAGGTAGGCGGTGAATCGTTGCTTCCTGTCAGCGAAATCAAGTGAGGGCGGTAGTTCGGTCGCCCGATCCCTCAGGATCCACGCAACCCGGTTCGCGAGTCGATGAAGCTTGGATTCGGTGAGGCGACTACCTTTCGATGAGACCCACTCGGTGACGATCCCCTGGCCGTTGGCCCCATACTGGCGAACGGCATGTACCGCAGCTTCCTGAAGCATAATCCACGCCTGTTCACGACAGCCGGCCTCCTCGAGCAGAGGGGCGAGTTTCTGCATGTTGGGACGCAGGTCCTTCTCTGGCCACGCTCTGACAATCTCGGCGGCGGCATCTCGGCCCCGCGCACCTGTGGGGAGAGAGCGAACGTCTCGCTCAATGGTCACTACTTGCTGCCCACCAGCAAGTGGCAGCGGTCTTGGATGAACCGATGCCTGAGCTCCTTGGCGCGGCCGTCCATCGACTCGCTCCTTGATGTGATACTCCCGGCGCGTTTCCGGTGGCGAGCCAGGGGGCGATCGGCAAACCAACCTGTTGTCTGCTGACTCAGGGCCAGTAGTAATGCCGTGTCTTCGGAGACGGGAAGCGCCGAGTAGCCGCCGTACTTGACAATCACCGATTTTCGCGCCGCCATCGCCGTTGGATGAACTGCGCCGAAGTAGGCCCGCTGAAGCCACTGTTGATAGAGGGTGCCTGGTGAGATAGCGCCGGGGTCGAGAACTTCGGCGAATTGGCGCTCGGCGCCATCGTCGAGCACGTCGACAATCGGGCCAACGAGGTAGTCGACTTCTGGATGATCTCGGAAGACACTGGCGGTGTACGCCAGCACCCCGCCAGTGAGCTCGTCGTCGGCGTCGACGTTTCTGACAATGTCGCCCGACGTCCTGGCGATAGCCAGGTTGCGGGCTGCGGCGGGGCCGATCGCCGTGGGATGATTGCCGACTTTGACCCTTGGGTCGCTTGCCAGCGCTTCCCAGGCAGTCGTGGGGCCGTCCTCTTGGACCACCCACTCCCAATCGGCGCCGGTCTGCTGCAGGACGGAGTCTCTGAGCCGATCAGCGAATTGGATGTCAGCCGCGAGAGCGGCCGTGATGACCGATATCACACGTCAGGAGCCTAGCACAGCAGGCTGGTTCGACCTGGGCTGCCATCGTCGTCGGGCGGGCCGATGAGCGCGATCGGGCTCGTGGCGGGCGGCGGTACACTCCGGCGCGGCACATGGAGCATCCCGGACACATTCATGCGGGCGAACCCGACTCGCCTTGGAGAAGCGCCCTCTGCGTCGTGTCCGCCGACGAGGTCGTCCTGAAGGTCGGCGGGACCGAGGTGCTCCGCGTTGACCGCTCCGCGGGCGACTTCGCCGAGAGCGGTCCCAACGTCTTCTCCGCCGCGGGCGCCGACGAGCCGGTCTACTTCAGCCCGACCAACAAACCGGTGTTCGAGAGGGACCTCCGGGGGGAGTCCACGGCTGCGGATCGCATAGCGATCGCAGAGCAACAGGCGCCGCCCGCCCCTCCGGCCGTCTCCGGGGCCGCGACCCGACCGCCCAAATCGCGCGTCACGGCCGGGGTCCTGGCCATCCTCCTTGGAGGTCTGGGCGTGCACAAGTTCTACTTGGGTCAGATCGGGCTCGGGGTGCTCTACCTCCTCTTCGCTTGGACCTTCATCCCGGCGTTGATCGGCCTCATCGAGGGGATCCTCTACCTGGTCATGTCCGACGAGGAGTTCGCCCACAAGCACGGATGATCGGGAGAGCCCGCGCTTCGCGATAATCACGGCGTGCTCACCCGGTCCGACGCCATGAGGATGCTCGCCGAGCTGGCGAAGTTGACGGCCCTCGACGAGGGGTCGGCACAGTCGTTCAAGGCCAGGGCCTACCAGCGGGCCATGGCCGGCATCGAGGCGCACCCGGGCGAGTTGGGCGGGTTGACCAAGAGAGACCTGGTCGAGATCAGCGGCGTCGGCGACGCCACGGCCTCCAAGCTGCTCGAGTTCGAGGCCACCGGCCAGGTCGCCAAGCTCGAGTCGCTGCGGGGGAAGTACCCGGCGCCGTTCGTTGAGCTGACCAAGATCCCCGGCCTCGGGCCGAAGACGCTGAAGACGCTCAGAGACCGTTTCGGCGTCGAAGACATCGACAGCCTCATGGACGCCATCAGCTCCAAGCGGTTGCGGGAGGCCCCGGGCATGGGCGAGAAGACCGAGGAGAAGATCGCTCGCGCCGTCGAGCGTCTCGGGCTCGACAGCGAGGAGCGAAGGACTCCTCTCGCCGAGGCCCACGGACTGGCCTGGGCGATCGCCCGGCGGTTGTCCGAGGTCGAGGGCGTCGTCGAGGCGGTCCCCTGCGGGTCGATCAGGAGGTTCGCAGAGACGGTCGGCGATGTCGTCATCGTCGTCGCCGCGACGAGCCCGGCGGCGGTGCATGAGGCGGCTGCGGCGCTCCCCGAGGCGGCGGAGGCGATCGGGTCCGAGAAGGCCAAGACCTCTTTCGTCACCCGGGCGGGTCTCCAAGTCGACATCCGCGTGGCGCCTCCCGAGCAACTCGGCGCGGCGCTTCTCCGGTTCACCGGCCCGACGGACCACCACGCCGCGCTCCGTCAACGAGCCGTCGACCGGGGGCTGACTCTGAGCGAGCGCGGGCTGCTCGACGGCGACAGAGTGCTGGCGTCGAAGACGGAGGACGCGATCTACGAAGCTCTCGGCCTTCCCTTCGCCCCGCCGACCTTGCGCGAGGGCCCCGACGCGGCCTCCGAAAGCGACTGGCCGGATCTGATCACACGCGACCGCATCAAGGGAGACCTCCACTACCACTCCGACCGGTCCGGGGACGGCCGGTCCACGCTGGAGCAGATGGCCCGGGCCGCCGTCGAGGCCGGCTACTCCTACGTCGCCTTCACCGAGCACGGCGAGGACCTGGCCATCAACGGGTCATCCCGGGAGGAGATGGCGGCTCACCGCGACCGGATCAGGCGGCTCGACGCCGAGATGGAGGAGATCACCCTGCTGCACGGGTGTGAGCTGAACATCGGCCCCGACGGCAGCCTCGACTACGACCCGGAGTTCCGGTTGGGCTTCGACTGGTGCGTCGCCTCCATCCACTCCCACTTCGACCTGCCCGAGGAGCGGCAGACCGCCCGCATCCTGACCGCCCTCCAAGATCCGGCGGTCAACGCCGTCGGCCACCTCACAGGCCGGTATGTGGGCAGGCGGCCCGGCGTCGACCTCGACATCGACGCCGTGCTCGAGGGGTTGGCCGTCGCCGGGGTTGCCCTCGAGGTCAACGGAGCGCTCGACCGTCTCGACGCCTCTTCGGAGACGGCGGGGGCGGCCGTGGAGCGGGGGATCGACGTCTCGATCGCCACCGACTCCCACCATGTGAGCGACCTCGTCAGGATGGGATACGGGGTGCGGTACGCCCAGCGGGGGCGGGTCCCCGCCGACCGGGTGCTCAACGCCCGCCCGGTGGAGGAAGTGCTGGCGCGAGCGGCGGCGCGACGCGGCTAGGCGGGGCCCGGCGCCATTCTCAATGCACAAACTACGGTATACCGAATCCAGAGCATTAGGAAACCGGTTGGGGAAGGCCGGTTGCCGGCTCCGGGTCCCGGATGGGGCTCGCTATTTGGCGAGGCGGTCTCGTCTCGCCGCGAGCAAGTCGGAGGCGCGTTCGACGGTGATCGACTCCGGGTTGTCGGCCTTCGGGATGTTCGCGTTGACGTCCCCGTCGGTCACATAGGGGCCGTATCGACCGGTCTTGACCGACACCTCCTTGCCTGTGGCCGGGTCGGCGCCCAAAACGCGCAGAGGGGCGGCCCGGCTCTGCCCGCGGCGACGCGGCGGCGCCGCCAGAAGCTTCAAGGCCTCCTCGACGGTGAGCGTGAGGAGCTGCTCCTCGCTCTCCAGGCTGCGATTGTCGTCCCCTCTCTTGATGTATGGCCCGTATCGGCCGTTGAGAGCGAGGATCTCCACGCCGTCCTCGTCCGCACCCACCACCCGCGGGAGGGAGAGGAGCTTCAGGGCGTCGTCGAGGCCCAGCGCCTCCAGCTCCATCGTCTTGAACAGCGACGACCGCTTCGGCTTCGACCCGGCCCCCTCCCCCTGCTCGCCGAGCTGCACATAGGGGCCGAACGGGCCCGTCCTCCCGTACACGGTGAGCCCGGTGTCGGGGTCGGTCCCGAAGATCTTGTCGCCGATGTTCTGCGCCTCGATGAGCTCCAACGCCTTGTCGAGGTCGAGCTCGTCGGGCGCCAGGTCGTCGGGGATGGACGCCCTCTGGCCGAGACGCTCCACATAGGGCCCGTACCGCCCGATGCGGGCCGTGACTTCGGCGCCGTCGGCGTCCTCGCCGACCGCCAGGGCGCCGATCTTCCTCGGGTCGATCTCGTCCAAGCGCTCGGCGACCGCGTTCTTGAGCCCGTCGTCGCCGAAGTAAAAGGCGGACAGCCACGGGACCGACTCCTCGTCGCCTCGTGCGATCTTGTCGAGGTCGGCCTCCATCTCGGCGGTGAACTCGTAGTCGACCAGCCTGGGGAAGTGGTCTTCAAGGAGGGCCACGACGCCGAAGGCCGTGAACGTCGGCGCCAGGGCGGAGCCCTTCTTGAAGACGTAGCCGCGGTCCACGATCGTGGTCATGATCGAGGCGTAGGTGGACGGTCGCCCCACGCCCAGCTCTTCGAGCTTGCGCACGAGTGACGCCTCGGTGTAGCGCGCCGGGGGCCGGGTCTGGCGCCCGCCCGGTTCCAGGCTCTGCGTCGCCAGGTCGTCTCCCTCCGCCAGCGGCGGCAACATCTTCTCGCTGTCGTCCAGCTCGGCCTCGGGGTTGTCGGACCCTTGGACGTAGGCGCGGAGGAACCCCGGGAAGGTGAGGGTCCTCCCCGACGCGGCGAAGACGGCGTCCTCGCCGCCGGCGGCCCGGGCGCCGAGCCTCACCGAGACGGAGACGCCTTTGGCGTCGGCCATCTGCGAGGCGATTGTCCGTCGCCAGATCAGCTTGTAGAGAGCGGCCTCGTCCCGGCCGAGCTTCCGGGCGAGCCGTTCGGGGGTCTCAAAGGTCTCGGCGGGGCGGATCGCCTCATGCGCCTCCTGAGCCCCCTTCGCCTTGCCGGAGTGCCGGCGCGGCTTGGGGGAGAGGTTCTCGTCGCCGTAGAGCTTCGCGATCTGCGACCGGGCCGCGGCGACGGCCGCGGCGGACAACTCGATCGAGTCGGTCCGCATGTAGGTGATGTGCCCGCTCTCGTAGAGCCGCTGCGCGACGGACATGGTCCGAGAAGACGAGAAGCGGAGCTTGCGGCCCGCCTCCTGTTGCAGGGTCGAGGTGCGGAACGGGGGATAGGGCCGCCTTGTGTACGGCTTCGACTCGACCGACCTGACCTGGAAGTCGGCTTTGGCGAGCCCGGCGGCGAGGGCGAGCGCCGTCTTCTTGTCGAGCGCCCTGACGCCCTTCTTGACCCGGCCTTTGCTGTCGAAGTCCCTCCCCGCGGCCACCCTCTCGCCGTCGATCGAGTGAAGGGCGGCCGGGAACGTCCGGTCGAGGTCGTCGACCGAGGCGAAGACGCCGTCGATCCCCCAGTAGCCGGCGGTGACGAAGGCCATGCGCTCCCGTTCCCTCTCCACGACGATCCGCACCGCCACGCTCTGCACCCGCCCGGCGGACAGCTTGGGCTGGATCTTCTTCCAGAGGACGGGCGAGACCTCGAAGCCGTAGAGCCGGTCGAGGATTCGGCGCGCCTCCTGGGAGCGGACGAGGCGCTCGTCGAGGTCGCGGGGGTTGTTGAAGGCCTCCTCGATGGCGTGCCGGGTGATCTCGTGGAAGACCATGCGGCGCACCGGGACCTTCGGCTTCAGCACCTCGACGAGGTGCCAGGCGATGGCCTCGCCCTCCCGGTCCTCGTCGGTCGCCAGGAAGACGGCGTCCACCCCCTCAAGCAGCTTCTTGAGTTTCTTGACGTGGCTCCTGCGCTCTCGGGGCACCACATAGAGCGGCTCGAAGTCGTTGTCGACGTCGACGCCGAGGCGCGCCCAGGCCTCCCCTTTGGCGCGAGCGGGGATCTCCGACGCCGACCGGGGCAGATCTCGGATGTGGCCCATGGACGACTCCACCTCGGCCCCCGGGCCCAGGAATGCGGAGATGGTTCGAGCTTTTGTCGGCGACTCGACGATGACGAGGTTCTTCGGCATATGCAGAGTTGACACCAACTCGGCGCCGTATGTCAACCCCGATGACGAGCCGGCGCCGGCGGGTATGTTGGGCTTGTGAGCAAGTACATCGCTCTGGAGGGCGGTGACGGGGCCGGGAAGAGCACGGTGGCGGCGGCTCTGGCTCGCCGTCTCGAGGGCGCCGGCAAGAAGGTGGTCTCGGTGCGCGAGCCGGGGGGCACCAAGCTGGGGGAGGCGATCCGAGCGCTCCTCCTCGAGTCGGAGCGGGTCGACGACTGGGCGGAGGCCTTCCTCTTCGCGGCGCAGCGAGCCGAGCTGGCCCGCGAGGTGATCGCCCCGGCGCTTGAGGCCGGGGTGTGGGTGATCAGCGACCGCTCCTACTACTCGTCGATCGCCTATCAGGGCGGGGGCAGGGGCTTGGGCGAGGAGGAGGTGCGGGCCGTCAACGAGCGCGGGTTGGGCGGGGTTGTGCCGCACCATGTGTTCGCGCTCGACGTCGACCCCGCCGTCGCTTTGTCGCGCCAAGACGGGGAGGACCGCATCGGTAAGGAGGGCGTCGAGCTTCAGGCCGCGGTCCGGCGGGCCTACCGCGACTTGGCGCGCCGCGACGAGAAGGTGACGTTGCTCCCCGGCGCCTTGTCGGTCGGGGAGATGGTCGACAGAATCGCGGAGGTCGTCTTGTGATCGACCTCTACAGCGACGTGATCGGCCATCAGCAGGTCGTCGACCTCATGGCGAGGGAGGCCGACAACCCGGCGCATGCCTATCTGCTCGTCGGCCCCCGGTCGGTCGGGAAACACCATGTGGCCCTCAGGTTCGCCGCCGGGTTGCTGGGCGGCGCCGAGGACGAGCGGTCTCGGCGCTTGGTGTTGGCGGGCTCTCATCCCGATTTGACGGTCCTTGAGCCGGAGGGGGCCTCCGGCTTGGGCGTGGATCAGGCCAGGGAGACGGCGGCGAGGGCCTCAATGTCGCCGGTTGAGGGGGGGCGCACGGTGTTCTTGTTCCCCGACGCCGGGTCGATGACGGAGGCCGCGGCGAACGCGTTGTTGAAGACGCTTGAGGAGCCGGCGCCGTCGGCGGTGTTCCTCTTGGTGGCCGAGTCGGAGGAGGACTTCCCCCCGACTGTGGCGTCGCGGTGCCGGACCGTGCACATGGGGCGGGTCCCTCAGGCCGAGTTGGCGGAGGCGTTGGAGCGGCGGGGCCTGTCGGCTCGCGAGGCGACCGGGGCGGCCGCGGTCTCGGGCGGGCGCCCGGGCCTGGCCCTCGCCCTGATGACTCGCTCGGAGGCGGCCGGGCTCCGGGACTTGTGGCTCTCGATCCCGGAGCGGGTGAGCGCCCACCCGGGGGAGGCGCAGCGGTTGGCGTCCGTGGTCCTCTCCGAGTTGGCGCCTCTGGTGGAGGACGCGGTACCCGACGGCCTGAGCAAGGACCGGGCGCAACGAGCCCGTCGCCGGGTTGAGATGTCGTTGCTGATCAGCGGGTTGGAGATCTTGGCCTCTTGGTACGCGGACGCCGCCTCGCTTCAGATGGGCGGCCCGGTCCGCAACTCCGACGTGGCGCTCGCCGCTTTCACCGACGTCTCCCCGCGCAAGGCGGTGAGGTCGGCTGAGGAGGCGCTTGCCGCCGTGATCGACATCGGGGCCAACCTACGCCGGGAGCTGGTCCTCGCCGACCTGTTCGCCTCGTTGGGGGCCGAAGTCTGAGCGCGTCCGGCGCGTCCGGCCCGTCCGGCCCGCGCCCGTGGCGCACGATCATCGCCGGTATCATCAGCCCCAGCGCCGGAGTAGCTCAGTGGCAGAGCGATTCACTCGTAATGAATAGGTCAGGGGTTCGACTCCCCTCTCCGGCTCGCATCCCCCCGCCCGGCGCGGTCACTCGCGGAGGGCGAGCTCGGTCGCGTCAAGCGACCCGGGCAGGCTGATCTTGTACCCGCTCACGCCCGTCTTCGTCACGGCCAGGGCGGGGAGGACGAACAGCCAGGCGTCGGCCGCCGCCTCGGTGATCTCGTCCAACACCCGCCGGTAGAGGGCGATCCGCTTGTCGGCGTCGGGCTCGGCGTCGGCCTGTGCGATCAGCTCGGCGACCTGAGGGCTGTCGTCGCCCCAGTAGTAGTCGGGGTCGCCGTACGACCCGAGGTCTCTCGGCTCGACATGGGACACGATGGACATGTCGTACTCGTGATTGGTGAAGACCTGGTCGATCCACGTCCCCCAGTCGACGTTGGAGATGACGACCGTCAGGCCGACGTCGGCGAGTTGGCTCTGGATGATCTCGCCCGACCGGGCGGCGTAGGAGATCGGCGGCAGGACCATCTCCAGCGTGACGCCCGAGGCGCCGGCCTCGTCCAGCAACGCCTTCGCCTTCTGTTGGTCGAACGGGTAGGCGCCGGTGAGGTCCTTGTGCCACGGGTCGAGCGGCGTCGAGAACGAGCCGATCGGCGCCCCGTATCCGTCGTAGGCGAGGTCGATGACGGCTTGGCGGTCGATGGCGTGGCTGATCGCCCGCCGCACCCTCACGTCGTCGAGAGGGGGGTTGTCGCCGTTGAGCGACAGCACGATCTCCCCGTGGGTCAGGCCCTCCTCGATCCGGAAGCCGTCCACGGCGAACGAGGCGAGGGTCTCGGGGGCGGAGACGCCCGCCAGGATGTCGATGTCGCCGGCGAGCATGGCGTTGGTCAGGGCGCTGGGGTCGTTGATGTACTTGAAGACCACCGTCGCCGACGGCGGCGCCTCTCCCCAATAGCCGTCGTAGCGGTCGAGGGTGATGCGGCCGTCGTCGCCGGCGACCCACTCGCTCATCACGAAGGGCCCGGTGCCGACCGGGTCGCTCTCGATGCTCCCGACGGCCGACTCCTTCAGCATCACCCCCTGGCCCTGGGTGAGGAAGAAGAGCAGGTTGGCGCTCACCCGCTTGAGCTTGACGACGGCGGTCAGATCGTCGGCCTTCTCGACCGACTCGATCGGGGCGAAGGTGTCGAGGAAGGGGTGGGCTGGGTTGTCGAGGACGTTGTTGATCGAGAACACCACGTCGTCGGCGGTGAAAGGCTCGCCGTTGTGGAAGGTGACGCCGGGCCTCAGGCGGAAGGTGTAGGTGAGGCCGTCTTCGCTGACGTCCCAGGTCTTGGCGAGCAGGCCGGTTACGGCGCCGTCGGGCTGGAGCCGGACCAGGGTCTCATAGACGTTGTAGAGGAGCGCCTGGGGGATGGCCGCCGCCGGGTTTGAGGTGAGGTCAAGGGTCGGCGGGGCGAGCTGCAGCCCGATCGTCACCTCGGCCCGCGTCGTCGCGGGGGCGCTTGTCGCGGTCGTGGTCCCTTCCGTGGCGCCGGTGCACGCCGCCGCGGCGAGAGACAACGCGGCCAACAGGGCAACACCCCAATCCGGTTTCCTAATGCTCTGGATTCGGTATACCGTAGTTTGTGCATTGAGAATCGCTCGCACGGGCCGAGTCTCGCCGCGACTCGGTTCGATATTTGAGCGACGCGGCACTGGCGGCGCCTCGCGGGTGTAGTGACACGGTCGAGGGTTGCCGGTCGAGGGTTGCCGGTCGAGGGTTGCCGGTCGAGGGTTGCCGGTCGAGGGCGCCCGGCTGATGCGTGTGCAGTTTCGCGGCTCTCGTCGGTACTACTGCACACGCTCAGCGATGCGGCCTCAGTCGAGGAGGCCGCCGTCGAGGCGCGGTATCGCCGCCAACAGGTCTCTCGTGTGTCGGTCGCGGGGATCGGCGAAGACCGAGCCCGCCGGCCCCGACTCCACCACCCGGCCGCGCCGGAGGACGACGACCCTGTCGGAGATCTCATGGATCACTGAGAGATCGTGGGAGATGAAGACCATGGTCAGGGCGAGCTCCCGCTTGAGCCGGTCGAGGAGGTCGAGCGTCACGGCCTGCACCGACATGTCGAGGGCGCTCACCGGCTCATCGGCGATGAGCAGGCTGGGCCCGGGCGCCAGGGCGCGGGCGATCGCTATCCGTTGGCGTTGCCCCCCCGAAAGCTCATGCGGGTAACGACGACCCGCGCCATCGGGCAGGGAGACGGCCGCGAGAAGCTCGCTCACTCGCCTCCCGTGGTCTCCGCCGACCTTGAGAGAGCGCAAAGGCTCGGCCACGGCGTCTTCCACCAACATCTGGGGGTCAAGCGATCCCATCGGGTCCTGGAAGATCATCTGGGCGACGCGGGCGCCGCGCGGGCGACGTCCTGCGCCGACTCGCGGGCCTCGCTCGAAGCGGAGGGGCGCTCCGTCGACCGCCACTTCGCCGGCCGTCGGGCGCTCCAGCCCCATCATCATGCGGGCGAGAGTGGACTTGCCCGAGCCCGATTCGCCCACGATCCCCAGCGTCTCCCCCCGTCTCACGTCGAGGGTGATCTCGTCCACGGCGCGGATCTGTGGCGCCGGCTCGGCGAAGCTCCTCTTGCGCAGGCGGTAGAGCTTGGTGACGCCCCGCATCTCCACGATGTTGTCGTCGCTCTGGGGCGGCTCGGCTCGCCTGGGCGGGACGGTCGTCGCCCGGCTCATCGGCGGCACGGCGCTCACGAGCCGGCGGGTGTGCTCGTGCGCCGGCGCCCGGAACAGCTCTCGGGCGCGGCCGGTCTCGACGATCGCCCCGTCCGCCATGACGATGACCTCCTCGGCCATCGAGGCCACAACCGGCAGGTCGTGGGTGATGAGGACCAAGGCGGCGCCGCGGGCTGCGACCCGATCTCGGAGGACGCGGAGGACCTGCGCTTGCACCGTCGAGTCGAGCGCCGTCGTCGGCTCATCGGCGATGACCAGGTCGGGGCCGCAAGCGAGAGCCATCGCGATCACAGCCCTTTGCCGCTGCCCGCCCGACAGCTCGTGGGGAAATGACCCGGCTCGGCGCTCCTCCAGGCCGACGCTGCCCAGCAGCTCGACGGCGGCGGACTCGGCGGCGGCCCGGCTCATCTCCCCGTGGATCCGCATCGGCTCCGCGACCTGCCTGCCGATCCGCATCACCGGGTTGAGGGCGGTCATCGGCTCTTGGAAGACCATCGACATCGACCTCCCTCTCCACGCGGCCATGTCCTTGTCGGTCCGGCCGAGGATCTCCTCTCCGCGCAGCAGGACGCTCCCCGTCGCTTCCACCCCGTCGGGGAGGAGGCCCATGACGGCGAGGGCCGTCATCGTCTTGCCTGCGCCGGACTCCCCGATGATCCCGGCTCGGCCGCCGGCCTCGAGGGTGAAGCCGGCGCGGTCGACAAGAACGACGCCCCCGGCGACGACCGTCAGGTCGCGCACATCAAGGAGCGGCGTCACGACCGCCTCGCCTCCAGCCGGGGGTCGAGGGCGTCCCGCAGGCCGTCGCCAAGGAGGTTGAAGCCGAGGACCGTGAAGGCGATGGCGGCGCCGGGCCAGATGGCGAGCCGCGGGGAGATCTTGAGGAATGTCTGGGCGTCGCGGAGGCTCCGACCCCAGGACGGGACCGGGGGTTGGGCACCGATGCCCAGGAAGGACAACGCCGCTTCGGCGAGGACGGCGAGAGCGAAGAGAACCGTCACCTGGACGATGAGGGTCGAGGCGATGTTCGGGACCACATGCCTGACGAAGATGTAGACCTCGCCGCGGCCGTACGAGCGGGCCGCCGTCACGAAGTCGAGCTGGAAGACGCTGAGCGACGCCCCGCGGGTGACGCGGGCGACGATCGGCGCGTACGCAACTCCGATGGCGATCATCGCCGGCGCGGCGCCCGCCCCCCAGGCGGCCACCAGGAGGATCGCCAGGAGGACGGGCGGGAAGGCGTAGATCACGTCGGATGCCCGCATCACCGCGTCTTCGACGAGCCCTCTCCTGGACGCGGCGAGCCCGCCCAGCGGGATGCCGACGGCGACGGCGACGGACACGGCGAGGATCCCGACGAGCAGAGTCGTTTGCGACCCCTTCATGATCTGGCTGAGGACGTCGCGGCCGAACTGGTCGGCGCCGAGAAGCCGGCCGCCCTCCATGGCCGGCGCCAGCTTCTGGGCTGGGTCGACCCGGGCCGGGTCGAAGGGCGTCCAGAAGATGGAGACGACGGCCGTGAGGGCGACGATCCCCACGATGGCGGCCCCCACGGCGAGGTTGAGCCGTCTCCATCGTCTCCTGCGCCTGTCGGGGCCGGCCGCCGGGGCGCCGAGGGCGCTCACCGCTCGGCCACCCGCGGGTCGATGAGGCGGTACATGAGATCGACCGCCAGATTGGCCGAGAGGATCAGGACGACGACGGCGAAGGCGCCGCCTTGCACAAGGGGCAGGTCCCTGCTCCCGACTCCTTGAAGGAGAAGGCTGCCCAGGCCGGGGAGGACGAAGACCGACTCGATCACCACGGCCCCGGCGAGAAGCGCCGCGAATTGGACCCCGAAGACGGTCAGGACCGGTATGGCGGCGTTCCGCAGGCCGTGCCTCCTGAGAGCGGCGGGCCTGGTCAGCCCCTTGGACCTGGCGGTGCGGATGTAGTCGTGGCCCATGGCGTCGAGGATCGCCGCACGCACATGACGGGTGACGATCGCCGACTGGGCGATGGCAAGTGAGATCGACGGCAGAACGAGCGACTTCAACGACTCGCCCGGCGAGACCCCCCAGCCCGGGAACCCCCCGGCCGAGAACCATCCGAGGTTGACGGCGAAGACGCTCACCAGGATCAGCCCGGCCCAGAACGCGGGCACGGCCAACCCGAGCTGGCTGCCCACGGAGATGACGTTGTCGGCGAGCCTGCGATGGCGCGACGCGGCGTACACGCCCAGGGGGACGGAGATGAGGGTGGTGAGCGACATGGCCAGGGCGGCCAGGGGGATGGTGACCTGGAGCCGATCGACCACCTGACCGGCGACGGGGCGCCCGCTGAAGGGCGATGTGCCGAGGTCGCCTCGCATGGCGCCCAGAAGCCAGTCGAGGTATCGGGCGATCAGCGGCCGGTCGAGGCCCAGCTCCAATCGCAGCTCATGCAGCGCCTCCGGCGTGGCTTGAGCCCCGAGCATCACCTGAGCGGGGTCGCCGGGGAGGAGGGACATCACCAGGAAGACCAGCGCCGAGGACGCCAAGACGCTCAGGGCGAAGACGCCGAGTCGACGGATCACATACACGGCGGGCTCCTGAGACGGGTGGCGCAACGTTGGGCGGGGCTTAGCGGGCCGTCGTCAAAATGACGAACAGGGCTGGGCGGTCCCCCCAACCAGCCGGGAGCCATTCTCAATGCACAAACTACGGTATACCGAATCCAGAGCATTAGGAAACCGGAGTGGGGGGGGGCGTTACACCTGCGACACACCGCTAGCCTGCGCCTATGGATGACCTGAGCGCGCCGAAAGGCGCCTTCGGCTTCGCCCGGGGCTTGTGAACGTCCTGCCGGGCGGGAGCCTCACCTCGGTCCCCGGCGTCGAAGTCGGGCATTGGACCGACTCCGAGGCCGCCACCGGGTGCACGGTCATCGCCCTTCCCGAAGGCGCCGTGGTCGCAGGCGAAGTGCGCGGCGCGGCGCCGGGCACCCGCGAGACAGCGCTGCTCGCCCCCGGGATGACGGTGGAGCGCGCCGACGCCATAGTGCTCGCCGGCGGCAGCGCCTTCGGCCTCGCCGCCGCCGACGGCGTGATGGGGGTGTTGGAGTCGCGGGGCCGGGGTCACCCGACCCCGACGGGCCCGGTGCCGATCGTCCCGTCGGCCGTCATCTACGACCTGGCTGTCGGCGACTCGTCCACCCGGCCGACCGCCGAGAACGGCGCCGAGGCGCTCCGCGCCGCCACAAGCGCTCCTGTTCCCCAA
>Ga0209681_1000009_pt1 | contig 64341 bp, 51 predicted proteins | sample WorMetLIZISLAND2_3_FD_187416 | JGI IMG/M metagenome (GOLD analysis project Ga0209681, IMG submission 187416) | Marine gutless worms symbiont microbial communities from Max Planck institute for Marine Microbiology, Germany - Olavius clavatus LIZARD... ... | reverse complement strand
AACGGCAAATTTAGACCATTTGCCCGCTATGATCGTCCAATGGGTACGCTTTAATCAATTTTCAAAGATCATGGCACACCCCTTGGGGGTTCAAGCAACATTTACATGAACGTTTTGAAATTGGTTCTTTTGAAAATGTTTGGCATTATCGCGGATGTTCCGTTTTGCATCTGGCAGCTTCATTTCGATCACATCATCAAGTTTTCCTAGACCATCTTCATCTAGAATATATTTTTGAAAAAAATCGTGGTCACGTTCACGCATAGTTAAACGTGAACGGTCGGGAGTTCCCTTTACTACATTCTCTTTTTCATATAAAAAAGTGGTGAGGCCTTCAGAAAATTTGGAAGATGTCATGTGGCGGATAACCGCAAGTAAAATAGCCAAAGTGGTTAATCTTTGTTGACCATCTACAACCTGTGCATCTGGAGCATTACCTTTGATGAGTACAATACTTCCTAAAAAATATGGATTAATTTCCTCAATGGGTTCACTTCCATTTCCCATATAATTTAGCAAATCATCAAGTAATTCACCTGCATGTTCAGTTGTCCAAGAATAGGGGCGTTGGTAATGTGGGATCGTAAAAGCAAAATCATCACTAAAAACTTTTTCAATAGGTTTTTCGGCACCGTGTATATCCCCAAAATCCGCGATTGACATTTGTCCTCCGATCTGTAAGATAAACTACTCACATAAAGCCTAACAGTTTGAATACACATACATTATGAGGTCTTTGCATAACACCCCTTTTGGCCCAATTTCGGCGTCAGGCCCAAAATTTAATCCTCGAAATATTCAATATATTCCTCCGGTTAAATTTTTCGCCTTTCCTGAATTGAACAAAAATAGATCTCCTGCAAAGGTCTCTTATCCTATCACCCGCTCCTGATTTTTACAATGGCACTTTGATTATCAGTGGCCTTTTGAATTACAACCCCGTCTATCTTTAACCTGGGGAAGTGATCAGTCCAACAACATTCCAACGACCGCTTTCATAAATGCGGGCAGATCATCCGGTGTGCGGCTGGTGATGAGGTTTTTATCCACGACCACCTCTTCATCAACCCAATCGGCGCTGGCGTGAATCAGATCGTCCTTGATGGCAAAAAGTGTAGTTTCTAACCGACTGTTATATGCGAATAGTCCCTTGCAATGCATGTAAAAATACAATTTTGGGTTTTTATGTTGGCAGTTGCAAGAACCTGCAATTTTATCGACGCTGAAGAAGGAACCGCACTGCGCCCCAAAGAGCCGCATGGGGATTCAGAATCAGCCGAACGGGGATTGTTTTTAGAAAAGCTCCGGCCGGGCCGCGGGCGGTAAATCCGGTCATAAAATAATGTTGCACAAAAGAGGCGATCCTGGGGGGAATACCGCCGCCGATATAGACCCCGCCGCCGCAATTCAAGGACAAGGCCATGGTGGCAGCCACGGTACCGATCATTTCGGAAAATATCCGCAGCGCGGTCACTGCCGTGGGGTCGTTTGCAAGGGCTGCCTGACTGATATCCGTCGGTTTTTTGAGTGCTTTCATTTTATTGGAGTTCTTTTTTTGTAGAACAAGCCATTGATAAATGTTGACCAATCCCGGCCCGCTTACCACACTTTCCCAACTGACATATTTTTGTTTACGGTGCAAGAAGGACCACAAATCGGCATGTTCGCCGGTTTGCGGGGCAAAGGCGCTGTGGCCGCCTTCCGAGGCCAAGGGTGTAAGCCGCGTGTCATCCATTTGTAAAAAAGCCTGACCCAATCCGGTACCCACGGTCATGACGGCGGCGGCCTGTGAACGGTTGGGGCGGCCCGGATTCAGCACGGCCAATGCGCGCCCCCGTAAATAGGGAACAGCCATGGCTGTCGCCTCTGCGTCATTAATCAGATAAACCGGCTTGATCTTTAAATCCCGTATCAGCCCGGATTGGGATAACCGCCAATCCAAATTCGTTAATTGGGAGCGGCCCGCCGTCACCCGCCCGGCCACGCCAAAACAGGCGCTGATAATTTTGGCCGGGTAGTAATCTAAAAATTTCTGGATGAGCGGGACGACACCATCAAAAGCGCGGCTGGGATAGGTTTTGCGCAGAATCAGGCGTGGGCGGCCGGGCGACGGAGACGTAAAAAGCGCCAAGGTCGTTTTGGTGCCGCCGATATCACCGATGAGGATGAAAGCTCTTTTTTTGCGCTGACCAAAAGAGCCGTTGGCCATCTACTCCCCTTTAAATCGCTTGATGATTTTCGGTATAAAAAAGGAGAAAACGAAGAGGGCGATGGAAAAGAAGACCTTAAAAGAGAAGAGCCCGCTCCAATTCCCCGAAGCCCATACCTCTTTTAATGTACCAATAAAAAAGGTAAAAATAAAGGTCCCGACCAAAATCCCCAAGCCGGTCCCGAAAATGTAGTCGTTAAACCGCACCTTGGTTAGTCCCATACCAAAGTTCATGGCGGAAAAGGGAAAGTAGATGAGGCGCAGGTACAGTACCGTTGCAAAACCGTTTCGTTCAATGGCGTCGTCGTATTTTTTCAGCTTATTGCCGATGAGCCCGGCGGCGAACTCGCGTCCCAAGGTGCGGCCGATAAAAAAGGAGAGGGCCGCCCCTAACATGGCGCCGATCCAGACATAGACAAAACCGAGGTAGGGGCCGAAGATGATTCCGCCGAGACCGGTTAAAAGGGTTCCCGGCAAGAGCAGCGAAACCCCCACGGCGTAAATTGCGATAAAGACCGGCGGCGCCCAAAACCCGGCGGTATCCAAAAAGGCGCCCAACGCTTCAGGACTGAGATACGCTTTAATAGGCGTATAGCGAAAGAGCAAAATGGCGCCGATGATAAAGAGTCCCAGCAGAATCATCTTCATTCCGCCCTTTTTTGACGGTCCTGCAGTTGTATCGCTGTGGGCGGATTCGGTCGTAGGTTCCATAAACAGGCTCCTAAAGATTGCTATTCTTCACAAGTGTCTTCATCGCAATGACAAGCGCGGCCCTTTAGGTTAAAAAAGAATTTTAAACCTTTTTTGACCTTTTCGGAAAATATCTTGGTGGCCAGCAGCGATCCGGCCACTTTTTTATTGATTTCGCCCAGGGTCGGATAGGGGTGGATGGCCCCGGCCAAAGTGGAGAGTTTGACTCCGCCGTTGAGTAGGGCCACCCATTCGCTGATCAGCTCACCCGCATGGGGTCCCAGGATCTGAACGCCCATCGGCTTTTCCTTTTCATCCAGAATCATCTTAATCCGTCCGGTTTGGGCCCCTTCGGCCAAACCACGGTCATTTTCGATAAAATTTTCCGACCAGACGGTGTAATGAATACCCGCTTCCTTTGCGCCCTTTTCATTCATACCGATGCTGGCCAACTCGGGATCGGCATAGGTGCACCACGGCAAGTAGGTGTAGTTGACCTTGCGGGGCAACTTGAAAATGGCGTTACTTACCACAATACCGCCTTCGTAACCGGCGGCGTGGGTGAACTGAAATCCGCCGTTGACGTCACCAGCGGCATAGATATGTTTATGAGAGGTGCGCAAGCGGTTGTCCACCTGGATACCGCCCCGATGCTGCTCAATACCGATATCTTTTAGCCCCAATCCTTCAACATTGGGTTTTCGTCCCATGGCCACGACAATCTCCTCGGCGGTGAGGGTTTTCCGGTTTTCATCTTTGTCGGCAATCACCACCGTTTTTTTGCCATCCGGGTCCGCCACCGATTCGATGGCCGCCTCCAGATAAAAGGCAACCCCTTCAGCGGCCATGACCTCCATCACGTCATTGGCCATGTCGCGATCTTCCTTGCCCAAGATCTGGTCAGCCCGGTCGATGACCGTCACCCGGGTGCCCAGGCGGTTAAAGGCTTGGGCCATCTCAATGCCAATGGGGCCGGCGCCTAAAAAAATCATGCTCTCGGGCAATTTATTCAATGAAAAGATCTCTTTGTTGGTGATGTGGGGGGTATCGGCCAGGCCCGGGATGGGTGGCGCCGTGGGTGACGATCCGCTGGCGATGACCCACTGCTTGGCCGCGATGGTCTGTCCGTTTAGGGAGATGGTGTGTTCATCGGTAAAGCGCGCTTCGCCAAACTCCACCCTGGCGCCCAGTTTACAAAAACGCTCGGTGGAGTCGTGTTTTTGGATGACAGCGATCACATTACGGATACGGTCAGCCACAAGGCGAAAGTCAACCGGTGGTGGATCGATGTGGGGTAGCCCGAATCGAGGGCCGTTTTTCATCAAATGATAAACATGGGCCGATTTAATCAGAGTCTTGCTAGGAACGCACCCGTAGTGCAGGCAATCGCCGCCCAGTTCCGGTTTCTTTTCCACCAGCAGGGTTTTAGCGCCCAACTGGGCTGCACCGGATGCCACGGTGAGGCCGGCCGCGCCACCGCCGACAATGCCGATATCATAGTCGTAAGTTGCCATACAACGCTCCTTTGCACCGTTTACCGTGGCTATTGACGGTTTAGTTTCCAATTGTAATCGAGATATTCTATTGTAATGTTTCCCTTATGTGCTGCAAGTGCTTTTTTAAAATCGCCGTTGGCATAGTCTTTAACAAAACCGGCGGGATCATCGTTAAAATCATCGCCGAACCATTTGAAGATGCGACTGAGGTATAGGGCGCCCTCTTTAAAACAGGTGCTTTGGGGATCATTGATAAACTCGGTGGTGGCGTGGTCCAGCTGCTCGTTCAGACGGCTTTCCGTAAATGCGGTCGTTTGCAGAGGCGGGCAACTGACGGCGGCGCAGTTAACAGCGAAATGGATGCGCGGATCTTTAAAGCCCGGCCGGATGATATCATGCTCGATATGATCCAGCGTCACCATTTCACCGTTTAAAGGAATCAACCTCTTTTTCCAGGGCGTTTTGATCAGTGTGCCCAAATCCTTTATGGAGCTTACGTCAGGGTATTTGGAAAGGATCAGTTTGATCGTCCAGGCATTATAAAGATTGATGTAGTAAGCCAAGGCGTCAGACCGCTCCAGCATGTCGGGATTGATTTGCGCCAGCTGATCCAGATATTGATCCAGCCGGGACTGCTCTTGCTGCATACCATCGTAATTGACCCGGCCGTTTTGCACATGTTTTTGCAAAAGATCATTCCACAAACCGTGATCGACTTCGGCCCGAGCCTTATGGATTGAGGGGGGTAACGCTAAAACAAGCGTCAAAAGAATTGCGCCCGCAATGGCCAAAAATTGTCTGTGCAGTGTCATTGTCGCTACTCGCGTCTTTGCAATTTCCCTTTTGGGTGTTGGCTATTGAGTCGAGAGAGCCGGCCCTTCATTACATGGGGTGCTTAAAACGTATGACCGAAAATAACGCAGTGTGTCAGCCGTCTAAAACAGCGGCTTTCAGATGGTCAAATACGTCGGCGCCTTGGGCTGAAGGGATGGTGTCACCCATGATTACGGATGTAAAGTGGTCCAGGTCCGAATTTTTTGCAGCGTCAAAGGTCTCCTGGAGCAAAATCAGGTTGGCGTTGATTGGGTCATAGCCAACAGCGGGACCAAAGCTCATTTCAGCACGCTTTTTCCCGCGAATAAAAAAATGGCGCACGTCAAAGGCTTTGGGTGGTTTTTCATAGTGCAGTAATTCGGCAAACAGGGAGAGGATTTCCAGCACCCCGTCGCTGTAGTTGCTCTCCAGGGAGGCTTTGCCGTCTTTGGCAAGATCGTCAATGTCTTCAGGGGTGAAGGAAAGATCGAGCATCCCGACCACGTCAGCGCAGACGGTTTCCAAAGAATCGCTTTTCTTGCTAATCAGCACATCTTTATCGTTGAGAATTTTTATGGCGTTTCTAATGCTGATCATCTCTTTGACGGTCGGGCTTTTACGCATCAAAACATCGTCCAGGGTGGTTTGATAAATTCCCAAGCCATTGTCCAGAACAATCATGCGGTCGGTATCAGCGCCTTTTTCCAAAATAAAAAGGGAGAGATCCCGTTCATGAATTTCAGGATAATCACCGAAGGCTAAAAGCGCCCGCATGGCGGTCTTGTCAAACTTGGCTGCATCACCGGTTTGCAATGAACGGGCAACATTGCGTACCAATTTGTCGATCTTGATCTTTTGGAACAGATTTTCACGAAAGCCCACCTCATTCTCCTTATGGTTTTATTGGTAACAAGCTGAAATATCCAATATAAATAATTTTCTGGTAAAATTTCATGCAAAATTCGGGTTGAAGCCGCCGCCTATAGGCGGTTGAGAATTCATTCGCCGGTTTTTATTTTGTACCATTGGCGATAACCTTCTACTACAACATTACCGTGGTATCCGTTAACGTAGTGTTCCCTTCCCTTCCCTTCCCTTCCCTTCCCTTCCCTTCCCTTCCTTTCCTTTCCTTTCCTTTCCTTTCCTTCCATTAGGTCCCTCACCCTTTTTGATCGATCTGATTCCCATAGGGACTTCGGTGATGGAATTAAGTAGGTTTGTGCGTTCACTGAATTTATGAATTTATTTGAGGCCAATCCCTCGGCGCCGTGGTGGGGTATCTTTAAAATGTCGGCCAAGATTGCGTTTTCGTCTGTCAATCGGTTGCTTCGCCCTTTATTTAAGTCGCCCGTGAATAGGATTGTATAATGATTTGTCTCAAGCCTGATCAGCGCTGAGGTGTCGTTTATGTCTCTTAATGAATCGCCCCTTCGCCATACGTCTACGACATTTAATTTTACGTCGTTTGAAATATGTATCAACTGACCCTTATCCAGATCTTTTACCTTTACACCTTTTATTTGGCTCATAAAGTGTTCGTAGTTGCAGCAACACTCGCTTTCACATATCTCTCGAAGATCGGCGTCCTCCACCGTGTCGTAGTATAGCGCCCCTATCTCGATTCCGGCTTCTATTATTGACTGAATCCCCTCATAATGATCGGCGTGAATATGACTGATTATTAAATGGTCTATTTTTCTGATGTTTTTGGTTCTCAGGAGCGGTATCAGGTTATCTTTGCACTCTCTTGCCTTTCCGGTGTCGATCAGTACGTTTTCGCCTCCTGGTGTCTCTATTAAATGCGCGTCCCCTTGGACGGTGTTGTTCACATCGACCATGGTATATGTAAAAATCATATCATCGCTTGAGCCTTCGCCGTAATCGGCGCATACAAATAGCATCGCTATGAATATTGCCGCCGTTGGTATTAATTTCACCCTTCCTTTTTTATTCATCCCCATCTCCTGTTTCCTTTTTAAGCATCTCTGGCTCCTGTTTTGTGTTGTCATGACAAGAACTTAGGTTAATATCCGCCCTCTGTTCCAGTCAAGACCCAAAAACTAAACTACCATTGTCTGAAAGACGATGGGTTTGTGGTGCGTCAACGTTATTTTAAGGATCGGTCGGAAGGCCACCCCATTTATGGGGTGGTTGTTTACGCCGACTGGACGAAACCACCGGCTGTAGCCGGGGGTGATCCGTATCTGCATACATACTGCTATCTAAAAGATGACCGTCTTACAGACGGTGGTTTCAACCTTATAACGGACGAATGAACCGGTTTGCAAAAAATCAAGCGTGGATTTTGGGATAACGATTGAACTTGAAAAATGTCGATGGATTGTGTATACATTTTTTCATACACTTAAATCAGATTCATTTATGTAAGACCCTGCATTGTAATGATGACGTTTGCGTCGAGTTACAATCATTAATACGGTGACTGCTAACCATTTAAGGAGGTGCCAATGAATCCGAAACCATCGTTTGAAGAAAAACTGGCACAGCGGGGAGTTAGCCGTCGGGACTTTGTGAAGTATTGTACGACGCTGACCGCCACGATGGGTCTGTCAGCCGGATATGTGACCAAGGTCGCGGAGGTCATCGCCAACCCGGCGATGCGGGCGCCCGTGATTTGGCTCCATTTTGGGGAATGCACCGGTTGCTCTGAATCACTGCTGCGGACCACTTATCCCTATCTGGACACTTTGGTATTGGAAACGCTTTCCGTTGAGTACCACGAAACCATCATGGCCGCCGCCGGGCATCAGGCCGAAGAACAGCTAAAAAACGCTGTGGAAAAATACAGCGGCAAGTTTATCTGCGTGGTTGAAGGCGCCATTGCCACCGGTTTTGAAGGTGGTTATGGTAAAATCGGTGGTAAAACATTTCTCGAAATTGCCAAAGCGGTATGCCCCAAAGCAGCAGGTGTCATCTGCATGGGGACCTGCTCTTCTTTTGGCGGGATTCAAAAAGCGGCCCCCAACCCGGGTGGCTATGTGAGTGTCGGTGAGGCGCTGGGGATACAGACGCTCAATATTTCCGGCTGTCCGCCCAATCCGGTCAACCTGGTCGGCACGATTGTCAATTATCTGCTTTTGGGCAAGCTGCCCGAGTTGGATGAGCAAGGCCGTCCTCTTTTTGCCTATGGTAAAACCATTCATGACCAATGCCCGCGCCGGGCCCATTTCGAGAGCGACGAATTTGTGGAACAGTTTGGTTCTGAAGAAGCGGCACTGGGCTACTGCCTCTACAAGGTCGGCTGCAAAGGGCCCGACACGTACAATAACTGCCCCATCGCCAAATTCAACGACGGCACCAGTTGGCCCATTGAGGCCGGGCATCCCTGTATCGGTTGCAGTGAACCGGATTTCTGGGATGAGATGACACCTTTTTTTGAAGAAGCCTGATCATGGCTGGCGACGATCAATCGTGATGTCTTCATTTTAGGCAAATCCATTTTGAATAAGAGGAGATAATATGGCACAGCGAATTACCATTGATCCGATTACCAGAATTGAGGGGCACATGCGGGTTGCGGTTGAGGTGGAGGGTGGCAAAGTCACCAACGCCTGGAGTTCCGGCATGATGTTCCGGGGAATTGAACTGATTTTGGAGGGGCGGGATCCGCGCGACGCGCCGCTTTTTGTGCAGCGCTCCTGCGGGGTCTGAACGTACACCCATTATCTGTCCTCGGCGAGGGCAGTCGAGATGGCCGTTGGCGTTCAAATTCCCCAAACCGCCCGCATCATCCGTAATATGTTGCACGGCGCCCAGTTCCAACACGATCATATTGTCCATTTTTATCATCTGCACGCCCTGGATTGGGTTGATATTGTCAGCGCGCTATCGGCCGATCCGGTTAAAACCGCCGCGCTGTCGGATAATGTGAGCAATGCCAAGGTGGGCGGTGCAGCCTATTTTAAACAAGTCAAAGAACGGCTGCAGACCTTTGTGGACAGCGGTCAATTAGGTCCGTTTAGCAACGCCTACTGGGGGCATAGCGCTTACAAATTGCCCCCTGAAGCCAATCTCATGGCCGCAGCCCATTATATTGAAGCGTTACGGTTGCAGGCCCGTACAGCCCGGATGCACGCCATCTTTGGGGCCAAGAATCCCCATTTACAAACCTTGACCATCGGCGGCGTGACCTGCGTGAAAGATCTAACGCCCGATCGAATCGCCGAGTTCTTGGCCCTCTATCAAGAGACCCAAACGTTTATCGAGGATGTGTATATCCCTGATCTTTTGGCCGTCGCCTCTTTTTATAAAGATTGGGGGGCCATTGGCGGCACCACTAATTTTATGGCTTGGGGCGAGTTCCCCGAATCCGATGAAGAGCCGGGCAGCCTTTTTATGCCCCGCGGTGCTGTCTTCAACCGCGACATCGCAAAGGTGAAAGAGGCCAAGCAAGAAGCGGTCACCGAGGATGTCACCCGCAGTTGGTACGAAAAAGGAGACGCCAACCATCCTTTTAAGGGTGAAACCAAACCGCTGCAGGAGAATCCGGCCTACGAACCGGATGATAAGCAATATTCCTGGTTCAAGGCGCCACGGTACGAAAACGAGCCGTGCGAGGTGGGTCCGCTGGCCCGGACGCTGGTGGCGTATGCCAAGGGCCATGAGGGTATTAAAGCAATGGTGGACAGTGTATTGCAAAAGCTTGGCGTCCCGGTGGAAGCTCTTTTCTCTACTTTGGGGCGAACCGCGGCCCGCGGTATTGAAGCCCTGGTCATTGGTCAGCAACTCGGCACCTGGATCAACGCGCTGGTAGAGCAGGTGAAAAGCGGCGCCGCCGCCACTTACCAGGCCTGGGAAATGCCTGAAACGGGCGAAGGGTTTGGCCTAAATGATGTTCCCCGCGGCTCTTTGGGGCACTGGATCCAAATCAAGGGTGGCAAAATCAAAAAGTACCAGTATGTGGTACCCAGCACCTGGAACTTAGGTCCCAGGGATAAAAGCGGGAAAAAAGGCCCACTGGAAGAGGCTCTCATCGGCACACCGGTGACAGATCCCCAAAAACCGCTGGAAGTGTTGCGTACAGTCCACAGTTTTGACCCTTGTATCGCCTGCGGTGTTCACGTGATTGATCCGGACTCCAATCAGGTGTATAAAGTCAGGGCGGTTTAACAAGGCGTTGCACCCATCATGTAAACATGCGGCCCATCCGGAAACAACGGGATGGGCCGTCTATTGATCGCGAAGGAAATAACCTCATTGTCAAATAAGACCTTTCGCCTGATGATTTTGGGCATCGGTAATACTCTTTTTGCCGATGAAGGTTTCGGTGTTCGCGCGGTGGAAAACCTGGCGGCCCGTTATACTTTCCCCGAACAGGTAACCTTGGTTGACGGGGGCGTTTTGGGTGTCAATCTGCTGGGATTTATTTCCCAGGCGGATCATTTGATTGTTATTGATTGCATCCGTAACCACGGCACACCCGGTGAACTTTACCGGCTCTCGGGAGACCAAATTCCCGAACGGTTGCGAGCCAAGAACTCTTTACACCAGGTCGATTTTTTAGAAGCCCTCACTTTATGCCAGGTCCTTGACAAAGTGCCTGAAACGGTCATCATTGGTATTGAGCCCGCTGATATTGAAACCTTAATCCCTGAATTGACCCCTGTCACCCGCGCCAAGATGGATGCTGTCATTGAAATGGCCTTACGAGAGCTGGACAGCCTGGCGGTATCGTATCAAAAACGGCCGGATGGCGAGTGCCAACCATCGGATTGTATGTGCTTTGGTCAGCGGGTTGTGTAAAAGGAAAGCGCCATTATGTGTCTTGCCATTCCATCTCAAATTATCAGTATCGACGGTGATACCGCTGTTATTGATGTGGATGGCGTCCGTCGTGAAGTGAGCCTTTTGCTGTTGGAAGATCCTCACGTCAACGACTGGGTGATCGTTCACGCAGGCTTTGCGATCCACAAAATTGATGCGGCGGCGGCCCGGGAGTCTTTACGGATATTAAAGGAAACCGTTGCCGAGCTGGAGGCCGCCACCGGAGAGCGTATCGACTACTCTTCCAAAACATGATCCCATGCCCGCACGTTGTATCGAAATCGAGGGCATCGTCCAAGGTGTCGGTTTCCGGCCCTTTGTCTACCATCTGGCCCGGCATTTGGGCATCACCGGCGATGTCGCCAACACCGGGTCCGGCGTTATCATCCACGCCCAAGGCGATAAAACCCAACTCGGTCAATTTGTTCAGCGGTTGAAAGATGACGCGCCGCCTCTGGCGCATATCGCTAAAATTACAGCGCTGGAAATCCCCTTCCGAGCAACAACCGATTTCACCATTATTGCCTCTGCGGGCGGCCATGAACGTTCGGCCCTGATTTCTCCGGATGTGGCCGTCTGTGGCGACTGTTTGGATGAAATGAACAACCCGGCGGACCGCCGCTATGCGCACCCGTTCATCAATTGCACCAATTGCGGCCCGCGCTACACAATTATTGCCGACCTGCCTTACGACCGGCCTCAAACCACCATGGCCGGTTTTGCCATGTGCAGCGATTGCCGGAAGGAATACAGCAACCCCACTGACCGCCGTTTTCATGCCCAGCCCATCGCCTGCCCGGTTTGCGGGCCGCGGGTTGCATTGCTCGATTCAAAACGGCAACCCGTGGAAGCGACTGACGCCATCAGCGCCGCCCGAAGATTGCTGGCCCAGGGCCATGTAGTGGCAGTCAAAGGACTGGGCGGTTTTCATTTGGCCGTGGATGCCGCCCATGCCACGGCAGTCACCCGGCTGCGCCAAAGAAAAGGGCGCGAACAGGAAAAGCCCTTTGCCTTGATGGCCGCATCTGTTGATGAGATCAACCGGTTTGCCCGTCTTACAAAACAGGAGATTGATCTTTTACAAAGTAAAGAACGGCCCATTGTTCTGATCCGCCAAAAAAAGACCCATACCATTTCACCCGATGTGGCGCCGCTCAATCGCTATTTTGGGGTGATGCTGCCCTATACACCGCTGCATCATCTGCTGTTAAAATCACCGGTACCGGTTGTAGTAATGACCAGCGCCAACGCATCGGGTGAGCCCCTGGTGATCGACAACAACGACGCTTTTGACCGCCTAAAGGGAATCGCCGATTTTTTTCTGGTGCATGACCGCGACATCTTGATCGGCTGTGACGATTCGCTGGTGCGTTGCGCCTCCCCAAAGCCATTCTTTCTAAGACGGGCCCGCGGCTATGTTCCCGTTCCGGTTTTTTTAACAACAAAATCGCCCCCCACCCTCGGGCTGGGGGCGCTGTTAAAAAATACGATCTGTTTGACCAAAGGCGACCGTGTTTTTATCAGCCAGCATATCGGGGACCTGGAAAACCTGGGAACGCTGACCTTTTTTACAAAAACCATTGAACATTTGAGCCGCATATTAGAAATCGCGCCGGAAATTGTGGGGTTTGATCTTCATCCGGACTATGTAAGCACCAGGCATGCCAACACATTGACCCACATGACCCGGGTCCCTGTGCAGCACCATCATGCGCACATTGTCAGTTGCATGGCTGAAAACCATCTTGCCGGGCCGGTGATCGGGCTGGCCCTTGACGGTACCGGGCTGGGTGATGACGACACCGCCTGGGGGGGCGAGGTGTTGATTGTACACCCCGAAACGTTTCAACGGGCCGCCCACATGGCCTATCTTCCCATGCCGGGCAGCAACAGCGCCATTTTAGAACCTTGGCGTATGGGCGTTAGCGCGCTTATTGACACTTACGGTCATCTGGATGGTGTGCAACTGCCGTTTTTGGATGCCATCCCATCGGAAAAATTATCCGTGGTGGCGCAAATGGTTAAAACCGGTCTAAACTCGCCCCTGACATCAAGTATCGGCCGTCTGTTTGACGCGGTGGCCGCGCTGTGCGGCCTAAAACAAGTGATCAACTTTGAAGGCCAAGCCGCCATGCTGTTGGAACACGCTGCCGATGAAAACGAGACCGGTTTTTATAACTACGAGTGGCGAAACCAAGGGCCGATCCAGATTTTACCCGGGCCGATGATCGCCGGCGTGGTGGGGGATCTCCAGAATCATGTTCCTGTATCGATCATCGCGGCGCGGTTTCACAACACCCTGATCCGCCTCCTTAGCGATGTAACATCTCAGATCAGTAAAACCACCCAAATAAAGCACGTGGCCTTATCCGGCGGTGTTTTTCAAAACTTGCGGCTGCTTGACGGGATGGTGGCGGCGCTTTCGTCAAAAGGGCTGGACGTTTTTACCCACAGCCAGGTTCCATCCAATGATGGCGGCCTCTGTTTGGGTCAGGCCATTGCGGCCGCCGCCATGGTTACCAAGGGGATCGCGCCTACCAGCCAGGGGGGTTGACCATTTAACGTGGAATGTGTAACAGCACATATAGTAGGGCGGCAACCCTTTGCCGCCGACCGCTGCATGTCGGCATGGGGATGCCGACCTACCTTTGAAATGGAAATTATCCGAATGAACCCTTAAAAACAAACCTTACTCTTGCAACAGGAGCGAAAATGAACGAACTTTTAAAACCCAACGATGTAGCCCCCGCATTCACCTTGCCAGACCAGGACGGTAAATCCGTTGCACTTTCAGATTATACCGGCCAATGGGTGGTGCTCTTTTTTTACCCCAAAGACGACACCCCCGGCTGAACCCGGGAAGCCCGGGATTTCACCGATTTGATCTCCCGGTTTGCGAAGCTGGATGCTTCCATTTTGGGCGTCAGCCCGGACAGTCAAGCGGCCCATAAAAAGTTTATCGAAAAATACCAATTGAAGGTTCGCCTGCTAAGCAACACCGATCACCATGTGATGGAGCAGTACGGTGTTTGGCGGCTGAAAAAGATGTCCGGCAAGGAATTTATGGGTGTGGTGCGCACTACCTTTCTCATTGATCCTCAAGGCTATATTGCAAAGGTCTGGACCAACGTCCGGGTCAAAAGACATGCGGAAAAGGTTTACCAGGCGTTAGCGGAACGATCCTGAACTAAACAGCAGCCTGGCATACTCACAACATTTTTGCGGATAGGTGTTTTAGATGATCTAAAGATACTACCTATTGTTAAGCAAGCAATTAACAGAATCTCAATAGATTTGGATCTCCACTGGTGGTTCCGCACAGATAGTTCCATCTATATTTTTTAATTGCCTCGTAAATATCCTCTCAGTTGACATTTAATTTAAGGGTTGATATTGTAAAAAACATGCAATATATTGGCCTTAATTTAACCCATGCTGGTTTTAAGGTGACAATTCAATGCTTATCGAGTTCAATGTAAAAAATTACCGCTCCTTTCAACAGAAGCATACGTTGAGGACGACGGCAAGCTCAGACACCAATCTGCTCCATAAAAACAGCTATGATCCGAAGGCAAGAGGTGTGCCTCGACTGTTAAGGTCTACTGTTATTTATGGCCCAAACGCCGCAGGAAAAAGCAATTTGATTACGGCACTTCACTTCATGAAAAATTTTGTTTTGTCCTCCTCCCAAAAAGGGCAGGAGGGCGATTCGATTTCCGTAAAGCCGTTTTTATTTCAATCTAAAGAGTTGAAAAAGCCCAGCGAATTCGAAGTAATCTTCATGCAAGATAATGTTCGGTATCAGTATGGTTTTGCTGTAGATACCACGAGAGTTGTAGCGGAGTGGCTGATTGCCTACCCACAAGTGCGTGCTCAGCGTTGGTTTGACCGGTTGTATGATTCGGATACAGGGAAAGATACATGGCGTTTCGGCCCAAAATTTATTGGTAAAAAGAGAGTGTGGCAGGAAGCCACCCGATCCAATGCGCTGTTTTTATCTTCGGCGATTCAATTAAACAATGAGCAGTTGAAGCCTGTTTTTCAATGGTTTAAAAACTTGGTGATCATTCGGCAACAGAGCATTCCATATCCAATTTTTTCTATGCACAAGTGTGAAGAAAAAAAAGACTGTGAAAAGGTTATTGAGTTTATGAGTAAAGCGGATATCAGCATTGATAATATCCGTATTGAAAAACGTGAAATCCCCTTTGAGGAACTACCAGACGATATACCATCTGAATTAAAAAGGCGTATACTAAAAGAGGCTGGAGATAATAAGGAAGCACGATTTATGAGTATCCGAGCAGTTTTTGGTCACAAAGTAGATAATAATAAGGAACTGGCATGGCTCCCGTTCAGTGAAGAATCCGATGGCACGATGAAATTGTTCGCCTACGCAGGACCGTTATTAGATGGTTTGCATAAGGGCCGCGTCTTTTTTGTGGATGAGCTAGACAACAGTTTCCATTCTCATATGGTGCGTTTCATCATTGATCTGTTCCATAGCGAAAATACCAACAAACTCAATAGCCAATTGATTTTCACGACCCACGACACATCAATTTTGGATCAAAAATTAATGCGTCGTGATCAGGTCTGGTTTGTGGAAAAAGACGAGCATAACGCAAGTAACCTGTACTCGCTTTCCGATTTTAAACCCAAACCCCGGAAAAGTGAGGCGCTGGAAAGGGGTTATCTCATGGGGCGCTATGGGGCGATCCCTTTCATGGGAAAATTCAATTTCTAATGGGTTCAGATGATTTATTTCATAAACGTAAAGCCCGAAAAGCGTCGTCACTAAAAAGAGATAGGGCTCGGCGAAGTCCCTACGACACTGCGTTGATCGTATGTGAGGGCGGAAAAACAGAACCCAATTATTTTAAATCATTACGGGATGATCTCAAACTCAATACTGCGAATGTTGAAATAACTGGTGATACTGGCGGATCAGCGCCTGATAATGTGGTGGAACATGGATTGAGGTATTATGGGGAATACGACAAGGTCTTTTGTGTTTTTGACAAAGATAGCCACCCTACATACCAACAGGCGGTAGATAGAGTAAAATGTACTAAAAAGAAAAAAGACCATACAATAGAGGTTATCACATCGGTGCCTTGCTTTGAGTACTGGGTATTGCTTCATTTTCAGCACACAACAAGACATTTTGATGGTACTACCGGGTCAATATGTGAAAAGGTTATAAAGGATTTAAAACTCTTTTTACCGAACTACCAAAAAGGTGATGCAGGATTGTACCAAGAAATAAAGCCATATCTTTCCAAGGCAATCAAGCGCGCAGACCTTGTTCTTCAACATTGTAAAACAGGTGGTACGGATCATCCTTCGACTCTTGTGCATAAGCTGGTTTTATACCTTCAGAGGTTAAAAAACAGCAAGTAGCCATGACTAGGGATCGAAACCAAAGTTTTGGTATAAATAGCTGTTTTTCCCTTGGTATCACCTCGCCCCATCAAATCTACAAGCTTAACAGATAACGGATACATTGCTACAGGAAATTACAAGCCACCCCGCCGCTTCGCGGCATCCCTCCTTAAATAAGGAGGGGTGTTTTGTGGAACATGCGACACTTCAACCCGAATTTTGCATGAAATTTTACCGGAAAATTATTTATATTTGATATTTCAGCTTGTTAGCAATATGTTTACGGTTATTTTCCAAACACCGTTTGGGTGTTTTTACATTGATAACAGTTGGTAAAATTTCATCCGGACGGACGCTCACGGGCTGCGTCCATTGGCTGCGTTATCAAGGGCTCGCGGTATGAGAATACAGCTTCGCCCTTGCTGCCTTGCCAATGAACCCATCCGTGGCGTGCAAAATCCGGGTTCAAATAGCAAATCAATAACAAAACCCCGGCTGAAACTCTCCAGTCGAGGTTTTGACAGATAACGATCTACGAATTCGACTACAATTCGAGCCAGCTGTCCGAATAGAGGGTTTTACCCAAAATCACACCGGTGGTCTTGGCGTAATCCAGAAGTTCCTTGGAAAGGCTACCCATGTCCGGGTCGTTGCCATCCATGATGTCGTAGATCAGGTCAACAATATCCTGACGCTCACCCTTGGCAATGGAGATCAGCGCGTCGTCCCGCGGATCGGCAATGACTGAATGCATCCCGTATTTTTGCAGCATGACCATGTAAGTTGAGTTGAGAATGGGGCGTAGATGTTCCGGCGGCCCGTTGGAGATATTGGACAGCCCGCAGGTGCTCACTGCGCCTGGACAAATATCCGGCAACATTCCCTGGAACTCCATCAAGCTGATGGCCTGGGGCTGCTGAATATTGACCGGTGTTACAATCCCGTCCACCCAGATCTTCTCGTTGGGAATGCCCGCTTCATTGGCAAAATAGAGCAGCTCCACGCAGAGCGCCGCCCGCTCGTTTTCATCACGCGGAAGCCCTTCCGGCCCCCACATCAGGGCGATAAAGTCGGCATCGTATTCTACGGCCAGCGGCACCATTTTCTCATACCGATCCGGCCGCACCATAATCGAATTGATGATGTGCGAAGTGCCCGAAGGAACCGGTTTGATCACCTTCAAAGAGGCCTCAATCGCATTGATATTGGAAGTATCCAGTGCCAAGGGAATATCCGGCACCACATCCTGAACCACCTCAACCACCCACGGCATCAGTTCGTGGCCGTCTTTTTTGGCTGGTCCCAGGTTAATGTCGATGTAGTCCATCTTTTTCTCTTTTTGAAACAGCGCCTCTTCCTGAATCGGCTTGGGATCACGTTCCTTAAACGCGCGTCCGATCTTCTTTGAGATCACATTTAAACTTTCACCGATGAGTAACATCTTCCCTCCACTCTCTTATGGGTTATTAATAGGCGCCCACCTTCTCTTTTAAAAATCCCGGCAAATGGGCGGCTTCGCGCGGCCCTACAGTGATATCCCAGCCCGGAAGCTCTTCTTCCACATCACCGGCAATAGCCGCGGCATATCCGGGAATAATCACCTCGGTGTGTTTCACCTTGTCCATGATGCCGCTCTTTTTGACAAAAAGGCCCACATCATCACCGGAAAATTTCCCCGCCGCCCAGGCAGTCAGCACGGATAACCCTTCGGTCTCTTTGATCAAAAGATAGGCGGGTACTTTGCTGCCCTCTATTTCACCGGAAACGATAAAGTAGGTCAAGGCAAAGTTACTGGTGACCAGGACCGGGGAGTTTTCATCGGGATTGTTAATTTCGTAAATACCTTCTGTCACCACCATGGGACGCTGCGGATCCGTGTAGATATTGAGCCGCTCCAAAAGGAGCGGGAAGATATTTTCGCCCGTCATATCCGACATGATCACGATTCCGCCGTACTTGGCAACATGCATGGCGGCGATCAACGTCTCCATGTCGGTGTTTGCCGCCATTTCGCAAGGGAAGGTGATGGTAGGATACCCGACGGCACGATTGCCGTCTTTTAAAGCGGCCCGGCGGATGGCAATCTGATCTTCATTGGACTGCTTGATTTCGCGGGAACCAGGATCAAGAACAATATCTTTGATTCCCATCTCGGCCAGCCTTTCGGACAAAGGAACCAATGCTTCTACGGAGTCGGCTTTGGCCACTACCGGCAGATCGTTCTCTTTGGCCAGCTTGCCGAAATCGTCAATGTTGTCGGGGGTGGCCGCACAGATCATCGGCCGTTTGGCGATGCATGCTTCAATACCGGCGGCCATAACGGCGGTATCTTCACTGCAAAGCACCACATTAAATTCCGAGGTTTCGGCAATCGTTTTGGCGGTGGCCGCGAACGCCGCCGGGTCACCGTTGACATCTTTTACGGCGACCAGCTCCGGACGCAGGGTAAAACCGACCCGCTCATATTGAAGGGCGTTCCAATTCTTAAGTTTGCCGGCCAGATCGCTTTCCGCGATATCCGAATTGACCATGGCGCCCAAAAGCGTTGGGTTAAAAAAGGTCTTCTCATGGCGGTATTGAACCGTCTCACCGCCGGCGACCCGCCCGCGAACGCCCTTACCCACTTTGACCGGCCGGATCGGCGGAGCCGACGCTTCGGCTAACTGTTCGCGCGCCTCATCGGAAACGTAGGGGCAGCTCTCCAGCTCGGCTTTTCCCGAAGCCAGGTTCATGGCAAAAGCCAAACAGGTCGGCACACCACACTCTTTGCAGTTGGTTTTGGGCAGGAGCTTGAAAATTTGGATTCCGGTTAATGCCATTTAACGTCTCCTTCATTTTTGTGTAAAGGCCGTAACCAAGAGCGTTTTCAAAATGGCCTTCATGCTTTGTTTTCTCGTCCGGATTGGGATTGCGCCATCGGCTTTGCATCCCCATAAGATCATAACCATTGGTTTAAAGGCGCCGGAAGGAAAGTCTTCCGCCATCCGGCACATCTCATTAACCAATCAGCGGCGCCATTTCCAACGCCGGATGCTTTTTCTCCTGGAGGAACGGTAAGATTTCCTCTTCGGTAATTCCCACGGTTTCATCGGCAATGCGGTTAATGAGATCCGGCACACCCAGTTCTTCACCTGCACGCTCCAGCCGTTCACGGATCTCTTCTTTCAGGTCTTTGGGCATCCAGACCATGCGCAACAGTCCGCCGTCACCTTTGATGAATTTTTTCTGGGTGATGTTGAACTTGGAATGTCCCACAAACCCGGGAGAGGAGGCCCCACCGCCCATGACACCGGCCAGGGTGGTGAATTTCATGCCGCAGGGGGTTTCACCCGCATACTCCCGGTTGACCGTCATCACACCGTTACAGGATGGCAGCATGGCGGCGATACACTCGCAGCACCCACAGGTGGTCATGGGTTCATTGACCATGGAGTAGAAGTTGTACCGGGTAATAGCACCACGGGATGCCTTGGCGATAAACTCGTTGACCCCCTTGAATTGACCCAAATCCGGATCCAGCACCTCCCCTTTTTCAATGGGCTGGTTGGGGCCGGTGGGATTGATCTCAAATGAGGCCTTGCAGTCCATCCAGTTGTAAGCGCCACACAGACCGGTTCGCTCCGGGCTTACCGTGCAAACGTGGGTGGGTGCAAAGGACTGACACAACGTACAAGAGTAAAAGGTCTCTACATCTTCGTCGGTCATCTTATCCACCCGTTCGTCACGGGTTTTGTATTCGCCGCGGGCCTTTTTGGTGATTTTGTCTACATCTTCCCGGTTGGTATGGAGGGTCACTTCCACTTTATCTAAAATGGTACCAAAATCCTGATGGAATTTGGCATGCAGCACAACACCCAGATCCTTGATGGTAAAGCCCTTTTCGATGGCTGCTTTGCTGATCCGGACCCAGGAGATGTCCCGCTGACCAATATGCATGATTCCCTGGATATAGTTGATCAGATGGTGAATCTGACGCTCCAGGATCGGCTCAAAATCTTCCTGGAATTCACGGCCGGCCACCTGCACGTATATACCTAGAGGGAAGGTTTCACCCTCTTTCATGGTATCCACATCAGGACCGACCACATTGACCTTTCCATCTTCAATTTCGTTCATATCGGCCATTTTAACCAGCTCGGTACACTGGGTTTTACCGCCACCCGTCTGGCAGAAAAGATCTTCGCCGCGGACGCGCTCACCCTCGTAAGCCGGGCCAAAAGCGCAGGGGATTTCGATTTCGGAGACAGTGGTCTTAAGGCCCCGCACCTCCACCGATTTTTGGACCATCTCTTCATGAAGCACATTAGCCACTACATGCTCGTAGGTACAGACACCTGTGGGCAGAATTTCGGGGATGTCTGTGTCCGCCAAAGTGGGGAAACCCCAGTTTACAGCGCCAGCCGCAGCGGCAGCCCATTCGGCATTCACATCACCCAATGCATTCACAAAGGCAAAGATACGGTCTTTATTGTACATCAGGATTTTTTTATAGTCACCCGGCTCAACACCGCCGAATGCCATAGCAGCACGGTTGGCAAAACCAAGGGCAAAGATGGCTGCTGAAATTTCCTTCCCAAAAGGAACGATACGGGTGTTCCAGCCCACCTGCACGTCGCCTTCAATCAGCTGATCAATCACTGTAGTGCCGTTCTGATTGGCCGCGCAGAAAATATAGAGACTGCGGCGTTGATATTCTTCCACGATCATCTTGGCGGTCTCGGCGTCCGGGGCAGCACCCACGATGGCCGCAAAACCGGGTGCGGAGCCGTCCACAAATTCAACCCCGCGCTTTCGCATAATGGTATCATCGGCGGCACCCAGCCAGATCTTGCCGGCATCCAGATCCACCTCCTCGGTGGGCAGATACATATCAGGGCATTCAAGGTAATTTAGCGCTTCATCAATCTCAAAAGCAAACAGGGCGGCCATACCGGCATCCAGCAGCGGCCCCAAATAAGGCAGGTGGTGTCGGCCCTGAATATGGGGGGGTAACAATTTACGCGCAAAGCCTAAAGGTTCTTGCAGATCTTCCAATGTTTCAACCTTTGTTCCCAAAAGTGAGTAGATTACCGGCAGATAATAGGCCGTGTTGGGGAAACCGACCTGGGTCGAGGCATCTTGGCTGTCCAACGCCCTTTTCAGACGACCTTCCACTTTGGAAACGATGTTGTACCCGCCTTGGATAGCGGCAAATGCAACTAATCTTGACATACGGTCCTCCTTCACTGAGGCATTAATAAGTTATCGATATGGTTACATTTAACCTTATTAACGACGATGAATCCGGTCCAGCCAACTCATCATGGTCTCTAGTGATGCGGCTCCCGGAATGATCGGTTTTTTCGCGGGCTCCTTTTTTGCCGCATCTTTTTGGCCAGCATATTTTTTCCTGCGATCTTCGGCCCGGGATTTGCGGATCACATCGGCTTCGGCTTCCAACTTGGCGATTTTTTTCGCTTCAGCCTTGGCTTGGGCTTTGGCTTTGGCCTCCGCTTCGGCTTTGGCTTTGGCTTCCGCCTCGGCTTTGGCTTCCGCGTCCGCCTCGGCTTTGGCTTCCGCCTCGGCTTTGGCTTCCGCCTCGGCTTTGGCTTCCGCCTCGGCTTTGGCTTCCGCGTCCGCCTCGGCTTTGGCCTCCGCTTTCGCTTGAGCTTCGGGGTCCGGCGCTTCTTCAGCCACGGCCGCTTTTGGTTTTTCTTTTTTCACCGATTTGGCCACGGCTTTCTTTTTAGCTGGAGCCGCCTTTTTCTTCGGGGCCGCTTTCTTGGCGGGTGCCTTTTTTTTCTCCGAAGCCGCTTTCTTTTCAGGTTTATCAGCCAGCGTCAGATCCGGTTCCGGGGCCAAGGCCGCGTAATCAATTACCACATCATCCAACTGTTTGGTAATGGCTGCAACCTCATTCGCCTGACCACCATCGATGGCCAAATCGATAAACGCCTTGGTCAGACGAATCGCTTCCGGGTGCCGCATCAATAAGACATCCGAGCCCCCCAGGAGATATACTACGGCACCCACGGCTTCCATTAAAACACCACGGCGTTCCGGATCACCCAAGGTCGGTGCTTCATTCACGCTTTGCTTAGCCTCCTTGGATTTCCAGATCTCGTTGGCCAGGTTGTTGATAATGGGAAGCTGCAATTTATCGTCGCCCTGCTGCATGGCGGCCATGCGCAGCCGCTCCATCACCGAATAGGTATACTCCAGACCATAGCCCAACCCGCCGGTGGTAGGATCGATAACGACCTTATCCATGGGAACACCGAGGTTTTCCAACAGAATATTGACCTGTTTGGCGATATTGACATCAATGGGCGAAGAGGCAATGACGGTATGGCCGTAGCCCATGGCCGCGGCGCCGACGCCTTTGTGGTTTTTATCATCCACCGGCCCGATCACCAGATTGGCCCCCTGATGATCCTCGGCAATCTGTTTCAGCACTTCCTCATCTTTTTCAACATTGGCCGTCCCCCAGATAATCAAGGGGACATCAATGGCATCCAGCACCTTTTTAACGGTAGCCGATGCGTCTTCGGCCGATGCATCCTCGCCATTGGGATCGGTGCTTTTCAGTTGCAGCGCCACCATAGCGGCGCCGTACTCATCTACACATTTTTTGGCCCATTCGGCCGGATCGTTGACGACATCCTTAAATGGGGCCACCGCGGCTTCGGGCCAGTCCGCAGGCTCGACATCCCAGATCTCCATGGCGATCTTTGGTTTGTGGGGCATCTCTCCTTCGAACAGATAAAACGGATAGCAAGTCTCGCCACCCACTGTAACGGCGTTATCGCCTTTCCCTAAGGTGATTTCCTTAACACCACCGGCATACGATTCATTGAAAAATTCGAAGCCCAACGTTCCCTCCTCTCACACACTAAAAAGTTATGGACGGATGATGATCCGGAATTCATGATCTATAATTTCCGGGTTTTACTTTAGACCGTAGGATGAATACGCCCCCCTTTCAAAATGATATTCTGACAGCTTATAATTTATCGGTTTTCACCGATTTTGGGCTGTTCCGGCGTTTATTACATCTATTTTCCACAGGAGATTTTTATAAAGGTTCCAAGCGGTTGTCAACCAAAGGTTGCCGTGAATCAGGTTCATATTTTGGACTTTCATCATCAAGCGACCACACCGCTATATATTGTAGTTATCAATTTGGAAAAGCGGATTAAAAAAGATTGGAATAGTCGGCTTGACGCACTTTTTGCGGGTTACTCAATCCCCCGTCCGGCGAGTTTTCGCATCACTTTGGGAAAGCGTTTTAAGTCGGTATGGGGCAGGAAAAGCGCCGCCACATAATGCTCCATGTAAGAGGGGGTATCTGACAGTTCAAAGCTGGTCATCATGCGGGTTACGCGAACCACGTCCCGCCGAATCCGATTGGTCAAGGCGCTGATGCGGGTCCCTAAAAGGGAACTGTTTCCCATGAAGGTCACGCACTCTAAATCGATTTCGGGCAACAACCCGATGGTCATGGCCTTTTCAAGATCAATGTAACTGCCAAAGCCCCCGGCCAGGATGATCCGGTCCAGATCTTCGATGGTCAAACCCACTTCTTCCATCAAGGTCACGCATCCGCTGTAAATAGCACCCTTGGCGCGGATCATATTTTCCAGATCGATTTCCGTTAAAGCGATGTCCCGATCAATTTGGGTCTCCCCGGCCCAGGCCAATATATACTCATAGACGTCATTATGTTTACGGATACGGGGCGTATCCAACTCGCGGTCAAATTTACCCTGGTTGTTAATCACCCCCGCCTCAAACAACTCGGCGGCCGTCACAATCAGCCCTGACCCGCAGATCCCTTTGGGTTTGGCATCACCAATCGTCAAAAGCATCGGCTCATAGGTGACCGGGTCGATGGAGAAATCCTCGATGGCCCCTTTGGCGGCCCGCATGCCAAATGTAATCCCCCCCCCCTCAAGGGCCGGACCAGCGGAACATGCCGCACAGGCCATCCACTCCTTATTACCGATAACGATTTCGGCGTTGGTCCCAATATCCATAAAAAGGGTCAACGCCTCATCCTGATACATGCCGCTACCCATAACACCGGCCACGATATCGCCCCCCACGTAACTGGACACCGCGGGATAGACCAAGGCGGTCACGTGTTCGCCTAAATCAAGGCCCAACTCCGTGGCCGGAACCGGCGGATAGAGGGTTGCCGCGGGCACATAGGGCGCCCGGCGAATAAAGCTGGGATCCACTTTGAGAAAAAGTTGGGTCATGGTGGTGTTACCCGCCAGCGTGATGGTTGAAATTCGATTTTGATCCGTCTTGGCGCTTTCAACAATTTTGCTGATAATCTCGTTGATGGTATTAATCACCTTTTGGTGTAAAACTTCCAGGCCGTCATCTTTTTCGGCAAACACAATTCGGCTGATCACATCTTCACCATAGCTGATTTGTGAGTTAAACCGCCCTTTTTCAGCCAGTACCTTGCCGCTCTTTAGATCGATCAACTGCCCGTAAACCGTGGTGGTTCCGATATCAATAGCGATAGCCTGATTGATGTCGGTGGTATTACCGCCCTCGATATGAATTACCCGGCTTTTGGCCGATTCCCGCACAGGTCTGGCCAATGTGACGGTCACTTTAAAATCGTTGGTCCGTAAAAGTGCGGGCAGTTTGCGAATCACCGACATATCAACCGCCACATGCCGTTCGTTATGGGAAACCGTAAGATGGCTGACCAAGCGGGTAGCATCGGGGAGACGATCCTGGGAGTCGGGTGGCGGCAGCTCCAGATAAATCTTTTCGACGGGTGGAATGAAGTAACCTTTCTCTTTTAAGGTCTCAAAATCGAACTCTTTAATCACGGCGGTTTGGCGCGGCGCCGAGGCTTTACTGAAAATCGCCGCATCCACTTCCGATTCAATGGGCACCTGTACGGTGATATCTTCTATCACCTTGGTCAGACAGGCCAACCGAAAACCCGCATTGATCTCTTCGAGCTCAATGCGGTCAGATAAACCTCCTTCAACATTTCCCGAAGCAATTTGGATTCGGCATCGGCCGCAACTGCCCTGGCCGCCGCAGGAAGCGTTGATGTGCACACCCGCCGCCATCGCCGCCCGAATGACCGATGTCCCCTTGGCAACCGTGACGCTTTTTTGATGGGGCAAAAATTGAACTGTACAGATCGTATCCATATTTCCTACGTTACTCCCTCAGCAGGGCGCTTACTCATCAAGGTAAATTTAGAGAGACAGTATAGTAGAGCCCATCGCTTTATACAATCACTATAAACCCGGATTTTGCATGAAATTTTACCAAACTGTTATCAATGTCAAAACACCCAAACGGTGTTTGGGAAATAACCGTAAACATATTGCTAACAAGCTGAAATATCAAATATAAATAATTTTCCGGTAAAATTTCATGCAAAATTCGGGTTGAAGATTCTTACGGCTTCATGAACCGGACGTTTTGCCTTGCTAACGGTTTTCAAAATCGCCGGAGACTCATGACATGAGTAATTACCGGTTTGCTGTGTCTTACATATAAAAGCGAGTATCCATGCTGAAAAAAATAACCATTTTATTCACCCTCATGCTTTTTTGCGGGGCCGAATTGTTTCCCTTACCCGCACAGGCTATTTCCCCGTCGAAGGAAGAAGCGCTCTCTGTGCAATTCATGCAAGAGGTCCGGAAACGTTTTGAGATGGTGGATGATCCTGTAGTGGTACGATACGTTGAAGCACTGGGAAATCGGATTGTCCGGGTCTTACCGCCGCAGCCGTTTCAATATCAATTTTTTGTGATCAACAAGCCTTCCTACAATGCGTTTGCCGGGCCGGGGGGGGGTATCTTTATCCACAGCGGATTTATAGATGCCATGGATAACGAACATGAACTGGCTGGTATTGTAGGCCACGAAATCGCCCATGTTCATGCCCGCCATATTTCCGACCGGATTGAGCGATCCAAAAAGATCGGGATCGTCACTTTGGCCGGTTTGGTATCGGCCATTGCCTTGGGCGCTACGGGCGCGGGAAGCGTCGCCAGTGCCGCCGTTTTAGGGTCCATGGCCGCCGGAAAATCGATGGAGCTGGCCTATACCCGGGAGGATGAGACCCAGGCCGATCAATTGGGGTTGGAGTTCTTGGTCCAAGCCGGTTTTAATCCCCAGGGGCTGTTGACGGTAATGGAGAAAATTCGTCAGCAACAGTGGTTTGGTACGGATCAGATTCCCACTTATTTACGTACCCATCCGTTGGCCGATGATCGCGTCGCCTATTTGAGCAGTTGGATCGCGCGCAAAAAAGAGAATACATCCTTGGCGCCGATTCACACCACTTCGGTTGGTTTTCTTAAAGTTCGTAACCGGATCAAGGCGATGTATGGAGATATTCACAGTGCGGAAGCGTTTTTTCAACATAGGATTGATAAGGCGCCAACCGGCGGCATGGCCCGGTATGGCGCCGCTTTGGTTGCGGAACGCAAAGAGGATTATGAAACAGCCATCAAAAGGCTAAAAAAGGTTGTGTCGCGGTACGCCTTCGATACTGATATTCTGGGTGATTTGGGCCGGGTGTATTTTAAAGCCGGTCACTATCAAAAGGCCAAACAAATCCTCAGCAGTGTTTTGGCGCAAAATCCTACACAATTGGCGGGACGCTATTATTTGGGGCGCACCGATCTGGAGCTCGGCAATACGGATGAGGCGTTAGCCTCTTTTGAGGCGGTGGCTCAAAAAATGCCCGCGTATCACCAGAATGCCTATTTTTTAGCCCGGGTATACGGCCAAAAGGGGCGCCGGGCCGACGCCTATTATCAACTGGGATGCTGGTATGACCACAAAAACGATGCAGCCGCAGCAATTGCACAGTATAAAAAAGCATTGCAATTGACCAAAAACCCGAAAAAAAAGAAGGCGATCACGGATCGGATCAAAGCCCTGCGACGGTAGGCATCCCAACAGCCGTAATTAGGCCTTATCGAACCGCGCAAACTGCATGGAAAAAGTACCGCGACCTTGGGTTGCCGACCGGAGCGCCGTTGAATAGCCAAACATTTTAGCCAAAGGAACCACCGCGCAAATTGTCTGGGCCCCCTGGCGGTGTTCAATGGCTTCGATTTTGCCGCCCCTCTGGTTTAGCTCGCCGATCACATCTCCGGTAAAATCTTCGGGAACCAAGATTTCCACTTCCATAATGGGATCCAGCAAAAAAGCGTTGGCTTTGGTCAACGCCAAATTGCAGGCTTGGGAGGCGGCCACCCGAAAGGCCAGCTCAGTGCTTTGGGTCTCTTTTTGTTGAACATCGGTCAGGGTCACTTCAACATCGACCACCGGATAACCCATCAACGTTCCACTTTCCAACGCTTCAAACACACCCGTTTTAATGGCGGCGGCCATTTCCGGTGCGATGGTGTCAGCGGTCAACGTTGATGTGAAACTATTTTCCGAACCGCGGAGCACCGGGCTGACGGTCAAGGTAACCCCGGCAAATTGCATCTGGCCGGAGATCTCATTATCAAAAACGGCCGACGCCCGGGCTGCGGTTTCAATGGTCTCACGGTAAACCACCTGGGGCTTACCCACATTGACATGGGTATTGAATTCACGGGTCATGCGGCTGATGATCACCTCGAGATGCAGCTCGCCCATTCCCGAAAGAATCGTCTGTCCGGTCTCTTCATCCTGACGTACGGAGAGGGTCGGATCTTCGAGCATGAATTTCTCCATCACCGATTCAAGCTTTTCCTGATCCGCATGGGATTTGGGTTCGATGGCCACAGAGATAACCGGTTCGTAACTGTCTATGCGTTCCAAAAGGATGGGATGATGTTCCTGGCAGAGGGTTTCACCCGTGCCTGAATTTTTGAGTCCCACAATCCCCACAATTCCGCCGGCCGACACTTCATTGATGCGTTCTTTGCGGTTGGCGTGTATTCGCAGGATCCGTGCGATCTTTTCTTTTTGACTAAGTGTCGGATTGTAAATGGAGTTGCCCACGGCGAGGGTTCCGCTGTAAATACGGACAAAAGAAAGCTTGCGGCCCTCCATCATAGAGACCTTGAAAATTAGACCGGCCAAAGGACCTGCGGGGATGGGTTGACAGATGACGGTTTCGCCGGTCTCAGGATGGTGGCCGGCAGCTGGCGGTATATCCTTGGGGCTGGGAAGATATTGCACAATGGCATCCAGCAGAGGCTGAATGCCACGGTTCTTAAGCGCCGAACCGCATAGTACCGGAACAATTTTCAGGTCAATGGTAGCCTTACGAATCACAGCGGTGAGTCGGTCAACAGAGATCTCCTCTTCACCCAAATAAGCTTCCATCATCTCGTCATCCACTTCAGCCACGGTTTCAATCAACGCCTCACGGTGCCGTTTGGCAGTTACAAGGAGATCGCCGGCCGGATCCATTTCATCGAATTGGGCGCCCAGCGAATCCTGATGCCAGGCAATCTGCCGAAGATGCAGCAGATCTATCACCCCTGAAAACGCATCGCCTTCACCCACGGGAATCTGAAGAACGGCCGGATTGGCGCCAAGTCGTTTTTTGATCATGGCAACGACCCGGCCGAAGTCGGCCCCAATACGATCCAGTTTGTTGATAAAGGCGATTTTGGGTACCGAATATTTATCTGCTTGTCGCCAGACCGTTTCGGATTGCGGTTCCACGCCGCTGACGCCGCAAAAAATGCCCACGGCGCCATCCAGAACCCTTAGCGAACGCTCCACCTCGATGGTAAAATCGACATGTCCCGGGGTGTCAATGATTTGAATGTCGTGGTTCTGCCATTGGCAGGTGGTCACCGCCGAAGTAATGGTGATGCCGCGTTCCTGCTCATCGGCCATCCAATCCATGGTCGCTTCACCGTCGTGGACTTCGCCGATCTTGTGGGAACGGCCGGTATAGTAAAGAATGCGTTCCGTCACGGTGGTCTTGCCTGCATCAATGTGGGCGATGATACCGATATTGCGGATCCGTTGGATTTTGGAAATCATGGCATCGGCCTGTTTAGGTTCCTTCCTGCCACGAACGCATATAGGCGTTCTGTTCTTCAGTCATAGTGTCAAAGGTAATGTTCATCGCCGTGAGCTGTAAACGGGCTATTTCGTCGTCGATATTGGCGGGTAGTAAAATCACCTCGTTTTGCAGGGCGCCTTGATTTTTTACCAGATATTCGCAGGCCAACGCCTGACCGCAAAAACTGGTGGACATCACCTCACTGGGGTGACCCTCGGCGGCGGCCAGGTTGACCAAACGCCCTTCGCCACACAAGAAGATCCGTTTGCCGTCGATCACATACTCATCCATGGATGCCCGGATATTGCGGACACTGGTGGCGACCTCGGTCATAGCGGCCACATCAATCTCAATATCGAAATGGCCGCTATTGGCCAAAATAGCGCCGTTTTTCATCCGTTTCAGATGCTCCAAACGAAGGACATGCTTATTGCCGGTTACGGTGATAAATATATCACCCACGGACACCGCTTCTTCCATGGGCATCACCCGATAGCCGTCCATGCGGGCCTGAAGCGCGCAAATCGGATCCACTTCGGTCACAATCACGTCACTGCCCAGACCACGGGCCCGCTTGGCCACCCCTTTACCGCAGCTTCCATAACCGGCCACCACCACGGTTTTGCCCGCAAAGAGGATATTGGTGGCCCTCAAAATACCATCAAGCGTGCTCTGGCCGGTACCGTAATAGTTGTCAAACAGGTGCTTTGTTTTATTGTCGTTTACCGCGACAATCGGATATTTCAGCGCCTTTTCACGCTCCATGGAACGGAGGCGGATAATTCCGGTGGTGGTCTCTTCACAGCCGCCAATGAGATCGGGGATTAACTCGGTATGTTTCGTGTGGATTTCGCTGACAAGGTCGCATCCGTCGTCAATGGTGATCCGGGGTTTAAAATTGATCACGTTGTCTAGGTAGCGGTAATAATCTGCGTTGGTTTCACCCTTGTAGGCCCACACATGCACGCCGGAGCGGGCCAAGGCCGCTGCCACATCATCCTGGGTGGAGAGCGGGTTGCAGCCGGTGATCGCCACTTCGGCGCCGCCGTCGATGAGAGTGGCGACCAAATTGGCCGTCTCTTTGGTCACGTGCAAGGCCAACCCGATGCGAATGCCATCCAGCGGCTTTTCCTTTGAAAACCGCTGCGACACCTCCATAAGGGCGCCCATGTGCATTTTGGCCAGGGCGATATTGCGGTCCCCTTGATCAGCCAGTTCCATTGATTGAACTTCGTAATGCGGTCCGATTTCCATCTCTTCTTCCTTATCCAACGGTTACGTTACTCATTTATGGCATTGGGTCTTTGAAATTTAGAAGGGCTTGTAACACAAGGGGATCAATGGCGCAATGGGGGCCTATATTTAGTATCGTTCAGGGTCTATTGGGATTGTGGTTACAATGTCCAATTTGACTCGGTTTTTAAAATTTCAATCTCCGCAATTTCAGGAAATTATACCTGCAACCACCTTGACAATACACTATTATCACTATATTTTATCTCATTTATAATTTCCATGTCAGTATGCTTTTTTGAATGGGGCTGTTCGGGGTTGTCGGGAATCAAATAGTGATTTGTTTGATTGAAAAAGTCAAACAGGTGATCCAGTCTACTGTCCAAAGGCGGTCGGTCCTTGGCAAACTATATTCCTGAAGCAAAAATCGACGAAGTTCGTAACCGGGCCGATATCGTTGAAGTTATTTCCAACGTGGTGCGTCTAAAAAGAACCGGAAGAAACCATGTTGGTCTTTGCCCGTTTCATTCCGAGAAAACGCCCTCTTTCTCCGTCAATCCCGAGATGCAGATTTTTAAGTGCTTTGGATGTGGTGAGGGGGGCAATGTGTTTCATTTTCTGATGAAATATGATCGTCTCGCTTTTCCTGAAGCGGTTCGTCAATTGGCCGCTCAATATGGGGTGGATCTGCCCCGTGGCCGATTATCCGAAGAAGATCAAAAACGCCTGCGCCAAAAAGAGCAATTATACCAGGCGCATGAAATCGCCCAAAAGTTTTATACAAAAGCACTGCAAGGAGCGGCCGGCCGACTGGCGCGAAAATATTTGCGGGAACGGGGCTTTACCCCCGATACCATCAAGACCTTCGGCATGGGGTACGCGCCCGATTCCTGGGACGCGCTGACGCAGGTGTTTTCCCAAAAGCAGCTGTTAAAAACCGCCCGGACCGCCGGGTTGGTTCAGCCCCAAAAAAGCGGTTCGGGCTATTACGACCGTTTCCGCAACCGGGTGGTTTTTCCCATAGCCAACAACAGCGGCCGCGTTGTCGGCTTTGGCGGGCGGATACTGGGCGAAGGAATGCCCAAATATCTCAACTCGCCCGAATCGCCCATTTTCAGTAAGCGGCGTCTTTTCTACGGGTTGCACTTAACCCGTGAACACTGCCGCAACGAAAAACTGGCCTATGTGGTAGAGGGCTATTCCGACCTGATCAGCCTCTACCAAGCCGGGGTTCGCAATGTGGTAGCCACCTTGGGGACGGCGCTCACCGAGGATCATGTAAGGCAATTAAAGGGATTTCCGGAGAAAGTGATCCTGGTTTTTGATGGCGATCAAGCCGGAGCCAAGGCGGCGCTGCGTAGCGGTCCCCTTTTCATCAACCAGGGGCTTGAGTTTAAGATTTTCGCCTTACCCAACGGGTATGATCCCGACACCTACGTGAGAGAAGTTGGGGGTGAAGTGTTTAAGGAGAATGCCGCCTGGGGGGTGGGGCTGATTGAGTTTGCGCTGGATTGCGCCCTGCGTGAGCACGGACACAGTGTTTCCGGAAAGATACGGGTGGTTAACGATATCGGTCCGCTCCTGACCGCGGTGGATGACCCGGTGGCCCGGAGTCTATTTGTCAAAATGATAGCCGAAAAAATCGGCGTGGATGAGTCAGCTATTCTGGAACGGACACACCAGGGGACCAAAACCCGTTCTGTTGGGCAACGCGGAGGGACAACCCGAAACATCCCGGAGCCTGAGCGGACATTGCAGGCCAATCAACTGGAGGCGCAACTCTTGACCATGATGATTCAATATGCACCCGGTATTTCATTGGTCAAACAGCATGGGGTGGTCGATTTTTTTACCAGTTCGAGGATCAAGCAGATCGCCCGGCATGTAATTGAAATTAACGACACCGAAGAGTTTACTATTGCGCGTTTGCTTGAAACCGCTGATGACCCTAAAGAACGGGAAATCATCAGTGCTTTGGCGATGAAAGAGGAGCGGTGGAGCAAAAAGGGCTGTTTACGCTTGATCCGGCAGTTTGACACGCGCCAAACCCAAAAAACAGACGACCTGTTTGATTCAATTAAGGCAGCCGAGGCGTCCGGGAATCAAGAGAAGGTTAACCGTTTACTGGAGCAGATGGGCCAAGCGGTCCGTAAGTCAAATGCAATTAATGATTCGAGTGATACGACCCGGTAGATAAACGATTTTTGACCAGCCCCCATAAATGGCTGACAATATGGAACGTAGGATACGGAGGGTGAATGAGATGGCCAAAGCGTTACCTAGTAAAAAAAGTACCGGAGCGAAAAAATCTTCCACCCGGAAGGCATCCGTCAATAAGAAAGCAGCGCCGAAAAAGGTGACAGCCTCCAAGACGACGGCCACAAAAAAGAAGGCAACCCCGAGAAAAGGGAATTCTGTGAAAAGGAAGGCGGCTCCGAAGAAGGTGACACAAGCCGAGGCGAGCGCCACAAAAGCAACTACGGCCAAGAAAAAAACGGCGCCCACCCAAAAGAAAACCACCCTGAATAAAGCGGCGGCGGCCAAAACAACCGGTGTCAAAAAGACAACTGCTGAAAAGAAAATATTGGCGAAAAAAACAACCCGCATCAAGAAGGAGACCGTCTCCAAAAAGAGCGCCACTCCAAAGACCAAGACAAAAAAGAGGAGGGTTGCGGCGCAAACAGCTTTAAGCAGCCGAGCCAAAACAGAATTACTGGACTCAATTGAGAAGCTTATGGCAAAGGGGGCCAAAGAGGGCTCCATCACCATCGACGCCATTCAGCGGGCGCTTCCCAAAGAGACGACCTCCAGTCAGCTCATCGACGAAGTCATTACCATGTGCTTGGCGAAAAGGATCAACGTGGTGGAAAATGGGACGGCCGCAGCCAAAAACAAACCTACCAGAGCCGCCAAGGCCAAAGCGAAAAAGAACAGGGCTGCTGATTTCGGCGCGGTAAACGATCCGGTCAAAATGTATCTGCGGGAAATGGGATTGGTGACACTTCTGAGCCGCGAAGGGGAAGTGACCATCTCCAAAAAGATCGAAGCGGGTGAACAATCTGTGTTACGCGCCCTCATTGACGCGCCGGTGTGTGTGGAAATTCTAATTGATCTGGGCGAAAAAATCGAGCAGCAGCAGTTGCGGCCCAAGTATGTGCTAAAGGATGTGGATGAAGGCGATGCGCAAATTGATGAAGTCAGTCAGACGGAAAAGTTCACCGCGGCGATTCATGAAATAAAGACAATTCACTCAGAAAACCAATCGTTTAGGGGTGAGCTGCTAAACAACGACTTGGACTTTCAGGCGGCCCGGCGACTCCGTCGGATGATTATCCGTCGAAATAAAAAGATATTTGAGCTGCTCAAAGAGTGGCGCCTCGAGGTTCCCGTGGTGGATGCCATGGAAAAAACCATCCGGTTGCAGTCGGAATGGTTTGACGCCATGAAACGGATGATTAAAAGCTATGGGGAGAAAATCGGCGTTTCACCCACACGGTTGCGTCAAAAAGTAGTCAAGCAGAAGGATTTTATCAAGTGGGCGAAGCCAAAATGTGCTTTGACTCGGGACGACCTGATTCAGATGTGGCGGGATATCAAGCAGATTGAAGCCCAGATCGCCTTTAAAGAGAGCACCACACTGATTCGTCATCAGCAATATGGACGAATCTTAACGGGGATAGACCAGGGCTATGTGGCGGCCAAACGGGCCAAAGCGGAATTGACCCGCGCCAATTTGCGGCTGGTGGTGAGTATCGCCAAAAAGTATACCAACCGCGGCCTGCAATTTTTGGATCTGGTCCAGGAGGGCAATATCGGGTTGATGAAGGCGGTGGATAAATTTGAGTATCGCCGGGGCTATAAATTCAGTACCTATGCCACTTGGTGGATTCGGCAGGCCATCACCCGGGCGATCGCTGATCAGGCCCGCACCATCCGGATTCCGGTACACATGATTGAAACCATCAACAAGCTGATCCGCACTTCGCGTTATCTGGTGCAGGAAGTGGGTCGTGAACCGGAGCCGGAAGAGATTGCTACGAAAATGGAAATCCCGCTTGAAAAAGTGCGTAAGGTTCTCAGAATTGCCCGGGAACCGATCTCTTTGGAAACGCCCATCGGCGAAGAACAAGACAGCCATTTAGGGGATTTTATAGAAGACAAAAAGGTTATGTTGCCGTCGGATGCGGCGGTAAATTTGAATTTAGCCGAGCAGACGCGCAAAGTGCTGGCCACGTTGACGCCGCGTGAAGAAAAGGTTTTGCGCATGCGGTTTGGGATCGGTGAAAAGGCGGACCATACGCTGGAAGAGGTGGGACAGGATTTTGCCGTGACCCGGGAACGCATTCGGCAGATTGAGGCCAAGGCATTGCGGAAATTACGGCACCCGACGCGGAGCCGCAAGTTAAAAAGTTTCATTGATAAATAATCGACGATTGGTTACAACCCGGCAGTTTATAACGGGCGCATAGCTCAGTTTGGTAGAGCCACCGGCTCATAACCGGTCGGTCCCAGGTTCGAATCCTGGTGCGCCCACCATTTCGCATATCAAACGAGCGATGATGACCATGAAAGTAGCCGATATTATAGGTTTAATGGATAGGTTGGCCCCACCGCATTTAGCCGAAACCTGGGATAACAGCGGCTTGCAAGTGGGCGACCCCACCTGGCCGGTTAAAAAGGTCTGGGTGGCCTTGGACCCCCTCCCCGACGTGGTGGAACGGGCTTGCAGCGCCGATGTGGATCTTTTAATCACCCACCATCCGCTGATCATGACGCCGTTTCGATCATTGGACCTCAGCCGCCATCCCGGATCCATCATCAACCGCGCCATCGCCTCTCGATTGGCGCTTTTTTGTGCCCACACCAATTTTGATAACGCCAAGGAAGGGCTCAATGATATCTTCTGTGAACGCATCGGACTGGTTGATGTCACGTTACTCGATACAAACGAGGAGGATGCGCTGGAGGGAATCGGCCGGGTCGGCCATTTACCTTCGGTTCTGTCACTGGAACACTTCGCCGGACAGGTCAAAAACAGCCTGGGATTGCAATGGCTTCGCTATGTCGGCAATCCCCACATGGCAGTTAACAAAGCGGCGGTTTGTACGGGCAGCGGCGGAAGCTTGATGGATCTGTTTTTGGCCACCGATGCGGATGTTTATGTGACCGGAGACTTAAAATACCACAACGCCCGGGATGCCGAAGCGGCGGGACGGGCGTTGTTGGATATCGGACATTTTTCATCGGAGCATCTGATGGTGGAACCGCTGACCCAAAGGCTGCAGGCCCTTTTGGACGAGATCGGCGCCCAGGTGAACATTGAGGCGTGCGATTTTGAAAAGGATCCATTTGTGCCTGTTTAAATCTAATGTAATTGGTTCGGCTTCGTTGCAGGTTAAAGGGATGGTTGAAAGGAGACTATGTCGGTTAGGAATCAAATTCGACTGTTAGCAAAGCTTCAGGGGATTTTATCGGAAAAAGATGCGTTGGCGGTTCAGCTGGAGGCTATTCCCGAAAAGATCCGACAATTGGATGCTGAAAAAGAACAATTTTTGCAGGAGCTGGAAACCTACCAAGAGCAACTGGAAGCGGAGAACAAAAAATATCGCGACATGGAGCTGGAAATCCGCCTGAACAGCGACCAGATTGCCAAATCGGATGCACGTTTGAGGGCGGTGAAAACCAATAAAGCGTATCAAGCTACACTAAAAGAGATTGAAGGCTTTCATAAAACCAACTCCAAAATCGAAGATGAAATGATCGGTTGTTTAGAAATGATTGAAACGGCCAAAGAGACCGTTAAGGCGCGTGAAGCCGATTTTGAATTGTTTCAAGGGCGTCTGAAAAATGAACTGGCTGAACTGGAAAAAACGAAAGAGGGAATTCAGGCCCGGATAAAGGCCATTACCGTGCGCTATGAAGAGGTGGTCAAAGAGATTGAAGCGGGCCATCTCCGTAAGTTCAACATGATTTTTGCCCAAAAACCGGATCATGTGGCGGTGGCGCCGGCTATCGGCGCTGTTTGCATGGGGTGCAACATGAATATTCCGCCGCAACTATATAATGAATTGCAGCGTGAAGAATCGGTGCGGATGTGCCCGCACTGTCAGAGAATCATATATTGGGAGGATGTTTGACCTTTTGGGGGATAACCCGATACAATAAAAAAACCGGTCAAAGTCGACCAGACGATCGCTGACCGCAGACAGCGGCCAGAGGAAAGTCCGAACACCACAGGGCAGGGTGCTCTCTAACAGAGAGTCGCGGCGACGCGCAGGCAAGTGCAACAGAAAGCAAACCGCCGGGCTTTGGCGCCTGGCCAAACCCGGTAAGGGTGAAACGGTGCGGTAAGAGCGCACCAGTTTTCCAGGTGACTGGAAAAGCTGGGTAAACCCCACCTGGTGCAAGACCAAATAGGGAGGCGAAGCGGGCGGCCCGTCCGAGCTTCCGGGTAGGTCGCAAGAGGCGTTCCGGGCAACCGGCGTCCTTAGATGAATGATCGTCAACCCTGTTCGGGAAACCGATCAGGGGCACAGAATTCGGCTTATGGCAGGCTTTGGCCGGCACCTTAATTGTGGGAAACAGCATGCCTCAAACCAATCTGAATAATCCTTCAGCCGCACTTTCTTGCGGGATCACCTTTGTCGATAAAATCAATCTGTTCTCATCCGATTTTCTAAAATGCTGCCTTTATACCAAAGGACTGCAACCGGATCGAGCCTACTTCACCAAATTGTTTTATTCCAAGCTGATTGGCACCACGCAGGTATTGGAAGATTTTTTAGATTTTCACGGCGCCAAAAACAGCTCCCGCTGGTATTTTTACCGCGAGCTAACGGCCACCATGCGGCATCTCAGCCTGGCGGGCTACTGCCAAAAACATATTAACAACCGCCTGGTTTTTTACAATCTTCCGGATACAAAACCCTTTGAGCAAAAAGGCAACGCGGTCATCGATTTTATCAACGGCAGCATTATTGGTTTAGCGCCTGTCATTTTGGAGGAGGTTCAGCGTAATTTTATCCCTTTGCCGGAAGAGGGCTTTGATGCCACCGATTTTCCTGCCATCATTACCGCCGAACCGCTTGAGGCGGATATTGACGACCAAGCCCAGCAAGAGCAGCAACGCAATCTGGTGGTAATTGCCAGTGAGTTTTTGGGGATTGCCGAAACTTTCGATACCCTGGACTTTTATAAACCGTACACCCTGGCGCAGATCAATAAAGTCGTTCCGGCCAAGGTCAATGAGGTGGAGGTGCGGCGGTTCGAAATGCTGGTGCACAATTTGCAATCCTCTTTTGACACCTACGTGATTTACGGCGGGCTGCGCTATGCCGACCGGAAACTCAAACAGTTGCGCAGCCACTTTTCCATTGTGTTTCATCTGTTGCAATTGATGGGACGCCTGCTCCACCTCTATGAACGTCACCTTCACGAAGCAGGGTACAAAGACAGCTATCGCAAGGTTCAGGATAAACTGCGCGGTGTGGTCAACCCGGAAAAGCTGCTCGATCACACCATTAATTACGGCCTCTATTATGTTTGCCATTACCTCACTACGGGTAAGGAACTGGCTCATGGCATTCTCAATGACCATGTGGCCCGCGGAGCAATACAGGTGGGGATCCCCGTTCCACTGGGGTTTCACAGCCGACCCAGCCTGCTGGTGGCCAAAATTGTGCAGCATTACGGCGGTCCGGTGGAATTGGTGGTGGGTGAAGACCGTTTCGACGCCAGCTCCGTTCTCGATATCCAGTGGGCCGGGGGAAAAATTCATAAGGAAAAAGTGACTGAAGTGATATTCAAAGGGGACAAAAGAGCCCTGGGCGATCTTCAGATCCTGGCCGCCGCAAACTATGGGGAAGATGCTATGGGTAAAGGGGTTCCGCTGCCCAAGGAGCTTGATTATCTGAAATAACAGTAAGCATATGGGAACAAGCTGAAATATCAAATATAAATAATTTTCCGGTACCATTTCATGCAAAATTCGGGATGAACATGGAACGGTTAAAAGAGGCTGAGCTGACAACTGCATAGCGCCGCCGCCCCAGGGGCATGCCCCCCGGGGCGGTAATCATCATGGTCAAACCGTCAGACCGCGAGGCCACTGAAATCAAACGTGCGAAAAATTCTGGACACTACCGTAAGAGGAAAAGGTGAACATGAACTCATTTATTACGAACAAACGTGTTTTGGTTACAGGTGCATGCGGTACTGTTGGAAGCGAATTGGTTCGTCAATTACTGGAAGCCTATGAAGTGGAGGAACTCATTGGCGTTGACAACAATGAAAGTGAACTCTTCTTTTTAGAACAACGTTTTTCAAGACACGCCAACGCAAAGTTTTTCCTGGCCGATATTCGGGATCTCGAAAAAATGTCCCGGCTGACCGCAGGGACTCATCTTGTGTTCCACACCGCGGCTTATAAACATGTTATCATGTGCGAGCGTTCACCCTTTGAGGCGGTCCAGACCAATATCTTGGGTGTAAAAAATGTTATCCAGGCGGCCATGGAAAATGGTGTGGAAAAGGTTATTTTCACCAGTTCCGATAAAGCAGTAAACCCCACAAATGTCATGGGAACATCAAAGTTGATGGGTGAACGGCTTATCACCGCTGCAAACAGCAATATGCGTGGCCACAATACGATATTGGCTTCTACTCGCTTTGGTAATGTGCTGGGTTCCAGGGGATCGGTACTACCGATATTCCGGGAACAAATTAAAAAGGGCGGTCCGCTTACCTTAACGGATTCGGATATGAGCCGATTTGTCATGTCGACCAAAACGGCGGTTCAACTCGTTATCGACTCGGCCTCAATTGTCATGGGAGGGGAGGTTTTCATTACGAAAATGCCTGTTATTCGGATTAAAGATTTAGCAGAGGTGATGATTCAGGAACTCGCTCCTTCCTATCACCGTCAACCGCAGGACATTACAATCGAAATGATCGGCACCAAGCCTGGTGAAAAAATGTATGAAGAGTTGATGAGTGATGAAGAGGCTCGCAGAGCTTGGGAACTACAACGCTATTTCGCTGTTTTGCCGGCTTTCACATCCGTTTATCGCAAAATCGTTTATCATTACGATGACATCCGGTCCGATACCGTCACCAATCCCTATCATTCAGCAAATGAAGATCCCCTAACAAAAGAGGAATTAAAGACTTTCCTGGTTGAAAATCGTTTATTGGAAGAATATACCAGTGACCACCCGGATCAGCGTTATTGGCCCAACGGGGAGCTAAAGGATTAGGTGCGTCGCCGTAGCATTACGGAATTCACGAGGCTATCCCTCAATAACTCAACATACAGCACAAAGGAAGAACAATGGCCCACACGTTAATTTTAGGCGGAGACGGATATCTGGGTTGGCCGACGGCTATGTATTTCTCCAACCGAGGCCACGCCGTTACCGTCGCAGATAATTATTTTCGCCGTACCGCCTGCACCGAGCTTGATGTCGGCATGCTTTATCCTGTTCCAACTCTCATTGAAAGAGTAAAAAGATGGCATGAGTTGACCGGAAAAGAGATCAAAGTGGTAATCGGTGATTTAAAAGACCCACAATTGATGCGCTCTTTTTTCAAAGGCGACCTGGAATATACATGGGCTATCAATGAGAAGTTTACAGGTGTCCCCGAAACTGTGGTACATTATGCTGAGCAACCCTCCGCACCCTATTCCCTGATCAATTATAAATTCGCAAATATTACCCTTTCAAACAATCTGTTGGTTACCAACAATCTAATGTTTGCCGTACGTGATTTTGCACCGGACACCCATATTATCAAGCTGGGAACCATGGGCGAGTATGGGACGCCGAACATCGACATTGAAGAAGGCTGGATTGATATCGAACATAATGATCGCAAGGAGCGGTTCCTGTTTCCACGGCAGGCAGGTTCTCTTTACCACACCACCAAAATAATGGACACGGATCTGCTTTGGTTTGGGGTGCGTATGTGGGATTTACGGGTAACGGACCTGATGCAAGGGCCGGTTTACGGGATCGAAACCGACGAATCCGGTATAAGTGAAGATCTGAGAACTATTTCCAATTATGATGAAATTTTCGGCACGATTGTCAACCGGTTTATCACCCAAGCTGTTGTGGGGCATCCTTTGACGGTCTATGGAAAAGGGGGGCAGACGCGAGGGTATTTACATATCAAAGATACCCTGCAATGCGTTTATCAATCCTTTCTTGTCCCTTCAAAATCCGGAGAGCTGCGCATCTTCAACCAAATCATGGAAACCTTTTCCGTTAATGAATTGGCGGAAATGACCCGGCGCGTTGGAAGCGACCTGGGCTATTCAGTTGAAATTCAACAACTTGAAAACCCACGCAAAGAGGCTGAAAGTCACTATTATAATCCCACCTACCAAGGGTTAATCGATATCGGGGTTGAGCCTCACTATCTGACCCATGAGGTGATGACCGGAATGTTCGAGGTGGTCGAGCAATACAAGGACAATATTCGCAGGGATGTCATATTGAAAGGGGTAAAATGGTAAGGCGCTGGTTGATCACCGGTGGTTGTGGATTTATCGGGCGCAACCTGGTCGCAAACCTGGTTGCCGAAGGCGGACATATCATTCGAATAATAGATAACCTGTCCGCCGGCACCAAAGAAGGCCTCTCCCAAGTCTGCACTTTTAAAGAGGTTCATTCGAACAATCTTTCCACTTTCCTTCCGACCCATTCTTCTGACCCAGTCGAATTGATTGTTGGGGATATCATGGATGACGGTTTGGCCCTCAAAGCTTGTGAAGGATTCGATGCCGTTGTTCACCTTGCAGCAAATACCGGTGTGGCGCCGTCGGTTGACAACCCCCGGTTGGATTGTAGAACCAATGTCCTGGGCACCCTCAACTATCTGGAAGCGGCGCGGCATTGCAAGGCCCCTCGATTTATCTTTGCCTCTTCCGGCGCCCCTCTCGGTGAGGTTGAACCCCCTATTCATGAAGAATTGGCCCCCCATCCGGTATCTCCATATGGTGCGAGTAAATTAGCGGGAGAGGGGTATTGCTCAGCCTATTACCGAACCTATGGCGTTGAAACGGTTTGTCTTCGTTTTGGCAATGTATACGGCCCCCTGTCAGGGCACAAGAACAGTGTTGTGGCAAAATTCATCAAACAGGCTCTACGGGGTGAAACCCTTGAGATATACGGTGATGGCAACCAGACCAGGGATTTTGTCCATATTGATGATTTGATAGATGCCATAGTGAAGTCGTCGGTTAAAGAAGTCGCAGGGGAAACTTTTCAGATTGCAACAAACAGGGAACACACGGTCAACGAATTGGTGGCGCTTTTACGAATGGAGTTTGACCGATCTTTACACCTACCTATACGCATTCGGCATGGCAACTCCCGCTTGGGAGATGTCAAAAGAAATTATTCGGACAATACAAAAGCAAGAGATCAACTGGCGTGGCGGCCTTCATTTTCCCTGCGGACCGGGTTGAAGCAGACGATTGACTGGTTCAACCGTCATCGTTGACAGTTGAAGATAAAAATCGTCAGAGATCTGACCTGCATCTGCACTGACATCAACTGCCCAACAAATAATAGCGCAAGGCGGAATCTGAAAAAGAAATGCATCAATCGGTAATGATGGGACAATGACGATATATAACGATGGACAATACGCCAACCTGAAATAAAAATTGGTACATTTGAGGATTCTGAATGGAAAGCGCAACAGGTGAAAGATGTTTCACGGGAACAATATCAACCCGGATTTCACATGGCAACTTTTCTATTGTCTAAAAAAGCGCACCCTTTTAGAATGATCTTAGGCGGATAAACAGAAATTCCCCGCCAAAAACAGATTACCAAGAGGGTGCAACATGAAAAGCAGCAGAATTGGACGCCGTCGTAAAGTTTTCAAACAAGGAAAGGCACATATCGCCTTCACCGGATTACTGCCGGACATATCTGGTTGAATTTATGCGACTCTTAACCGGACACGAATGATCCCGGATACTCATCAGGAGCTAACCATGAAATTAAAGATTGGGCGCGGCATACTCATTACTTTTGGCATCTCGGTGATACTTTTTACCGTATTGATAACAGGCGCCGGCGCTGTTTACGGATCAGACCTCAATAAGCCGCCTGTTTTGGAAGACGATGTGGCCTTACAAAAGGAAAAGAGCTCCATTAAAATGGCGCGCGCATCATGGGATACAGGCTGGTTCAGCACCGAGATTTACAAGCAATTGCTGGAGGCGTTAGGGTATCTCGTTGACGACCCCCAAACGATGGACAATCTCCCCTTTTATATTGCTGCTGCGAAAGGCGAAGTTGACTTGTGGGTCAATGGGTGGTTCCCTTCCCACGGACGCTATCTTCAGGATCATCGCGTTGCCGGTTCTGTCGAACCGGTGGGATTTCAGGTAAAGGCAGGAGCACTGCAAGGTTATCTGATTGATAGAAGTACGGCTGAAAAATACAACATTACAAACCTTGAAGACTTTAAAGACACCGAGATCGCTAAACTCTTTGACAAGGACGGGAATGGGAAAGCGGATCTGATCGGGTGTAACCAGGGGTGGGCCTGCGGAAAAGATGTCGCTCATCACCTTGGCGCCTACAAATTAAACGATACCATTGAGCAGATTCAGGGTGATTATGCCCCCATGATGGCCGAGGCGATTGCAAAGTACCGTCAAGGGGAGCCGATTTTCTTTTTTACATGGACCCCGAACTGGACAACGGGCAAGTTGGTTCCCGGCCGGGACGTCGTCTGGATTCAAGTGCCTTTCCCCAGTTTACCGCAAGGGCAAACTCAATTAGAAAAATTGAGTGTCGTAGAAAATGTACCCGGATGCCTTGCAAACCCTTGCACCATGGGATTTCCCCCTAGTGATATCCGTGTTGTGGCCAACTCGGACTTTTTATCACAAAATCCAATGGTACGGCGATTGGCGGATCTGGTTCAAATCCCCTATGAAGATATCAATGCTCAAAATGCGCAGATGGTTGACGGTGAAGACGACCATGAGGATATCCGCCGTCACGCCCAAAAATGGATTGAGAAAAATCGTAGTAACGTGGACCATTGGATCGAAAACGCAAGCCTTGGTCAAACGTTGCCCCAAAGAGCCACACCGGCAAAAGATTATCCTGTGGAGGCAACTAAAAAACCGGCAATCAATGTAGCCATTAAGCGTCTGGAACCTTTTGTGATCTATCAAGACAGGCGCTACACCGGTTTTAGTGTCGAATTGTGGGAGCAAATCGCCGATGAATTGAGCATCAATTATACGCTTTACGGCGTCAATACGACGGCAAAGCTTCTCGATGAAGTGAAACGGGGTGCGGCGGACCTGGCCATTGCCGGTATCGGAATCACCTCAAGGAGGGAACGGCATCTCGATTTTTCCCACCCCTATTTTGAATCGGGCCTTCAAATCATGGTGACCAAAAATTCCGAAACCTTGTTTGGAGCGATCCTTAACAAGGTTTGGACCATTCTATTATCCCCGGGACTGATTTACGGCATCGCATTTTTCCTGTTTGTTGTTTTAGCGGCCGCCCATATTATCTGGCTGTTGGAAAGAAAGGCGAATCCTCAATTCTCAAAACACTATTTAACCGGCATCTGGCAATCGGTCTGGTGGGCGATTGTTACCGTCACAACCGTTGGTTATGGCGATAAGACCCCCAAAGGGTGGGTGGGTCGGTTATTCGGGCTTTTCTGGATTTTAGCGGGTTATTTTGTTTTTGCCTACTTTACGGCCAGCGTAACCACGACCGTGGCTCTAAACGAACTGCGCGGTGAAATCAATAACCCGGATGACCTTTATGGGAAAAAAATCGCCACCATTGAAAAAAGCCTTGCTGCGGAGTATCTCATCAGGCAGGGGATCGATCCAATAAAGTTTGAAGATATCAAGCCGGCCTATTCGCAACTGGAGGCGGGTTACGTGGATGCAGTGGTATACGATGCGCCTGTTCTTCAGCATTACGCTCGAAAAAAGGGCCACGGACGAGTCCAGGTTGTTGGAAAGATTTTTCAGGAGCAGAGCTACGGGATTGCATTTCAGATCGCCAGCCCGTTGAGGGAAAAAGTGAACATCGCTTTATTGAAGCTGGTGGAGAACGGAGAATATAAAAAAATTTATAACAAATGGTTCGGCTCTTAAAAGGGGCGCGAATCCGACCCATACGCTCAACAGTTGATAAGGGCGGTATGAGGTGGCCCAATATATTCCAGGGCGCCTGCCATTTACGCAACAGCGCGGCAAGCCTTCTTCAGCACTGCTGTGTAGTGTGTTAGCCAGGATGTCATGGAATGTCATTACTTGTGTCGTTTCTGTCGGGCTTGACTGTAACTAGAACCTCAATGTACTCGGCCCTAATACCCTTGCTTAGATCATCAATGTGAACAAGATGCGTGAAAAGACCGCAGGACTCAAAAATGTGCCGACAAATATCGAACCCCCAATCTACAGTGACCAACGAACCCTCATCACTGATGGGGTTGCTGTGATAGACAGGTGGTTCAAGATAGACAATATTGCCACCATCGCTTACTCGCGCGCGAAGTTTCGACGGTTTGTATTTGTTCACGATCGGCACAGTACAGATATGCGCCCCTCCGGGCTTTAGTGTACGTGCAATTTCGCTGAAAACCTTCGAAGGATGAAAAACATGCTCCAGCACGTCCTGAGTGATGTGAAGGTCAATACTTTCATCGGCAAATGTAAGTGCTTCAAGGTCTTCACAGCAAAACCTGCCGACAATACTCCCCGGTTTCTGATCGGGGAAAAACTGCGAGGGGATATATTGAGAACACTCTTGGGAAAAACGCCTACTGGCACCACGATTACTAGGCGAAGATTCATGGATGGTCAAGTTGCGCCAGTTTGGAAAGTACCTTTCAGTGGTAAGCATTAGCGCCCGTTCCCTAGGGATGCTACCACAATTGGAACATCGATAATGATCTCTAAGCCAAGCGTCTTGGGCGACGAAAGTCACTTGCTGGGCACATGTTGGACAATACCCGGAATTCTCTAGAACAGGCACGCGGCTTCTCTCATTGAGCAATGCCTAGACTTCTTCCTCTTGCCGAGTAGCGCCCAGTATTTCTTTTTCATATCCTTGATGATCGTCGAGCTACTATTCCTCAGATGGCTAACGTCAAGCTCTGCGGCAAATTTGGGGCGTAGCGGAGAATTTGTCCGCCAGAAACGCCTTGAGACTTTTGCACAACACCCCTTTTGGCCCAATTTCGGCGTCCGGTTCAAAATGGTATCCTCGAAATATTCAATATATTCCTCCGGTTCCATTTTTCGCCTCCCTTGAACTGGAACAAAAATAGATATCCAGCAAAGGTCTCAACGCGTAAAGACGATATGGGACGGCAGGGGGCACAACCTTAATCCTGGCGCCTGATCACCACCGCATAATAGTTACTCTTCTCAATAAATGCCGGATTAGTCACAAAATTAAGATTATCGACCAAATCCAGAACAACCCGGGTTTTGGGAGTGGGGCGCCGATGAACCCCCACTCTAATTCGCTTGAGGATCCCGCTCTCGACATTCCTGGTGAGTTTGACCATACCGCTGATCTTCGTGTTGGGAAAATCGTAAACCATTCTCGGCTTCTTGCCTTTGATGGTAAACACTTTGGGTGGATACTTTCCGTTGAGTTCGAAAACAACCCGGATCTCTTGATCGGAAAGTTTTTCGGTGCGAATTCTGTTGATTTTCCTTGACGACGAGGTGGATTGATCTTTCCCGGCAGAGGCATCAGCCACAGTCGGTGGTGTATCACGAAGGATACTCTGGTGCCCCCACCCTTCCCGGCCATCCTTCAGCCTCACTGCATACCAGTCCCCCTTTTTGCTGCCCGCCAGGAGTTCGGTACCCACTTTCAAGGTGGTTTTGATGGGGGCATCCAGAGAGGGTCGCTCTCGAATCCGCCCCTTATTTTTCCGGATGTAGACTTTGCGCACTTTATCGCCGCCATCCGGGACCCGTTTACCCTCTTTTGGTTTTGCTTTCCCATGCGCCGGGTCTTGTTGGGCGGAGGCAGCCACCTTTTTCCCGGCACTTGCCCCCTTTGATTCGATATCTTTTTGCTTTTCACCACTGTCGAGGGCCGCTACCTGTTTCGCCAAGTCCCCCTTTTGACCGGTTGTTGCTTTCTTTCCGGCGGCTTGAGGTTGTCCTTTTCCATCATCTTCCTTTTTATCCTTTGCGCCTTTGTCTGAACCTTTCACCTTCACGAGGGTAGTCGCCGGTTTCTTTTCAACACCCCCGGCGTTCTCCGCGCCGGAACCCTTTTGCGTTTTAGGCTTGGCATCGGTTTGTTCCGTTTCGTCCGGCTGCAGCGTGGTTTTTTGAACCCCTTTGTCCCCTCTGGACGACTGTTTCGGCGTTTTATGGTCTTTGGGATCTCCCGCTTTATCGGAGGCTTTTGCTTGTTTTGATGTTCCGTCATTGACCGGGGCGTCTTTACGCACTGCAACCGCAACGGGCGGTTTTTTCTCTTCGGATGGCGGCTTCTGTTTGTCAGCAACTTTGGGGGAGTCGGTGGCCGGTGGTCCGCTACTGACGGCGGCGTCAGACGCACCTTTGCTAATGTTTGCCTTGGCGGCCTGGCCATCTACCCCCTTTTCCGGTTTTTCGCCTTTGTTCGACGGCTTCGCAGTGTCATTCTCCGATGCGAGCTTTTCAGTTTCCGAACCCTTTGTTTTACCAGAGATCCCCTGAACATCGGATATCCCGGAACCTTCTCGTGCCTCCTGATGCCTGCCTTTTGAATCCTCCCCGGATACTGTCTCTGCTGCTTTCTGCCCGGATCCAAGGGTGTCCGATTTTTCAACGAGGCGTGCTAAATCAACCCTGGTCCGAGTCGACAAAGTGGGCTGCTCCCCGGCATCGGGACCGATCCATTTGCTAAGGTCAACGAAGCCAAGTATCAAGAATACGGCAACAAAAAGCACACCTGCTGAAATTAGAATGAGTGTTTTAAGATTAAAACGCATAGTTGCTTCTCCCTCTATGGACGGGCTTCAGTAGAACCTGCATGTCAGACACGGGGCTTCCACAACATCTGTTTCGGGAAGCGTGTTATTCATCTCCGAAATTCCAGAGCCCGATGAGCGTCCTCTTTTGCTTCCGGTCGGAAGATATGGAATCTTGGCGTGAAGTTGAATAGCTATCTTTCCGTGCGTCTGCTTCTGAATTGAACCGTCTTTCCGGTTCGGCATGGGAATGTCACCTTTCTACACGGCACTGCCACTAACTCCACCTCAAATATCACTGAACTCCCTAGCCGTTACTATAATTATTGAACTAAAAAGTCAAATTGATAATATAAGTCCATAGAGATATAGTTGTGTGCGGAAATGTGTTGGGAGCCGAATAAATATCATATTGACCTCAACGGTGTTCGCATCAGCTTGTTACCATATGCTTATTACTTTCCGAATGGCAGCGCGGAGACCTTACCCTTTTTTCTAACCAGAACCCGTTGAGACTCGATGGCCTCTATGGTATAGCCTTTGTACGCATATCCTTGGCGTAAAATCTCGCCATTTAAAACGATCATCCGTTTGGCCGCATCTGCAGAATAGACCAAGGCCTGAATTTCCAGGCTGCGATCTTCAAGGACGGGGATATCCGCTTTTTGGGGTTTTCTTGCAACTGTCGCACCAGTTTTGGATGCTGTATCGGGTTGCTTGGGCAGACTTGGGGGTTGGATTCTTTTTTTAGGTTCTGATTTGGCAATCAGTGCTTTAGGCATCTGTTTTTTTGCCAAAGGATCTTTTCCGCCCTGCTGGCTGTTGTTCGTTTTTTCAACCGCATTTTGTGGTTGAAAATTCGGTGTTGCCGCCGATAGTTGGGCGGTTGATTTTTCGGGCGACGGATTGGGTACGGCGGCCGTTTCAGCACCTTCCGGTTTTCTTAAAGCTATATCCGGTAAGGTCGGGGTCGGCTTGATAACCGGCTTTTTGGCCAATACTTCTTGGGATAACGGCTTGGTTGCAGCGGTTTCTTTAGCTCTTTGCAGCCTTTTTAAGGGCAACTCCGGTTCTGTTGGAACCGGTTTCATCCCAAGCTTGTCCGACAGTACCTCCCGGGACGCCGGTTTTTCGATGGTTGGCGGTTGTATTGCTTTTTTATTCGCAACACCCACAATCTCATCCCTCTTTTGCACATCGGTTGCGGGCGTATCTGTTTGTAAAATACGGGAACCCGTCACAACACTGAGAACCACTACCAACAAGAGTCCGGCTGCGACAAGCCATGTAGGTCCGTTGGATCGCTTTACCGTGGGGAAAACGGGCGTCTTGGGCATGTTGAGTTTGACAGTGGACGCCGCTCGTTTCCTTTCCACTTTTTTTAACGCTTTCAGAATGGTACTCATGGCGCTTTTCTAATTTGCGTACGTTCCAACGATATCGACGATGTAAAAGGAGCAGAGAGTTTGGGTGACCGACCCTTGGAATAGACCTGGTTGAGCAACATTTGCGTTTCCGGGCCGGCAATCCCGTCAGCCGGTAATCGAAACCGCCATTGCAATGACCGTACCGCCTCGCGGGTGGCATGATCATATTCACCGGTCAACGGCAGCTTTTTCAGCCCAATCGCATTCAGCCCCATTTGCAGGGCCGAGACCGCTTTGGGGGCTGTAAACCGATTTACCGTCTCATCAATGTCAAGATGATCCTGCCAATAAATATACGCCGTCCCGGACCAGAAGGCATTCACCTGCCCAAGGGCGACGATATAGCGTTGACTCCCAATGGCCAAAACCGCGATGTTTTCCTGTGGGTCCAGACTGACACAGGCCAAATAGGCGCTTCGATGATTGCGGTTATCCCAAAAAACCAATATCCCCGGATGGTTTAATCGAATAAACACTTCCAGTGGCCCCTGTAACGGAAGTAATTTAAGGCCATACACAATGCCCGCCGACTGGAAATAGCGTTCATCAAAATGGGCGTCGACTTCACCTTGGGGTGGTTCCTGAGGCAGTATTTTCCATGCCGCCAGCAACGCTAACAGCGCATCATCTCTTTCAAACGAGTTGGCCGGAGTTTCCAACAATGTTGCCAGGTCAGCATTTTCAGGCTCCACCATCGAAGGCAAGGTTTGCGGTGCCTGCTGTTTACCCGTATCGGATGGTGGTGGCGTTACGATAGCCTTGGATGGGGTTTGGGGCGGATTGAGGGCCGCTTTGACCAAGGGCCATTTTAACCATCCAATAACAGCAAATGCCAGCACCACCGCAGCCATGGCCGGCATCTTCCATGGCCGGCGGCGTCTTTGGGGAGGTTGCGTAGCCGCTTTGCCGGCTACAATTTCAGTAACTTCTCTAAGCGCATTCTTGACAATTTTTTTAGTTATCCGAGGTTCCTCCTGGTTAAACCCGATCAACAACGCCCGGTCGCAGGCGACATTAATCAGGCGCGGGATTCCGCCGGAAAACCGATGAATCATCCGAACAGCCGCACCGGTAAACGGCATGATGGCCTTTTTGGCAGCCACATTGCACCGGCTGGCAATATAGGCGCTGGTTTCGTGTAATCCCAAGGGTGATAAACGGCAGTACAGAGAAATCCGTTGGGTGAGTTGCCGCAATTCATGGGATTCCAGAATTGAATTTAACTCGGGTTGTCCCACCAGTATAATCAGTAACAATTTATCTTTGGCGGTTTCCAGGTTGGAGAGAAGCCTTAACTGCTCCAGAACATCCACCGAAAGGTTTTGGGCTTCATCGATTAGTAAAAGAACGCTTTCATTGGCAACTTTTTTTTCCAGTAAAAACGAGTTCAACCGGTCCATCAGGGTTTTGACGGTATCCGACGAGGTGGAAGCGAGCCCCAACTCGTCATTAACTGCCTGCAACAGCTGCCGCGCATCCATTTTTGGATTAAAGATATAGGCCACATGGTTGGTATCGTCCAACTGCTCTAAAAAGGAGCGACAGAGGGTGGTTTTGCCAGTGCCCACCTCACCGGTAATCACCATAAATCCCTCGTTTTGGGAGATGGCGTATTGCAGATGCGCCCAGGCTTCTTCATGTCCGGCCGATAAAAAGAGAAAAGCCGGGTCCGGCGTCAGTTTAAACGGTTTTTCCTCAAACCCGTAAAATGACTCGTACATATTATTACGATCCGCTTATCGATTAACGTCACTCAATTAAAGATATGACGAACCTATCCTTGCAAAAATCAAATTATTTGTAAAACAATAATCTGACGACTCACAAAGCATTATAACCAATCATCGGACCCTTTTTTGCGCCAGGGGGCAATGGCCTCATAATCGTCAAAGCCGCTAAAATCGGGATGGACCGCTTCCTGATCCAACAGCTTTTCCGGTACTTGCTGAAGAAAATATGCATCGGCGGTGGTATCGTTGGTCTTGGCCGCGCTGTAATGCATGCGAATCGGTCCGAAACGCCGAAAGGTGCGGGTGATGATCAACTCATCCTTAGCGCGGGTCATGGCAACATATAAAATCCGGCGTTCTTCCTCTTCCTCGTCTACGGTGCCGATACTGCGGACATGGGGATACATTCCCGGTTCCACACGAATGAGATAACAGGCCCGGCTTTCAGTGCCCTTGGCGCTGTGGGCGGTGGTTAAGGTGACGATATCCTCCTGGTTCAGCCGTTCCGTTTCACTGGTGGAGACGGGGTCCAGGGTGTAGGTCTCGATAAACGCTAAAACACTGTGGTGCCGCTCGGCCAATTGCTCGAGCAGCTTAAAATCCCGCTTGCGCCGATCCCAGCGTTCATAGCGGGTTTTTAAAAGCGGGCTCAAAAACCGGGCCGCCTGCGCGATGGTTTTCGAAGGCTGTTCCCATGAGGCGCGGATACGCCGAATGCCTTCCACAATGTTCGATCGCCCTTTTAAGGTGTCGGTGACCGCTTTTAATGCCTCTTTCGGAACCAAACAAGCGCGCATTTTGACTATCACCTTGGCTGCGGTAGCGTCACCGATTCGCGGCCACAAAGTGAGGTAGCGTGCCCAGGCCAGCTCATCGTGGTGACTTCCGGCCGCCCGGACCAGGCAAAGCAGATCTTTCACATGCGCCGCTTGGAGCAAGCTGACACCGCCGACAAAACGATAGGGGATCTGTTTTTCAACCATGGCCGCTTCCAGTGCCCTAGCGCCATAGCCGGTCCGTGTAATAATCATATGATCGTTCCAGGCGGCGCCGGTTTCGTGGCGTTCGATCAGGTCGTCGGCGATCCAGCGGGCCTCCTCGAATTCGCTGTCAAAATTGATCAGCCGCGGGCGGCTGACCGCTCTACGGGCCGCCCGCAACTGTTTATTGTAGGCCACCGGAGAGTTGGCCAACAGCCAATTGGAAAGATCCAGGATCCCTTGGGTGGAGCGATAGTTTTTCTCAAGACGTAGAATCACGGCGCCGGGCACCCTTTGTGTAAAGGCGTGAACATTGCGAAAATCGGCGCCGCGAAAGGCAAAAATGCTCTGAGCGTCGTCACCGACACAAAAAAGCTGCGCCGGATCGCGCAGCGCATCCAGCGTCAGCCATTGCAGCGGGTTGGTATCCTGCATTTCATCCACCAGGATGTGGTCATACGCGGCGCGCAGCCTTTTATGGACTTCCGGATCTTCATTCACCTTCCCGGCAAAAATAAAGAGGATATCATCATAATCCAAATAGCCGCTCCGGCGTTTTCGTTTATCATAAACCTTTGCGGCCTGGCAGAGCCGATCGCATATATCGTCGTCATATTGCGTATGGCGCTCCAAATAGTCGGCCATGGGCTGGACTGTATTGCGGGCGTAGGAGACAAGGTTCACCATCTCGGCCGCTTTGGGAAACACCTCTCCCTTTGTGCGAAATTGGGGCCGGATGAGCCGCATCAACTGGATTTGATCGTCCCGGTCAATGACCGTGGCTCCTTCCAGGTCAAACAGGTGAGCCAGACGCCGCATACTGTAAAGACAAAAATGGTGAAAGGTGCCTGCCATGATATTGGGCGGCTGCCCTCCCAACAGCCCGGTCAAGCGGTGCCTCATTTCCATGGCCGCACGCCGGGTAAAGGTAAGCATCAGGATACGATCCGACCGGACTCCTTTTTGAATCAGATGGGCTGCACGGGCGATGATGGTCCGGGTTTTGCCGGTTCCGGCGCCGGCCAACACCAGTACGTGCCCTTGGTCATACAACACCGCCTTTTTCTGTTCGGCGTTCAGTTCAGCGTAATCCAGTAATTCCGACATCTTTTATTGATCATACTATTCAAATGCTCGTAAAAAGGCGTCCATTTCGTTGATGGATGCCCAATTCGTTGATGGATGCCCAAATATCTTCACTTAAAGTTTGCCCAACGCCGCTTGCATCCGCGCCAGCCCCTGGTCCAGCATCTTTTTGGGGCAGCCGAAATTGAGCCGCACAAAGCCGGGCATCCCGAAATCGGCGCCGTTGTTAAACCCCACCCCCGCCTTTTCGAAAAAGAATGCGGGGGATTCTATTTCAAGGGCACGGGCATCAATCCAGGCCAAATAGGTCGCCTCCACCGGTTTCATCGTCAAACCCGGCATGGCGGTAACCGTGGTCAACACCTGGTGGTGATTTTGCCGCAAATAGTCCAATAATGCCGTAAGCCACGGTTTTCCATAACGGTAAGCCGCCAATGCCGCCGTATAAGCCAATGTGTTGATATGAGGCACAATACCGGCCATGGCGCGTTTACATTTTCGGCGCAGCCGATCATTGGAAATGACGGCAAATGAACATCCCAGCCCGGCAATATTATAGGTTTTGCTGGGCGCCATTAAAGTGATGATACGGTCGGCGATGGAAGGATCCAAGGTGGCCATCGGAATATGGGGGGCGTCAGGGTCAATGCGCAAATCGGCATGAATCTCGTCGGAGCAGATCACCAGACCATGACGATCACAGAAAGCGGCCAGATCGGTCAGTTCTTTGCGGGTAAAGATCCGACCCACCGGGTTTTGCGGGTTACACCACAAAAGCAGTTTGGTGGTGGGCGTAACCGCCGCCGCCAGGGCCTCAAAATCGATCTCCCATTTTTGTTCCGACGCCATCAACGGAACCGTAATCAACTCGCGTCCACTAAACTGCGGCGATGTTAAAAAGGGCGGGTAGATCGGTATGGCAGTCATGACACCGTCACCGGCTTGTCCCACAGCCCGGCAAGTAACATTGAGCCCGGTCACCAGTCCGGGGAGCCACACCAACCATTTGGCATCCACCGTCCAGTGGTAATCGGTGCGCAGGGCTTCCTGCACCGCAGAAACCAACGCTTGGGGAACCTTGGGATAACCGAAAACCCCATGGCTAACCCGCTTTTGCAAAGCGGCGATTACTTCCGGTGGGGAGGCAAAGTCCATATCCGCCACCCACATGGGGAGGATATCGGTGCCTTTGTAGCGTCCCCATTTCTCACATGCTGTGTTTCGGCGGTCGATGATGGTGTCAAAATCGTAGTGCTTATCGCAACCGGTCATCCGTTTTGCTCCGTCGTTTTTATAAATCGCGCCGCGAAAAAACCATCCAACGGACTCAGGGCCGGATCGGTCTCCAAAAAGCCATCGGGTGTGACCAGTTCCCGGGCCGCCGGCGACAGAAACGCCTTGGCCGGTGATAATTGGAAATCGGTCTTTTCCATTAAAAATCGACGTGCAACATCATGGCTCTCTTCCGGTTCAGTACTACACACCGAATAGACCAGAACGCCTTTGGCTTTGACCCATGCTGCCGCCTTTCGCAACAATTGAAGTTGGCGCAACCCCTGCTCTGCCGGAGTCGTGGATCTGACCCGCCATTTCACATCGGGGTTGCGACGAATAACGCCCAGCCCGCTGCAAGGCGCATCCACCAGCACCCGGTCAAATTGCCCTTCCAAGCCAGGATCAAGTGCACAAATGATATCCTGTTCCCGGCGGGTGACCATCTTCACACCCAGGCGCGTCATTTCGGCACGTAACCGCGCCAGTTTTTCAGACCCCCGATCCATGGCTAACAGCGACCCTTTGTCAGCCATCATCTGGGCGATGTGCCCGGTTTTACCGCCCAACCCGGCACAGGCGTCCATAACGGTTTCGCCCGGTCGAGGTCCTAACAGCTCGGTAACCAGTTGAGCTGCTTCGTCTTGCACTTGGAACCATCCTTTGGCAAAAGTGTGTGTCTCCATCACCGGTTTGTGCGCCTTTTCCACATGGAGGCTGTCCATCGCAAACGTACCCGGTACCACTTTACAATCTTCTGTTTCAAGCGCCTCGATCAGATCTGTAGGGGAACATTTTAGGGCGTTGGCCCTTATAGTGAAAGGGGCTCTTTGAACGCTTGCACGGGCCAGGCAAAGGGCTTTTTCCGTCCCATGGAGACGATGCCATCGCTCTGCCAACCACCGGGGTAGTGAATAGTAAGTGGATATATGTTGCACAGGATCCTGATCTGCATCAGGAAAACCAATTTGATCGATTTCGCGGATGGCTTTGCGCAAAACAGCGTTCACAAACCCGCCAGTCCAATTGCCGGCCGTTTTTTTAGCCAGTTCCACAGATGTGTTCACCGCGGCGGACACGGGCACCCGCCCCATCAACAAGATTTGGAACAGACCCATCCGCAAACTGGCCAACACCGGCGGATCGATATTTTTAAAGGGTTTAGCGCTGCAATGAGCCAGAATCCAATCCAGACGGCCCCGATGACGCAGTACGCCAAAGACCAGGGCGTAAATAAATCTGCGATCCCGGCGGGAAGGAAACGCAGTCTCGGTTGCCCATCTATCCAGACAGGCGTCCAGGGTGTCGTTTGAACGGTCAAGATGGAGTAAAATGTCTAATGCGGTGCGGCGGACCGGATCATCCATCGGCTTTATCCCGGCCAAAAACAGTTCCCGGTGAAATGGGGCAACCTCTTAGGAATTCAGCGGTTTTCAGCCGTTTGCCCGAAGATCGCTGCAGTTTCAAAATTGCCAACACGCCGTTACCGGTGGACACATGCAACTCGCCGTCAAAGGCGGGAATGACCATCCCCGGGGGCTCGCCCGTTGTTTGGGAGGCAACACGGGCCGTATGGATGGCGAGACGTTCCGACCCATAAAATGTATAGGTCCCCGGCCAGGGATTCATGGCCCGAATCCGGTTGACAATGGCCGCGGCACTGTCCCGCCAATCAATTTCACCGTCTTTTTTGCTCAACATCGGGGCAAAGGTGGCAATTTTATTATCCTGGGGTATTGCCCTAATGTCTCCAACGGCGATTTTATGGAGGGTATGGAGCAGCAGATCGGCCCCCATGGCTGCTAACCGGCCATGAAGGGATTGGGCGGTTTCATCAACGGAAATGGGTGTTGCCGCCTTAAAAAGCATGTCCCCGGTATCCACCCCCTGGTCCATTATTATCGTGGTGACACCGGTCTCTTTTTCCCCGTTGATCAGCGCCCATTGGATCGGCGCGGCACCGCGGTATTTGGGCAGCAGCGAGCCATGCACATTGATTGCGCCCAAACGGGGCCACTCCAGCAGCGGTTTACGCAGAATTTGCCCAAAAGCCACCACTACCAAAAGATCCGGCCGTACCCCTTCCACGACACTTATCGCCTCCGCTTTGGTCACCCGCTTGGGCTGCCAGAGGGGAACCCCCAAAGCGAGGGCCTTTTCTTTAACGGGTGAGTAGGCAACCTTACAGCCCCGACCTTTGGGACGATCCGGCCGGGTGACCACCAGTCGGACATTATGACGGCTGCGGCAAAGCGTCATTAAAGAAGGGACCGCAAAATCAGGCGTCCCCATAAACACGACATTTAAATCGGGTTGATTCAATTGGTGATATTCCGTCTAAGGTCAGCGGGCGTCATCCGTCGCTCGGCGGGCGCAACTGTTTTCGCCGTTTACGTTTATAAATTTGGCGTTTCAGGCTGCTGATCCGGTCGATAAAGAGGCGGCCGTTCAGGTGGTCAATTTCATGCTGCAACACCACTGCTTTGAACCCATCAGCTTCAAAGCAAAGCGGTTCCCCATGCCGGTCAAACCCTTCCACCAGTATCCGCTGGGCACGCTTGACATCGGATCGGAAATCCGGCACCGACAGGCAGCCCTCCTGTTCGGATATCGCCGTACCTTCCATCTCCACGATCCGCGGGTTGACCAATGCCTCCAGTTGACGCCCTTCTCCGCTGGAGTGGACCACATCGTACACCAGAAAACTCCGGCCGATCCCAACCTGAATGGCCGCCAATCCCACACCGGGAGCCTCGTACATGATCGTTCCCATCCGTTCAATGGTATCCTGCAGCGCGCCATCGACATTTTCAACCGGCGCCGTGGGTTTTTTCAGAAACGGGTCGGGATAGGTCAGTATGTGTGATTTGCCATTCATATTAGACAGATATTATCTTTTAAGAACCTAACCAAATTAATATATCAAGTGGGTTCGCGTCAGCAGATCAAGTTCCTCTCAAAAGTGCTTTCCCCACCACAATATCTTCAGCTATTTTCGCGGATAAGGCCTCCAACGAATCAAACCTGATCTCACCCCGGATCCGTTTCACAAAATTGACCCGGATCTGCTTGCCGTAGAGATTCCCGTCAAAATCGAGCAGATGTACTTCCACGGTAAAAACATGATCATCAAAGGTTGGGCTAAACCCGATATTGGCCACCCCCATGCAGCGCTCATCGCCAACCTCAACCCATACGGCGTAAACACCGTTTTGCGGTGCAAGCTCATCCTGCAGATTGATATTGGCCGTAGGAAACCCCAATAATTTCCCCCCCCGATTGCGCCCCGGCGTCACCTTGCCCCTGATCTGATACCAGCGGCCCAACATTTTGCGGGTCTTTTGCATCTGTCCGGTTCGAACCAGCGCCCGTATCCGGGTACTGCTGATCCGGTTGGGATCCTGGCCGTTGTCCTGGATCCAATCGGTCACAATCACCTCATAATTGAGCGCTTCGGCACGATCCGTTAAAAAGGTGATGTCGCCCTTACGATCCCTGCCAAAGGTGTAATCATGGCCCACCACGATGGCCCGCATACCGATCTTTTCCACCAGGAGGTCGGCCACAAACTGTTCGGCGGTGATCCGGGCAAAATCCATGGTAAACGGAACGCAAATCAAAGCGTCGATGCCGCTCTTTTCGATCAGTTCCCTTTTTTGCTCAAAGAGCGTGATCAAAGGGAAGTATTTTTTTTGCAGCACCCGAATGGGGTGCGGCTCAAAGGTCATGGCAACAGAAACACCCTCCATGGCAGCGGCCGTTTCAATGACCGTACGGAAAAGCGCCTGGTGGCCGATATGAACCCCGTCAAAATTTCCGATTGTGATCACCGCTTCGCCAAAAGGGGTAATTTCGTCAAGTGATTCAATTAATTGCATTTTATATATATACAGTTCATTGCCGGTTACCAGTCAAATCAGCGTGCATCGGGTTTATAGTAACCTCTTCCTGAACTTTTTCAACATAATCCCGCATTCCGGTGTTGGGGAGTCGAAATTGTGCTTGACAGGGATTCTAAAAAAAAATAGGTAAGCAGTTTGATTAACTCAAATCAATGACTAACTGATGCGGGTTTGTGACGGGATGAATAATGCCGAAGTGGCGGAATTGGTAGACGCGCTAGGTTCAGGGTCTAGTAGGGGTTCCCCTGTGGGAGTTCGAGTCTCCCCTTCGGCACCATAACATCCGGGAAGATTTTAACTTAAGTAGTTGGAGGGAGCGACAGCGACCGGAATCCTTTTGCGTCCGGGTGCAGCGCTGGGTTATGCGCCATAGTATTGTAACTTTTCAACAAGTTCCTTTTGGTCACTTTTCACTGCTAAATAATTAGAACTACAAAAATTTTCCATATGAAAGTGATATTCAAAAAATTTCACACATCTCGGTAATATTTTGCCTACGACAAAGCCGTTATCATACAAGTGCCTACAAAAATCAGCCAGCAAATCATGTGATGAAATATTAAATATTCCATACTCAAACTGAATCACACGTACATTTCGAATTTCATCTTCAAACCCCTTTATGACTTGAAAATCCATTCCTTCTACATCAATTTTTGCAAAATCTATACATTTCAGCTTCTGTTCCCTTATATAATCCGAAGCTTTTCTTACTTTGCATTGAATTTCATTTTTATAGTATTCATCATGAAACTTCATTCCCTCAATTTTGCATCCTGTTGCTGTCCAAGAGTCATCTCCCAAACTAATTGAAATCGTGCCTTCTTTATTTGCAAGTCCGCAATTAATTTGAACTACATTATCTAAATCTTTAGTCGAATTTAGCAGTTCTGCAAAGGTTGATGGGACAATTTCAAATGCGTGAATATGACATGAAGGGTTCATTTTTGAGGCCATATAACTCCATTCTCCTTTATTTGCCCCAATATCAAAAATGCATTTTGGCTGAAAAGATGAAATTATCTTTAAAACACGGAATTCTCCATTCCGTTTCATCTTGATATCCACATTATTCAAACCTCGGTGGAAAGTGTCACAGCATATTGCAACAAAATCAGCAATTCGTTTTCCACGATACACACATAATAATCTTGCCATACGAGATACTATTCTGTTTAGTAATTGCCCAATCATATTTGCAAGATCTCCTTTTTGCGCATAATGCCGCGCTCACCGGCGCCGCTTTTTTACGTCCGGTGAAGCGCCTTGTTAGCTGCTTTTCCTGTTCGCTGCATTACGAATAGCTTTTTCAATATCGTCATCTTTCAATTCAAATGGTTGTAAAAGATGTATATTGTCATGTTTAACATGAAGTTGCCCTTCATTGCCCTTATTACCTCGATGTTGCCCTTTAGAGTAAAGGGGGTTATTCAACACCTCATTAGAGTTCATTATCCACAAAACCATCTCATCTCGGAATACTGCAACCCATATAAAAACATCGCAACATTGTGGCTTTAACTGCTGAAAATTCATTAAGAATCTTTTCTTTGTTCCCCTTGACAAAGCCTTCATGTATAGTGATTCATCACTGTCACTATCAACGGCTCTTGAAGCTTTTACTTCGATAGAAATCCCATCAAGCCAAATATCATATTCACCGCTGTAATTTGGATCAAGCTTTCTAGAGGGCTTCTTCAACTTTGAACATTTTCCCTGAACATATGTTTGAGCAAATTTTTCTCCAAATCCGCGAGGGGCAGACATCTCGAATATCCAAAGGTTTGGGTTCTCGCTAATATACTCAGTTCTGATTTCAATATACTGTTCGTAATTCAACCCACCCTTGTCAATCAGACTGCATATCAAGTGTTCGTACTTATTAAATGGGAATATTGCTTGATCTTCTTCGACCATCGCAATGACCGTGTTGAGCTCTTCCCGTGATCCAGCAAATGAAGAAATTATTCTATCCTTTAAAATTGGTAAGTTCCATTTTGTACTCTCTCTATCTGAAGTTTCTTTATATAATAATCTTCATCAAAGATGTTTGTGCCTTTGATGAACTGGCTATGAATGGGAAGTGCTTCCAAATCACCTCTCAATATTTTGCAGGAATTAAAAATGCGAGAGAATATCCAATTCATAAAATCACTACTCAAAAGCTCACCGAGTACTTTTGTTGAAATTGGGAAATCATCTTCGGGAATAAGTATGTTTGCACTGTTAAGAACAAATCGTTGCTTGGTGTCATAAAAAAAGCAAAGCCGTGAAGAAATAAACTTATAGATCAATTTCTCCTTTGCTTCATATAATTGAAGCGGTGCTACCTGCTGATACAAACTCATATCCAACGGGATAAAACTACTACCCTCTTTCAATTTATCTTCCGAAATGTCAGCGCCCTTATAAACTGGAATGAATCCACTTTCAGGAGCGGTCTTAACATATTTTTTATTGTTACCTGTAACAATTCCCAACCCCCAAGACGCTCGGTTGGTTAATGTAATAAACGGGATTGACATCAAATGCTGTATTGTTCGTGCATCCTCTTTACCGCAATACAAATTAAGAATTGACTTGGGATTACACAAAAATGAATCGATTGATCTTTTATGGCAAGACCCCATAAACTCACATAAAATTTTTTCATTTGAGTCAGCGACTGCTTTTCTAACAACGATTGCTTGCGCTTTTGTTACAAGTCCTTTGAATACTTTTCCATAGTCAACTAATCTTTCAATGGAAAGTTGAAGAGCTTTAATCCGAGCATCCTCGAAGGTAGCAATATTAAAAAAAGACTCAGGCAAAAGCAATCCAAGCTTCCCGTTATCTTTCAGACATTGTAAACAGGCAAAAAAGAAAAGTGAACAAGTGTCTGTACTGGACCCTGCCCCAAACCTTATTCCAAATGAATCTCTCTGTTCCTTTGATAGCTTTTTTCCCCAAGGTGGGTTTGTGTATATATAATCAAACTTTGCTATCTTAGCAGAGGATGCTAATCCCAAGAAATCACCTGTCTTAATATTATCGCTTCTATATCCGGATAACTCAAGGATTCTCGCTTTTGTTATTTCAATCGCAACTGGATCAACATCAAATCCATAAATATTTTCTGGCCTAAATCCCAACTCTAATGCCCTGACAATGAAGTTGCCTGAACCACAGCAAGGATCGCAGAATGTACCGTGTTGAATATTTTCCTCTGACACCGTAAATAAATCACGCACAACATTTTTCGGTGTATAATAAACTCCTTCTTTGTTCCGATATGAATTGGAAAGGCTTAATTCGTACTCAGTTCCAATCTTATGAGATACCATTTCTGATGACTCAATTCGTTCTAGAAAACTGAATACAGTTGAATCATGGTCGTGAGTGTCCTTTAAAGACTTATTAGCCCGTTGGGTCAGCTTTTCCTTACCGGAAAAATTGGACTCAAATTGTTCTAATGATTCAAGTGTTATTCTACCCCTTTCCGCCTGTATTAAATATTTTGTCTTTATCCAATTACGAATTGTAGCAGTGGAAACGCCCAGTCGTTTCGCCGATTCCTTTATAGTAATCGAGTTCGGAATAACCTCTCCCAATAGAGTTAATTGCCCTGACTTTTCCATCTTATCCATCTTCTAAAAGATTCTAGCCTGAGTAATGATTCATTGTCACTGAGTCCATCACCTAATGCGGAGTTGAGCTGGGAGCATCGCAGAGGCAAAATACGCATCAATTTTGACCCGAGACGTGCAGTCTGCTCCAACGACCTTGTTCTGCGGAGCGTCAGCGCAGGACAAGGTCGGGGGAACATCAGCGCAACTCTGCGTTCCGGCGGCAAAAAGCGGGGCGCAACGGCGCTTTTTGCGGTCCGCGTTAATTTGTATAGAACATAGCCACGTAAAATATCTTTTGATCCGGTGAGCAGCCGCCCAAATGTCTTTTTTTGCACATTTTCCAATTGTAGCGTTCCATAAGAAAACAATTTTTCCAACGTGATTGCCTCCGTAAAAGGCTGTTTTGTAAATGTATAAACGCCCAACGCAACGGAAAATTGTTGTGCAGCGAAAATTGATCCGCTAAACAGAAAGAGGAAATTGTCCTCTACTGTTATCGTGTGGATCCATACCATCCTTAGAATATGCCCGATTCGTTTGCTGCGCATACGCGCCACAATTGGGGCATGTAAATGCTTCTTTTCCACACTCTGGCGCTACGTACTTCATACGTCTCCTCTTTTTAAACATAATGCGAAGCGTGAGCGACGCAAGACAAGGTCAGGGGAGCATCAGCGCAACTCCGCGTTCCGGCAAAACCGTGAGCGAAGCAAAGCGATACTCATGGTCTGCCGGAATATATGCATGAGCCGCTGCATTGTTTGCAGTCGCCCCTAGGCGCAGGCTGGCCGGTAAATTACCATTTCATTATTTCAAATCTTTCCAAATCAAAACATTTGCCATTCATCGTTGTGTCGATTCCATCAATCCAGTCTGCTAAACGCTCCGCGGCATCTGCAGGATCAGTATTTGCGTCACTTGCGGCCAAGGCAGTTTTTAGCCTGCCCGGGTGGACGCCGCAGACTATGAATCCCTGGCCGTTAAGCTCGTTGGCCAAGGCGACGGTAAACATGTTCTGACCGGCTTTGGCAATGCGATAGGAATATGATATTGAAAGACCTGCATAATCTCCTGCCGCCTGCCGCGTTGTTGATCCAAGCCTGGAAGTGACATTGATAATGAGTCGTTTTCCTTCTTTCATGAACGGAAGTGCAGCCTTTACGCAGCGAAGAGCGCCAAGGCAATGCGTTTGAATGAGCGCATTGACTTCAGCGGGGGTAACCGCTTCAATCTGCGTTGCGCTCCCGCTGATTCCGGCATTGTTGATGAGAACATCAAGCCGGCCAATTTGATGCAGCCCATTTCTTATGAACGAGTCGACATCATCGGTTGTGACATCCCCAATGATTGGAGTGCAATTCGCCAGTTCGGCTTGAAAACGCTCCGCGCATTCTGCATCGCGCACAAGGGGGATCGTGCGCCATTGCTTTAATGCGTAACATTCGAGCAGCACACGGCCAAAACCGCGACTCGCACCAGTGATTAGGACGGCTTGTCTTTCTTCTGTCATTTCTTAATTCAGCCAACGGCTCACAGCAGCGGCCGTTTCACTCCCTACACGAGTGAAACGGTCCGGCTGCATGCGGTTGTTATATGGCTTTTGTTGACCATTTTTCTCAATCAGTTTCTGAATTCTGGTGAATGAAATCAACTATCATTCTTGAAAATTCCGCCCCACAATCTTCTTGGAGAAAGTGCCCTCCCCCCTTAATGGTCATGTGAGGCTGGTTTTTTGCCCCTGGAACCAGTCTTTGGAACACGCGCTCACCCCCACCCGTTATAGGATCACTGTCGCTGAACATGGTTATAAATGGTTTATCAAATTTAGAGAGCACCTTCCATGCGTCGCGGTTTGGCTGTGATTCCGGGTCATCTGGAGTGATAGGTACAAGCGAGGGAAAAATGCGTGCACCTTCTTTATACATGTCATTTGGGAAGGGGGCATTGTAAGCGGTGATCACGTCTTTCGTCAAAGGCATCTGGCACCCTCTAGTAATAATAGCCCCTACATCGAAATCTTGCACTTCTATTGAATATTTGCGCCAGTTTAAGAATGCGTCAGACATCGGGGTGTCCCCAGTAGGAAGTCCCGTATTGGCAGTCACAATTCTTGAAAATTGATCCGGGTTATCGGCCACCAAACGCAATCCTATTAATCCCCCCCAATCCTGACAAACAAGTGTGATCCGCTGTAAATGCAGCTTGTTTAGCCAAGCCTGCATCCAATCAACATGACGCTTATAGGTGTAATCCCTCTTATTCGCCGGTTTGTCTGATCGGCCAAATCCAACAAGGTCCGGTGCAATAGCTCTATACCCGGAATCAACTATGATGGGAATCATTTTCCGGTATAAATATGACCAACTTGGCTCTCCATGCATAAGAAGTACAGGCTCTGCCTCAACAGGGCCTTCGTCGACATAGTGAATTCTCAACTCATGACCCTCGCTATCCAAAATTTCAATATAGTTTGGCTTGAATGGATAACCAGAAAGATCTTTAAATGAATCATCCGGTGTTCTTAAGATTTTCATTTTAGGTTCATCTCCCAATTAGTTGTAGTAATTATGCAGCCAATAAAAAATGGACATCGTCAGATTGATCCTTTATCCAAAATGGTGAACAGCCAACATTGGAGAAAGGAGACCGACGATGTCCACCCTGAGTATAAAACCCTATTTCCCGTTTTGTCGAGTGCGAATGACCCGGCAGTCCGTTTCCAAGATAGGAGACCTTGCCTGGATCGTGG